>Ga0326727_10002910_pt1 | contig 56476 bp, 45 predicted proteins | sample MB2enrmetagenome_FD_207643 | JGI IMG/M metagenome (GOLD analysis project Ga0326727, IMG submission 207643) | Lab enriched peat soil microbial communities from McLean, Ithaca, NY, United States - MB29MY | ecosystem: Environmental > Terrestrial > Soil > Wetlands > Peat | place: USA: New York...
ACGGGAACCACCTCCGTTTCTTCCGTGACTGCGACTGCGGGTGCAACAAGCTTGGCTCTAACGGCGTCCCAGTCGGGGACCTCGGGCAACAGCATCGCCACCACATCCACCTGGGGCTCATTTGGTGCAACCACATTGACGGGAGGCGTGGCGGCAACGTCGACTGGCAGTTCGGCTGATAGCACCTTCAGCGAACCCGTGGTGGTCTACGATTCCCTGGGTAACAGCCACACCCTCACCTTCACCTTCACCAAGAGTGCCTCCAACTCCTGGAACTACCAAATTACCATTCCAGCCGCGGATGTGGGAGGAACCGGCTCCCCGACGGTTGTCAATAGCGGGACATTGCAGTTTGACGGCAACGGGAATTTGACTTCACCGAGCGCCAACGTAACCGGCATAAATATTACAGGTTTGTCAGACGGCGCCAGCGCAATGAACGTCACCTGGCGACTTTTCAACCCCACGACGAATACGCCCGATATCACGCAGGTGGCCGGCAAGTCAAATGTCTCGAGCAGCGAGCAGAACGGATACGCCAGCGGGGCGCTCCAGTCCTTCACAATCGCCAGCGACGGGACCATTCAAGGGATCTTCTCCAACGGCCAGACGCTCACCCTGGGCCAAGTGGCTTTGGCCACCTTTCAGAACAGTCAAGGGTTGCAGCTCAATGGGGACAACACTTATCTAGCTACGCCCGCCGCCGGAATTCCCGCCGTCGGGGCGCCGAATTCGGGAGGACGGGGCACTATAGTCGGGCAGTCCCTCGAGGCCTCGAACGTCGATATGACTACAGAACTTTCTAATCTCATCGTGGCGGAACGTAATTACCAAGCGAACGCACGCGCCATTTCGACCGCCGATCAGATGCTCAATTACGTTCTAACCATGCAACCCTAGTCGGAGAGGGTAAACATTCTGTAACTCGAGTCGTTGTGGTCCGCCCTCTGCGAGTACTCAGCAAAGGGCGGACACCAACTTGTTTCTTAGAACAATGCCATTAGTTCTTTCTAATAGCAGGGTGAGAACTACACCGCTCCAAAAGGGATGCTGAAAGAATCATCCCGTCCCACGCTGAAGAATCCCTGAACAGGCAACCACTTCCAGTTGCCCCGCGTACCCTGTGCATTTTGCCGCGCCGTCCGAAATTGTTTGGCTCTCCGCGTGCTCCCCTGTATTTCGACTATGGCGAAGACGCCCGAGCAGGAGGAAAGTACAAGCAAAGTGGGGCCCGCAAAGTGGCGCGTGGGGGTGGTAGCCGCAGCTTTGCTTCTTGCCGTTGCGACCGCTCTGGCGTGGTTCCTCTTCCACCACTCCAGGGCAAAGCAGACGGCGAAAGCAGAACCCAAGGTGAAAGCCGTCCTGCACCTCGATCCGTTTGTCGTGAATCTGGCAGACCCGGAAGGCGACCGGTTCCTGCGCGTGGGAATTGATCTTGGAATCGAGGGGGAGCAGGACGAGCGCAGCCACCCGGGTCAGGCTGCCATGTCGCTGGCTCGCGCCCGCGACACGATATTGGCAATCTTGACGGCTTGCGACGCCCAGGCCTTGGTAACCCCCGCAGGCAAGGCGAACCTCAAGGATCAATTGACCAAAGGCCTCCGCGAACACGCGCCGGAACTGGGTGTGCGCGAAGTTTACTTTAACGAGTTCCTCGTTCAACGGTAGCTGCGATGGAATCCACACAGACCGAGATAGCAAGCAATCGGTCGCCGGACGAGGAAGCTGCTTGGGCTCTGGTTAAGGGACTCCTGTGCCAGCTTAGCGTGCAGGTCAAAATTCCGCACTTTACGGTGCGCAACCTACTCGATCTGGCGCCGGGCGACATTCTAGATACCCACTACGAGGAGGGATCGCACCTCCCCGTCATCGTAAATGGGCAAATGATCGCTTGGGGAGAATTCGACGTCGTGGACGAAACCTTAGCTATTCGCCTGACGGAACTTGTTTCCTAGCCCCGCTGTGGCGCGGACGCCTCGCCCGCCCGCGCGGGAGCGTTTCGCTCCGGCAATTGCACCGGCAGAGCCTGCCCGGAGCGAAAGGCATGTGCGCGCTACACCGCAGATGGCGACGATCTTCGCGTTGGGGAGATGGCTTCATGAATCGAGCGAGTCAGGGGAGTTTACGAACCACGGTCGCCAGGATGTTCGACATCCTCGTCAGCCGCATTCACAAAGGTTTCGAACGGCGCCGGTCGGCGCGCCGCCTGCGATTGTCAGAGACCCTTTCTCTGGGGGAGAAGAGATTCCTGGCGGTCGTACAATTCCAGCAACAGGAGTTTCTGGTCGGCGGGACGGGAACCTCCATCGCACTTCTGGCCAGGCTGAACGCTCCAAAACTGACACCGGGCCCCCAGACAGAGTTGCAAGAAGTCGGCTATTAGAATGCGAATTCTTAGGCGGGAGCAGACTGCCACGTCCATGTTACGGAAAGGCGTGATTACTTTGCTGGTGGCGGGAGCGTTTGCGTCCGACGGGCTGGGCGCTCCGCTTCCCCAACAGCAAAAGGGCTTGGCCATACCCGGTCTTGAAACTGCGGGACATTCGGCTCCCTGGACAATCATCATCCTGCTTACCATCCTAACCCTGCTGCCTGCTATTTTGCTGGCCATGACGCCATTTGTAAGGTTGCTGGTGGTGTTCCACTTTCTTCGCCAGGCGCTTGGGACTCAGACTACTCCCACCAATCAAACGCTCATCGGCCTCGCGCTTTTCCTGACTTATTTCATCATTCAGCCAGTCGTCTTGGATATTTATAAAGTCGCTGTGGTTCCTCTTCAGAAGGGAACGGTGAACGCGCTCCAGGCAGTCGAACTCGGCGCCAACCCGGTGCGGCGATTCATGCTCAAGTTCGCGCGTGAAAAAGATCTGGCGTTGTTTGTGGAATTGGGTAAGGGAGCGCGCCCACGCCAACCCGAGGACCTTCCCATGCGCGTAGTGGTTCCCGCTTACATCCTCTCGGAGCTGAAGGCGGGGTTTCAAATCGGGATGGTTCTGTTCCTGCCGTTTCTGGTGATCGACATGGTGGTGGCGTCCGTGACCACGTCGGTGGGAATGCTCCAACTGCCTCCCGTAATGATTTCGACTCCACTCAAGATTCTCCTCTTTGTCATGGTCGATGGTTGGAACTTGGTGGTGGGCTCCTTGATGAAAAGTTTCTACTGAGGATCAACTATGACGGCAGAGATGGCGGTGGAATTGGCGCGCAAGACCTTGGAGACAGCGTTCCTGTTGAGTGCTCCGATCCTTCTGGTGGCGACGGTTATCGGCCTGCTCATCAGTCTTTTGCAAGTCATGACTTCCGTCCAGGATATGACCCTCTCGACCGTTCCCAGGTTGTTCGCTGTAGGACTCGCGACGTTTTTGCTTCTTCCCTGGACACTGCGAGAAATGATGGCGTTCACTTTGGAGATTTTGACGGATTTACACCGTTATTTGGGATGAGCAACGTGGTGAGCCTAAGGATCATGGAATGTGCGCTCGGATTGACCCTACGCTCGAGAGGGTAAGGATGTGACGCCGGGATTGGATCAGGTGATCGCCCAAGCTATGTTTGTCGGAGTACGGATCGGCATGCTGATGGTCTTCGCCCCTTTCTTTGGCAGCTTGAGTGTCTCAGCCCGTGTCAAAGCGGGTCTGACGATGGCGCTCACGGCGTTGCTGTACCCCGTCTATGCGCCGCGTGCCGTCGATTTCACCCGCTTGGACTGGTCGAGAGTAGTTGCCGGGGAGGTCATCGTCGGTCTCATCCTGGGATTGACTTTGACTTTCGTCTTCGAGGGAGCGCAAGTGGCCGGACAGATCCTGGGCTTCCAACTCGGTTATTCCTTGGTGAACGTGATCGACCCTCAGACACACGTGGATACCCCCGTTCTTTCTACGTTCCACCAGGGGATCGTCTTACTGCTGTTCTTACAACTCAACGTCCACCACTGGCTATTGCGAGGTTTAGCCAAGAGCTTCGAGTATTTGCCTCCCGGCGTGGCGAGTGCTACCCCGGCGGTAACCGGTGAACTGTTGCACGCGGCCGGCGCCATGCTCGTCATCGCTGTGCAGATTGCCGCGCCGGCGCTCGGCGCGACCTTGCTGGCCGACATTGTTCTGGGATTGATCGGCAAGGCTTCGCCTCAACTTCCGGTTCTCTTTATGGGGCTCTCCATCAAGGCTCTGATCGGCTTTCTTGTGCTCGCGGGTTCGCTCCGTTACTGGCCGGTCTTAATAGAGAGGTATTTCCTGCGCGCGCTCCAGACTACGGAGCAGTTGTTGCACCTCGCCCGTTAGGGGCAACGCTCGAGGGCGGCCACCAGGGCCGTCCCTATCTCGATTCTGATGAAGGGCTTTTGCCGTGGCAGATGAGAGCAGAACGGAACAGGCAACACCCAGGCGGCGCGAGAAGGCGCGCGAGCGCGGCCAGGTGGCGCGTAGCAGGGAACTGCCGTCCGCCTTGGCGTTGCTTACCCTGACCATGCTGGTGTGGTGGCAGGCGGAAGTCTGGAGGCTCGAGTGGCGGGAGTTCCTGGCGCGGACCTTGCCCCTGCCTTCGGACGATATGAAAGCCTATCTGACGCTTCTCCAGCGGACGGCGCTGTTGACCGTTCGTTGGGCCGCTCCTCCACTGCTGCTAAGCTGGCTTATAGCCGCCGGAGGCGTGGTGGCTCAAGGGGGCTTTGTCCTGGCTCCTGCAGCGCTTTCGCCAAAGCCGGAGAAACTGAGCCCTGCCTCGAACCTGAGCCGGCTCTTTTCGCTGACCTCTCTACGCGGGCTTTTGAAATCGCTGCTGCCGGCCGCTTATCTGGTGTATCTCGGTATCACCCTGATCTCCGCTCAATGGGACAAGATTCTGCACTCGAGTTTCCTGGCGCCGCGCGTTTGGTCTGCGTGGCTATTCGAGCTGGCTTACGGGCTCGCCTGGAAAGCCGGATTGGTCTTCGCGGTTTGGTTCCTGTTCGACTACCTCCTCGAGAAGCTGAACTTCGAACGCCAACTACGCATGAGCCGGCAAGAAATCAGGGAAGAGGCCAAAGAAACGGAAGGGCAACCGATGGTCCGCTCCCGCCTCCGCCGCCTGCAACGCCAGATGCGCAGGCGAATTATATTGAAGGATGTGGCGCGCGCCAGTGTGGTGGTCACGAATCCGACCGAGTATGCCGTGGCCCTTGAATACAGTCCGGAAAACATGCCCGCCCCGGTGGTGGTGGCCAAGGGGATGCGTTTGCTGGCTCAACTCATCAAGCGGGAAGCCAACTGGCATGGCATCCCCATCATCGAGAATCCCCCGCTGGCGCAGGCGCTTTATCGCAGCGTGGAGGTTGGCCAAGTCATTCCCGCCAAGTTGTACGCGGCCGTGGCGGAGATTCTGGCCTTCATCTACCGGCTCCAGGGACGGACCCACGTTCCACGGCCGCCGGTGGAGAGGAGAAGTTAGGAGCGAAGGCTAAAGGGTAAAGTCAACGCACGAGGTGGATAACGCGATCAAGAAACAAGGGGACAAAGGATAAAGTGCAGGCACCCTTTACACTTTAACCTTTACCCTTTTACCCCTGTTGCATAAACGCGAAGATAATCATGGCCAACGCTCCCAAACCGACGCCGCAACGCGATAAGTCGCCGACCGACTGGATCGTGCCCGCTGCCGCCGTGGCCACGGTGTTCGTGATGCTGGTCCCCGTTCCTTCCTTTGTGCTGGATATTCTGCTCTCGCTCAGCATCTCAGCCTCGGTACTGGTTCTGCTCGTGTCCATGTACATCTTGCGGCCGGTTGACTTCTCCGTCTTTCCATCTTTGTTGCTGCTCTTGACGTTGTTCCGCTTGTCTCTCAATTTGGCCAGCAGCCGCCGCGTTCTTCTGCACGGAAACGAAGGCTCGGCAGCGGCCGGGCGCGTCATCGAGGCTTTCGGCCAGTTCGTGGTGGGAGGCAATTACGTTGTCGGCTTCGTATTGTTCCTTGCCCTGATCGCGATTCAGTACTTGGTAATCAATCATGGCGCCGTGCGCATCGCCGAAGTCACCGCGCGCTTCACTCTCGATGCGCTGCCGGGAAAGCAGATGGCCATTGACGCCGATCTGGGCGCCGGCCTGATCGATGAGGCGCAGGCTCGGTCGCGCCGCGAGCGCATCGCCCGCGAAGCGGAATTCTATGGGGCCATGGACGGCGCAGCACGCTTCAGCCAGCGCGACGCCTTGGCCACCATCCTGGTAACCGCCATCAATATCATTGCCGGCTTCTTGATTGGCGTTTTCCAACTCAACATTCCCCTCAGTGAAGCTGTTCGAACCTACACCATCCTCACGGTCGGCGACGGCTTGGTGACCATGATCCCTTCCTTGCTGGTTTCGGTGGCGGGCGGCATGGTGGCCACCCGCGCTTCCTCTGAATCCACAGTGGGCATCGACCTCGCCCGGCAACTTCTTCCCCGCAGCCGCCCTCTTTGGATTGTCTCCGGAGTGATGTTGTCATTGGCCCTGATTCCCGGCCTTCCTAAAGGCTCCTTCTTCCTCATGGCGGCGGTGCTCCTGGTGCTCGCGCGTCGCGCCTCCAGGCAACCGGAGAGCCGGCCGGCTGAAGTGCTTCCACCTTCCAAAGCCACAACCCAGGAAAAACTCGAAGCCCTGCTTCATCTGGATGACTTGGCGCTCGAAGTAGGATCCGCCTTGGTTCCCTTGGTAGACGAGAAGCAAGGTGGACAGTTGCTTGGCCGCATTCGCGCCCTGCGCCGCCACTTGGCCCTGCAGTTGGGTTTCATTGTTCCCTCTGTCCACATCACGGATAACTTACAACTGAATCCGCGGGAGTATGTTATCCGGCTGCGCGGGGTTGAAATCGCTCGTTGGGAGATGTTCCAGGATTGCCTGCTCGCCATCAGCTCGGAAGCTTCCAGTCAACTTTTGGAAGGCAAGGAAACACTCGAGCCGGCTTTTCAGGTGGGGGCGAAATGGATTGTGCCCAGCCGCCGCGAACGCGCTCTGGCCGCAGGCTACGCCGTGGTCGACCAGACTTCCGTGCTGGCCACGCATCTGGCGGAAGTGATTAAGCAGCACGCGCACGAGTTGTTGACGCGGCAGGAAACCAAGCGGCTCTTGGACTCCCTGAGCGAAAGACAACCCAAGCTGGGGGAAGAACTGGTGCCCAAGCTACTGAGCCTGGGAGAAGTTCAGAAGGTTTTGCAGCAGTTGCTGCGCGAGCAGGTTTCCATTCGCGACATGACCAGCATCCTGGAAACCTTGCAGGATACGGTGGCCGGCACCAAGAATCCGGTGCTCTGGGTGGAAGCGGTGCGTCAGACCCTCGGAAGGGCGCTCGTCCTCTCCCTGTTGGGTGACGACAAGAAGCTCACGGTAGTCCAGGTGGATGTCAGCGTCGAGGATCAAATCAACCAAGCCTTCGAGCCCCAGAGCGCCGCCACCCGCTCCGGCGGACTCGAGCCGACGCTGCTGCGCAGGGTCGTCGAAAGTCTGCGGAGTTTCGTCGGGGAGCAGATCTCGGCCAGTTCGCCCGTTCTGTTGTGCAACAGCCCTGCCCGATTTCATCTGCGCCGGCTTCTGGAGCCCTTCTTGCCGCGCTTGGTGGTGCTGTCTCCTGCCGAGATTCCCACCACCGTTACAGTCCAGTCTGTGGGGGTACTGCGATGAATGGATCGCTCGCAACAAATTCCCAGAGAGAGCACCACGGCCCGGCGCTCCGGGCCGCGAAATCGGCTTACCAGGTCTTCGGGGGACTGAACTTGGCGGAACGCGAGCGCCTGCTGGCGGAGCAGCTTCCGCAGGTCAAGTACATCGCCAGGCGAATTCATGACCGGCTTCCGCCCCATATTCTCCTCGAGGACCTGATCCATGCGGGCATCCTGGGACTGATCGAGGCCATCGAGAGGTTTGACCCCGCCCGCCACGTTGAACTCAAGTCGTATGCCAAGCACCGCATTCATGGCGCCATACTGGACAGCTTGCGAGACTTGGACTGGAGTCCTCGCCCGCTGCGCAGGAAAGCCCGGCGAATCGAGGAGGCCCAACAGAAACTAAGAGCTCGCTTGGGTTATTCCCCCTCGGAAGCACAATTGGCGGAGGAACTTGGCCTCGGTCTCGACAAATTCCAGCATTTGCTGGGAGAACTGCGGGGCCTCGACTTGCGAAGCTTGCAGTCGGAGACCGTGGAGGACGGTGGTGAGCGCGAGGTCCGCGCCACCAACCAAAACGCCGCCCCCGACGACCCGTTCTCGCTTTGTTTACGCTCCGAAATGACGGGCCTGTTGGCCAAGGCCGTCAAGGAACTCCCGGAGCGCGAGCGCCAACTCCTGGCGCTTTACTATTACGAGGAACTCACCATGAAGGAGGCTGGCGCGGTTCTCGGTATTGGAGAGGCGCGCGTCTCGCAGTTGCACTCCGCCGCCATTGTGCGGCTGCGAGCCCGCATGGCGGAACTAATGAACGCGCAGGGAACGGAGGGTGCACAGAGCGAGCCGGCGCCTAAGAGCGCCGGGTAGCCCGCTTGGACACGATTTAGCGCGCGTCTCGAGCGCGCCACAGCACCAGCCGTCTGGGCAGCCTCCTGGCCGCCCCCAGGCGCGAGGGAATAATGGAAAAAATCCTGGACCAGGGCGAAATCGACGCACTCTTCCATGCGGCGCAAGACCGCGCCGCCGACCGGAAACCACCGGCAGTCGAGAGCAGGCACGTAACTGCTTGCAACTTCCGCCGCGCCGGCATGCTTACCCGCGATCAGTTGAGCGCGGTCAACCAGTTGCACGATTCATTCGTCCGCAGCCTCACGCGCTCGCTGGCGGCTTACCTTCGCATCGCTTTGGACGTGAACTTGGTTTCTACAGAACAGATAGCCTACACTGAGTTCTTGCAAAGGGTGCCGGAGATCAATTATGTGGTTTCCGCTCACCTCCAGCCCCTCGACGCCATGGCCGCGGTCGCACTGGATTTGCAGTTAGCCTTTCCCCTGATTGATCTCTTGCTGGGAGGGCCGGGCAAGCCCATGGCCGAAATCCGCGAGATCACTGAGGTCGAGGAAGAAATCCTCAAAGGCGTAGTGCAAATTATTTGCCGCGAGCTTCAGGCTGCCTGGCAACCCGTGATCGAAACGGAAATCCTCTTCGAAGAGCGGCAACGTCCGACGCAGATCATGCGCTTGATGCCACCCAACGAGAAAGTCCTTTCGCTCAGTTACGAGATCCGCGTGAGCGAAGCCGGCGGCATGTTGATGACGGCCTTTCCGGCGGTCGCCGCGACGGCGCTCATCCGAAAGCTCGCGCAGCAAGGGTCGTATCGAAAGCACCGAGCTACCTCCGGCGCGGCGTCAAATTTGCGCGAGAATGTGCAAAAGTGCGAGTTCCCGGTCGAACTGATTCTGCCCGGCGGTACGGTCCGAAGCCGCGAGCTGCTCGGGCTCGAGCGGGGGAGCATTCTCGCTCTGCATTTGAGATCACACGAGCCTGCCGTTTTGCACGTGGGGAAGCAGCCGCTCTATATCGCCCACCCGGTCCGAAGTGGGAGCCAGCGCGCCGGCCAAATTGTTAAGACGATCGGCCCTCCAGATTCTCGCCGGAGTGAAAAAATTGAGTAACGAAACTCCTCCCTCCACAACTGATCGCACGGAAGTCTATCTGCGCGCCTGGACGTCGGCCGCTTGCGACGTCCTCCAGCAAATCACCGGCACTGCCTTTACGGCGGTAGATCTTACTCCGCAAGAGTTGGCCCAAGAGGTTGGAAAACTGAAGCAAGAGGGTGTATGGCTGCGCTTTACGGTGGGTTGTAGCGGCGCGACCTCGCCGGTCAAAGGGGAACACTCTTTCGGCATTGGCAAATCGGATGCTTTGCGCTGCGCGCAGATTTTGATGGGCGAACCCTTCGACGCGGGTCGAGACTTTTCCGCCGAATACCAAGACGCCTTGGACGAGCTCTTTCGCCAGTTCGCGGGCACGGCTGCCTTGGCGTTGAAACCCGTGGTTGGGGCAGAAGTGAATCTGAGCTTGGCTGGGCATGATGCGGGAAACTGGAAGCCCAGCCTGCAATGGTGCGCCCGATTAAAGAGCGAAGGAACGGCGGAGCTTCTGCTGGTGATTCTCCTCGGTCCCGATCTCAGCGCGTCGCTGACCTCGAGTTCTTCACGAAAAACGGCACCATCGCCCGCCGCGCCCAGCGTGAGTTCGCCCGCAGCTTCTAAAAGCAACCGGAACATCGACTTGCTTCTCGATGTTGAACTGCCTGTCGCCCTGAGATTCGGGAAGTCTGAAATGACGCTGAGCAGCATCCTCGAACTCAGCGCCGGTGCGGTGGTGGAACTGGACCAGAAAATCCTGGAACCCGTGGAACTCCTCGTCGGCGGCAAAGTCGTCGCCCAGGGTGAGGTCGTGGTCATGGATGGTCATTACGCTCTGCGGGTCACCGAAGTCCTGAATCCGATGGAGCGGCTGGAATCGTTGCAGGCCGGGTAGAAGTAGGCAAAAAGGGGCCGGCCGGGACTTGACCGGGCATCCGTTCAATCGCAAGCCTCGCAGCAACCCCGGCCACCTGCTGCCTGCCGCCTTCTGCCTCGCGCGGGAGCAATAGCATGATCAAACCTAGCTCGAGGTGCGCAAACCCACGTTGTCCCCAACAGCGAAGCGGCTGGCGTTCGCTGCTGGTGCAACCTCCTCCGGGCGTGTTCCTGCATAAGCAGTGGCTTTGCTCCTCGGCCTGTCTCGATCAAGTTCTCGGGCCCATGCTCCCGCCTCTGATCGATAGCACGCGCGCAAACCGGGAAACGAAAGCCCACCGCTTCCCTTTGGGACTGCTGATGCATTCTTTGGGATTGGTCAGCAAGGAGTCGTTGCAGACCGCTCTCGAGGCGCAACGCGAAGCTGGCCAAGGACGCGTGGGCGATTGGCTGCGACGCCAGGGCGTGGTGACAGAGTCTCAGATTACGCGGGCGCTGGCCATGCAATGGTCCGTTCCTGTCTATCCGCTGGAAGGGTGGAAAGGCATCCTGAACTGGGCTCGTTTGCTTCCTCTCGCCTTCCTCGACTCGTTTCAAATGTTGCCCGTCCATTACTTACCGGCCAGTGGCCTGCTCTACGTGGCCTTTTCCAGCAGGGTTGATCACACCGCCCTTTACGCCATCGAACAGATGCTCGAGTATCGCACCCAACCCTGCCTTGCCCAGGAGTCTTACATCGAAAGCGCCCTTCAAACACTCCACCAACAAGCCAGTTCGACAGATATCCCCATCGCGGGGCCGCTCCGCCCCTCGATCATCTCCAGTGCGACCGTGCAAGAAGTGTCGAACCTTGGAGCCCGAGAAGTACGCGTGGTGGGGTGCGCCGACAATATTTGGGTAAGGCTCAGCGCCCTGGATATTGTGCGTGATCTGCTCTTTCACCGCGCCGCCGCCAACTCACTGATCTTGGCTGACGCCATTCAGCCTGATCGGCTAATCTCGCGTCCGGGAGAATGAACGGTTGCAGTTCGATGAGTCAATGACTCAATGGCTCAATGGCTCAATGAATAAATTTCGGGCTGACTGAAGAATTGGTCCACTCGATCCAGGACTTCGCGAGTGCCCGGCGCGCTTTGGATCGACTTGCGGAGTTCCGCGCCTCGGCGAACCCCATGGGTGAACCAGCTTGCGAATTGTTTCATCTTGCCGATGGCCCCGGGAATCTCCTCGACAACCAACATTTGATAATAAGAACGGATCAATTCGTACCGGTCGGCTTCGTTCGGCTCCGTGAACGTCCCGTTTCGGAAGAAATCGGAGAGCTGGCGAAATATCCAGGGGTTGCTGGCGGCGGCGCGCCCCACCATCACGGCGTCGCAGCCTGTTTGCTGGTAAAGGGCCAGGGCGTCCGGCGGGTTCACCACATCTCCGTTGCCGATCACCGGGATGCGCACCCGCGACTTCACCTCTTGAATGATCTCCCATCGTGCCCGCCCAGCGAAGCCCTGCAGGCGCGTGCGAGGATGCACGGCTAGCGCCTCGACGCCGCACTCCTCCGCCATTCGCGCCACTTCCAGCGCCACAATCTCAGCCTCGCTCCACCCGGAGCGCAACTTGATTGTAAAAGGGATTTTCACCGCCGCACGAATCGTGCGCAGGATCTTCTCCAGCAACGGAAGATCGCGCAACAAGCCTGAGCCACCGCACTTCACCACCTTCTTGGCCGGGCAGCCCAGATTGAGGTCCACCAGGTCGAAGCCGAGATCTTCAATCATGCGCGCCGCCTCCGCCAAGCGCTCGGGCACGGCGCCAAAAAGCTGTGCGGAAATGGGCCGTTCTTCTTCCGTGTAATACAAGTAGCGCTTCGAGCGCAGGTTCTGGCGAAGCATCCCTTCGCTGGAGACGAACTCCGTCATGATCAGCCCGCATCCGCCCAAGCGCTTGATGAAGCGGCGGAACACCGTGTCGGTAATCCCCGCCATGGGCGCCAGAATGTGGGCCGGCCGGATCAGCACGTCACGAATTTGGAGTTGTTCGAAAAGCATGGCAAAATCAGGGGCTAGGGGCTGGGGACTTGGGGCTGGGGCAGTTCGGAACCTGGAATTGTGTATCTATAACTTCTGGAATCTCGAATTCCGGCTGACTTGGAATCTGGAGTCTTGAATTTGGAATCTTGAATTCCGAATTGCCATGTGCCTACTGCCCACCGCTCGCCGGCCCCAGCCCCCAGTCCCTAGCCCCCAGCCCCTAGTCCCGAACTGTCGACGATTGCGAACCGCACTCTCCCTTCGGCCACCAGTTCCCGGCCCCGGAGAATGACGCCGCGAAGCTCACCGAGACGCTCACCGAGTTTGAGCACCTCCGCTTCCACGCGTAGCGTATCGCCTGGCTGAACCGGCTGCATTAACCGTGCCTCGGGAATCTGTAGAATCATGGCAACTTTTCCGGCCATCTCCGGCCGTTCCATTACCAGGATGGCTCCAAGCTGGGTGACCAGTTCCAATAGTACCCCGACCGAAATGATGGGTGAAGCCGGTAAGTACCCCCGCGCGGCCTCGTCGCCCGCCGAGAAGCGCTTGGTGGCCGCGATTCGCCGGCCCGGAATGAATTCGGTGACTTGATCGACGAACAAAAAAGGGTAACGATGCGGGAGAATTTTGAGGATGTCAGAGAGTGAATTCACGTCGCTCACGGTTTTCTCGGCCCCACACCGAGAACGGGGTAGCGCGGACTCCGTTTTTGATCCGCGGCTTGTCCACGGGCCTGAGAAAAAGCCGCGTACCCCAAAACCGGCGGTCCGCCCTACTCCCCGTCGGAGGCCTTCTCGGACTTCGCCTCGGCACTGCCGTTGGTGGAATCCGGCGAGCCTCGCTCGACCTTCAAAAGTTCTCTGCGCAGCGCCGGATTGCGCGCCGTCCAATCGCCGGGGCGGTCCTGGTCGCTCGCATACTGGGCGCGCATCGCTTCCAGTTTGGAATCGATCTCGTCCAGAAAGTGAATGAGGAGCGCTTCAGGAAACATCGGTTCTTTGGGCGACCCGAACTCCAATTTGCCATGGTGGGAGAGGAGGATGTGCTCGAGCTGGCTCTTCAATTCGGCGGGAAAGCCGGCAATCTGGCGCATCTTCTCTTGCACCATTTCCAGGCCGATCGAAATGTGGCCCAGCAACTGCCCCCGTGTGGAATACCGAAAGCCGCTAGAGAAACTGAGCTCCTCGATTTTCCCCAGGTCGTGCAACACCAGTCCGGCCAGCAGCAGGTCCCGGCGTAGGAAGGGATAGTGGTCGCACATCTGGTCGCCGAGTTGGACCAGGGACAAAACATGTTCGAGCAGCCCACCCAGGAACGCATGGTGATAGTTCATCGCCGCCGGCGCTCGCTGAAACCTCTCCGAGATCGAAGCGTCTTCCATGATAGAAAGCAGGAGCGCTCGCAAAGGTCCCTCGGGCATGCGCTCGAGGCGTTCGATCAGCGTGGCGTACATTTCCGCAGGGTCGCGGCGGGAACGCGGCAGGTAGTCCAAGAGATCGACGTCCCCCGAGGAACACTTGGCGATCTTGCGCACGCGAATCTGTGCCGTGCCCTGGTAGTCTTCGACGACCCCGTCCACCTCGACGATATCCTCGACGTCGAAATCCAGCGGGTGCCGATCACACTCCCACAACTTGCCGCGTATCACTCCGCTCGAGTCGCGCAACTCCAAGTCCAGGTACGCGCTCCCCGTGCGGGCAATTTTCCGCTCGCGGCCTAGAAGCAGAAATGTGGTTCTAACGTGGGCGTCGGGGCGGAGGTCGGTTACAAAGTGATCCTTCATTGCCCTTTCTTTGTCGTCGGGATTTCGGCGGGTAGTTGTTCCCCCGTGTCAACGTATCCGGGGGCCCTATAGATGTAGCTTTCTTTTCGGAGCGTTGTCAGGTACTCGCGCAAACGCGGTTGCATGTTCTGATTGTAAAGGGTCTCTTCAATTCGTTGTTCGACTTCTTCAAACTTGGGGACACCGGGGCTGTATCGCTCCATCACCTTGAGGATAATATACCCGTACTTTGTCTGGATGGGGTTGCTAAACTCATTAACATCGAGCTTCCCCACCACCGCCGCGATCTCCGGCGCCAGGCTCCCTTCCTTCATCATGCCTACATCACCACCCTGCTCGGCGCTGGACCCATCGGAGTACTTTTTCGCAACCTCAGCGAAACGTTGTCCGGCCTTCAATTCGGCCAGGGCATCATTGGCCCGCTTCTCAGCTTCCTCCGGCTTCCGTTTGTCGGTCGACACAAGGATTTGCCCAAGGTGCACCATGCCCGGTGATTTGAATTCGTTCTTGTGGGCTTCGTAGAATTTCCGCGCGTCCTCATGAGACAACTGAACGCGGGAGCCCACCTCGCGTTCGATGACTTCTCGCATCAGCAAGTTGCGCCGGATCTGGTCTTTGAAGTCTTCGTAATTCTGCCCGCTCTTCTCAACTTCCGTCTCCAGATCCTCCAGGGTGGCCAAGTTGTTCCGCTTGCGGATACCGTCAAGTTCCTTGACCACGTCGGTCTCCACGTTGATATCCAGGTCCTTGGCTTTCTGCACCATCAACGATTCGTCGATCAGGTCGCGCAACAAATTCTTGCTTTGATCGCGTACTTGCGCATCCAATTCGGCGCCCGAGAATTGCTGGGCGAGCTGCTCGCGGAGTTTGCCTTGTTCCTCATCGAACTGGTGTTGGGTGATGATCTCATTGTTCACCCGCGCGATGATGCGCTCGACTATCCTTGCGCTGGCCACGGAGCAGCCCACAACTCCCGCCACCAGCGCCACACTAAAAATTACAGCCCATGTCCGCCTGTTCATATCCTTTTACCCATCCTCGGACAGAACTCCCCGCCCTCTCCCTTGGGGAGAGGGTGGCCCGCGGCGGCGCTTTCACCAGCCGTCGCGGGCCGGGTGAGGGGTCACTCTCGACTTCGTATGACCCACCTTCACCTCAGAAGGTTGCCCGTGCCGCTCCCGGCACCAACCCGTATCTTAATGCTAGGCTTGCAGTTCCTGCAAGACATTTTGGACCTCTTCCAGGGTGTTCTCCCCGCCGCTGCGCAACCTGAATCGCAGCACGCCGTCGGGTCGAAGGCTCGCTTCCCGGCGCCGGCGCACGAACGTCGTGATTCTCTGAGGCTCCAGGGGAGTCTGCTCGTGAAACCGCATCCAGATATCCTCGGCCTTCCGTTCGATGGATACCACGAGAAGCTGCTCAGCGGCAGATTTCAAAAGTCCGTATGCCAGGAGGTTTGAAACAGATGGAGGAATGGGCCCAAAACGGTCATTGAGCTCGGCTTCCAGTTCCCCACGCGCCTCAAGGGTAGCCAGACTGGAAATTCGCTTGTACAGGCGCAGGCGCTGGCTCTCGTCGGCGACGTAGTTGTCGGGAATCTTGATATCGAGTCCCAGATTGAGGGTGGTCCGCACGTCAATCCTCTGTGGCGCGCCTTTCAATTCTTCGACGGTTTGCTCGAGCAACTTCAGGTAGAGGTCGATGCCGATGGCATTCAGGTGTCCGTGCTGTTCGGCCCCCAGCAGGTTGCCCGCGCCCCGCAACTCGAGGTCCAAGGCGGCCAGGCGAAAGCCCGCGCCCAATTCCGAGAACTCTTTCAGCGCCGCCAACCGCCGGCGCGCCGTGGGGGTTAAGGCTTCCTCAGCGCCCACCAGAAAGTAAGCGTAGGCGCGGCGGCTCGACCGCCCCACCCGCCCGCGAAGCTGGTAGAGATCGGCCAAGCCGAAGCGCTCGGCGTGGTTGACAATGATCGTGTTGGCGCGAGGGATATCCAGCCCGTTTTCGATCAGTGCCGTCGCCACCAGCACCTCGTACTCACCCTGCATGAATTTCAGCATCACCCCCTCGAGCTCTTTTTCGTGCATTTGCCCGTGCGCCACTCCGATTCGCGCTGTGGGCACCAGGCGTTGCACGATCGCGGCAACGCTAAAAATAGACTCCACCCGGTTGTGTACGAAAAAGACCTGTCCCTCCCGCAGCATTTCCTGGAGTATGGCGGACTGGATTATGTTCTGGCTGTACGGCGCTACGGTGGTTTGAATGGCCAGGCGGCCACGCGGTGGAGTTTCGATCACGGACAGGTCGCGCAAGCCGCCCAGCGACATGTGCAGCGTGCGCGGGATGGGAGTGGCGGACATGGCCAGCACGTCTACCCCCGCCTTGAACTTCCTCAGCTTTTCCTTGGCGGCCACCCCGAACCGCTGCTCCTCGTCGACGATCAGCAAACCCAGCTCGCGGAAGCGTACGTCTTTCGAAAGCAGGCGATGAGTTCCGATCAGCACATCCACCTTGCCCGCCTCGGTCTCGGCCACAATCTTCTTCTGCTCCGCAGGCTGCCGGAACCGGCTGAGCATTTCCACACGCATGGGGAAAGCCGCCAGCCGCTGCCGGAAAGTTGTGTAATGCTGAAAGGCCAGCACCGTGGTGGGCGCGAGCACTGCCACCTGTCGCCCGTCCTGGACGACCTTGAAGGCAGCGCGCATGGCCAGTTCGGTTTTCCCATAGCCCACATCGCCGCAGAGCAGCCGGTCCATCGGTTCCGGGCTTTCCAAGTCGTGCTTGATATCAGCCAGGGCCTTCAACTGGTCAGGCGTCTCCTCGAATTCAAATGCCTCTTCGAACTCCTCTTGCCAGGGAGTGTCAGGGCTGACTGGGGTGCCGCCGGCCATCTTCCGCTCGGCGTACAGTTGGAGCAGTTCTTGAGCCATGTCGCGCAACGCCCGCTTGACGCGTGTCTTCGTGCGCTCCCACGTGCTTCCTCCCAGGCGATCGAGAACGGGCTTGACTCCGTCTCCACTGGAGCGGTACTTCTCCACCAAATCCAGGCGCTCGAGAGGGACGTACAGTCTGGCGTCGTCCTGATACGTCAGCAGCATGAAATCGCGCGCCGGGCCGCTGACGCTCAGTTGGCGAAGCCCTTGGTAGATTCCCACCCCGTGGTCAATGTGCACCACGTAATCACCGACCTTAAGGTCGCCCAGGCCCGAGATGAAGCTCAGAGCTCCGGAGTGCTCGCGGCGCCGCGATGCCCAGTCGAATCCGCCAAACAGGTCGCTGTCCGCCAGCCACAGTTGTTCCAAGTCGGGAATCGCAAACCCCTCCGCAAGATCCCCTTGCGCCATCAGCGCTGCGCCAGTAGGGGCGGGCCTTGTGCCCGCCCGCGGCGCCCCCTCTCCAATCGCCCCACCAAGACCCTCAGCCTGACCACCCCTGCACAGGCTCTTCTGCCTGTGCCCTGCTTGATCTGTGCCGGCAGAGGCCCGAGTGCCTGTGCCATCCGGCTCCACCGATATGCTTTCTTGACTCGCCGTGCCAAACGGAATCTCGTATTCCGTCAGAATGCCGCGCAGCCGGTCCGCCTTGCCGGCGCTGGGCGTGACAAGCACCACGGAGACGCCTCGCTCTAAATTGCCCCGCAGGTTCTCCACTAAATTCTTAACCCCAGCCTGGAATTTCGGTGAAGGTTGGGTGAGAAGAACAAACTCTCTCGCGTCTCCCTCGTAGCGCCCACTCAGTTCTTGACTCCTCGACTCTCGGCTCTCGACTTCTCGACTCGCTCCTTCACTTCTCGACTCTCGACTCTCGACTCCTCGACTCGCTTCTTGACTCTCAATTCCTCGACTCAGTGCCAGCTCTTTCAGATACAGTTGCGGCATCTTTCGAATGCTCTCGAGGAACTCTTGCCCGGTAAGCAGAATCTCCGCCGGTTTTGGGCGAGGCGGAATCACGTCACGGACCTCATCAAAACCGGCCGCCAATCCTTCTAAGAACTCCTTCCATTGCGCGTCGCGGTCCAGGGGTTCGTCCCAGAGCAGTACAGGGTTGTTAAACAACTCGACGAGAGTGCGCGGGTGCGGTTCAACTAGAGGAGCAAAAAACTCCCATCCCGGGAAGGGATTTCCGTATTCGCCCGCCCACTCGGGTTCCCGATCCACTCGATCGTTTGTGTCCAAGGCGCCGGTCATGACTCGCCGCTCGAGAGCCCCAACGAGCTTCTGAAAGAATTGACGGGAACGTCTTGCTTCCGAAAGGGGAAGAAGCAAAGCTCCCGCGGCAGGCATTCGCGAGCGCTGCGAATCGGGGTCAAACTCCCGCAAGGATTCAATCCGGTCACCGGAGAATTCAAGTCGAAAGGGCCACGCGGCTTCGGGAGGAAAGACATCGACGATTCCGCCCCGCACGGAGAATTGCCCCACATCGGAGACCGGCTCATCCCGCTCGTATCCCACTCCGCTGAGGTGCTCGGCGAGGTCGTCGAGGGCGATCTCATCGCCGACTTTAATCTCCAGCGCCAGGGAGGAATAAAATGCTCGCTCCCGGAACCGCCCCAGCGCTGCTGCCACCGGGGTCAACAGCACCCGCGCCCGTCCTTGCGCCACGCTCCACAGGGCCACCGCCCTCTGCTCGAGAATCTCAGCGTGTGGGGAACGCCCTTCGTAAGGAGAACAGTCTAACGAGGGCAGCGTCAGTACGGCGGGGCCGGCGGCCGGCTCGAGCCAGGAATAGAAAGTTGAGGCCGTTCGTTGCAGATTGGCAGCAGTCTCATTATCTGCAGTCAGGACGATCACCGGACGCGCCAGCCGGTGGGCCAAACCCGCTGCCACCATCGCCTTGGCAGAGCCGGTCAAACCGGAAAGTGTCACCGGCGCGCGCGCCTCAGGCGCCGCCGCAGTCAGCGCTTGCAAGCAGCCGCAAAACGCGGGGTGATCGAGAATGAAATTCAACAAAGACTGCAAATCTGCCATGCGCTCTAACTAGGGAATAGGGAAGAGGGAACAGTAAATTGTGAATAGTGAATTCTGAGTAGTGAATTCTCAACAGTAAGTTCAATCACCATTTACCATTTACTATTCACCATTCCCTATTCCCTGTTCCCTATTCCCTATTCCCTTTTGATGTTCCACTCGTCACTGCTTTTATCTATTCCCTGTTCCCTATTCCGTCTCCTCACTCGTCACTGCCTTCAACGCCGCCGAAATGATGGATGACGTCGAGTAACCTTCGATGAACGGAATTGAAACCACGCTTCCGCCCGCAGCCTCCACTTCCGCCCGGCCGACAATGGCGTCCGGCCTCCAATCGCCGCCTTTCACCAGAACGTGGGGCAGCATGCGGGCAATCACGGCCTGAGGCGTGAGATCGTCAAAGATGGTTACAAAGTCCACGGCTCTGAGCGCCGCAAGAATTTCCGCCCGCTCGGCTTCCGGTTGAATGGCGCGCTCCGAACCCTTCAGCGCTCGCACACTGCGGTCGCTATTCACCGCCACAATCAGCACGTCGCCGAGTTTCCTGGCTTCAGCCAGATACCGCGTGTGACCGGGATGAAGCAAGTCAAAGCAGCCGTTGGTGAAGACCACGCGCTTACCACGGCGCTTCAAGTCCGCTACAACCTCAAACGCCCGCTCCAAGGTCAGTATCTTCTCAACACCCATACCAATGTTCAGCCCCCGCCAACACCGATCGTCCACCTCAATCGCCGTAATTCCACTGAGTATTCTAACACGCACCTTCTGAGGTCGCGCTGTAGGGGCGGCCCTTGTGGCCGCCCCAGGGCAAAGTGATTCCCGACTTGCTCGGGAAAGAGCCGGTTTTCGCCACGGTGGACTTCGTGCTGGGCACGCATCCCGCCGGACACTGAACGAATGTGCCTTGAATCCTTTTATCGAAGCTTGATAGGATGATGCCCCATGAACCAACCGATCACCCGCCGCGCCTTCTTGAAATCCACCGGAGCGGCCGCCGCTGCGCTCGGCACGTCGCGCGTTCTGCGCGCACAACAGGCTTTCGCTCCCACTTGGGATTCTTTAACGAAGCATGCCGCGCCGGCTTGGTTTGACGACGCCAAGTTCGGCATTTACTTTCACTGGGGACCTTACTCGGTGCCGGCCTTCGACAGCGAGTGGTATTCCCGCAACATGTACATCGACGGGCAGCGGGCCAACACTTACCACAAACTTGTGTACGGACCTCCTTCCAAGTTTGGTTACAAGGACTTTATACCCATGTTCCGCGCGGAGAAATTCAACCCGGAAGAATGGGCGGAATTGCTGCGCAAGGCGGGCGCGAAATTCGCAGGGCCGGTGACTGAGCACGCCGATGGCTTCTCCATGTGGAACTCGAAGGTGAACAAATGGAACGCCGCCGCCATGGGTCCCTGTCGCGACGTGGTGGGCGAGATGAGCCGGGCCGTTCGGAACGAGGGTATGAGATTCATCTCCACCTTTCACCATCAGTGGCTGTGGGGCTGGTACCCAACCATCGACAAGTCCGTGGACGCTTCTAATCCGATGTACGCGGGGCTCTACGGGCCGCCGGCGCCGCAAAGCCCCTTTATGGATTATGGAAAGCCTACACCGCCTCCTCATGCGGATTTTCAGGACACCTGGGAACTAAAAGTCAGGGAAGTAATCGATAAGTATCAGCCCAGCCTCATCTATTTTGACAGCCGCCTGAATATCATTGACGAACGCCGTCTCGCTGAATTGATCTCTTATTACTACAACCAGGCTGAGCGCCGGCATGAGGAAGTCAGCGTCACCTACAAGGAGAAAGATTTGCCGTGGGGCGCCGGAATCCCCGATATCGAACGCGGCAGGCTCGATAAACTTGCGTCTTATAAGTGGCTGACTGACGACGCCGTCGATTGGAATTCCTGGTGCCACGTCCAGAACGCCAATTACAAATCCGCGCACCGCATCGTGGGTGAGTTGGTGGATATCGTCAGCAAGAACGGCAGCTTCCTGCTGGACATCACGCCCACGGCCGAGGGAGTGTTTCCGCAGCCGGTGGTCGAGCGCTTGCTCGCCATCGGCGAGTGGCTCTCCGTAAATGGCGAAGCGATTTACGCCACCCGGCCGTGGAAGATTTTCGGAGAGGGTCCGACCCAGATCAAGAGCGGCATGTTCGGCGAGGAGAAGATTCCGGACTTCACCGCGCAAGACATTCGCTTTACCAGCCGCTGGAAGACTCTTTACGCCATCGCACTCGACTGGCCCCAGAACACCTCGCACCTGCTCGTCAAGTCGCTCGGCGCACACGGTGCGCTTCTCGGGAAGGGCGAAATTGCAAACCTCTCCCTGCTCGGCAGCGATGCAAAAATCGACTGGGAGCATAACGCGGAGGGCCTCAGAATAGACTTGCCGCCCCAGAAGCCCGGAGCCTTCGCCTATACCTTCAAAATCCTCCTGAATTGACAATCGTGTTGTAGGGGCGGCCCTTGTGGCCGCCCTGGGACAACCACAAGGGTTGCCCTTACGACGCCCTGCCAACGTTTCCGGGGGCGTTGCCCCATAGGCGTCACGGTACGCCACCGGGAAATGGCCCCGGCAGGGGCCAACCGTGAGTAGCCGCGGGTTTTAACCTGCGGATCACGAACCCCGACCAGACTGAGACAAGCCCGGCGGGGTTGACCGCTGAACGGGTCGGCCCCCAACCAGGGCCGGAATGCTGTTTCGGCTTTTCTTTCCGAAGGTTGCACCTACGGCTACTCACGGTGTCCCGCTTCGCGGGACAAAAAAATTCACTTGACAAACTACGCTTATTATGGTAGGCTACCGCGCGGTGGTAGGTGGTCCTCCTATGACGGCAGCGGCTTCACTCGTGGCTCGGTTGTCCAGACAACCAGTACGGCTTTATGTCCTTCCCTGCCCTAGCTATGACGCTTGTGAATACACAGAAATGACGGAACAAACCGGGAATGTTATTGAAAACAAAGACAGAGTCAAGAAGTCGAGGAGTCAGGAAGTCGAGAGTCGAATGCCGGAGCACATTCCACTGGCAACCCAGGGTGTGCTTATGAACTCCGCGCCCCTCGACCACTCAACGCTCAAAATTCAAGGAACAAACCGGGAATGTTACTGAAAACAAAGGATCGGCATGAAAATCTACGGCAAGTGAAGGCGAGGGGGACCAACGTCGGCAGTATGTCATTGCCTTCCTTCGCTACGACGCGTATTGTTACACAAAAATGAAGAAACAAACCGGGAATGTTATTGAAAACAAAGGATCGAAGCGAAAAATCTCTCATGCAAAGCGGGAATGTCTATGAAAACACGACTACTTATCTCTAAATTACGGGAATGTTAAAGAAAACACAGGCAGTTAGTTGTTGTGCGCGAGAGCCGCCACGGGCCGGCCTGCGGAAACGGAAGGCAGTCGAGACAGTTCGGCAGTATGTCACTCGCTGCCCTCGCTACGACGCCTGTGAATCCGCAAGAATGCAGGAACAAACCGGGAATGTTATTGAAAACAAAGGATATGGTCAAAAAGTCGACAGTCGAATGCTAAGGCACGGTCGGGCCGCAGCCTGGGTTGTTAACTCCTCGACTCCTCAACTCTCCGAAGGCTGACGGCTGACAACTGAGAACTGACAGCTTTTTACGGAACAAACCGGGAATGTCGATGAAAACAAAGGAGCGAGTCAAGAAGTCGAGAGTCGAATGCTAAAGCACCGTCGAACCGCAGCCTGGGGTCTTAACTCCTCGACTCCTCGACTCTCTGAAGGCTGACGGCTGATAGCTGAGAGTTGATAGCCAGGCCTAAACGAACTCAAATCGAGCCCAAAATGCCTACCCAAACGCCTCCTAACCGTGTATTGCAATTAACCGCCGTGGCGATCCTCGGCATTTTTGTCCTCGGCTTCGCCTTCTCCCCTTTGGGAGCGTGGACGGGTGCAGTCTTAGGCGCCTGGTTCATTGGCACACAAAAACCCTGGCGCGGATTCTTGTTGCTTGCGGGTATCAATCTTATCTTGAATCTGCTTTCGATCTGGCGCTCGTTCCGGCTGGGTGGATTTCAGTCTTCAGGTTGGACGGTGCTGGCTGTCCTCATCGGCGTTTTGCCCTTCCTTCTGTATAGGCTCGTGAGCCAGCGCAGGCCGAGTTTTCTATCAACCCTGTCGTTGCCGCTTTGGGGCGTTGCCTTCGAGGCCCTGACCCGAGTTTTCTTGCCCGCCGGCGTATTCAATCCCTCTTCCCTTGCCCACGCTCAGCCTGCGATCTCGCCGTTGTCGAGCTTCGATGCGATTCTGGGGACGAATGCAACCTCCTTCTTCATCTATTGGTTCGCGGCGGTAATCGTTTGGATGTGGAACCAGGAATTCCAGTGGAAGAAGATTGCCGTGGGGGCAGTTATTTTCGGCACTGCATACATTCTTGTCTCGGGATACGGCTTCGTTTTTCAGGCAGTCCATGCTGTTGCCTCTAAGGTCCCGCCAACGGGCCATGCCTTCGCGTGGGCATGTTTTGCAGGAGGCTTGATTTTGCTCGGATGGGGCCTTTTCCAGCCTTCCACGCCACGGGTGGCATGGGCAAATAAGAAAGCGACCGTCGCCCTCCTGCGCAACCCATACACCGGGGAGGCTCTGCAAGTTGCCGCCGAAGACGGACACGAGGTTTTGGTCAGCCCGTCGGGCGAACGGTTTCCAATTCGCAACGGAATCCCCGTATTTCTCCAGCCGGAAAGGCTCACGGGTTCCAACCAGAAATACAACCGCCTCTATGAAACCATTGGCGGCTTCTACGATGACACCCAGAGGGTCGTGTGTGCCTTGCGGGGCGTCACTCCATCCCAATACCTCTCGAGCTATCTGCGCTTGCTCGAAATCAAGCCCGGTGATTCGGTGCTGGAAACGTCTGTAGGCACCGGTCTCAACTTTAAGTACCTCCCGCGTGGCGCAAAACTATTTGGCCTTGACCTCTCAGCGGAAATGCTGGCCAATTGCCAGGCCAACTTGCGCCGTTGGGAATTGGACGCCGATCTCTTCCTTGGTAATGCCGAGGATCTGCCATTCGCCAACGACAGTTTTGATGTGGTGTTTCACGTGGGAGGCATCAATTTCTTTAATGACAGAGCCAAAGCGATCCGGGAAATGATTCGTGTTGCAAAGCCAGGGACCCGCCTCCTGATCGCCGATGAGACCGAAGAGCATGTGAAAGATACCTATGAACGAATTCCCATTACCAGCAGGTACTTTAAGAACCGCCGGGAACCTGTCAAAGCTCCGATTGACCTTGTACCCCCGGAGATGCAGGAAGTACATCTCGAAGTCCTCCGCGACGGGCAATTCTATTCCCTTACATTTCGCAAACCGGTCGCCGCGATGCTGGCTGAGGGTGCTGTCTCTGCGTGACGTATTTCGAAAAAATGTCTCCGAGCTGTAATAGTTGGCCGGGTTGGTCGTCTTCAATATGAAGGCAGTCGTCAGGAGGGTAATCGTAGCGGCGAGTTTACCTCGCCGAGTGGTGGCGTAAAGCCGCCGCTACGGCACCACCCTCGGGAGGCGTCCCTTGCAATCGGCCACAGCGGAGGAAACGATTCCCGCTCTCATCGATGGACTCGAGCAACTGTTTCGCACCTACCACGGCTTGGTGTTCCGCGCCGCTTACCGGATCACAGGCAACGCTACGGACGCCGAGGACGTCCTCCAAACCGTCTTTATGCGCTTGATGGGGCGCAACGGGACGGCTGCCCCAGTAGATAATTCCGAGCGATATCTTCGCCGGGCGGCAATCAATGCCGCCCTGGACGTCGTGCGGGCGCGACGAACAGTTGAAAGCGTACCGCTCGCGGATTCGCACCCCGGCCGGGAAGCATTGGAACGGGGCGAATTGCGGGAATGCTTGCGACGCGCCTTGGCCAGCTTGAATCCGCAAATGGCCGAGATCTTCGCGCTGCGATTCTTTGAAGGTTACAGCAATCCGGAAATCGCGCGCATGCTCGGCATGTCGCTGGTGCGAGTGGCCGTAACTGTGCATCGAGCCCGGCGTCAGTTGCAGAAGGAGATACGCTCCTACATGGGAGGCACGTCATGAGCGAAACCACAAAGCACGGCCAGCCGAAGTTGAACGACATCATCGCAGAAGTCCGCGAGGAAAGCGTGGTCGAGCCGGAGGTCGAGCAGGCGGCTCGCCGCGTTTGGGCTCGTCTGCGCCAGGAGCCCGCGACGCCGCAGCTCGCAGGCACTCCGGATGTGGAGAAGATTCGTGGCTGCGCGGATTTCCAGGCGCTAATGCCTGCTTATCTCGCCGGCAGTCTTTCAGCGGCGCGATCCTTGCTTATGGAAGACCACCTCCATGGTTGCGTGGCCTGCCGGCATGCGCTGCGAGAGGCGCGCCTTGGCGCTCGGCCTGCCGCCGCTCCGGTCCCGGAAGTTGCGCCCCGCCTGCGCAAGCGAGGCCGAGTGAGAACCAGATGGGTTATGGTTTCGGCCCTGGCCGCATGTGTGTGCGTCACAGGGCTAAGTGTGTTTCTTGGGGGCGGACGCTTGCCCAGAATGCTTCGGGGTTCCGAGGTCCAAGCCACTGTCCTAACAGCAGACGGCGCGCTCTATCGGGTCTCTGACCAGGGCGGCGAGCCGATACTTCCCGGCCGTGCCATTGGCGAGGAGGAAGAAATCCGCACCGCCAAGGCCTCTTCCGCCGTCATTCGACTGGTAGATGGGTCCAGGATCGAAATGGACCAGCGGACCGCATTCTGGATATCCAAAGGTTGGCGCGACACCACGCTCCACTTGCAGCGCGGCAGCATTATCGTCCGAGCTGCCAAACAGGGCCGAGGCCGGCTGGAAGTGGCCACACGAGACTGCCTGGTTTCCGTCAAGGGTACTATTTTTGCCGTAGACGAAGGAATGAAGGGCTCGCGGGTGTCCGTTATCCAGGGAGAAGTCGAGGTCGAACAGGGCCGGACGAAGCAGCTCCTGCATCCTGGCGAGCAGGTCTCGACGGAGACGGAGCTGATGCCGGATTCTGTGACTCACGCCGTCGCGTGGAGCCGTAACTCGACCGAATACCTCACGCTGCTGAGCGAATTTGCCGCCCTTCACAAGCAGTTGGAAGCCCTTCCCGGACCCGCCCCGCGCTACAATTCAACCTTGCTGAACTTGGTGCCCGAAAACACGATATTCTACGCTGCCATACCCAATATGGGCTCCACGCTTGCTCGAGCGAATGAACTGTTGCAAGACCGCATCCAGCAGAGTCAAGTGCTGCAAGCCTGGTGGAGCCGGCAGCAGACTGCCGGGGGAGCCAACAAACAGGCGGAAATGATTGACCGGCTGCGCTCTTTCAGCGAGTACTTGGGGGACGAGATTGTGGTCGCCATGCCTGCGGACAAGCACACGCCCCTGATTCTGGCCGAGGTGCGACGACCCGATTTCCGAGCCTTTCTCGAGGGGCAACTGGGCGAGATCGGCAGTGACGGGAAGCACCTCAAGGCGCAGATTGTCGACAACCCGTTTTCGTTTTCACCCGCCACCGGCACCGATGTGACGTTGGTTTATCTGAAGAATAACCTGATGGCAGCAGCCGCGGACGCCCGCCAGTTGCAGAAGGTGGCAACCCTAATGGAGCGTCCTAGCTCCAGCGGGTTCGCCTCCACCCCATTCTATGCGGCCATCCGGCAGGCCTACCAGGCAGGCGCGGGCTTACTTATCTGCGCCGACATGGAACAAATCCTGTTGCATTCCGTAAGTCAGAAAGGAGGCCAGGAACGGAAACTCGATTTGCTTCAGGACGAGAGAACGGGCTTGGCTGACGTGAGATACCTCATCATGGAAAGCAAGGACGTAAGCGGACAGACTGAGAATCGTGCTACGCTGACCTTTGCCCAGACGCGCCGTGGTCTGACTGCTTGGTTGGGTTCGCCCAGCCCGATGGGAACTTTGGATTTCGTTTCGCCTGCCGCCAGCCTCGTGGTCTCATTTGTAGCGGAGGACCCGCGGCAGATCGTGGAAGAGATTTTCAGTTTGGCTGAGAGTCACGACCCGGAATTCAACCAGCAACTCGACGAGTTCCAATCGCACACCGGAATAAATGTGGCGGACGATTTAGCGGGTGGACTGGGCGGCGAGGTCACCCTCGCCCTGGATGGCCCGCTCCTGCCCACGCCGAGCTGGAAGGCAGCTCTGGAAGTCAATGACCCCACGTGCCTCGGAGAAGCCATCCAAAAGCTGGTGGCGAGCTACAATGAACATGCCGACTCGAATTCCGGCACGCTGATCCTGACCACCCAGAATGCCGATGGGCACACCTATTACAGTTTGCAAACTACCAAGCCGTCGCCTGCGCCGGGTGTTCCGACCGAGGTGGATTACGCGTTCGTGGATGGGTATCTCGTGGCAGCCTCCAGCCCGGCGTTGCTTCTGGGCTCCATTCAAAACCGCAACACGGGATACACCCTGGCGCGCTCTGGCGATTTCGCCAGTCGCTTGCCGCACGACGGATTCACGAACTGCTCCGCCATCGCCTATCAAAACCTGGGCGCCATGCTCGGATCAGTAGGGGATCTGCCCCTGCTGACACCCGCAGAACGGCAAGCGCTCGAGGCGCTGAAGCAGAACAGCGGCCCCAGCCTGACTTGCGCTTATGGGGAGCCGCAGGATATCGTGGTCGCAAATACAGGAAACCTCTTCGGGTTGGGGTTCGATCCGCTTCTCGGCATCAAGGGGGCGGGAGTGTTGGAACTGCTTCCACTCATTAAAAGCAAGTCGGCAGTAGGCAGTACGCAGTAGGCAGCAGGCAGTCGGCGGTGGGCAGTCGGCAGTGGGCAGCCAGCAGTAGGCAGTCGGCAGCAGGCAGTTGGCAGTCGACAGTTATGTTCTCTTGAATTCGGAATTCGGAATCTTGAATTTTGAATTGCCGTTCCGCTGCGCGGCGCCCTCGGTGGTGAATATTTTGCGCCGGGTTCGCGAAAAACTGAGTGCAGGACGAGCGATGTCAGCCATAATCGAACTCGACGGATTGGGCGTCACCCTGGGAGGGCGGAAGATCCTGGAAGATCTGAAGTGCTCGCTCTCCGGCCGCGCTATCGGACTGCTGGGCCCCAACGGCGCCGGCAAATCGACGCTCATCAATACCCTGCTCGGATTTTATCCGGTGGCGGCGGGCACGGCGCGCGTTTTTGGCCATGACATCCGCGCTGAAATGAGGCGGATTCGCGCCCTCGCCGGGTACATGCCGGAGTCGGAGTGTTTCATTGCCCAGATGACAGCAGTGAGTTTCGTTCGTTTGATGGCGGAACTTTCCGGCCTGCCCTCCGAGGCTGCCCTCGAACGCGCGCATGAGGCCCTGTTCTACGTGGGTTTGGGCGAAGCACGATACCGCCTGCTCGGCACCTACTCGCTGGGCATGAAGCAACTGGCCAAGCTCGCCCAGGCGATTGCGCACGGCCCCCGGCTTCTGATCCTGGACGAACCCACGAATGGCCTCGATCCGCCGGGCCGCCAGCGCATGATCCGGTTGATCCGGGAAGTGCGTGACAGTAAAGGTCTCCACATTTTGCTCTGCTCTCACCTTCTGCGCGACGTCGAGGAGACTTGCGAAGAGGTGCTCATCCTCAAGGATGGCCACCAAGTCCACTACGCAAACCTGGAAGAAGAACGTAAAGCCAACCGGCGATTTCTGGAGCTCGAAACGGTCGGCGGCGACGGCGCCTTCACTGAAGCTGTCGAGCGCCTGGACTGTGAATGCGCGGTTCCGTCGCCAGTCATGCCTGCGAAAGCCGTTCCCGCGCCGCCCACGCCTGCCTCGTCCACCGCCGCGCCAGCCATTCCCGAGCAAGCCACCGTTGCGTCCGTCATTCGCACTTCGGCCACCGCCGCCCCCGTCATTCCCGCGCAGGCGGGAATCCACTTCGACGGCCCCAGAAGGCTGAAAATGGTCCTTGGCCAGGACTTCGCCATCCGCGACCTTTACCGCTTGGCGGAGGAGTACGGTGTACAGATTCGCCGCCTGAATTATCGCCGCGACAGTCTCGAGGATATTTTCCTGAAAGCTATGGAGAACTCCAATGGCCGTTCATAAGCGCAGCTATCGCAGCTACGCGGGAGAACTGACGCCGCCCTGGTCTCGCTTCCTGATTGTGAGCCAGTACGCTTTCCGGAACGCACTCTCTTCCAAGTTTATCGTCACCTACTTTGCCCTCTGCTTTTTCTACCCGCTCGCCTGCGCAATCTCTCTTTATGTGAATCACAACCAGCGCCTGTTGGAGATGTTTCACCAGAGTTCTTTCTTCGCCGTGGACGCCCGGTTCTTTTTTCATTTCCTGAATGTTCAAGGCACACTGGCTTTCATTCTGACCGCTTTGGTTGGACCCGGCCTCGTCTCGCCCGACCTCGCCAACCACGCCCTGCCGCTGTATTTCTGCCGGCCTTTTTCGCGCGCTGAATACGTTTTGGGAAAGGTGTTTGTGCTCGTCTCCCTGCTCTCACTTGTCACCTGGATTCCGGGTGAGATCTTGTACCTGATTCAGTCCACTGTTGCGGGCGCAAGTTGGATGTGGACCAACTTGTGGATGACGAGAAGCATCTTCCTCGGCTCGGCGATTGAGATTCTGGTTTTCTCTCTGCTGGCACTGTCTCTCTCGGCGTGGATCAAGCGCAAGCCCGCGGCCGGGGCCGCGTTGCTGGGAGTTTTCTTCTTCGGCGCAGGCTTCGGCCAAGCCATCAATAAAGTGCTGCAAACCAGCAACGGCACCCTGATAGACCTGGCGAGCCTGATTGCCAGGGTTGAGAGCCAATTGTTCGGCCAGTATTCCCGGCGGCCGATCGCCCTTCCCGCCGACAGGGCTTGGTTAGCATTGCTGGCCATCAGCGCGTTCTGCCTGTTCCTTTTAGAGAGGAAGGTCAAAGCTTACGAGGTGGTGCGCGGATGAACGTACTTGGCGCGAAGATTCCCCTCCTTGCTAAGGAGGGCTTAGAAGCGGCCGGTACCCACCACCCCCTATCTCCCCCTCCGTCGAGTGGGGGAACTGAGGACCAGCAGATCGTCTTCGAGGATGTCTCCAAATTCTATGGCGAGGTGTTGGGCGTCAATCGGGTGAACCTGTCGATCCCGTCCGGCATCACCAGTCTGGTTGGCCCCAACGGTTCGGGCAAGACCACTTTGATGAACCTGATGACAGGGCTGGTGCAGCCCACCCGCGGGCGCATCACGGTCCTCGGCATCTCGCCGCACGAGCCCGAACGCCTGTTTCGCAAGCTCGGCTACTGCACGCAATTCGACTCGTTTCCCAAAGGGCTGACCGGCTACCAGTTCGTTTACTCCTACCTGCTTCTCTTCGGACACCCGCATCCGGTCGCCGAGGCGCTGGCCGCGCGGGCGATTGAACGAGTGAACTTGGTCGAGGCAGCCCACCGCCAGATCGCTGGGTACAGCAAAGGCATGCGCCAGCGCATCAAGTTGGCGCAAGCTCTGGCGCACCAACCGTGCGTGCTGGTGCTGGATGAACCCCTAAACGGCCTTGACCCGCTGATCCGAGCTGAGACCATTGCCCTGTTTCGCAGCCTCGCTCGAGAAGGACTGCACGTGATCATCTCCAGCCATGTGCTGCACGAAGTCGATGCGATCTCGGACCAGGTCGTCCTGCTCAGCAACGGCTATGTCGTGGCCGAGGGGCAAATTCACGGCGTGCGCGAAGAGATCCGCGAACACCCCATGCAGATTCTGATCCGCTGCAACAAGCCGGGCGACTTGGCCTCTCGAGTCTTCCAGCAGGACTACATGGTGGAGGCGAGAATTCTCCCTGATGGCCAGGGCGTGCTGGTGAAAACGCGGGACGCCGACAGCTTTTATCTGCTGCTCAATCGCATCGCCCAAAGCGGAATCGAAATCGAGTCGGTTGCGCCTGCCGACGACGACGTCCTTTCCGTCTATGAGTATCTGGTTGGCGCGGAGGAATCCACCAAATGAGCTTGGGCCGGCTGCCTTGGGCGCTCTGGCGAGCGCAAATTATGGCGATCCTCCGCCTGGAGGTGAGGAAGAGCTTCTTCACCCGGCGCGGCTTCTGGATCTATTTCCTGGCCTTCGCGCCTGTGCTGCTCTACGCCGCCCATTCTTTCATCGAATTGAAGAACGGAGGGCGCGGCGATATTGGCGATGATACCCACATCTTTGCCGCCATCTTCCAGTTCTTCTTTCTCCGCCTCGCCATCTTTTTCGGCTGTGTGGGGATCTTCGTCAACCTGTTTCGCGGCGAGGTGTTGGACAAGAGCTTGCACTACTATTTCCTCGCGCCGGTGAAAAGAGAGGTACTGGTAGTGGGAAAGTTTCTCTCCGGCCTGCTCGCCGCGGCGGTCATCTTCGGTTCCAGCACTCTTCTCCAGTTTGCCGCAATGTACTGCTACTTCAGCTCGAACACGCTTCAGGAATATCTTTTCCATGGGCACGGTCTCGAGCACCTCGCGGCTTACCTGGGCGTTACACTTCTCGCCTGCCTCGGTTACGGCAGCGTTTTCCTGGCCGCGGGCCTGCTCTTCCCCAACCCGCTCATTCCCGCTGTGGTCGTGCTGGTGTGGGAGGCGGTGAACGGCTACTTGCCTGGGCTATTACAGAAGATGAGCGTGATCTTTTACTTGAAGTCGCTTTGCCCTGTCGCCATACCGGAAGGGATCGCGGAACGGAACAACCTTCTGGCTCTGATTGCCGTCAATCCAACCCCTGCTTCCCCCGCCGTAGCTATTCTGGGCCTGCTGGTTTTGTGCGTAGCCGTCGTCGCCTTGTCCAGCCTGCAAGTCCGCCGCATGCAGATTGACTACGGCGCGGAGTGAATGGTGTGGTAAATGGGGCCTCTTCAAATTCTCCATCGCGCCGATGCGGCTGCGAGCTGAGTCTCAATATGCAGGATGGCGCCTATGGAACCCACGTCGGCCGGATTCGCTTCCGGTGAGGCGGGGGCGGGCGTGGTAACTGTTGATGTTTGCGGAGGGGGTGAAGATTGCCATTCGTTCGCCCTAACTCGCGGCCCGGTCGCGCGCGCCATAAGCAGCGCAGCCAATAGCGCGGCAAGAGTTGTTGATATTCGTTTCCCGATTCTCACCGGGTGCCTCCAAGCGAAGATTCACAGGTTGGGTGCTCAGTTCCCTCGGCCATCGGCAACGCAATCAGTCACAGACTTCCAGGCTACGGTACGGACGCCGAAACTTCGCTCGAGTCCGTGCTCTGGGTTCCACTCGAGCTTACGGTTGCAACCTTATAGTAGTACGTTTCTCCGGCTTGAACAGTCTCGTCGTCATAAGTGGTCCCGGTAAACGGCGTGGAATTAAGTGGCGTCGTGCTTTCCCCACCCGAGGTCGTGCCCCGGTAGACGTTGTAGCCCTCCACTCCCGAGGTCGAACTGGGGGACCAGGAGAGCACTACGACGTGCATTCCCGTTCCCGAGAGGGCCACCGTCTGCGGGCTGCCGCTGGCATTGTCGGCGATGCTCAGCGAGGCCGTGAAGCCTCCGCTGGCCGAAGGTGTGAAGGAAATCACAACTGTGCAGCTATCGCCCGCCGCCAGCGAGGTTCCGCAAGTATTATTCTCCGTGAAGTCGGTGGGATTCGAGCCGCTCAACGCGATGCTGGAGATGGTCAACGCTGCGCCGGCGGTGTTCGTCACCGTGATGGTCTGAGATGAACTGGCTGCGGCGATGGGTTCATTCCCAAAACTCAGGCTGGTAGGTGAGAGGCTGACTCCGGGGCTGCCGCTGCTTGCCCCCGTACCAGAAAGTGTCAACGACTGAGGGCTTCCGCTGGCGTTGTCGGTGACGGTGACGGCCGCGGCAAAAGAACCGCTGGCGGCAGGGATGAAGGTTACGCTGATGGTGCAACTGGCTTCTGCCGCTACGCTAGATCCGCAGTTGTTGCTTTGCGCAAAGTCGCTCGGGTTGGCGCCGGTGAGTGCGATGCTGGTTATGCTCAGGGACCCGGTGCCGGTATTCGTCAGGGTCGCGGTCTGGGCTGTGCTGGTGGCGCCCACAGATTGGCTGCCGAAAGCAAGGCTGGTGGCCGAGAAGCTCACAGCGGGTCGCTCTGTTACGCCCGTCCCTGACAACGAGATCTCGAGAGCGCCGCTTAAACCGCAGCCGATCACGACAATGCCGGTGGCGCTGCCGCTGGCCGTCGGGGCAAAGGTAACATTGAAGGCGACGCTTTGATTGGCGGCCATGAAAATGGGCAAAGCGGGCCCGCTAATGCCGAAGCTCGATGCTTCCACGGCAACCCGCGAGACTACTTCACGGACGACTCCTGAATTGGTAAGAGTGACTGCTCGGGTACTCTTGGACCCTACCGGAACGCTCCCAAAGGCGAGACTTTTAGTACTCAATCTGAGCGGCGTTAATGCTGCGGCGCACGTTGAAAAACAAAAGACGGCGAGCAACACAAATACAACAAGCGCCGGCCCGGCAGTCCCTCCGGCGCTGTGCATCTTCGCGGGGTTCTCACGACTGCGTGGTTGAGCTATAGTCTGGCAAGGCATACCACTCCTCCTAAGGTCCGCAACAAGTGCGAGCCGTCGAGAGGGGGAGCCAGGCAGTCTTCTGCGCCATCGCCGCGACTGTCGGCTCACTTTCAAGGGACAGCAAACCGTTTCACGTCCAGACGGGCTGATCGGCCGGAAGGACCATTACGTTAAGGAAGGGTCGTGACCGAGAAGAAGTGTCCGCTCGCTGATATGATGCACGGACCTGGGGCCACTGAATCCTTGTTGGTGATGCCTCACCCAAGGGATGCCGCGTTTAATGATGATAAGTGCAATTCGTATTTCGTGGCCCGGCGAGCTGAAGTTGTGTTGTCTTGAGAAGGTGACTTCTCCAGCCGTCCTGGACTGACAGATTGTGATGAATGGTGTCCCATTGACCTCCCGGCTCACTACATGTCGAGCCATCTTGCGCCCGGCCGCACTATTGACGTGCTGCCAAGTCGCAGTTTTATAGAGAATTCGTTGCCACATTCTGGACGGGAATGTGGCACGCGGGATGATTTCCCCCCGCGAGTTCAATCATCGAGCGAGGGACGGGGATCACGCTCGTTGTTTACTTCATGTCGCCCTGCGAGTAGCTCAGCATTTCGGACGACCACTGGGAACGTACGGTGCATTCAAGCTGCCAAAACACGGCAAAATCATAAGCTGTTGATTTGAGGACGACAGGTCGCGCAGGGCCGTTCAGGTGAGGTTATGCTGATGGTAAGTCTTACCGGAATGAGGAAGGATTTACACGAATCAGTCACGCCAGGCCACACGTCATTCCCCCGAAGGCGGGAATCCAGTACGTATGGCGCTCGGTTCCGAATGTTTGCGGAGTGGATTCCCGCCTTCGGGGGAATGACGTGTGGCCTGGGACGCCCGTATTGTCCAAATGACACCAGTATGGGACTTCACGAGGATTTGACAAAACCTGGAAATATCATTAGAAAGTATGCAGAAGCAGGAAATGTGATTGTCTTATGAAGGGGGCTCTGTCTATAAATTCCTATGCTCAATGAAGAGCGACGCCGAGGCATCCTGGAAATTATCAACCGGGAAGGACGCTGTATCGTAAAGGACCTTTCCCATCACTTCAAAACCTCCAATGTCACAATTCGCAAGGACCTCGAGATTCTCCACAACCGCGGCCTCGTCCACCGCACGCATGGCGGAGCCCTGCCTCTACAAAGCGGCGCCCTCCTGGATTTCAGCCTTCAGGAAAAGGAAAAACTGCATCGCAAGGAAAAGGAACGAATCGGACAGGTGGCCGCCGCGCTGGTCAAAGAAGGCGAATCCGTGGTCCTTGACTCGGGGACGACCACGAGCGCAGTTGCCCGCGCGCTTCGGGAACGAAAACAGCTCACCGTCATCACCAACGCCGTTAACATCGCCGCCGAACTGGCCGGCACCGCGATCGAAGTCATCCTGACGGGTGGGATTCTGAGAGAAAAGTCCTTTTCGCTGGTCGGTCCTTTGGCCGAAGAGACGCTCCGCAGCTTGAGCGCCGACCTGCTGTTTCTGGCCGTTGACGGGATTGACATTCACTTCGGATTGACCACGCCCAATTTGCTTGAAGCCAGAGTCAACCGGGTAATGCTAGAGATTTCCCGCCGTGCCGTCCTGGTGTGCGACTCCAGCAAATTCGGGCGCCGCAGCCTCTCCCTGATTGCGCCCATGTCCAGCATTCATCAAATCATCACCGACAACCGGATTCCGAAATCCGACGCCAAGGCCCTGGAAGAAGCCGGCCTCGAGGTCATCATTGCCTAGCAGGCGGCGGGAAAACCCGTCTGGCCTGTCATTCCGACGATGCTTGCTCGTGACCGTAGTTGCGGCTTGGTGAAATGAGCTTGTCCAAGATCGCGGGCAGGCCGGGCATGCTTGGGCTACCGAATCAATGCAGTGCGCGGTTGATAGCCGGTTAGCAGCCGCGACCATCCAGCTTTGGGCTTGACTTCTCAGGACATGTGTTGAATTCCAAAGGGCGGGCGAAGCGACCTCATGAAACCGAACACGGCCGCCTGCGCCTCCGCTCAGCTTGTCTTCGCCCGAGCTCCGGCGGCTCATCGGTCGCCGGAGCGCTGGAGCGTGGCAAGCCCTAACCCGGGGCTGAACCTCGGAGTGGAAAGACCTTCAAAGAAGATCTGCAAATGAGCCATACTCAAAGGACCGATCGCTTTCACGTGGCTACCGTTCTCACCAGCGCAGCCCTTCCCCTTGTCCTAATTGCTTTGGCTGTTACCGCATTGCGCGCCGAGGTCACCGGCTCGCTCCTGGGCGTCGTGAGAGACCCGACATCGGCCGTTGTTCCGGGTGTCCACATCACCGTGACCAATCTCGAAACCAAACTAACTCGTGACCTTTATTCCGACCCGGCCGGGCAGTACCGTTTTCTCGCTTTACCGGTCGGCAGGTACCGAATCGAAGCTAGTGCCAACGGTTTTCAAACCGTCTTCATCTCGGATGTTGTGCTGGATGTGAACCAGCAGCGCCAAGTCGATGTCTCCCTCCTGGTGGGCAGTGTGACCCAGTCGGTCGTGGTGAACGCTCCCGCCGTAGCCGTTGACACGGTTAGCACGCAACTGGGCCAAGTGATAAACGAGCGAAGTATTGAAAATATGCCGTTGAACGGCCGCAGCTACGTTGACCTTCTGGCCCTGCAACCCGGTGTCGTGCCGAGCAACACGAACACGGGCGCCGTCACGACGGTCTCGGGCGAACTCTCAGCCGGAAATCTGTCGGTGAACGGAAATCGGGAAACCGCCAATGAGTTCCTTGTCAACGGGGGGGAAGTCAATGAGGGAATGTATCTCGGGACCGCGGTAATCCCGAATCTCGATTCGCTGGCGGAGTTCCGCGTCGTCACCAACAGCTTCGACGCCGAATATGGCAAGTTCAGCGGATCCACGGTGAACGCCATCACCAAATCCGGGACCAGTGGTTTTCACGGGTCGGCGTTCGACTACGTGCGGAATGAAGACATGGACTCGCGTAATTTCTTCGCCCCCCTAAGGGCCGCGCTCAAGCGCAATCAGTTCGGGTTTGCAGCGGGTGGGCCGGCAATCAGAAACAGGGTGTTTTGGTTTAGCGATTACCAAGGGACGCGAGAGATCCAAGGCGCTTCCGGCGGACTCGTTCAACTCCCCACCGCGGCGGAACGGACCGGAGATTTTTCCGGACAGAATGCATTTGTCGATGCCAGTGGGAATCCTACCATGGTTAATGGCACCTATTTCGCGAGTGTCTTGTCGCAGCGGCTTGGCTACACCGTAACGAGCGGGGAGCCTTACAGCCCGTCCGGTTGCGCCAGCACATCGCAATGCGTTTTTCCGGGCGGCGTCATCCCCACTTCTGCTTTCGATCCCGTAGCGAATAAGACGCTGAGTTATATACCTGTTCCGAACGTGGGCAGCGAGTACTTCAGCACGGTCGGCTTGGGAAATACCAACCTTCGGGACGATAAATTCGGGGAGCGCGTGGATGTTATCGACAACCGAACGGGGAACTGGAGCGCGTACTATTTCTTCGACGATTCCAGCGTTGTCGATCCCTTCGGCGCCGCCAACGTGCCAGGATTCGGAACCAGCACACCGACCCGCGCACAGGAAGTAGTGTTGACCAACACCAAGGTCCTAGGGCCAAGCGCGGTGAACGAAGCTCGTCTGTCCTATACGGGGAACGCAACGGTATCGGGACAACCCACGGGGGGTTTCGCCCAAATTTCCACCCTGGGCTTCGTGACCGGCGCTAACACTCTGGGCCTGAACCCTTCCGGGCCCGCATCGCTCGAGGGCGTTCCGTACCTCGGCTTCAACAACACCGGCTTCAACATTGGCGTTTCGACCTACGTGGGGGACCAATACAACAATACCTTGCATGCTTCCGAGAACTTCTCGAAGGTTTGGGGAAGGCACAGCACAAAGTTTGGTGGAGATGTCCGGTATTATCAGGTCAACCTCAGAAACTACAACGTTCCCAACGGACAATTCGCCTTCGACGGGTCTGAGACTGGAAACGACTTCGCGGATTACCTCGTGGGAGCTTCGGCTTCATTCACTCAATCCAGCATCCAAGCCCTCGATTCCCGCGCGAAATACTTCGGAGCTTACGGGCAGGATTCGTTCCGCATACGTCCCAGCCTCACTTTGAATTACGGGTTGCGCTGGGATGTCAGTACTCCTTGGCATGACACGCAGAACCGGATTCAGACGATCGTTCCGGGCGAGCAGTCCGTGATCTTCCCCACGGCCCCCAAAGGGTGGGTGTTCCCCGGCGATCCCGGTGTGGCCCGTACCCTCGCACCTATCCACTACAAGAATTTTGGTCCACGCCTCGGTATCGCGTACTCTCCCGCCGTCCGAAGCGACATCCTCCGCAAGATCTTGGGCGCGCCCGGAAGCACGAGCATTCGAGCCGCCTGGGGTATGTTTTACAGCTCGGTCGAGGATCTGGTCTTGGGCTGGGAGATCGGGGATGCCCCGTTCGGGGAATACTGGAACAGCACGGCGCCGGTCCTGCTCGAACAGCCATATATGACCCGCGCCGACGGTTCGTCGCAGGGACAACGCTTCCCATTCGTGATGCCCGTGGTCGGAGGTAGTGCAAACCAAAACGTGGACTTTACACCTTTCCTCCCCATCGCCGGGTCGCCCGGATATTCCACGACGAACCAGGTTCCTTATACGCAACACTATAACTTCACCATCCAGCGTGCCCTTGGCAAATCTACGGTCGCAAGCATCGGATACGTCGGCACTCAGGGCGACCATCTGCTTGCTGAGTTGCAGGCCAACCCCGGCAACGCTGCCTTGTGCCTGAGCTTACGAGGAACCGGCGTCATGGCGGGAACCCCTCAGTGCGGGCGGTATGGAGAAGGGAGCGTGTATACCAAGCCCGACGGAACCATCGTCAACGGTACGCGATACCCGCTCGGACCGGATTTTGGCAGCAACCAGTGTAGCGATACTCTCGCCAATTCCGACTAACATTCCTTTCAGGCCAGCATACGACGGCAGGTCGCAAATCTGACCATCCTGGCCTCTTATACATACTCCAAATCGATAGATGACGCTTCGGCGTACGCGGACGCTGATGGGTGGGTGAACCCTTTTAATTATAGACTGAGCCGCGGTTTGTCCACATTTGACCTGACGCAAAACTTCGTTACGAGTTACACTTATTCGCTCCCGTTCCAGCGCTCCTTCAGCACGCTTCCCAAACGCCTCACGCAAGGCTGGAGCATTAACGGCATTACACGTTTCGCGAGCGGCTTTCCCATGAACATCGCGCAGGGCGGAGATTACTCGCTCACCGGCTCTAGCGGCGTTGACCACCCGAATTATATCGGCGGACTCGTCTTCAGTGACCCCCGCGGGGCCGGTGCGGACGGTAAGGCGCACGAGTACTTCAACAAAAGCGCATTCACCGCTGAACAACTGGGAACCATGGGGACCGCGGACCGCCGCTTCTTCCACGGTCCAGGGATTAACAACTGGGACCTCGGAATGCACAAAGAGACAAAACTTCGCGAGAACCTGCGCCTGCAGCTCCGGGCTGAGTTCTTTAACGCCTTCAACCACACCCAATTCTTCAATCCCAACGGCAATTATTCCAGCAGCCGTTTCGGGATCGTGACGAGTGCCGCCAGCCCTCGCATTGGACAGGTGAGCATGAAATTACTCTAGTAGCCTGACTGCTATCCGCAGAGTCTTCCACTTTTGTGGAAGACTCTACGGACGCGGCCGTTTGCCGGGGCTACCTGCCGCCCAAGCCATCGTGTTTCTGTGTTACCCTTCGATAGCATCACAGCGAGGCGAATATGATTTGCCGTAGCGTCAGCATCACCACTCTGGCGGCCATTCTTTTCTGCGCCGGCCATGCGCCAGCGGCTCAGGACGGTGTCAAGGAGTACTCCATCGTGATCACCAAGCCTGACGCCGAATACACCATTGACGTCGGTGGAACCATGGATCCCGAAAATGTCGAGATCGTGATCGAAAACCTCGGGGAGCAGCCAGCGGCGAATCCACGCCTGACCGTCAACGGACTCTACGATTGGTATGACGTGCACTCCATGGTGAACGAGATTACCCGCGGCTGCCAGACCGACGAAGAAAAAGCCTTAGCAATCTGGTCGTGGGTGCAGGATAAACGGTGGCAGCGCGAGTCTCACGACGATTCGTCACTGCATCCCGTCCGAGGTCTGAACGGCTATGGTTACGGCATCTGTGGGAACACAGCCGCGTGGATATCCGCTCTCTGCCGCGCGGTCAGCTTAAAAACTCGCGTCTGGGAACTGACGGGCCACACTGTGGCGGAGGTGTACTTCAACGGAAGCTGGCACATGCTGGACGGCAACGCCAAAGTCTTCTATCTCGACCGCGACAACAAAACCATCGCCAGCATCGACACGTTGCAAAAGGACAAGTGGCTCATCGAGCGTACCATCCATGTCACCGACGCCTGGGTCCGTGGTCCCGATCCTCCCGGCCGCAATGAACTGTACGAGCATTTCCTCATCACCGACAGGGACAATTGGATAAGCGAAGGGTATGAGAGCGAGTATCTGAAGAACTACACCATGTCCATGACCCTGAAGCCGGGAGAGAAGCTGGTTCGTTGGTGGCAGCCCCTGCTCAACAAGTTTGAAGGCCGGGATAAGGATCCTGAGGTTCCCGAGAAATATGCCAACGGCCAATTGATCTGGGAGCCCGACCTTGGGCGCGTCGACATGCGAAACTACCTCGACGTCTCTCCCGTTAGCAACGTCGCCACCCGCATCCAGGACGGCCGCAATCCTGCTATACATGTTGCTGCGCTCCAGGACGGCTTCCTTTATGATCGAGCTTCGAAGTTCGCGATTCTGATTCATAGCCCCTACCCCGTCGTCGGAGGACGGTTTCGCTGCACTCTGGTCAAGGAAGGCTCCTCACAACTCGACCAAGCCAGCTTGTCATTCGCTGAAAGCGACTATCTCTACGACTTCCGGATTGGCGCCGGTTCCAGGAACGTTGAAGTTGACCTCGATTCCGCCATCTTGAGGCATGCGCCGGTTTACGACTACTCCATCGAATTCGCGATACGGGGCAACGCCAACTCGAATCCCCCCACGCAGGCTGGCGTGGACGCATTTCGGTCGGTCACCGATCTTCAGGTGTCTCCGCACAGTCTCCCGGCACTTCGGCTCGGGAAGAACCTTGTGCACTACTGGGACGATTCCGCAGGGCCGCGCACCATCCGCATCACGCACCGGTGGCGGGAGATCGCCGATCACAGCCCGCCGGGAAACGGAATGACTGCTGTGGATCCCGCAGACGGCGGTGAAGTCCAAACTCTGGAACCGATTTTGAAGTGGACCGCTCCCGACGCGCCTGGGGCGCCCCCTACCGACTATCAGGTCATGGTTTGTTTTCAGCCCGAGTGCCGATGGCCTGTGTCGCCAACTCTTTACCGAAACGTTGGTTCGGCTCGATCCGAGTGGAGAGTGCCGGCGACATTCCTGAATCCCGCAACCTCCTACTACTGGAAGGTGCGGGCCCGAGACCGCGACGGGCATATCGGCCAATGGAGCCGCACGTTCGTGTTTACCACGAGCCGGCAAAGCAAGTGAGAAACCGAACGGTCGCAAGGTGCCCAGGTGTTGGAAATCATCAAGCGAGTCATGCTCTGTACGTGCCTGGCTGCAATCAGAGTTCTAGCAAGCTGCCAATGCGGATGGGCTGGCCTTCACGTTCGATGCTGCGGCAAGCCGCGATGCCGATGAGGCTGCTCAGGGCGCCCGCTCGGAAGTCCGCGTGGAGCTTGAGCGGGTCGGGGCATGGCTGGTTTCGAAAGAGCAGGTTCTGGAGAGAGGTATCCGCGCCGCGGTGGCTCCCTGGCAATTGTGGTCCGGAATCGTGAACCGTCTGGGAGATACCGGAGTTGAGGCTCAGGCGCACTTCTCTGTTTTGGAAACCGTCACCACCGAAGTTGTTCAGATCCAGCCGCCCTTTCGTTCCATTCAAGGAGATAGACTGGCCCTCATACGGGAGATACGCATTGGCCGTGTAGGTCAAGATCGCGCCGTTTTCGTATTTCACCCGTACAGACATCGTGTCGTGGATGTCGGTGTCCGCTCGCCAGACGCACGCGTCGCGCAGGTAGCCATCCTCAGATTCGCAGTCGACGTAGAGCTTCACGTACCGTTCGTTCTTGGTTATGTCCCAGTAAAAGCGGCACCGCGAGCGGTGGGGACACGCTCGGCAATGCGTACTGCGGAAGGGATGGTTCCTCCCGTAAAACCTCAAGTCGCCCCAGGCGCTGACCGCAACCGGCGTCGAATCCAGCCACCAGTTGACTTGGTCGAAATGATGACAGGCCTCCGAGCACAGTAGGGTCCCGGAATTCTCCCGCCGGTAGTGCCAGCGGCGAAAGTAGTCTGCGCCATGCCGGGTGTCCAGGTATTCGTGGAAATCTACGGAGAGAACATCGCCGATCGACTTCTCCAGGAGCAGTTGCTTGACCTTTTTTGGCTTCGGGGACATGGCGGGCGTTTAGAGCCACGGTAAGTTTCCGCCCGGTTCTTTTCCACGTATCTCGAATGGCTTGGCATTGGCCCTCGTCGATGCACAGAGGCTTTTCGGTGATTACGTCGGCGCCCAGTTCCATGGCGCGGGTGATGTGACGCCAGTGGGTGCGATCAACAGCGGCGACAATGACCATTTGCGGCTTGGTCTCGCGGATCATCCGATCGAAATCCGTAAATATGGGTGCGTCCGTGCCGATCATCAACTGAGCGACTCTGACGCGCCTGGCGTTAATGTCACACAGTCCGACGAATTCAATTACGTCACCGTAGCACTCGACGAGAGACTTGCCCCAAGTCTCCGTGCCCCGCTCGCCCGTGCCAACAAGCGCGAGTCTGAGCTTAGGATTTGTTTCCGCCGGTAGCGTCTCCCTAAGAGCGCCTAATGACGCTGCGATGCCGGCAGCCTGCATGAAGTCACGCCTAGTCGTAGTCATAAAAGAACCTCGCCTGACAGTAGCATGCTTTCTTGAAGACGGGCGCGTGGGGCCGGAGACTCGCGGTTATTAACCGGCTGACATCCGCACAAGGTGTTGATATTACGGGGGGGATCTTCCTGGCGGCACCTTAGTGAGGCTGTTGGGATGTCAGCACGCGGTGCGCAACGCAGGAAAGCTCGACAGGCGTCCAGTTCTTGTACTTCGCGGAGATGACCGCCTGGAAGTAAGGAGGGACCTTGCCACTGGGGAGTCTGACGCGTCCTAGCAACTCACGTACATACACTTCCGAGGTCACGTACTTCGCGGCGGCAAGCGTGCCCACCGTCGCCGACCCGGCCAGAACGAGTATGGCGCCGTCCCCGTGCAGGCCGGGCAAGCGACTTATCAAAGCATAGGTCTGTCCGAAAGAGTTTTGAGCATCGTTCGTCCCTTCTCCGAAAAAATCCGGTTCGCCGGGACGGGGCCGGAGATTATGAATTGCTCCGCTCTTGTCTCCTATGTTTTCTCCTATCACCAGATCCTGCGCCACCGGGAGATCCCGGGTTTGGAGGTTGAACTTGGGTGGGCCGGCGAAGACCACGTTGTTGGCGCCTATGTCATTCCATGTCAGCCCCGTGCTGTTCGTGAAATTCACCTTGAGATTTCGGGTAGCCAACAACTGGCCGACAAGAAAGGCTCCGCCAGCCTCGCCAAGTCCCGTGAACACATGCCACTCTTCGAGAGACCGGCCAGGAAACGTCTGCTTCAACTGATTCACCTAGCCCGAATTCACCGCCTCTTCCCACGTGTTGAATCCGGGGTCCCGCAGAAACAGACTATGGGGACTGAATTTCACAAACATCGGCGCACCCACACATACCACCGTAGGCCGCGAGGTGTTGAGGAAAGGCGCCCAGAACTCTTCCAGGGCCGGCTGCCAGAGGGCCACACTGGGGCCGGTCGTGTGCCGCAATCGAACCAGAGAGTTGCCCCAATATACGCAAAGGCAAACCGCCATCCCCAAGGCGGCCCCGAACACGATGGCCAGCCGGCGCCACCTCAGTATGAGTTGGCCGGCAGAGATCTCCGAATCCGGGCGGTCCCGAGTTGTGAAAAGAAGCTTGAAACGGCCCCTAGGAAAGTCGATGTGTATGGCGTCAGCTTGGCCCTGAGTCAAGTAATACTCGAGGATCTTCTGGCGCAGCTTGCTGGCCTGAAGACGCACGCTGGAGTCGTGCCGCGGGTCGTAAGACTCCGGCTTACCGAGGCCCTCCACCCCGATGGTGTATTCCTTGAGCTGATCGGCTTCCCCGGAAAGCGACTTCTCGGCCAGATACCTCAATAAGCGGCGTTGCAGTTCGGAGGCTCGAAAGAGTTCGCTTTCGAGCACGCGCTGGATTTGTTCGCGCGCTTCGCTCTCTGCTATGGCCATGATTTTCCATACTATACGCAGTGGGGAAGAGGCTGTCAACCGCGCCGCCGGGCAGTCTCTCAGTTTGGAGTTGTAGCAGCGAGTTCGCCTCGCAACGTGGCGGCGCAAAGCTGCCAATACATCGAACTGAGACACTACCCGCCGCCGGGGCTAACTCACAAGCAGGCTTGCCCGACCTTCGAGCAGCGCTTCCCAGGCCGGTCGCTCCGAACTCACCGCACCCAGCACGCGGCCATAATCTTCGAAGCTCACTTCAGTGAAGGGAAAGAGGGTGAAAGCAATGCTGGTGCAGCCCATCATCAAGGCGGCAGTGCATTCGTTGATCACCGTGCGAGCTGCCTTGTCGAGAGGGATGTGAGGGTAGTCCTCCAGTTCGTACTGGATAACATCGGCCTCGGGCGGATAATCGCGTACTTGGCGCCCCACGTCGAAGCTTTTGTCTAACATTAGAGTGCGCGGCCCCTCGTCAGTATAGTAGCCGTGGCCCAGCCGCCCGCGACGCGCGCCGAGGGCCGTGGCGCCCGCCATTGCCTGGAGCATCACGCGGCGGTCGATCTTGGAACGCAGTACACGAGGCATTTTACCGGGAATATCCAATTTGACCTCGCGATCGGGTTCAATCGCGCACGATTAGTGAGTTAACGCCCTTCCCAGGTCCGTGTCAACTACCCAATGGCATTCTGCCCTTCTAAGGGGAGGGTACGGTCGCTGAGGCTTCGCTCGAGGCCGCGCTCTGGGTGGTTTCATCCGAGCTGAGGGAAGTGACCGTATAGTAGTACGTTGCCCCGGCTTGAACGCTCGTGTCGTAATAGGCGGTCCCGGTAAGCGGCGTGGAATTGAGCGGCGTCGCGCCCTCCCCGCCCGATGTCGTGCCGCGGTAGACGTAATAGCCCGCTACTCCTGAGGACACGCTGGCGGTCCAGGTGAGAATGACGTCGTGCGTTCCCGTGCCTGAAAGGGCTATCGTCTGCGGACTGCCGCTGGCATTCTCAGTGATGCTCAGCGAGGCCGCGCGGCTGCCTGCGGCTGAAGGCACGAACTGAATCACGATTGTGCAATTCCCCCCCGCTACCACCGCAGCGTCGCAAGTGTTGTTTTGGGTGAAGTCGCTGAGGTCCGCGCCGGTAATGGCGATGCTGGAGACGCTCAAGGCGGCGTTGCCGGTGTTATTCAATGTGATGGTCTGAGATGAACTGGCAACGTCTACGGGTTCATTCCCGAAGCTCAAGCTGGCGGATGAAAGACTGACTCCGGGGCTCGCGCTGCTCGTGCCCGTACCGGATAGCGTCACCGTCTGCGGGCTGCCGTTGGCATTATCGGTGAGGGTGACTGCCGCTGCGAAGGATCCGCTCGCGACCGGGGTGAAGGTCACGCCGATTGTACAACTGGCCCCTGCCGCCACGCTGGCGCCGCAGTTATTGCTTTGTGCAAAGTCGACGGCATTCGTACCCGTGAGGGCAATGCTGGCGATGCTCAAGGCCGCATTGCCGGTGTTATTCAATGTTACCGTCTGGGCTGTGCTGGCAGTACCTGCGGACTGGTTGCCGAAAGCAAGGCTGCTGGAAGACAAGCTCACAGAAGGAGCTGGTGTTACGCCAGTCCCTGACAACGAGAGAGTGGGACGAACGTTATGAACACTGCATCCGATCGATACGCTGCCGGTGTCGCTGCCGCTGACCGTTGGGGCAAAGCTCACTTGGAAGGTCGTACTCTGGCCGGCGGCGAGGGTACGCGGCAAAGTCAACCCGCTAATGCTGAAGCCCGTTCCCTGCACTGTGGCCTTCTGGACGAGCACGCTGCGAGTTCCAGTATTGGCGAGAGTTATTGTCTGGGTGCTGCTAGTCCTCACTGTGACGCTTCCAAAATTGATATTCTCGGGACTTAAACTGAGCTGAGTCGACCCTGCTGCACCTCTTGCCATGCAGAAGAACGCCATCAACGCAAACACAAAAAGGGCAGGCCGCTTGGCGCTGCGCATCTTCCGGGCGTTCTCAATATAACAATTGAGAGAATTCAATATACCGTGGTTAGAAACATCGTGAAGCGACATTGTCTCTCCTCTTGGGAACAATTCGTTCTCCGTTCCTCGCGGCTTTCTTTTGTGCTCGAGCTTCGTTCGCCGCGAATCGCTCAGGGGTAGAACAAATTTGGTGCCACCCCCGCCCGGCCGTTGAATTGGCCCAAGAGACACATTTGGCGACGTTTAGCTCGCCGAATCTCGAGTGTGCTTTTCTGAAACAACAGGAAGGGGGCAAAGCCTGCCCGGCGCAAACCCGGCAAAGCGTGCCTAGTTAAGTGCGTAGTAAGGCCAGGGGCTGCTGGTTATGCTGGCCACACTTGAACAGTCATTTCGGCCGGGAGAACACAGGTCTCTGCATGCTGGGATTGAGGTCACGATTGCCTGGACTTATGCAACGAAGGTTTGTAACCAGAGTTCGGAAGGTGTGAATTTCATTCGCCTACGACAGTCACCACCACCGTCCGCCGCCGTCCGCGAACGTCGCATTCAAGATGAAAGATCTGTTGCCAGGTACCCAACGTGAGTTTTCCATCAGCGATGGGTACAGTCAGGGATGGTCCAAGGAGGGTGGCCTGCAAGTGCGAGTGGCCGTTGCCGTCGTGCCAAGCCTGCTCGTGGCCGTAGTTACGGCTGGGGGGAATGAGCTTGTCCAAAACGACGGGCAGGTCATGCTCGAGCCCCGGCTCGAACTCGATGGTGCCGACCGCAGCGGTGCTCCCAACGTTGAAAACGTTGACGGTTCCGCGTTTAACCGCCGAAGATCGCACCACTGCGGCAATCTGTTCGCTCAGATCGTGCATATCACCGTGACCCTTCGTAGTAACTAAGATCTCTTGTTGATGGATCATAATCCAGCTCCAATCCTCAGCACGGCGGGAAGCCCGCGGATTATGCAGTGCGCATTCAAGCTGGTATACCAGAGCCCGTCGCCCGCGCAGGGTGCGGTGCTTCTTTGCCGACGGGTGAGCTGCGAGAGACCAGCAGCCCTCGGGGTTCGAAACACTGCACAAACTCCGGCGCAGGCACGGGCGGGCTGAACAGATACCCTTGTACCTCGTCGCAGCCATGCTCTTTCAGGAAGGCGAACTGTGCCTCTGTCTCAACTCCCTCCGCCACGACGCGAGTGCCGAGGCTGTGCGCCATGGAAATAATCGCCAGCGTAATCGTCGCAGCGTCCTCATGCTCCGGCAGATCCTTCACAAAAGATCTGTCAATTTTCAAGGCGTCCAGAGGGAAACATCTGAGCTGACTTAAGGAGGAGTAGCCAGTCCCAAAATCGTCAATGGCAAGGCGAACCCCCAGTTCGTCAACCTCTCGAAGCATGACCTTGGCTCGATCCAAATCCGCCATGATGGCGCTTTCCGTGAGCTCGAGTTCCAAGCACTGCGGCCGAAGTCCGGTTTGCTCGAGCAGATTCGAGACTAATTTGCCAAGGTCGCTGTGTTGGAACTGTCGAGCCGACACATTGACGGCCACGGTGAAGGAAGGCAGTCCGGTTGCTTCCCAATCCTGCATCTGGCGGCAAGCTTCCCGGAGCACCCACTCTCCAATGGGAATTATTAGTCCTGTCTCCTCCGCGAGGGGGATGAATTTCGCCGGCGGCACGGAGCCTAAATCGGAGGTATTCCATCGCAGCAAGGCCTCGGCGCCCGCAAGGCGTCCCGATTGGGTTTCGATCTTAGGTTGAAAGCAGAGCGTCAATTCTCTTCGCTCGATCGCGCGTCGCAGCTTGGCTTCCATCTTCATCCGCTCGACGGAAATTTGCGTCATCGACTCGGTGTAGAATTCGTACCTATTTTTTCCTTTTAGCTTGGCTTGGTTCATCGCGGAGTCGGCGTTTCTGAGGAGTGTGGGGAGATCTTCGCCGTCGCTCGGATGCACAGCGATGCCAATGCTGGCTGTGGCATAGTGACTGTGGCTCCCGATCACAAACGGTTCCGCTAGAACGCTCATGATGCGGCGTGCAACCGAGGACGCATCGTGAGGCTGCTGGAGGCCGGAGAGAAGAACGGCGAACTCATCGCCACCGAACCGGAAAACCGGCGGGGTGGAACTTTGCCTGCCGGGCCGGGATATCAGGTCGCTTGGCCGGATGCATTGTGACAGCCGGTCACCGACTTGCCGCAACAACTCATCTCCACTCCGATGGCCCAGCGAGTCGTTGATCGACTTGAAATTGTCGAGGTCAAGAAACAGCAAGGCGAGCGGCCTTTCGCTCCGCCGCGCCCCGCGTAGGGCACGGCGAACCTGCTCGGAGAACCTCTGTCGATTGGGAAGACCGGTTAGCCGGTCGTAGTAAGCCAGATGCCGGATTTTCGCCTCGACCTGCCGGCGCTCCGTGAAATCCTGTAGCGTACCCTCGACGTGCTCAGGTTGGCCCTGACTGTTGCGCTCCACCTCGGCCTGCTCCGCTACGACGCGCAGCGTCCCATCCGGGCCAGTCAACCTGTATTCAATCTCGTATTTCTCCTCACCTCGCAACGCCGCCTCGAACAATTGAACGACGTCGTCGCGATCGTCCGGATGAATAAGCTTGAGCATGGCCTCGCGGTTCGCCGGGCAGTCTCCCCGAGCCAAACCCATGATCCTACAGGCGCCATCAGAGAAGTGCCATCGGTCCTCGCTCACGTTCCAATCCCAGTATCCCAGCCGGGCCATCTGCTGGGCTTTGGCCAGCCTTGCCTCGCTGTTCTTCAACGCGCAGTATGTACGGCTGGCGCGTAGCATGCACTGAACCCGGTAACCCAAAAGGGGCCAACTGAAAGGTTTGGCGAGAAAGTCTGTTGCTCCAGCTTCGAGGGCCCGATGAATCGACTCAGGATCGTTGTGTCCGGTCACGATCAGCACTGGGGTGTCCTGCCCGCCCGGTAAGCGGCGCAGCGCTGCACAGGCGGCGAAGCCATTCAGTTTGGGCATCTCCACGTCCATGAGAACGACTTCCGGCGCTGACTCGGAAAAACTCTCGAGCCCTCTGGATCCGTCCTCAGCCTCAATCACCTGGAATCCAGCTTGCTCGAGCGACTCCCGCATGAGCATACGCAGCATCATGTCATCATCCACTACCAGAACCAGCGGCCGCCGACCAGTATTTTCCGGATTTGGCATTCAACACTCCTGCAAGCTCGTCTTGTAGTGCCGGCAATAACAATCCAGAGTACGCCGAATCACCGTTCTTGCCTTTAGTACTAAAATAACATTACGTTGGGCCTATGCGCCAAATTTAGCGATGCCGTCGGTACAATCTACGGAGAGTAGCGGCTACCTTCAGGATTTGCGTTATACTCGGCTGTGGCGTAGCGCGGACCTCCAGTCCTAGCGTCCGCGGCTCTTTCTAATAGCATCGGAGAAGCCGCGGACCCCAAAACCGGAGGTCCGCGCTACAAACCAAAGCTCACCGGAATTCTCTCCGAGGAGGTGTCTCTCTCCATGAGGACAAGAATTGCGTATCTCGCCGCCGCGATCGTGGTTGCGGCTTTGGCCGCTCCAGCCCAGCAGGACCTATTGATTCATAACAAACAACTGACGCTTACAGTGAGGGCCCAGGACGGGGCGTACGAAATCCTCTCGCACGGGCTCGAGCAGCCGGTTTTGGTTTCGAATGTAGGAGTGGAAGTGAACGGCGAGTGGCTAAGCTCCTCGGCTTATCCACATCACGAAGCCGCGGCGTCTTCTTTCGAAGATGCGTTGGGCGCCGGCCGCGCTGTGCGGGTCACCTTCAGCGGAATGGCTAACAAGCCTGACTTGATTTGCACCTTGCGACTCTATGAGGACGAGCCTTATGGCGACGTCACCTTAGTGGTGCGCAATGGAACGAGTAACAGTATTTCCGTGCAGGCAATTCGCGTGGTGGACGCAGTGGGCAAACCACTCGTTGACCTTGGGGCGAGCGAACAGAACGATCGAGTGCTTTTCGAAGGTTTCACCGAGGACCCAACTATTCAAATTGGCAGTCTCGCCCAGGCTCCCCACGGCGTCTATTCCGGGGCGAGCAACGATCTCATCTATAACCTGGCCAGCAAGCAGAGCCTGATGCTCTCCGCTCTCACCTGCGAGCGCTTTCTAACGGTCTCGCACTTGCGCGTCAGCCCTGTCTCTTCAAGCGAGGCCCACATCGCGTCGTTCACGGTGGACTCTACCGGGACGACGGAGTTTGTCCTCGACCGGGATCAGATCGCTCCGGCCCAGCAGGTCCAGTTGAGTCTTTCCGTCCCGCCGGGCGAGTCGCTTTCTTCTGAGCGGGTCATGGTTTCAGCGGGGCAAGACTATTTGCAGGAGCTCGAGAACTACGGCGAGGCCGTTCGCCGTCTCTATAAACTCCATTTTCCCCAGACCGCTCCCATCGGGTGGTGGAGCTGGACGGCTTTTTACGCCGGGATTACCGAGGGGGAAACCATCACCAATGCGGAGTGGCTTGCGCAGCACCTTCTGCCGATGGGCTACAATTATTTCCACATGGACGAAGGCTACGCCTACGCGCGCGGCGAATATACGACAGCCAATGCCACCCAGTTTCCGCACGGCATGTGGAACCTCGAGCACCAAATCGCCCACCTGGGACTTGTGCCCGGTATCTGGACGGCGCCCTTCTACGTTTCCAGCCGCGCATGGGTCTTCGAACACCATCCGGAGTGGCTGGTCCACGACGCCCAAGGCAAACCCATTCGAGTCGGATACGTGGCGCGCCACCAGGATGAACTCTACGTGCTCGACCCCACACACCCAGGGGCGCAGGATTACTTGCGCAAGACTTACCAAATCCTTACCCGCGAGTGGGGCATCCGCTACATCAAACTTGACTTCATGGATAGCACCGCCATCGAAGGCTTTTTCTACCGCCCCAACACTTCGGCCCTCGAGGCGCACCGCATCGGCGTGAAGATCATTCGCGACGCTGTGGGCGACACCGTGCTCCTCGATAAGGACGGCAGCCCCATGTTGAGTCCGCTGGGTTTGGTCGACGAAGGCCGCATCGCGCCCGACACCGGCCACTCCTTCATCGCCAGTAGAGACGCGGTCCCCAACATTGCGGCGCGTTTCTATATGCAGGGCAATTTCTATCTCAGCGACCCGGACGCATTCTCCGTTACGAAGGTGGTTGACATCGATCCCGATCAGGGTTGGCACAGGTCGCGAACCGGGTTGACCCTGAATGAAGCACAGGTGCAGATTGTTTTGGCCGCGTTGTGCGGCGGCATGTACGAGATCGGCGACGACCTGCCGACCCTGGGCTCGCAACCCGAAAGATTGGCGCTGGTTCAAAATCAGGAACTCCTGGATATGAACCGCTTGGGCCGCGCCTTCCGGCCGCTGGACCTGATGACTTTCCGGCCTGAAGACCAGGAACCCAGCGTTTTCTTCCTTCGGGAAGATTCGCACCAGGCTATGCTTGCGGTTTTCAACTGGGCCGAACGTCCGCTCTCTCACACCTTCACTCTCGCTGAGCTTGGACTTCCGGCCGAGCATCCCTTCCACGCCTTTGACGCGCTTAACAAGGACGTTGGAGTTCCTCTCGAGAGCGGCACTTTAGTGATTGCCGATCAACCGCAGCACTCCGTGCGCCTCATCAAATTGGTGGATGATTCCATCCCCGCCGCCGCGCCGCAAGTGACAGTCAAGGCGCCGTCTTCCGCAACTGCGGGCCAAGCGATCTCGCTGGCCTGCGCGCTGGGCAGCAACTCCGTGCCGGCAATTTCCTATCACTGGGATTTTGGCGATGGAACCGAAGCCAACGGGCAGAACGTGGACCACACTTACACTCTGGCCGGAACTTACTCCGTGAACCTGACAGTGAGAGGCGTCGATGGCCTTTCGGCAAACAAACGCCTTTCCATCGCGGTCAGCGGCGGCGTGCGTGCAAGATACGATCTGTCGCGCAATCGCCGCTACGAAGGAGAGAATCACGCGGAATCAAACATAGAGACGCCGAGACACTGAGGAGGACCGCTTTCCAACTCATGGCTTTCTCCCGCTTGGGGGAGAGAGGGTGGCCCGCTGTGGCTGGTGAAGTAGCACAGGCACTCTTGCCTGTGTTTGACGCGGCAGTGTATCAACCTTGAGCACAGGCAAGAGTGCCTGTGCCACTTCACCAGCCGGGCCTTCTAGCTCTTCTTCTCCTCGACACGCTTCAGGGTCATTTCCATTTCGCCCCACGGTCCTTTGGCCTTCAACTGGATCGTATCGCCGGAGACCGTTCCCTCATGTTCAATCGTGTTGTCCTGGAACTTCGTATTGAACGAGAGCTTGTCGCCTTCGATCTTTCCATCAGTGATGGGTTGTTGATCGCCGTTGGGCCCTTCGACCGTTCCCGTCAGCTTGGCGCCATCAGCCTTAAAGGTGAAATTGATCGTAAAGTCGCCGTTGGGCGAGCTGACCGTTCCCTGCCAGTGCCCGTCCACCGGATTTGGCGGAGCGGCCATTGCCAATCCCGCCGCCGCGAAAGTCAGTATTGCTGCCATTACTAAGCGTCGAAACATTTCGCTACCCCTCCTTTGACCCCAAAAGCAAGGGCAAGCCTTGTGGTTGCCCGCCGGCAGCCGCAAGGGCCGCCCCTTCCAGATGCAATCGGGAGCGTACACCACGCCCGCGGCGCGGTCAATGTCTTTCGCAGACATCGCTCTCCGAAACACGCGTCTTGAATTTGGAATCTCGAGTTGCGGCTCTGCCGCGCTGTGCTTCTGCACCTGATGCACGAACTGTAGCGGCACTCTCTGAGCGCCGATGTACCCGGAAACAAAAGACCGGCGGTCAGAGACCGCCGCTACAGCGAGGCTTTTCACACCTTCTCAGTGGTGAGGGTCTGTTGTTAACGAGCAAAATTCGGGCACAGGCGCGTAGCAGATGAGTTAACATACGCGTGGTTATTATTGTAATACATATATCCAGTGTAATGCCGCACAGAAACGTCCTGTCATTCCGAGCGAAGCGAGGAATCTCGCGCTGATCTTTTCTTCGTCAATCCGACCCGAAGCAGAACGAGATTCCTCGCTTCGCTCGGAATGACAGGACATTTTCAAACTAGATCCCACGAGGCGGCGCATCATCTCGCCCGAATACCCAGCCACCTTCCGAGGCGCTTCTTCCTCGAGGCCAACGAATTCCAGCCCAGCCGCAATCCGGGCTTTCCGTTCACTCCGGGGCACGCAGTAGAGCCTGGCGAACATGAGCAGGTTCTCGTAGCCCGTCAGCGATTCCGCTGTCCAACCGACCCTTCACCACAGAGACACAGAGACCGAGGGAGACTTGAAGCGAGGGGCGCCCTGCCTGTGTGGCTTCCCTATCTGCGGAGCGGTCAAATTCGAAGCTCATGTAGCCCCGATGTGTTTGGCCAACCGGAGCGGCACTCTGGGGCCGAAAACGTGGGTTCGTTTCGTCGAAAACGTGGGTTTGCGGCCCTTTTGGGGTTCAATTTGAGTTCGTTTGCACTCAAAAATGAGTTCGTTTTGCGCATCGAAAAATACTAAGTCCTGTATTTGCAATACATGGGTGAGTTCGTTCCCGCGAAAAACATTTTTTCCCATTTATCCCCTATTTTCTTCCTCTTTCTCGCCTGCGGCGCGACCACGGGCACGGAAAAACCCGCGGACCCCAAAACCGGGGGTCCGCGCTACCCAGCTCACACGACAGTTCGACTTCTTAATTCCATGCTTTGTTTTCATAGAGATTCCCGGTTTGTTCCGCAAGAAAGCTATCAGCATCTCAGCTATCAGCCGTCAGTCTTCGGTTCTCGGCCTTACTTCTGACTCCTGGCACCTGAGAGCTGACTCCTCGACTTTTTGACCTTGTCCTTTGTTTTCATCGACATTCCCGGTTTGTTCCGTCGTTTTTGTAGCGCAGACCCCGCTTTTGGGATCGTTGCACGGTCTACTCCAGGGGTCGAGAAGTCGAGCTGTTTTGTTCCACTTTCCCGCCTTAGCCGGGTCCATCTCATCCTCCGGCGCCGCCCCCACATACGGCCTGGGGGCGGCCCCCTTTCGACAACCATGATAGGCTACTATGCTTCGATTGTCAAGCGAAAAGTGCAGAAAGACAAAAAGGCAGGGAATAGGGAACAGGGAATAGAGAAAAGTGCGCACATGTCGGGCGCCGGGCACCCTGTTCCCTCCTCTTCCCTATTCCCTGTTCGTTCTTCCCTGCCCTCTGTTCCCTATTCCCTCTCCCCTGTTCCCTATTCCCTGTTCCCTCTTCCCTGTTCTTTAGTCCCTGTGCCATAGCAGCATTTCTCAGACCCCTCCCTACCATTTCACGGCGAAGCGGTCCGGCGTGAAGTGATCCTTGGACGAACGCACGGTCACTCCGCAGTGGTTGCGCAAAGGACCCTTTATGAAACAGTCGCCGGACGAATTACGACTGTTCGGGCGTCGGCAGGGACTGAAGATCGTCTGCAAACCGGCGCATCAGCCGCGCCAGGTCTTGAAGATCGCGTTTGCTCCAGGTCGCAAACAGTACGGCCGCCATTCGTTCGCGGGCTGCATCAATGGCGCTTGTCATTTCTTTGCCTTTGGCAGTGATTGCGGCTTCGCGTACCCGGTGATCAGTTTTCGAGGGGCGCCGGTCGATTAGGCCGAGGCCATCGAGTTTGGCGATTTGCCGGCTTACGGTCGTGTAATCCCTGCCCACCAACTCGCCCAACTCAACTACACCAATAGGGCCTTTGCGCTCAATTACAATCAGTAGCGGAAATAGGGCCCGGTCGAGTGAAACCCCCGCTTCCTGAAGCAGTGCGCTGTCACGCTGCGGCCTGTTCATAAGGCCCACCAGATCAACAAGCGTGTGGTGAAGCTGGCGAATTTCCTTCTTCATGACGCATTCTCCCTTGACAGCATAGCATTTTATATGTGTATAATACACATGTCAACGAACAGGGGCAAAAAACGAACAGGAGGAAAAACATGAAAGCCGCCATCGTAGTGGAAGCGGGCAAAACGCCCATCTATGGGGACTTCAAAGAGCCGGTCCCGGCAAATGGAGAAGTTCAGGTCACAGTCAGCGCCGCCGCGCTAAGTAACCTGGTGAAAAGCAGGGCATCCGGCACGCACTATAGCTCGTCCGGTCAACTGCCTTTCGTGGTGGGGATTGACGGGGTGGGCCGCCTCGATGATGGCTGCCGTGTGTATTTTGTGCTTCCCAAAGCGCCGTTCGGAAGCATGTCGGAGAAGACGGTAGTTCGGCCTTCTCAATGTGTTTCGCTGCCGGACGATCTGGATGATGTGACCGCCGCCGCCATAGCAAATCCCGGCATGTCGTCATGGGCTGCGTTCAAAGAACGCGCCAAGCTCGCGGCAGGGGAAACCGTCCTTGTAAATGGAGCAACCGGCACGGCGGGCCGTCTGGCCGTTCAGATCGCCAAATATATGGGCGCGGGAAAGGTCGTGGCGACAGGCAGAAATGTGGAAGGCCTGAAAGCACTGTCTCGCTTGGGGGCGGATGTGACAATCCCGCTCGGTGACGCCGGCGATGCATTTGAGGATGCCTTAAAGGAGCAATTCGGCGGCGATGGAATCGATGTCGTTTTGGATTACCTCTGGGGGCAAAGCGCCGAACGGATTATTATTGCCGGGGCAAAGGCGGGAAAAGACGCGGTGCCGATCCGGTTCGTACAGATCGGCTCGGTGAGCGCACCGAATATTACGCTTCCTAGCGCGGCCCTTCGTTCTTCGGCTATCGCGCTCATGGGAAGTGGCATCGGCAGCATCCCACTGGACAGCCTTGTGAAATCAATCGGCGAATTGTTGCAGGCAACTGTACCCCGCGGCTTCGAAATCGCGACCAAAACCTTTCCGCTCGCCGAAGTTGACCACGTTTGGGCTGCGGCTGGTAGCATGCCGCGCACCGTGTTTCAAATTCCGTAAACCCGCCTCGCTGGCGTTGCATAAAGGACCCGTTTCGAAACACTCGGTCGGTAAGTCGAGGGGTCGGGGAGTTGAGGAGTCGAGAAGTTGAGAAGTTGAGAAGTCGAGGAGTCGAACTGTTTTGCCCTTTTCTCTGTTCCCTATTCCCTCTTCCCTGTTCCCTATTTCCTCTTCCCTGTTCCCTCTTCCGTGTTCCCTCTTCTCCGTTCCCTGTTCCCCGTCCGCCGTTCCCTTTTCCCCGTTCCCTGCCTAAGCACATCCGCTGCTGAACGGAAACGAGCGGCAAGGGCCGATAACCGGCGATCGACTGCGTAGGGTTTAGCGATTTCCCGCCAGTTGGATGTATCGGCGATCCGTCTGTGTAACATGGAGTTTGGCCGCGACGCCCAAAAGTACGCTTAGGCCGTTTAACCGGCCAATCTCTGCCCATTCTCAGGGTGTGCCGAGTTTGCGCGCTTCGGTGGCGATTTTGGTGAGGCGATTGGAGAGCCGGTCGAGACAACTGCGGGTAGCGCCGACGGGCAGC
>Ga0326727_10002911_pt1 | contig 56462 bp, 51 predicted proteins | sample MB2enrmetagenome_FD_207643 | JGI IMG/M metagenome (GOLD analysis project Ga0326727, IMG submission 207643) | Lab enriched peat soil microbial communities from McLean, Ithaca, NY, United States - MB29MY | ecosystem: Environmental > Terrestrial > Soil > Wetlands > Peat | place: USA: New York...
GGTTGCACGGATCAATCAACGACACGAACGCCGCCGAGGAGCCATCGCGTCTCGGTTCCGCATGCAGCGCAGGGAAGCGCCGAGTTAGACAAGAATCATGCCAAGTAGTTTGACTCTGTCAAAATAATCAGTCTTTGACCGCCAAGTTCCTTTCGTTCACACGGCTGTGCGGCTTCGCTTACCGGCTCATGAGGAATTTGAGCATCGCGTTGGCGGCTCGTCCAAACGGCGGCCGCAGCATGCCCGCGCCATTGATCCGGCTCTGCAAGAACACGCCCTTCCTATGAGAGAACGTCTGGAACCCGTATTCGCCGTGATAGGCTCCCATGCCGGAGGGACCGATGCCGCCGAACGGAAGGGTTTCGGCAACAATGTGCATCAGCGTCTCATTGACGGAGGCGCCGCCGGAAATCGTCCGGTTCAGCACCTTGTCCCGTTCGGCTTCGGAGGCGCCGAAATAGTACAAGGCCAGCGGCCTGGGCCGGCCGTTCACAAACGCTATCGCCTCATCCAGCGAATCATACGACAGGATCGGCAATACCGGACCAAAGACTTCCTCTCGCATCGCCGCCAGATCATCGGGTGGGTCGATCAGCAGGGTCGGAACAATCTTGCGCTCGGCCGGCGGCAGGGTCTCGTTCAATGGGTTGACTTCGACGATGCGGACCCCGCGCGCGCGGGCTTCCTCAAGCAAAGCGCTGACGCGTGCGTAATGACGGTCGTTCACGAGGGCCGTGTAGTCGGGGTTCGTGCGCAGCGACGGATAGAGTTTCGTGATGGCCTCGCGAAGCAGGCGGGCGAACACCTCAAGACGCGCGCGCGGGACGAGCGCGTAATCCGGCGCCACGCAGGTTTGGCCCGCATTGAGCAGCTTGCCGAACGCCACGCTTTGCGCTGCCGCCGGCAGGACCGCGTCGTTGCCGATGATGCAGGGCGACTTGCCGCCGAGTTCGAGCGTGACGGGCGTCAGGTTGTCGGCCGCGGCGCGCATGATGCGGCGGCCGACGGCTGTGGAGCCGGTGTAGAACAAATGGTCGAAGGGCAGCGCCGAAAAGGCAGCGCCAACGTCGGGCCCGCCGAGGACCGTCGCGACCTTCTCGGCCGGGAACAGTCTCCCCAGAAAGCCGGCGAGGAATTCCGAGGTACGGGGGGTCAGTTCCGAAGGCTTCAGCATCACCCGGTTGCCGGCCGCGAGTGCCGCGATCAACGGCACGATGGCGAGCTGAAACGGGTAGTTCCACGGGCTGATGATGCCGACGACTCCGACGGGCTGATAGAGGATGCGGGCGCGGCCCGGCATCAGTTCCAGACCCACCGGCACCCGCTTCGGTTTCATCCAGGATGCGAGATGTTTGAGTGCATGCCGCGCCGAAGCCAGCGCGGGCAAGATGTCGCCGACCATTGTCTCGTGAACGGAGCGGCTTCCGAAATCCGCGGATATGACAGCCGCGATCTCGTCGGACTGCTGCCTGACGGCATCGCGAAGCTTCCTGATATCGGCCAGACGCTCGGCAAGCGCGGGGGTGCCTGACCGCAGGAAAGCCGTGCGCTGAAGTGCCAGCGCATCCGCGAGCATTGACTGCGCCAGACGATCATCAGCTTCCATCGCGGCCAATTCCATTGCGTCCCTCCTTCACGACATCGAAGCGCTAGACCGACGAAAGCGGCGGCGCCACGTCCTCCAGCGACCGTCTCTCAGCGTCCGCCGCCAGGAACGCCGCAACCACTGCGGCACCGATCATCAGGACGCCGCCCAGCAAATAGCCCCAGAAGATCGACATCCGGTTGCCCGTATCGATCAATATGCCGAACAGCGCCGGGCCGGCCACGCCGCCGACACCGGTTCCGAAGGCGTAGAAAAAAGAGATCGCGATGGCCCGGACCTCGAGCGGAAAACTTTCTCCGACCGTCAGATAGGCGGAACTCGCCGCGGCGGAGGCGAAAAAGAAGATCACCGTCCAGGCAAGCGTCTGCTGCAGCGCGTCCAGCCAGCCCATGGCGAACATCCATCCGGTCAGCGCCATCAACACGCCCGACAGGCCATAGGTCGCGGTGATCATGATCCGCCGGCCAATCGTGTCGAACAGCCGCCCCAGCAGCAGCGGCCCGAGGAAATTGCCGACGGCGAACGGCAGGATGAACAGGCCCACGTTACCGGATGCGACGCCGTAAAAACGCGTCAACACGAGGGCATAAGTGAAGAACACGGCATTGTAGCAGAACGCCTGCGCCGCCATCAGCGCCACCCCCAGCCAGGCCTGGCGGCGATAGCGCGTGACCAACGCTCTCGCCCCCGCGGCGAACCAGGACTGTACGTCCGTCCGCAGGGTCAGGAAACCCGGCGGGACCGGGGGCAGCGGGCGGCCGGTTTCCCGCTGCACGCGCGCTTCGATCTCACCGACAATCCGCTCGGCTTCCTCAGGCTGGCCGTGAGTCATCAGCCAGCGCGGGCTTTCCGGCAGGAACCGTCGCAGGAAAAGAACGATGAACCCGAGCAGGCCGCCGATGATGAATGCCGCGCGCCATCCGATTTCCGGTGGCATGATCGCGGGGTTGAGCACGACATAGGCGCCCAGCGCGCCGATAGCCGCGCCAATCCAAAAGCTGCCATTGACCACAAGGTCTGTGAAACCGCGCCTGCGGGCGGGGATCAGCTCCTGGATTGTCGCGTTCACCGCGGCATACTCGCCGCCGATGCCGGCGCCGGTGACGAGGCGAAAAAACGCGAACGATTGGAAATTCCAAGACAGGCCGCAGGCGATGGTGGCGACCAGGTAGACCAGCACCGTTACGGTGAACAGCTTTTTGCGCCCCAGCCGATCGGTCAGCCAGCCGAAGAACAGGGCGCCCCCGACGGCGCCGATGAGGTAGGCGCTGGCTGCCGCGCCCACCTGGCTGCCGGTCAGATGCAGGGTAGGGCTCTCCGACAGGGCGCCGGACAGCGACCCGACGACGGTCACTTCCAACCCGTCCAGGATCCAGGCGATCCCAAGGGCGAAGATCACCAACCAGTGGAAGCCGCTCCAGGGCAGGCGGTCCAGCCGGTTCGGCACATGGGTCTGATAGACGTTTCCGCGTTCCGGCATTGCTTCGCCATACCTTTATGTTGCCTAATCGTCCCCGGCCGTGGACCCGGAGAAGCCGACAGATGGGTGTATTTGACGCAATCAACGATCGCGCGATGCCGTGGTGCCCGTATGCCGAACAATCCGGCGCGGTGAATGCCGCGGCATGACCAAGGCGAAAATCGCGTTCATTGGCACCGGGGGCACCATCGCCTCGGTCGGCCGCGACCCGTTGGATATTCAGGATTATGGCGCCACCGGCAGCGTCTTGCATGCCGACGAAATCCTGGCCCGCTGGCCGGAAGCCAGTCTGGCGGCCGATGTGATCCCCGTGCGTTTCCGCAACATCGTCAGCCCCTCCATCGGCTTTGCCGAGTGGAAGGCGCTGGTCGCACTGTGCGCTCAGCTTGTCGCGGATCATCCTGGCCTGGCCGGCATCGTCATCGGCCACGGCACGGCGACGCTGGAGGAAACCGCTTACTTCCTCAATCTGACGGTCAAGGTTTCGGTGCCGGTCGTCATAGTCGGCGCGCAGCGGCCGTCCAGCGCCTTGTCCACCGACGCCGGCATGAACCTGGTCAATGCGATCAGAGTCGCGGCCAGCCCCGCGGCGCGCGGCATGGGCGTCCTGGTCGTGCTGAATGACGAAATCCATGCGGCGCGCGAGGTGACAAAGACATCCACCATGCGGCTGCAGACGTTTCGGACTCCGGACTTCGGCGTGCTCGGCCAGGCGGACGGCGATGCGGTTGAATTCTATCGCAGGCCGATACGCCGCCACGCTCCGGACACGGTGTTCGATGTGTCCCGGATCGATTTCCTGCCGCGCGTAGACATTTCCTACTCCTATGCCGGCGGCGACGGCGTCGCCGTGCGAGCGTTCGTGGCGGCCGGGGCCAAGGGAATCGTTGCCGCCGGCTTCGCGCCCGGCTTTTGTCCGCCCGGGGAGATCGAGGCCCTTGCCGATGCAGCGGCGCGAGGTGTCGTCGTGGTGCAGTCAACGCGCGCCGGCTCCGGGCGCACTTTTCTCGGCGCCAAACTGCGGCAACTGGGTTTTTTGATTGCCGACAACCTCAACCCGCAGAAGGCGCGAATCCTCCTGGCGCTGGCGTTGACGAGGACATCCGATCCGGCGGAGATAGCCGAGATATTCCGGACCTTTTGAGCAACCGGCCCGTCAGGCCAAGTCTTTCACTGCGGGTAGCCTGGCAAAGATGCGTCCACCGAATAACGGTGACCGTCAGGGATGCGGTTTCGGTGCGGTCTGCAAAAGCTGAAGACCGTCGTGGCTGGTTGGCCGCGGACGCTGGGATGCCTTTCACCCTCCGCGGGAACGAAGCGGAGCGCTGCTGATAGGTGCCACCGCGGCCTGCTGGAAAAAACAGCGGCATCAGAACCGGGGCAGTCCTGAAATTATCTTGACTTTCGTCCTAATGTATGACAATATTCCCAAATTACGCTAACCGCCTGATTTTTCCGGCTTTGCAGTTACAGAGACCGAGTTTTGCGAGATTTTTTATCCTTGCCCATTTGGGGCAACCAATGTCCGGCGCTTTGAAAGGCCCCGTGGCCAAACCTCAGCCGTCGCCGGGCGATCCGATTGCCGTCCCGGCGATTTATCTGGATACCGCGCTTCGTGCCGTCGCGCCGCATCTGACGGGAGCCGAACGGGCGGGTTGGGTCGAAATCCTCCGTGCGAGGCTAGGTAAGGCCGCTGTTACGAAGGCCCGCCGGGTCGCCGCCTTCCTGGGACAGTGCGCCGTGGAAAGCGGCGGGTTCCTGATCCTGGAAGAAGACCTCAGCTACAGCGCGGCGCGTTTGTGCGAGGTCTGGCCCGGGCGGTTTCCAAACGCCGATTCAGCCCGGGCCTGCGCGTTCCAGCCGGAGGCGCTTGCAAACGACATCTATGCCAACCGCATGGGCAATGGCGATCCGGCATCGGGCGATGGCTGGTACTTTCGTGGCCGTGGCCTGATCCAAATCACCGGCCGCGCCGCCTATGAGCGGTTCGCCCGGGCAATGAGCATGACCCTCGACCAGGCCGTCGCGCATTCCGCGACAATGGCCGGAGCGGCCGACAGCGCGGTCTGGTTCTGGTCAGATAATGACCTCAATAAGCTCGCTGATGCCTGGCTTCTGGATGCAATGACCCGGAGGATCAACGGCGCTCTGACAGGCGCCGCGGAACGCAACAGGCTTTGCAGGAGCGCATTGCATGCGCTCGGAAGCTGACAACACCGGTTTTCACTCCGGCGCCGTCGGCGGTGCCGAATATGCCGGAAACACACCTTCATTTGCTATTAGGAGTTACTTGGAATGGACCTCATGACCGCGCTGGCTGCCATTCCCGGCGCCGGCCCTTCGCTCCCTTATATTACGGCAGCCATCGCTGTGTGCGCCGCGGTGGCGGCGGCCCTGCCGCATCCCACCGCCGGAGCCAAGGGATTGTACCCGGCGATCTACGCCGCGGTGAACTTCATCGCATTCAATTTCGGCAAGGCCCGCAACGCTGACGCCCCGGTGTCCGTGCCCCGTGCCGCTCAGCCCTGAAAGAAATAGCGCCATGCTCCGCCGAACTTTGCTTTGCGCAACTGCCATCGCGCCGATCGTTGCCCTGGTGGGATGCCAGGCACAGACTGCCTCCCGGATCGCTTCGGACGTGAGCTTGATCGCCTCCGGCCTTACCGCGGCGATGGCCGAAATCAAGCTGCTTCCCGGGATTCCCGCCGCGGACCTGACGCGGCTCGATTTCTATCTCGCGACCATTCAGGCCGATGCCGCCAAGGTCGCGAGCGCCACGTCTACACCCGCGACATCGACGATACAGGAAATCGCTCAGGTGGTGCAGGCCCTGGCCTCTGTCGCCTTGCCGCTGCTACCCGGCGGATCGGTGATTGAGGCCGCCATTCAGGCGGCACTGTCCCTGCTGCCGGTGCTTCTGGCCGCTGTCGGGGTGTCGGGCGCCGGCGTGCCGGCGAAATATCAGCCCTCCCGCGCCCGCGCCATCCTGGCTGCGTTCCGCTGATGTCGTATTCCGGCGCGCGCGGGTCGGCCCGGGGCAGGCTTGGACGGATCGGGCACGACCCGGTGGCGCTGGCCCGCGTGCCGTCGCACCGGTTCGGCGCCGTGCCGCCGCCGCTGGCACTCGACCGAGCGGCAACGGCGTTCGAGCCGGGGCTCTATCAGAACGATATCCTGCCGGACTGCACCGCCGTCGCGCTCGCCAACGCGGCGCGCGGCGTCGCCGCGTTGAACGGCTTCGACCTTGTGCTGGAGCAAACCAGCGTGCCGGCGTTTTATGGCGCCTGCGTCGGCAATCCAGCCAATCTTGCGGCGAGTGGCGGAGCAGTCATGCTCGACGTGTTGGCCAGGCAGGCTACCCTGGGCTTCGACATCGGTCCGCAAACCCTCCACGGCCTCTACGCAACCATCGACGCACACAGCCGATCGGCTTTGGCGTGCGGGATGGCGCGGCTGGGGGTCGGGTATTGGGGGGTGACCTTGCGGGAGCGCGATATGGAGCGCGCGCTCGTGTGGGATGTCCAGGCCGGCCGGGATGACGGCGACGTTGTCGGCGGCCACGCGGTGATCGCCTGGGACTATGACGGCCTCGGGGACGGCGACAGGCTGCGTATCGGCACGTGGGGCGCGTGGCAGCCCGCCACCTGGGCCTGGGTCGCCGCCCGGCTGGACGAGGCGTATGGGATCGTCTGGCGGCAGTTGGAGCGTGCCGATGGCACCTTCTACGGCGGCGTCACCGCGGACGGCCTGGTGGCGGAGATCGGGGTCGCGTAGACGCCGGACGACAATACTGCCGTTACCTCCCGTAGGACGCTTTTCCAATCGCCTTGTTCCGGCGGCCTGAACAGGCGCAATGAACCGTACCACGGGCTATCGCAGCGCCCCAGCATCCAGCGCCAGTCCGGGGCAAACGGCAGCAGAACCAGTGCCGGCGTGCCAAGCGCGCCGGCAAGGTGCGCAATCGAGGTGTCCACCGTGACGACGACATCCAGGTTCGACACCAGGGCCGCGGTTTCAGCGTAGTCGGTCATCGACGCCGTCAGGTCCGGCAGCCCGAGCCTGCCGGCTGCCGGACCGTGCTGGAGATTGACGAAGCTCAGGCCCGGAATATCGGGAAGTGAACCGACAAGCTCCGGCGGGATCGATCGCCGCCGATCGTCCGGGTGGGCGGAGTTGCCGGCGAAGACCAGGCCGGCTTTGCGACCGGGCGGCAGACGGGCGTGCCAAACCCGGACCCGGGCTGGATCCGCCGCCAGGTAGCCTCCGGCGAGCGGAATGCTGTCCAATGTTGTGCCGAACGCCGCCGGCAGGCTCATCAGGTCGATCCAGGCGTCGCATGGCGGCAACGGGCCTCCCGCGGCAATCGCCCGGACGCCGTCCATCGACGCGATCAGCGGAACCAGGGAGGGCGGGCAGACCAGAACCGGTACGCCGCCGGCGTCGCGGATCAACAGCAAATAGCGTGCGCATTGGATGGCATCGCCGAGACCCTGCTCCGCCCTGACCAGGATGGTGCGGCCGCGCGGTTCGGAACCGTCCCAGGCCGGGGCATCAATCGGCGCGAAGTCCTGCCGGTAGCGGTCGTCGCGTTTGCGCCATTCATACTCAGTGAAACCGCGCTTCAGGTCGCCTGAGAGCAGCGCAGCGGTCGCCAGGTTCATATGCGCCCGGGCAAAATCCGGGCGCAGGCGGATCGCGGTCTCGCAGGAACGGATCGCGTCATCGAGACGCCCAAGCCGCGTCAGCAGGTAGCCCAGGCTGGCATGCGCTTCCGGTAACGCCGGATCGATGCGGATCGCCGTCCGATAAAGCGCTTCCGCCGATTCGAGGTCATCCATGTCGGTCGCGGCATTGGCGAAGTTCAGCCAGGACGGAGCGTGATCCGATTTGATCTCGATGGCCCGGCCGAAGGCGGCGCAGGCGCGCGCCGGTTGGCCAACGCCGTTGAGCGCGGTGCCGAGCGCGTAATAAAGTTCCGCATCGTCCGGCGCCATGGCAAGCGCCCGGGACGTCTCCGCCAGGACGTCGACAAACCGTCCTCCCGCCACCAGCGCGCGCACGAGATTGCGGCGTATCCCGGCGTCGAGCGGATTGGCTGCGACCGCCCGCCTCAGCAGGCCGACGGCGGTGTCGAGTTCGCCGTCCCGCAAGGCCAGCAGGCCAAGCCGGTAGGCTGAACGATCGGCCGCGGGGTGGTAGGCGAGGGGGGTTGTAAGGCTTTGCATGCGCCGATTTTGACGCCAAATGGTTACCAAGAGATGAATCACGGAGACGCGGCATGGCAAGCGGATTAGACGGCGTCGTCGCGGCGGAAACAATCCTGAGCCACACCGATCCGGATGCGGGAATGGTCTGGGTGCGCGGCGTGGATCTGCCGGCGCTGGCATCCCGCTACGGGTTCGAGGGCACCGTAGCTTTGCTGTGGGACGGGTTCGCGGGCGAAGGGCTGGTCCGCGAAGAGTTGCTTGATGCTCTTGGCGCCGCCCGCATCGCTGCTTACGAAGCCGTCGGCACGTGGCTGCCGTTGGCGGCGGGACGGCCCCTGTTCGAAGGCTTGCGCATCGCGCTGGCCTCCCTGCCCGATACCGCGGCAGCGGCCGATGTCGTCGCAGCGCTGACAGTCGCGGTGCCTTCGCTGGTGCGGCAGGGTTCCGGACAGCCGCCGCTTGCCCCCGACCCGGCGCTGTCGACCGCCGCGGATCTGCTGCGGATGCTGCACGGACGGACCGCGGCGGCCAATACCGTTGCCGCGCTTGATACCTACTTCACGGTGATGTGCGAAAGCGGCCTCAGCGCTTCGGCTTTCACCGCCCGGGTCGTCGCCTCGACCCGGGCCTCATTGGTGGCATCGGTCCTGGCGGCGTGGTGCGCCTTCACCGGAGCGCTGCATGGCGGCGCGCCCGGCCCGACCTTGGACATGCTGGATGCTGCCGAAGCGGCGGAAGATCTGGATGCGTGGTTGGAACAGCGGCTCCGTTCCGGCGAGCGGCTCCCGGGTTTCGGGCACCGCTTGTTCCGCGGCAACGATCCGCGGGCCGAGGCAATGCGCTGCGCGATGCAGGCGATGGGGCCGCGGGCTGCGCGGCTCGCATTCGCCGATGGGCTGGAGCGGGCGGTTGCGGCGGCGATCGAACGGGTAAAGCCGGGCCGGACGCTGCCGCCCAACGTCGAAATCACCGCGGCAATGCTGCTGGACGCCATCGGAATTCCGCGCGAGGCGTTTACTCCGGTGTTCGCCATCGGTCGTAGCGCCGGCTGGTTGGCACACGCCATGGAGCAGCAGAAGACGGGGCGGATGATACGTCCGATTTCCGCCTATGTGGGTCCTGGCATCGGCTAGCGGCCCCGCGTGGTTCGGTCTGGACAGCCGCCGCAGCGCCGTTGAAGATGACCTGGGGAAACGGAAAGGAACTCAAATGCTCAATCGACGCGGTTTCGCTTCGTGCGCGCTGTGCGCCGCGGTTGGCCTTGTGGCGTCCTCCGGCGATGGCGTGTCTCAGGTAACGCCCGGTTTCAAGCGCACGATCCTCCAGAAGACCGAGTATCCCGGCGACAAGCATGTCTGCATACTGGCGGTGGTCGACGTCGAGCCGAATGCGCTGATCCCCCGCCATACCCACCCGGGCGTCGAGTCCGCCTTCTTCCAGTCAGGCGGCGGAACTTTGTCCGTCAAAGGGCAAGCCGATCGGCTGATGAAAGCCGGCGACGGGGGGCAGGTTCCGCCGGAAACGCCGCACAGTCTGCGCAACGGGCCGGAGGCATCCCGGATCGTGGTCACTTGGATCGTGGAAAAGGACAAGCCGCTGGCCTCGCCAGCGCCGGAATAAGGTGGTTCGGCAAGTCGTCGCCGGAGTTTGACCGCGCGCCGTTCGCTTCGACGTGGCGACGACACAGTTAAGGAAGAGACGTATGAACGCCGAGGAGCTCCGCGCCATCCAGGCGCCGATCAAGCAACTGTACCGCGACCGGCCGGAGGCAGCGCGGGTTCCTGCCCGCGCCGAAGGCAGCCTCGACCCCAACGACATCGCCATCACGGTGGATGCATGGCACGGAGAGGTCAAAGCGGGCCTGCACAAGGCCGGCGGCGGTTCCGGCGAACTTGCCTGTTCCGCCGACATGCTCCTGGAGGCGCTCGTCGCCTGCGCCGGCGTCACGCTACGCGCGGTGGCGACGGCAATGGGCGTCACCATCCACGGCGGGAAGGTGATCGCGGAGGGCGTTTGGGATGCGCGCGGCACGCTCGGCGTCGATCGCGCTGCGCCGATCGGCCTGACGCATATCACGGTGACGTTCGAAATCGATTCCGACGCCGATCGGCTGAAACTGGAACGAATGATTCAGACCACGGAGAGGTATTGCGTCATTCTGCAAACCCTCAAGTCGCCTCCGGAAATCAAGTTGGACGTCGCCTGAATTGTCCGTGGCGGCAACGTATCAAAGGCTGGCGGAGGGAGCACCACCGGTCTGTGACTTGTGATCGCATAGCCGAGGCGAAAGCGTCCATCCTTCGCGTTTACGCGACTGCCGAGGCTGCGTTCGCCAGTCCGCAACGATGAAGTCCACGAAACCGAGGAGACGCCGCCATGATCAGAACACCGCCAGGCTGGGGTGCCGACGTGATCACCCAGGCCTATCGCTCGATGACCTTGACCAGCGATGTCGACAACTGGGAGACCTCCGATACGCCTGCAATCCGGCGGATCGGGGACGAGGATCTGCGATGGGCGCTGAAACGCGGCTGGGAGGATTTCAAAGCCTCACGCAGCGACGTGGTTTTTCTGTGCGTGCTCTACCCTCTCGTCGGGTTGCTGCTGGCACGGCTGGCGTTCGGATACGAGATGCTGCCTCTGGTTTTCCCGCTTGTATCGGGTTTCGCTCTTCTCGGTCCGCTGGCCGGTGTCGGTTTGAACGAAATGAGCCGGCGGCGGGAGCTCGGATTGTCGGCCGGCTGGGCGGATGCTTTCAAGGTGTTCCGTTCGCCGTCCCTCCATGCGATCGTCCTGCTTGGGCTGGCTTTGATGGTGATCTTCGTGTTCTGGCTGTTGGCGGCGCAGGTCATCTACAACATCACGCTGGGACCGAAGCCGCCGGTGTCCGTCGATACGTTTGTCCATGATGTGCTGCACACCCGGGCCGGGGTAGCGATGGTTTTCCTGGGATGTGGCATCGGGTTTGTGTTTGCCAGCATTGCACTGGGAATAAGCGCCGTTTCTTTTCCAATGTTGCTTGACCGGAAGGTGTCATTGGAAACCGCGGTGAAGACTTCGATCAATGTGGTGCGCGATAATCCGCGGACGATGGCGAAATGGGGCATCATCATCGCGGGCGCCCTGGTCGCCGGTTCGGTTCCGCTGTTGCTGGGCCTGATGATCGTGATGCCGGTCCTGGGACACGCGACCTGGCATCTTTATCGCCGCGTTGTGTTGCGGTGAAATTTTGCCGGCCGGCCCTGCTTTACCATCGAAGCGGGGCCAGCCACCGGAGCGCGCGGGTGGGTATCGTATTGCCGAGCGATTGGCGACAATGCTTGCCGCTCTACAGACATCGGCGTCAGCCGACGCAACACTGTCGCCGCGGCTTCGGCTTTTATACCATTCCGCGTTGAGATCGATTCTCCCGCCGCGCCGCAACGTCATGCCGACGAAGGCCGGCATCCACGCCTTTCGGTGCTCGTTGAGGCAAGGGCGTGGATGCCGGCTTTCGTCGGCATGACGGGGGAGATCCCACCGCGGACGGCTATTTTAGCGCCTATGGCCTACGCCCGCCATGACCTGGCGGGGTTTGCATGTGTCAAACCCAAAGCGGACTGTTTTATACAGTCAGGGTTCAGTCTACAGGCACCGGCACCCGACTGCTATTACCAAAGCCTCAAAACTGTTTTAACAGACGATCGATATAATCCAGCTCCTGGCGGGGACGTTCCTGCTCCGCCCCGCGCTTCCGCAGTTCCTCCTGGATCGCCTGAGTCCGCTGCCGCTCCCGCTCTTCCGGCACGGTCACCTCGGCGCTATCCGATGAATTTCCCTGATTGTACCGACCCAGCGGATCGCGGCCGCCCTGGTCCGCCCGGTCCGGCGACCCCGGGATCGGGCCGTTACCGGTGCCGTCCCCGCTTTGCCCGTCCGGCATCATCATGCCCATGGAGCCTTCTGAGCCGTCCTCGTCGCCGTCCTCGCCATCGTCGCCTTGCCCGGGCTGGTTGCCCTTCTGCCTGGCCATGGTCTGGGCCATCTCTCGGCTGCCCTTCTGCAGCGCCGCTATCGCCTGCTGCTGCGACTCCCGCGCGTCCTCATCGTTGCCCTTGTTCAACTGCGCCTGCGCGTCCCGCATCGCCTGGTCAGCCTCTCCGAGGCCCGGCGACACCTCCCCCGTCAGGTCGCTGAACTGCTGCATCAACTCGCCCAGGGCACGCCGCAGCGCCTGCTGCACGCGGCTGTCGGTCTCCCGCTGCTTCGCCGGGTCGCCGGGTGAGTCGGGGGCCTGGTTGCCGCGCTGCTGCGCGTGGTCAAGCAACCCGCCCTCCCGCGCGATCATGTCCTGCACCACACCCTGCTGCCGCTTGCCCTTCTGCCGCTTGCTGTTGGCCTGCTTCTTGTCGCCGCCCTGAGTCCGGGCGTTGCGAAGCTGGTCCAGCATCTTCTCGAGCTCGGCCATCTGCTGCTGCGCGTCGGCCATGCGGCCTTCCTTCGCCGCCTGCTGCGCCTGCTCCGCCAGCTTGTCGATGTCGTGGTTGGAGAGCTTCATCGCCTTCGGGTCGAACGGCATGATGTCGTTGTTGCGCTGCGCCTCGTTCATCAGCGCCTGCATGTGACGATCGATCGCCTGCCGCAATTCCTCCAGCCGCTTCGCAAGTTCCTGCCGGTTGGCGTCCGTCGGCTGCTGCTGGGCCTTGTCCATTGCATCGCGGGCCGCCTGCCGCGCATCCTCCAGCGATCGGGCGCTTTGTTCCGTCTGGCCTTCCTCCATGTGCAGAGCCAATTCCCACAGCATCGCCTGCGCCTCGGGCACCGCGGCATCCGTCCGGTTCCGCACCAGGCCGTAATAGATCGCGCTGAGATTGACGAACGCGCCGATGTCGGTGCCGAACAGTCCCGGCTGCTGCATCAGCCCGTCGAGCGCCGCCACCGCGTCGCTGCGGTCATCCGGATGCAAGCTAAGGCCCTTGCGGATGCCGATGAGGACTTGCGCGACCGGGTTATGGAACGGCCGCTCGCCAAGTTCGAACCCCGCCTCGGCGCTGGTGCCGATCTGGCCCGGCGCGTCATGCGCGATCAGCCGCCCGACCACCGGCAGGCCGGCCCAGGGATTTGCCGTCAGATCCGGCTGGCTGACCCCATGAGCTGTCTTCGGCGAACCGCCCGGCATCGGTATCTGAACGACCAACGGCGGCGCGCCCGGGCGGTCGCGCAGCCGAAGCTCGGCTTGCAGGGTGCTGACACCGTAGTCATCCGACACCGTCCACGGCAGCCGCGTCTTCTGGCCCGACGCCCATCGGCCCGGTTTGTCGCCCCAGGAGACGACGGGGGGCTCATCGGCGACCACTGTCAGGGTCCAGGCGGCAATCGTTCCACCGTCCCGCCGCACCGACAGCAGGCCGCCCCGGGTCAGCTCCCGTTCCGCCTGGAAGCTGGTGCGGTCCAGCGCGCCGAACGCGTCGGCGCGATCGTTCAGCACCAGAATCGGCGTGCTGCTGGCGCCGGAGACATTGACAGTCAGCCGCGACCCGCTCGGCACGGACACCGGTCCCCCCTGCGGCCGCAGGAAAATCGGCGCAATACGAGTGTATGCAGGGGGTGTGATCCAAGCCTGAACCTGAGTCGCCGGCGCGTCCGGCATCGCTGGCATGGACGGCACGACAGCGGCGAACAGCCGGTTCGGGGCATCCAGACCGGCGATGGCGAATGCCGCCAGCAGGCATAGCAGCAGCCCGAAGCGTAGCGCGCGGCGATCCCGGCGGGCGAGGCCGGGCCGCGGCAGGCCGACGGTCAACGAGCCGATTTGCGCGACGGCCCGCGCGGCATGCGCCTTCCAGATCGCGGCGCCGAGCGCGTCGGTGGCCGCCGGTCTGTCGGTCAGCACCGCCAACGGCCGGTGTATCAGTCCCGATCGGCCCTCCAACCGCCGATCGGCCGCCCGTTGGTCGGGGAGGTTGACGCTGCGGAGGCCGCGAAAGAGCAGGACAAGCACCACCGTCACGACGGCCGCCAGCATGAGCAGGTGCAGCCAGACCGGCAGCAGCGCCGGCAGATTCAGCAGCGCGGCGCACAGGAACAGCCCGATGGCGGCGGCGGCGGGCCATAGCGCCGGCCAAAGCGCTTCGAACAGGATGACCGCCCGGGCCAGAAGCCGCCGCGCGGCCAGGCGGCGCAGCAGGGGTGAGGGATCGCTCATGCCGGTAGCCTCTCCCGTTCCCATAAGGTTTCCACCGGCTGGCGGTCGCGAATGACCGACCAGCGTTCGTTTTCCACCCAGGCCTCGGCGGCCAGCGGGCGGGCGTTGTAGGTCGAACTCATCACCGCGCCATAGGCGCCGGCATCGAGGATCGCCACGCGCGCCTTCGGCGCCAGCGGCGGCAGCAGACGGCTGCGCGCGAACGTGTCGCCGCTTTCACAAACGGGACCGACCACCGAGGCCGGGCTGGGCGCGGCGATGGCATCGGTTGCGGAGACCGGGACGATCCCGTGCCAAGCGTCGTACATCGCCGGGCGGACCAGCTCGTTCATGCCGGCGTCCAGCACGATGAAGCGCTCGGGCGGGCTTTGCTTGACCAGCACGACGGAGGCCAGCAGCACGCCGGCCGAACCGACGAGCCAGCGGCCCGGCTCCATTGCCAGGCGGACGTCCAGGCCGTGGAAGGCCGCTTTGATGCAGGCGGCGAGGCCGGCGGGAGACGGCGCGGGCTCATTGCGGTAGGGGATTCCCAGGCCGCCGCCGCAGTCCACCATGCTCACCCGCAGCCCCCTTTCCCGCAATGCCACCACGAGATCGGCGATGCGGGCAAACGCGGCGCGATACGGCGCCAGGGCCAGGATCTGGCTCCCGATATGCGTGGCAAGGCCGATGGGCTCGATCGCCGGCATTCCGGCGGCGCGGGCGTAGAGGGCGACCGCATCCGCATAGGGAATGCCGAACTTGTCCTCGGCCCGGCCGGTGGCGATTTTGTCGTTGGTGCCGGCGTCAACGTCCGGGTTGACCCGAAGCGCGATCCGCGCCCGCCGGCCGAGGGACTCCGCGATGCAGCAAAGCATCGACAATTCCTCGGCGCTCTCCACGTTGATCTGGCCGATATCCTCGGACAGGGCGAGGCGCAGTTCCTGCTCCGACTTGCCGACGCCGGAATAGACGATGCGGCTGGCGGGAATGCCGGCCTTGCGGGCCTTCAGCAGCTCGCCGCCGCTGACGACGTCGGCGCCGGCGCCTTCGGCGCTGAAAAGCGCCAGCACCGCCCGGCTGTCATTCGCCTTGACGGCGTAATGCACCTGCAAGTCGAGGTCCGCATCTGTCATAGCGGCCGCCAGCGCGCGGTAGCGGGCGCGCATGGTGGCGGCGGAATACACCCAGGTCGGTGTGCCAATGGCGTCAGCGATGGCCGCCAGCGGGACGCCGTCCATCAGCAGTCCGGCCATCGGGTCATACCGCAGCCACGGGCGGGCGGCGATCAGGTCGCCGGGGGTGGGATCAGTCGAGGGATCGTTCGGGGAAGCTGGAGCGGCCATCACCGCACCCTAACGCAAATCCGGCGGCGGGAGGAATACATGCTGTTTGCAGCGTCCGGACGCCAGGGAACCGGGCAATCTCCGATGGCGGTCTCGCACTGGCCGCTCCCTCCCGTACGTGGCCCTGGGACCGGCGATCAGCCCGGACGCGCGCCCGGGCTTGTCAACAGCCGGGCAACCGCATCCCGGATCATAACAGGAAGACGCCCTTTCCGTCGGACTGCCTGTCGAACAGCTTATACGCCTCGTCCGCCTGATCCAACCGCCAACGGTGCGTAAACAGCTTATCCACGTCGATCCCGCGTTGCACGCAGAAGTCGGCGCACTCGGCCTGGATGACGTTGGAGAACGTCCACGACGCGACCAGGGTCAACTGGCGTCGCAGCAGATGCGGGCTGACGTCGATATGCACATCGCCGCCCTCGCCGACGAAGCACATCGTGCCCCAGACCTTGGTGCTGCGGATCGCATCCAGCCGCGCCTGCGGACTGGACGACGTGTCCAGCGTCAAATCGGCGAATTTTCCGCCGGTCAGGTCCCGGATCGCCTCGACGGCATCATTCGACCCCGGGTTGACGGTTGCGTCCGCCCCGAATCCCTTCGCGCGCTCCAGCCGCTGCGGGTTGGTGTCCAGCGCGATCACCCGGGCACCCATCGCCCTGGCGAACTGAGTCGCCGCCAGGCCGACCGGCCCCTGTCCGAAGATTGCGATCGTGTCCCGGCCGGAGATGTTCATCCGCCGCAGCGCGCCATAGGCGGTCCCCGAGCCGCAGGAAATCGCGGCGCCCGCGGTGAATGTCAGCTCGTCCACCAGCGGCACCAGCGTATTGGCCGGCACAAGAAGGTAGCGCGCGTGGCCGCCATGGGCATTGTTGCCGTAGACCTTGACCGGCACCTCCTGGCAGAGCTGTTGCCAGCCTGAGCGGCAATGCGCGCACTGCGTGCAGCCCTGGTAGTGATGCACCATCACCCGCTGCCCGATCCTGGCTTCCCGCGGCAGCACGCCCGGGCCGACGGCCGCGACCACGCCGCACGGCTCGTGGCCGGCGATGGTCGGGTTCGGGTTTGGCGGCAGGCCGGTCGCGTTGCGCGGCTGCGTCTTCGGCCGGCGATACTGGTGCAGGTCCGATCCGCACATGCCGGAGGCTTTCATCTCCACCACCACCTCCCCGGGACCGGGCGTGGGGTCCGGGAAGGTCATCAGCTCCAGGCCGCGCTCACCGGTAAAGACGACTCCCTGCATGGTTTCCTCCGCTATTTGCTCTTGCCGGCACGCTAGCCGGATTTCCGGATCACGCCAAAACCCCGGCAGTGTCGCTTGCATCGCAGCACGGTTGCGCTTTGCCGCTGTATCCTGTTGGGTATTGCGCCACCCTTCCTGACGAGAGTCTCCCGTTATGACCGCCCCATTCGAATGGTGATCGACGCAAAAAGCCTCATCGGCGTGAAGCTGTCAGCCGATGGTGCGCGGCTGCATCTGAAGGTTCGCGACCAGATGGGGCGCACGATATCGCTGTCCTTGCCCGCCTGCTGGCTGAATGAAATGCTGAGCGCCGTGCCCGGGTTGGCGGGCACAGCAGACACGGTGCATCCGCTCGATAGCTGGAGCATGGAGCGCGTGGGAACCGGGCCGGACCTCGTGCTGACGCTGCGCACGCCGGAGGGACAGGCGGTGTCGTTCGCCATGAAGCCGTGGCAGGTCGAAGGGATGGCGACGATCGCGACCTACAGTGGCCCGGGCCGGACGCCGGGAGAGACAATCCACTAGCGTTGCCGCCGGAGCGATGGCGCGGCGGTCAACTATCCGTCGAACGGCATGGCCCTGGAGGATTGGCCAGTTCTCGCCATCGTTCTGACAGACCTCCGCCTTGCCTCCCCCGTTCACTGTCGTGTGGAAGGAGGCAATAGAGTTATGCGTCATGTCACTCCGGCTTCGGCCCTGCCCGGCCTGATCGGCACCCTTGCACCACCGCACACCGCCGATCGGCTCGGCGAGCCGGCAACGATCCAGCCGGTGTACTGGAGCGGCGATTATTGTGGCCCGCGATCCCAGTGGTGGCGCCACCGGCGCCGGGAGAGCCACCACCGCCGCCGGGAAGAACGCCGCTACAGCTATCACCCCTACTATCGTTATTAGGAGCCGCAATGAACAGGTTGTTCGGGATTATACTGCTGACGCTCGTCGGTGTCGCCGTCGCCGGATGCGTGGTCGAAGAGCCGGGCGGGTGGCATCATCACCCGCATTACGGGTACTATTGAACCGGCTTCGTTGATACTGTGCCAAGCACGGTTGAGGCCGCCCCGGGGCGGCCTCAACTGTAGCAGCAACGACGGCCGGCATCGCGTCAGGCGGCTCTAGCCGCCGAACGGCACGTGTACCCAGCCCTGCATCAGCACGCGGGCGCTGCGGCTCATGATGGCCTTGCTGACCGCCCATTGGCCATCTACCAGCGTTGCCTGTGCGCCGACGCGCAAGGTCCCCGACGGATGTCCGAAGCACACGGTCTCGCGCTCGCCGCCGCCGGCCGCCAGGTTGACCAGCGTGCCGGGCACTGCCGCTGCCGTGGCGATGGCGACCGAGGCCGTGCCCATCATGGCGTGGTGCAGCTTGCCCATGGACAGCGCGCGCACCAGCAGGTCGACGTCGCCCGCGGCGATCAGCTTGCCGCTGGAGGCCACGTAGTCCGCCGGCTCGGCGACAAACGCGACCTTGGGCGTGTGCTGGCGCCCCGCGGCCTCCTCAAGCTTGCTGATGAGGCCCATACGCAACGCCCCATGCGCGCGGATGGTCTCGAAGCGCGCCAGCGCCGCGGGATCGCCGTTGATGTCATCCTGCAGCTCGGTGCCTTTGTAACCGAGCGCGGCGGCATTCAGGAAGATCGTCGGAATGCCTGCATTGATCATGGTCGCCTCGAACGTGCCGATGCCCGGCACCTCCAGCGCATCCACCAGCCGGCCGGTGGGAAACATCGAGCCGCCGTCACCTTCCTCGGCCGGATCGAGGAAGTCCAGCCGGACCTCCGCGGCCGGGAAGGTCACGCCGTCCAGCTCGAAGTCGCCGGTTTCCTGCACCTCGCCACCGGTTACCGGGACGTGGGCGATGATGGTCTTGCCGATATTGGCCTGCCAGATGCGCACCACGGCGATGCCGTCATGCGGGACGCGGATCGGATCGACCAGGCCGTTGCGGATCGCAAAGGGACCGACGGCGGCGGAAAGGTTGCCGCAATTGCCGCTCCAATCGACGAAGGGCTTGTCGATGGATACCTGGCCGAACAGGTAGTCCACGTCGTGGTCCGGCCTGGCGGAGCGGCTGAGGATGACGGTCTTGCTGGTGCTGGACGTGGCGCCGCCCATGCCGTCGATCTGTTTGCCGTAGGGATCGGGGCTGCCGATGACGCGCAGCAGCAGCGCGTCGCGGGCGGGGCCGGGGGTTCGGGCTGTCGCCGGCAGGTCGTCGAGGGCGAAGAAGACGCCTTTGCTGGTGCCGCCGCGCATGTAGGTGGCGGGGACCTTGATCTGGGGTGCGTGGGCCATGGAGCCTCCCTGCTGCTGATGGCGCCCCGGAGGTGCAAAGTTTGGTGGCGCGCGGGAGTGCCTGTAAGCGCGCCCGCGCCGGAGCACAACCGGCGTGGCTCTTATGGCGTTGGTTGTTGGTACGCAGTTGGTTGTTGGTAAGCACCTGTTGCACTGCGGAACGCGACAACGTCATGCCGACGAAGGTCGGCATCCACGCCTTCCCCGGGTGCAGGCCGCAGCCAAGGCGTGGATGGCGGGCCTCCGCCCGCCATGACGGGGTGAGGCCGGTGCCCGCCTCGCGAAGACCAACAATCAACGCCATAAGAGCTACCGGCGTTGACGCCAGGGGTGCCCGGGTGCCGGCAGGCCAGGGACGATCGGGCGCGCCGAACCCTCACGCGGACGCCCCGGCGGCAGCGGATGCGGGCATTGCCGTTCCGCAGCAGTAGTGATACAATTGCACTGCCGTAAATTCATCGAGGATCGCATGCCGACGAGCACCTTCGTGACCTATCGCCAGTCCGTGGACGATGAGATCGCCGCGCGGATGGCGTCGCACCGGCAGGCGTTTGCCGCCACCGGCCAGGCCAGCGGGTTGAATCTGTTGGCGGCCGGCGATTCGTGGTTCGATTACCCGCTCAACAACGGTGTTCCCGGTATCCGCACCGATGTCATCGCACAACTGGGAGGCATGTTGCCGAGCTCGCGGATTCTCAACCTGGCCCATTACGGCGACGCCACGACTGCGATGCTGGGGGTGGCGAAGTTTCAACGGCTCCGGGAGGTGCTGACCAGCCCCGCGCAATATGGCAAGTTCGATGCGATTCTGTTCTCGGGCGGCGGCAACGATTTGTGCGGCGACCAGTTCCGCCTGTGGCTGAACAATGCCGCGCGGGAAGACGCGGACCCCGCCCGGGCGATCGATCAAGCCGCGTTCTCGAGCATTCTCGGGGTAGTCAGGGCGGCATATCGCGACCTTGCCGTGCTGCGCGATCTGGCTCGGGCGGTCACGGGCCAGGACGGCATTCCGATCTTCGTGCACGGGTATGACTTCGCGATTCCGAACGGTGCGGGGGTGTGCACTCTGGGGCCGTGGCTTTATCCCTCGCTGGCTTCGCGCGGCTGGATGGACGGGACGGACCCGGCAAATCTGGCACGTGGCGCGGGCATCGTGCGCGCGATGCTGACGATGTTCGGAGCCGAGCTGACGCGGCTTGAAGGCGAGACGGCGCTGAACATCCGGTATGTTCGCGCGCAGGGGACGCTGCAGGCCGATCAATGGGCCAACGAGCTGCATCCGAAGCCGGACGGCTTCAAGGCGATCGCCGGGCGCTTCGCCTCGGCACTCAGGGACGCCTTCCCCGGCGCCGGGGTGTTGGTTTAGAGCACTTTCAGGCTGATTGGAAACGTGGCAGCGACCTCAGTCGTGTTGGCCCGGCTCGTTCGGGCCACCTGTCGCGGCAGCGTGCGGGTATAGGTGGCCCGGACGAGCCGGGCCATGACGATTCAATCTGAAGTTTCTCTGGTTCGGCCTAACGGCTCATGCCGAGCCGGCTTCCCGGCTGCTTCGAGCCATCCATGGACCTGGATTTCTCGTCCGAACACGACTGGACGGCTATGGGCGATCGGACAATTCCGCCGCCAACGGCATCGCTATTCCGGTTGCCGGGTCGGGTGCCCGGATAATCGGCTGGTCGGAGTGAGAGGATTCGAACCTCCGGCCCCTGCGTCCCGAACACAGTGCTCTACCAGGCTGAGCTACACTCCGGCCGAGGCGCGGCGTATAGCCCCACCCGACACGAGAGACAACCCACATATCGCATCACCCGCCCGATTGTGCCGCAGCCGCCCCCGGGGTCGCCGCCTTGGCCTGACGGTCGTGCCAGTTCTCCATGAGTTGCAGCACGGTCGCCGCCGTCTCCTCGATCGATCGCCGCGTCACGTCGATCGTCGGCCAGCCATGACTGTTGCAAAACCGGCGCGCCCACAGCAGCTCCGCCTTCACCGCGTCCTCATCGATGTAGCCGGAGGCGTCCTGCGCCTGCTCCCCCCGCCCGCCAATCAGCCGCAGCCGGTGGCGGCGGATATCGATCAGGGCTTCGGGAGCCAACGTGAGCCCGATGACCGGGCATCGCACATCTTCCAGCCCCGGCGGGGCCGGCAGGTTCGGCACCAGCGGCACGTTCGCCGCCTTGATCCCGCGATTCGCCAGATAGAAGCAGGTCGGAGTCTTGGAGCTGCGAGACACACCCACCAGCACGACATCCGCTTCGGCCAACCCTGGCTGCGCCTGCCCGTCGTCATGCGCCAGCACGTAATGCATCGCGTCGATGCGCGAGAAGTAATCCGCGTTCAGCACGTATTGCCGCCCGGGCCGCGCCTCGGCCTTCTGCCCGATGCTCTCCTGCAGCACGTTGATCACCGGATCGAGCACGTTCACCACCTTGACGTTCAACCGCCGGCAGGTGGTGTCCAGTTCCGCCCGCAACGCCCGGTCGATCAGGGTGGACAGCACCGGCCCGGGTTCGGCCTCGATCCCCTCCAGCACGCGGTGAAGCTGAAAGCGCGTCCGGATCAGGCTCCACCGATGGTAGACGATGTCCGCATGCTCAAATTGAACGGTCGTCGCCCGGGCGATCGCGTTAAGCGTCTCGCCGGTGGCGTCCGAGACCAGGTGGAGGTTGATCCGCTGAGTGTCCATGCCTTCAAGCATACCCGGCTTGCGGCCGGCCGCCATATGATAATCCGCAGTTTTCCGCATGTCCCGGTTCGCTGGCCAAGCGCGCTGGCCCGCCTTATGCTGCGGCCAACAAAGATCGGGGGAGGCCGGCATGCAGGATCTGGACGAATTCACCGTCACCGACGTCGCGCTGGCGCAGATGGCCGGGACCGAAGATCCGCGCCTGAAGGAGATCGCCGATGCCGCGGTGCGCCACCTGCACGCTTTCGTCCGCGAGGTGAACCTGACCCCCGCGGAATGGCTGCAAGGCATTCAGTACCTCACCGCCGTCGGCCAGGCCTGCACGCCGATACGGCAGGAGTTCATCCTGCTTTCGGACGTACTCGGTGTCAGCGCCGTGGTGAATGCGTTGCACGACAAGAAGGCCCGCGAACTCGGCAGCCAGAGCAGCCTGCTCGGCCCGTTCTTCCGCGAGGGCGCACCGGAACTGCCGGCCGGTGCGCAGATTGTGGAAAAGCCGACCGCGCCGGAGATCGTGGTCTATGGCAAGATCACCGATAATGACGGCACGCCGATAGCGGGGGCGCTGCTCCAGGTCTGGCAGACCAGCGAACGCGGCTTGTACGATTTGCAGGAGCGTGACGGCGGCGACATGGACATGCGCGGCGTATTCCGCACCGATGCGGAGGGGCGGTATCATTTTCGCACCGTCAGGCCGCTCGGGTATTCCATCCCGATGGACGGGCCGGTGGGCGCGCTGGTGCATGCCCAGAAGCGCCACGGCATGCGGCCGTCGCACATCCATTGCCTGATCAGCGCCGACGGACACCGCGAACTGGTGACGGCGCTGTATTTCGCTGATGACCCGCATGTCGGGTCCGACACCGTGTTCGGCGTGTCGCAGTCCCTGGTGGTCGAGGCGGTGGACGACCCGGCCAGCCCGATCCCGGGCCTGCGCGCGGTGCATTTCGACTTCCGCCTGGCCAGGGCGGCGCCGGGCGAAAGCGGCCGGGTAGGAGCAGATCCGACGAAGCTGGCGCGGGCGGCGGAGTGATGGCGCGGCGGATTGTCGACATCTCCTCGCCGCTGAAGGCGGGCATCGCCAGCGACCCGCCGTACATGCTGCCGCGGATCGACTACATGGATCACCACCAGACCGCTCCGATGATGGCGGACTACATGGGCATTCGGGTCGATCAGCTTCCGGACGGCGAGTATGCCGCGGTGGAGCGGGTGGAGATCAGCACCCATAACGGCACCCATATGGACGCGCCGTGGCACTTCTTCTCCAGCATGAACCACGCGCTGAAGCCGGGCGGCGAGCCGTCCTGGCGGATCGACGACGTGCCGCTGGACTGGTGCTACCAGCCCGGGGTGAAGCTGGATTTCCGCCATCTGCCGGATGGCTATGTCGCGACCGCCGATGACGTGGCGGCGGAACTCAGGCGCATCGGCCACGAACTGCGGCCGTTGGAGATCGTGCTGGTCAACACCGCCGCCGGCGCTCGCTACGGCCAGGACGATTTCGTCGATTCCGGCTGCGGCATGGGCAAGGCGGCAACGCTGTTTCTGGCCGAGCGCGGCGTGCGCGTCGTCGGCACCGATGCCTGGAGCTGGGACGCGCCGTTTTCCTTCACGCGGGAGAAGGTGAAAGCCACCGGCGACGTCTCCCTGATCTGGGAAGGCCACCGCGCCGGCCGGGAGATCGGCTATTTCCAGATGGAAAAGCTGGGCAACCTGGCAGCGCTGCCGGGCGACGGATTCGACGTGGTGTGCTTCCCGGTGAAGGTGCATCGAGCCTCGGCCGGATGGACCCGGGCGGTCGCGATTTTCAACGATTGACCCGGGCGGAGCGGCGGGCGAAGAAACCGGTAACCGATACCGCCCGGATGTCCGCCTTCCATGCTGTTTAACTCACAGGTTTTCATCGTCTTCTTTCTGCCGGCGGTGCTGGGACTGTACTACGTGCTGGCGGCGAACCGCACCGCTCGGCAGACGGTCGTGGTGGCGGCGTCGCTCGGATTTTACGGCTGGTGGGACATTCGGTTCGTGCCGCTGCTGGCGGGGCTGACCGTCGCCAACTGGCTGATCGCGCGCTGGTTCGACGCCGCGCGGCAGTTTCGGTGGATTCCGGTGCTGGGCGTGACGCTCAATCTGCTCGTGCTGGCGCTGTTCAAATACGCTGATTTCTTCCGCGGCACGGTCTTCGGATTGCTCGGGGATGCGTGGCAGCCCTGGGACCTGATTTTGCCTCTCGGGATCAGCTTTTTCGTTTTCCAGAAAATCTCCTACCTGATCGACCTGCGTCGCGGCGATCGGCATTTCTACAGCTTTCTTGACTTCTGCATGTTTGTCACGTTTTTTCCGCAGTTGATCGCAGGGCCGTTGGTTCGACATAACGAAATCATCTACCAGTTCAGTGCTGATCCGAGACGGCCGCAGGTGTGGGAGAATCTTTCACGCGGTTTTATTTTGTTCCTGATCGGCGTTACCAAAAAAGTCGCGCTGGCGGACACTTTGGCAAATCCGGCGGACGCCTTGTTCCACAAGGCGCAGCAGGCCTCGCTGGGCCTGATGGAGGCATGGACCGCCGCCGGGGCCTACACGTTGCAAATCTATTTCGACTTTTCCGGCTATTCCGACATGGCGATCGGCCTGGCGCTGATGTTCGGCCTGGCGCTGCAGTTCAATTTCAATGCGCCCTACCGAGCCGTTTCGGTGCGTGACTTCTGGCGCCGCTGGCACATGACGCTGAGTCGTTTCCTGCGCGACTATCTGTATATTCCCCTGGGCGGCAACCGCGCTTCGGCCGCGCGCCAGGCGGTGAACGTCATCGCGACGATGCTTCTGGGCGGGCTTTGGCACGGCGCGAACTGGACATTCGTCGCGTGGGGCGGCCTGCACGGGGTCGCTTTGGCAGTGAACCATGTCTGGGAAGTCCGCGGCTTTCGCCTGCCGGCCGCCGCCGCATGGCTGCTCACATTGCTGTTCGTGATGGCGGCCTGGGTGTTGTTTCGCTCGCCGACTTTCGCACAGGCCGGGCAGATCCTGGGCAGCATGGCCGGAACGCACGGGCTGGGTGCTTTGTCGCTGGACAGGGAGTTTGTCATTGCTTTGGTGCTTGGCGCGGCCATTGCCCTGCTGGGGCCGACAAGCCAGGAGGCCGCCCTGACCCTGCTGCGGCCGCGCGCCTGGCTGGCGGTTCCGGCCGGTGCGTTGCTGGCCTATTTGCTTTTGCTGATCGGTGGCCGTCTGCCCAATGTCTTCATCTACTTCCAGTTCTGATACATCAGCGACATGGCGCCGCTTCTTCCGGCTTGCCGCCGGTTCGGCCGCGGTTTTCGTCGCCGTGATCTACGGCTTCATCGTCGTGGTCGATCCATGGGGCATGCTGCCGCTGTCGTTGCCGTTCGATCGCGTCACGGTCACCAGCAACCAGCGCTTCTCCTATCCGATGCTTGCCCGATCAGCACAGTTCGATAGCGCGGTTTTCGGCACATCGACCAGCAGGCTGCTGCGCCCCGATGCGCTTAATCCCGCGTTCGGCGCGCGTTTCGCAAACCTGGCGATGAACGATGCGACGACCTTCGAGGTATCCAGCCTGTTCCGCGTGTTTCTTCGCGCCCACCCGGAACCGAAGGTCATCATCATAGGCCTGGACGAGCGCTGGTGCGTGACCGGCGACACTTACGAGAAACTGACGCCCCGGCCTTTTCCCGCCTGGATGTATGAACGATCCCGGTGGCGCGGCTACGCCGAGATGTTCAACCTGTACGCCGCGCAGGAAGCCGGCAAGGAATTCGGTGTGTTGACCGGCGTGAAGAAGCCGGACATGGGCCGGGACGGATACACTCGTTTCGTTCCGCCCGAGTCGCAATATGATCCGGTGCGCGTCGCCGAGCATATGAAGGAATGGAATGCCGTTGTGCCGGGCGGCACGCGCTCCGGGCCACCCGGCACGTGGCGCTTTCCGGCCCTGGAAATCCTGCGTGACGATCTGTCGTTGCTGCCCGCGGCCACGCGGAAGGTTCTGTTCTTCCCGCCGTATAACCACCGGATGCTGCCGGCGCCGGACACCGAGGGCGAGATCGTGCTGAACGAATGCAAGCGCCGCGTGGCCGATCTGGCGCGGCCTTTGGCGCATGCCGTTGTTGTCGATTTCCTGCTGCCGAGTCCGATTACCGCTGTGGACGATAACTACTGGGACGGATTGCACTACCGAACATTCATCGCCGATCGGCTTGCGCTGGATTTGACGGGGGCGGTGAAGGGGGAAGGTTCGCCGGATTATCGGGTCCTGTTTTTGAACAACACAGGCCAAAATCTGCCGTGAGAACGGCTCTGCTACCGCATGGACCGCCCAGCGTCCGGTTCGCGGCCATCTATCGCATTATACGACCTGGAGTCCCATGCCCGGCCGCCCGTGCGGGTTGAAGTCAAAGCAAAGTGTAACACAGATTAAAGGGATTAAGGCACAGATTGCACTGAAAGATCGAACGCCTTTACCAAGGCCGCGGCATCTGCATAAGCGGTTGCCCGACGCGGATCGCCTTGCCCTGAGCCACGCCGCTGGCCAGCCGGAAATCCCCGGGCGCAAACACGAGAATCGTCGATCCGTGCTCGAACCAGCCCATTTCCTCGCCCTTGCGCAGCGGCACGTCGCAGGGAAACCGCCGCCGCCCGGTTTCGCGGCGGTCGAGCGGCATCTCCAGGAACCGCAGCCGGATCCCGGCCACCAGGATCGCGGCAACCGCCACCAGGGTTACCGGCTGTCCGCTTCCGGTGAGGGTCGTCCGGATCACCGCCCGTTCGTTCTTGCAGTACAGCCTCTCGACGCGCTTCAGGGCGATCGGGTTCACGTTCCACGTATCGCCGCCGATATGGGTCACCGACTCCACCCGGCAGTCATGCGGGGCGTGAAACCGATGGTACATGCTCGATGTCAGCCGCAGCGTGACGTAGCACCCGTCGCGGAAAACCGCCGCCTGCTCGTCGTCGCCGAGCAGTTCATCAATCGCATACGGGAAGCCCTTCACCTGGAGCACCTGCCCGTCTTCCACTCTCCCCGCCGCCCCAACGATCGCGTCGCACGGGCTGACCACGATATCCGGGTCCATCTCGATCGGGCGGGCACCATCTTTCAACCGGCGGGTGAAGCAGTCGTGCATGCTGCGAAACCGCGCCTCCCGCGCATCGCTCAGATCCAAATCGGCGAAGAAACGCCAGCAGCCGATGGACACATCGCGCACCAGCGGGTTCTCGATCTTGCTGAACCAGCCGACGAAGCGGGTTGCCAAGCGGCGGGGGATGCGGTTGGTGACCAGGAAGTTCAGATCCTCCTGCTGCACAATCTTCATTATGGCTGAGCGCAAAGTCATGGGATCAATCAGGTTTCCACGTTCGGCAAAGCGAAATCCACGCTCATGTTCATTCTACTCTACGCCATCGGAGGCGCCGCCGCACTGGCGTTGCTGTTTGTCAAACTTCATGCACGCCTGCGACTGTCCCTGGCGAAACACCGGTCGCTCACCGGACACTCCCGCATGGCCAGGCGGGTCGCGTCGCTGATCCCGTTCTACGAATACGACGAACATCAGTTCTTCCGCTGCGACAAGCCGCCGGAGGACATCGCCCTCCGCCGCCGCACCGCCCTGACGCAACTTTCGAGCCTGTTCCGCGAGCGGTTCGCGGCCACGGCTGCGCTGACGGCGGAGGCGGCCGATTCGATCTCCGACCTGCAATTCACCGCGGCCTACCGCGTCCCGTTTCAGTTCAGCAGCGTGGTGCGCAGGCATTTGCCGTCCGGGTCCTTCGTCGCGTCGTCATCCGGGGTGACAGTCACCGACCTGGACGGAAACGTATTCTACGATCTGACCGGTTCGTACGGGGTGAACCTTTTCGGACATGATTTCTACAAGGACTGCATCGCCCGCGGCGCGGAGCGGGTCAAGGACCTCGGGCCGGTGCTCGGGTCGTATCACCCCGCGGTCGCCTGCAACGTCAGGCGCCTGCGCGAAGTCTCCGGGCAGGATGAGGTTTCGTTCCATATGTCCGGAACCGAAGCCGTCATGCAGGCGGTCCGGCTGGCCCGGTATCACACCGGCAGATCGCATCTGGTTCGTTTCTGCGGCGCGTATCATGGCTGGTGGGGCGACGTGCAGCCGGGCATCGGCAACCCGTCTCCGGCAAACGGCACCTATACGCTGTCGGAAATGTCCGACCGCACCCTGGATGTCCTGCGCACACGGCGCGATATTGCCTGCGTGCTGGTCAACCCGCTTCAGGCGCTGCACCCGAATGCGGGGGCGCCGTCGGATTCGTCCCTGGTGGACAGTTCGCGCAAGGCCGGGTTCGACCGGGACGCCTACACACGCTGGCTGAAGGCCCTGCGCAGCGTCTGCGACGCCCGCAACATCGTGCTGATTTTCGACGAGGTCTTTGTCGGTTTCCGCCTCGCACCCGGCGGTGCGGCGGAGTATTTCGGCGTCCGGCCCGATCTGGTCACCTACGGCAAGACCCTCGGGGGCGGTCTTCCCGTCGGCGTCCTCTGCGGCCGCCGCAGCCTTATGAAACGCTACAGAGACGACCGCCCCGGCGACATATGTTTTGCCCGGGGGACGTTCAATTCGCATCCCTACGTCATGGGGGCGATGCAGGAGTTCCTTCAGCGCATCGAAACGCCGGAAATCCTCGACCTGTATCAGGATCTGGATCGCGTTTGGAACGGCCGCGCCGAACTCCTGAACCGGCGCCTGCGCGAAGCGCACGTTCCGGTCGAGGTCGCCAATCTGTCGTCGATCTGGACCGTGTGCTACACGCGTCCGTCGCGCTACAACTGGCTTCTGCAATACTATCTGCGCGCCGAATGTCTGGCGCTAAGCTGGGTCGGCACCGGCCGGCTGATCTTCAGCCTCAATTTCACCGAAGCCGATTTCGCGGCGGTCGCGGACCGGTTCGTGTCCGCCTGCCGGGCGATGCAGCGGGACGGCTGGTGGCGGGCGGAGGATGCCGCCACCACCAACAAGTCGATCAAGCGCCGGATTCTGTTTGAGATGCTGAGCCATCGGCGCGCCGCGCGGCTGTCGCCTTTATCAGCTTCGCCGGGGAGCGATAGTACAGCCTGATGTCGTTGAACGGATCGGTTATGATCTTGGTCATCCAGGCCAGCCCGGTCTGGACGTCCTTGGTCAGGCAAAGCTGGATGGTGCGGAATGCCAAACCACCGATCCCGACGGCGAACCACAAATATCCGACGTGCTTGGCGAACTCCATCGTCGTCTTCGCCGGGTTGAAAAACCCGAAAAACGAAGGATCCGCCACGATCAGGAGCGGCGAAAGCACCCACACCGCCATCAGAACGACCTTGCGACGGATGTTGTAGCCGACCTTGATGGCTTCCTTGTATTCGTTGGTGACTTGGTTGATTTCGTCGTAGTCCATCGGTTCGAAGAAGAAATGCCCCGCCTGGCGGCTGATCATGGCGACGAGCCAGCCGATGAGCGCGGCCATCGCCGGGTCGTCGAACATCAGGATATAGGCGCAGACGAAACTGATCGCGCTGAGCAGATGCAGCGACTGGTTCACCAGGCTGTGGTGGTAGTAGCGGTGGTCGTCCCATCTCTGGGTGCGCAGCGTCTCAACAAAACCGGGCATTGTTGTATCCTTCTTCCGGACGTCGGTTCGGGTTCAATGATTCAATCGTTTCAGGCCGTTCCGTCGCTGGCGGCTTGGCCCAGCCTGACGAACCGGATCAGCCAGAAATGGCCCAGCGGCGGCAGCGCGCGCCGCTCCAGGATGCGGACGGCGCCGGATGCCTCGGCCCAGCGCACGTAGCGGTCCCAGGGGAATTCCGTGCGCCAGCCCAGCCGGCTGGTCAGCGGCATCAGCCATTTTTCGATCGTGCCGCGAAGGCCCTTTTCAGCGCCCAGGCGGCTGGTGAGGATGATCTCGCCACCGGGCCGGACGACCCGGGCGAATTCGTCCAGCGCCTTTTCCGGATTCGGAATCGCGGTGACGACGTATTGGGCCACGACGACGTCGAACGATGCATCCGGGTAGGCCAGATGCTCCGCATCCATGACCTCCAGCGCCTCGACGTTGTCGAGACGCAGCGTCTCGACGCGCTTGCGGGCCTTGTCGAGCATGGTTTCGGCGATGTCGATCCCGGCGATACGGGAGGTCTTCGCGTAGTCGGTCAGCGACAGGCCGGTTCCAACGCCGACTTCCAGGATATGGCCGCCGATGCGTTCGGCGGCGACGACGGCGGCGCGGCGGCCTTGCCGGAACACGGGACCGAAGACGATGTCGTAAACCGGCGCCCAGCGGTCGTAAGCCGCGGCGACCCCGTCCCGGTCCATGGTTGTCACACTTGCCAAACTCTTTGCTCCCGCTCGGCACGACGGACGGCGGCGCCGTACCATCGTGTTGCCCCCTGGTTAATGCACTCAAGCCGCTTTTATGCATGGATCGGGGTGGTGGGAACTGGCGGAGAGTTTCAGTTTGGTGACATTTTTACTTCACGCCGATGCGCTGCCACAGCGCCGCGTCATCTGGACAGCGCCTCGAAAGGCCGGTACGATTGCCTGACGACAATTGAGAGTGCCCGGCTAACATGACACCCAGTGGCAAACTTCTCGCCTGGATCAAACCGCGGAGCGCGGGTCAATTCGTAGCAGCTTTCGTCGGGGAGGGCGCGGCCGCGGGCATGCGCACCGGTTTCGCGGGCCGGGAACCGGCGGTGCAGCTTTGCGGATCTCCGGACGAGGCGCGGCGGTGGATCGAGGATCAGGCCGCGGCGTTCGCGCTGCCGATCGAGTGGGTGAGCGAGGCGCCGGGGGCGTAGGCGCGGTTCTCCGGACTAGCTTAGCACGAACCCATCATATCCCCTGGCCGCGGCATCGGCGCAAATCTCCCGGTAGTGCGCCATCCCGCCGGCATACGGCATGAACACGCGCGGCTTGCCCGGCACGTTCGCGCCGAGATACCAGGAATGAGTCGCCAGCGGCAGCAGCGTGGCATTGGCCGCGGCGTTGACCTGATCCACCCACCGGTCCACCGCCTCGGTCTTCGGCTCGATGCAATCCAGGCCCCGGGCGCGGAGATGGGCGATGCAGTCGGTGACCCATTCCACATGTTGCTCGATAGCCACAGGCATGTTGCACAGCACGGACGGGCTGCCCGGACCCGTGACGGTGAACAGGTTCGGAAATCCCGCGATCTGCAGGCCGAGGTAGTTGCGCGGGCCGGCCTCCCAAGCCTGCGCCAGTGACACACCGTTGCGGCCGCGGATATCCATCCGCAGCAACGGCCCGGTCATCGCATCGAACCCCGTGGCGAACACGATAATGTCGAGAGGGTAATCGCCCTCGCGCGTCCTGATCCCCTCCGGCGTGATCCGCTCTATCGGCGCGGCCCGGACATCGACCAGCGACACATTCCCGCGGTTGTAAGTCTCGAAGTAATCCGTATCGATCGGCGGGCGCTTCGCCGCATAGGGATGGTCGATGTCGGCAAGCTTCGCCGCTGTTGCCGGGTCCTTGACGATCTCCCTGATCTTGCCGCGGATGAACGCGGCGGCGGTTTCGTTTGCCGCCTTGTCCACCAGCAGATCCTGGAACGTGGCGCGGAACTGCAGGCCGCCTTTTTGCCACGCGGCTTCATACAGAGCGTGGCGTTCCTCGGCCGGGGTCGCGCGCGCCAAACGTTCCGAAATGACGAACGGATGCCCGTTCGGCGTCGACCGGGTTGTCTGCCTGATCTCGGCCGTGTTCTCACTGACCCAGCGCTTGAACGCGTCGGTCAACGGAACATTGCGGGCCGGCACGCTGTAGTTGGCGGTGCGCTGGAAGACAGTGAGGTGAGCGGCCGTTTCGGCGATCACCGGGATGGCCTGGATGCCGGTCGATCCGGTGCCGACGACCCCGACGCGCTTGCCACTGAAATCGACGCCCTCGTGCGGCCATTGCCCGGTGTGGTACCAACTCCCGGCGAACGCCTCCAGCCCGGGGATGTTCGGCACATTCGCGGTGGACAGGCAGCCGACGGCGGTGATCAGGAACTGGGCGGTGAACTCCTCCCCGGCTTCGGTGCGCACATGCCAGCGGTTTGCCGCTTCGTCGTAATGCGCCGAGGCCACGCGGGTATTGAAACGGATATCACGCTGCAAGTCGAAACGATCGGCCACATGGTTGAGGTAGCGCAGGATCTCCGGCTGCTCCGGATAGCGCTCGGACCATTGCCATTCCCGCATCAAGTCCTCGTCGAAGGAATAGCAATAGGCATGGCTTTCGGAATCGCACCGTGCGCCCGGATAGCGGTTCCAGTACCACGTGCCGCCGACACCGCCGGCTGCCTCCAGCACCTGCGTGGACAGGCCGAGCCGATCGCGCAGGCACAGCAGTTGATACAGGCCGGAAAAACCGGCACCGATGATCAGCGCGTCGAGGTCGCGGATTTCGCTGGATCGGGCTTCCGCGGCTGATGTCATGTCGCACTCCCTGCTGTCGATGCAGCAAGCTGTGCACGGACCCGCCGGGGACGCAATCCGCGCAGGTTTGGCATCGTTGCAGTGCTACAACGCGACGTCTGGCAGTCGGTTAATTCCGCAGTATCATCGATGCGGCTGCTCTCATAACGCCCGGACGGGGGCTTGACCCCGCCGCCGGCACCGCCACCCGGATACGCGGGCGCGCCCGCATCACCGGATCTTCGACGAAGACGTGCAGCACCCACGCCAGCGGAATTGCCAGCGCGATCGAGCTCACCGCCAGCACGAACACCTTGGCAAATGGGGACCCCAGGGGCAGAGACAGAACGACCGGCCCGGCCAGGAACAGCCCGATCGGATGCGTCAGGTAGAACGGATAGCTGATCGCCCCGAGAAAATGCGACACGCGGGATCGCAGGAAGCCAAACCGGCCGGCGGCGACGGCCCCCACCAGGACCGTAGCGCCAAGAATTTCGAAGCAGCGCGACACGCCGCCAAATCCGAACAGCAGGTTTGTCAACACCAAAGCAACGATCGCGACGCTGAGGATCGATCTCCGTGTCCAGACCGTAGGCGAAACCAATGAAATCGATGCACCCAGGATGAACGCCGGAACGAAAACGACATAGGGGTTGCCACGAAAGAACGGCACCGCGGCAATCGACAAGGCAAGAGCCACCGCCAGCTTCCATCCGACCCCGCGTGTCAGGCACCACAGCGTAAACAGTTGGAGGCTCGCCACCACTTCAACCTGCAACGTCCACAGCACGCCGTTCAGGCTGCGGTGCAGCAGCAGCATGTTCAGCACCAGTTCCCTCGCCGAGGCGTTCACCAACAGGCCCAGCGGCACGGCGCTCATGATCGCCAGCGGGAACAGCCGATACGTTCTCCAACAGACAAAATCCGGCAGATCAGCAACGAACTTGAAATTCTTGCGCTGGAACGAGGTCCATAGGACGTACCCGCTTAACACGAAGAAGACCATCACCGCCGATTCGGCCGGGACCAGCAGGGATACCAGGCGCAGCACGATGTCGGTGCCGCTCATCCTCGGGAAATCGCGGATGCTCGACTCCCACATCGTCAGACCGCCGACGGCCATGAAGCAGTGGCCGACCGCGACGGACAATGCGGCAATGCCTCGCAGGCCGTCCAATGCGTGATTGCGTTTGGACTCCGGCAATATGTCGGCGGGATCCGAAGGGCCCTTCACGGCCACGCGGCTGCGCTGATCCGGTGCGACCGCCCCAGTCGTCTCGCTGCCGGGGGTTCCGACCGAACTTGCATCGGCGCCGAGCAAAGGAGAAGTGGCGGTGCCCGCTGGCTGACACCGCCCTGGAACGTTGAGGCTCGCTTCCTGGAATCGCATTTGCCCCGACTCGCGCTCACGACTTTGTTTCAGCGAGGTATGGGTAGGTAACGCGAAACCCGCTTGCCAGTTACAAAGTCGTCCACGCGCTCACGTTCGCGTGATCGCATGCTCCATCGTCGTCGCCTTGCGCGGGCTCCGGCCCCACCGCTTCGTCATCCTACGCATCCACGCTGAACTGCAGCCGGGCCAACCGCGCATAAATCCCGCCCTCGCGGATCAGCGAGTCGTGCGTCCCCGTCGCGACCACTCGCCCGGCATCGATGACGACGATCCGGTCCGCGCCGCGCACCGTCGCCAGCCGGTGCGCGATGACAATGGTCGTACGGTCGCGCGACAGCGTTGCCAGCGCCTGTTGCACCGCCTGCTCCGATTCGGCGTCCAGGGCGCTGGTCGCCTCATCCAGCAGCAGCACCGCCGGGTCGCGCAGGATGGCGCGGGCGATGGCGATGCGCTGGCGCTGGCCGCCCGACAGGCGGATGCCTTTCTCGCCAAGAAAGGTGTCGTAGCCGTCCGGCAGCAGATCGATGAAATCCGCATGCGCGGCTTTCCCGGCGGCACGGATTTCGTCCTCCGTCGCATCCGGCCGGCCGTAGCGGATGTTCTCCAGCGCCGAAGCGCCGAAAATCACCGGGTCTTGCGGCACGATCCCGATCCGCCGCCGCACATCCGCCGGATCAGCCCGGGCGATATCGGTGCCGTCGAGACGGATCACGCCCCGCTCCGGATCATAGAAGCGCAGCAGCAATTGCAGCACGGTGGTCTTGCCGGCACCGGACGGCCCGACCAGCGCCACCGTCTCCCCCGGCGCCACGTCCAACGAAAAATCCGCCAGCGCGGCGGTATCCGGCCGGGCAGGGTAGGTGAAGGTCACGTCCTCGAACGCGACGCGTCCCTCCGGCCGTGACGGCAGACGCAACGGCCGTGCCGGGGCGGTGATCGCAGGCCGCTCATTCAGCAATTCGCCCAGCCGATCGGCGGCGCCCGCGGCGCGCTGGAGCTCGCCGAACAGCTCGCTCATTTGCGCGCCGGAGGTCGCGGTCAGCACGGCATAGAACACGAAGGCCGACAGGTCGCCGCCGGTCATGTGGCCGGAGATCACGTCGCGTCCGCCGACCCACAGGCTGAAGACGATCGCGCCGAAGCCGAGCAGGATGACGATCAGGATCTGCGTCGCCCGCGTCCTTATTCGGCGCAGGGCCGCACCGACGGATCGCTCCACCTCGGCGGCAAAGCGGGCGCGGTCGATCGGTTCGTGGGTAAACGCCTGCACGGTGCGCAGGGCGTTGATGGTTTCCTCCGCGTAGGAGCCGATATCGGCGACGCGATCCTGCGCGACGCGCGACAGCCGCCTCTCGCGCCGCCCGAACAGCACCAGCGGCACGACCACCACTGGCACGACCAGCAGCACGATGCCCGCCAGCTTGGGGCTGGTGAACAGCAGCATCGCGAAGGCGCCGAGCAGCAGGATCGCGTTGCGCAGCCATTGCGAGATGGCCGAGCCGATAAGGGTTTGCAGCACGGTGATGTCGGCGGTCAGCCGGGTCAGCAGGTCGCCGACGCGAGCGGTTTCGAAGAACGCCGGCGACAGCGAGACGACGCGATTGAACATGTCCCGCCGCAAATCGGCCGCCACCCGCTCGCCGAGCCAGGAAACCAGGTAGAAGCGGGCTGATGTGGCAAACGCCAGGGCCGCGACGATGCCAACCATCGCCAGGGCGGCGTGATCGAGATGCGAGGTGTCGCCGGTGGCGAAGCCGAGATCGATCAGCCGGCGCAGTCCCTGGCCCAGCGTCAGCAGCAGCGCGGCGGCGGTCAGCAGCGCCAGCGTGGCCCCGAAGGTGCGCAGGCCGTATGGCCGCAAATAAGGAATCAACAGCCGGAGCGGAGCGATGCGAATGCGCGGCCGGGCAGGCGGGGTCGTCGGCTCGATGGCCAATAGCTGTGCTCCTGAGGGTTGCGGGCGACCCTCACGCATGCAGAGCCGGGCGCGCGGTCATAACATGACCAATTTTGCATGTACGGCCGGGGTTCAAGCGTTGACCCGCCGGTATAATGTGGCTGAATGACGCACGGGGAGACGTCTGAACAGGAGAATGCGGCTGTGACATGGACACGGATAACCGACCCTGAGCTGGTCGCGGCCCGGTTGCCCGCCTGGTTCGCCAGCCGCATGGTCGGCTTGCGCGGCTGCTTCGGGCTGCTGCTGACGACCGGGGACGTGCTGCGGGTGACGTCGATCGCCGCGGCGCATCTGTCGTCGGACGGGACGATCCTGCTGGACGTGCTGCTCGATCTGGCTGGCGTTCCGGATGGGGCGGATCAGGCGTGGCGGTTGAAGCATTACCTCGGGTCGCCGGTCCCGGGTGCCACGGTGGCGACGGTGAATCTGGCGCATATCGTCGCGGCGGTGGAGTTCACCGTGGCGGAGATGGCGGCGCAGTCGGGGGATCCGTCGGTCGGGTATGGGGACGAAATCGATGATTCGCCCGCGCCCGCTTCGCCGGAGGCGGTGTCGCAGAGCACGGACTGAGGGACGCTCGTTCTCCTCCCAACCGTCATGGCCCGGCTTGTCCGGGCCACCTATCGCCGCACCAGCCGCGACAGGTGGCCCAAGCCGGGCCATGACGCCGGGGGCGGCGAAGGCGCGGGCCGTCCGCAAACTACGGACGGCCCTCGTTTACACCTACCCCTGGTTCGCCTGGTCCAGGTTCACGCCCACGAACACCGGCTGACCGTTGCGGATCACCCGCAGCGCGACCGCATGATCGCTCCCGCCCATGGCCGAGCGCATCGCCTTCGCCGCCTCACCCGGAGACGACACCGCGTGCGTGCCGACGCCGACGATCACGTCACCCGGCTGCAGGCCGGCGGCCTCGGCCGGAGACCCGGGCTGCACGCCCTGCACCAGCGCGCCCTTCACGCCGTCCGGCACGTCAAGCTGGTTGCGCGCGTCCGGTGACAGCGGCGCGAGCGACAACCCGAGGCGCTCACGATGCTCGCCACTGCTGCCCTGGTTGTCGTTGCTGGCGGTCTGCTCGTTCGGCATCGTGCCGACCTTCACGGTAACGTCCTTGCTCTGGCCGTCGTGCAGCACGGTCAGATGCGCCTCCTGCCCGGGCTGGATACCGGCCACGTTCACCGCCAAATCCCGCGGATCTGCGATCTTCGTGCCGTTCACCGCCTGGATCACGTCGCCAGGCTGCAAGCCGGCCTCGGATGCCGGGCTGTCAGGCTGGACACCGGCCAGCAACGCGCCGCTGTTCTGCTTCAGGTGCAGCGCCTGCGCCGTCGTCGGGGTGATCGACTGCGCCTCGACACCGACATAACCGCGCGTCACCTTGCCGCCATGCTCAAGCTGAGCGGTCACCGTCCGGATCATGTCGGACGGAATGGCGAAACCAATCCCGATCGAACCGCCGGAGGGCGACAGGATCGCGGTGTTCATGCCGATGACCTTGCCATCCTGCGTGAACAGCGGCCCACCCGAGTTGCCCTGGTTGATCGGTGCATCGATCTGGATGAACTGGTCATACGGGCCCTCGCCGATATCGCGGCTGACCGCGGAGACGATGCCGGCGGTTACGGTGCCGCCCAGGCCGAACGGATTGCCCATGGCAACGACCCACTCACCCGGCTTCACGTCGCGCGAGTTGCCGAGCTGGATGAACGGCAGCGGCTTCGGCGAATCCACCTTCAGCACCGCGATGTCGGTGCGCGGATCAGTGCCGAGAACCTTGGCCGGCAGCACGGTGCCGTCGTCCAGCGTGACGCTGACCGAGCGGGCGTTCTTGACCACGTGGTTGTTGGTGACGATCGTGCCGTTGGCATCGATGATGAAGCCCGAGCCGCGCGCCTCGACCGCGCGTTCCTGCTGCTGCTGGCCGTGCGGGATCATCTGGTTGAACGGGAAGGGAAGCTGCGGCATCTGGCCCTGCTGCGGACCCGCGTCTCCGTCCTGCTCCTCCTCCAGTGCCGCGGGGGTGGCGCGGAACTTCGTGGTGATGGAAACCACCGCCGGCTTGACCTGGCTCACCAGGTTCGTGAAGTCCGGCAACGCATGCGGCTGAAGCTGAGCGCCGGGCGGATTGACCGGGGCAACGTCGTCGGCCCATGCGTTGTGGCCGAGCGCGTAGCCGCCGAGGCCGGTGCCGGCCAGCAGTACCGCTGCCAGCGCCGCCCGGCGTGCCGGATGGCGTTGTGGTTGTGAGTTCATAAATGCGTCTCCTGTTTCGAATTGCTGTCCATCATCCGGTTTCGGTGCAGCAATCGTGACCAACCGCTGCACCAAAGACGGCGTGAACATGCGGTTCAGGAGGTAACCGTTCGCCGTGCGGAGCGATTAAACCGGCGTCATGCGCATTAATATTTGTTTAGCCGAACAAGTTTCTCTCAGGCGTGACGAGGCGGCAACAGGGTCGCAGACCGCCGCCGGCGCAGGAAGGCGATTCCGGCCAGGCCGATGCCCAGCGTCGCTATCGTGGCCGGCTCCGGCAAGTCCGCCTCGGCCTCGGCCGCGATGAACGCCTGACCGGCGGCCGTCGGATGCACGCCGTCCCAGAACAGGTACTGGTTCGGATTGGTGCAGGGTGTGGCGCCCCCGGTATAGGGTCCCGTGTAGCAGGCCGCCGTCACATTGGTGAACCCGTATGCCGCGGGATCGGCGATCGCGGAGTCGATCAGGCTGTAGGTATCGACGATCGTCACGGAAATGCCGTCGGCAGTCGCCAAATCCTTCAGCCCGGAGGTGAGCGTGGCATCGTACAGTTGGCTCAGCGCGGTTGCCGCCGCGGCCGCAGCCACGCCTGCCGCGGTCAAGTCCGGTGTCACGCCAAGGTTGGGCACCAGCGGCACGACGAAATTCTTCGCGCCCTCGGCAGCCAGCGCCGCAATGGCAGCCGTCTCGACCGCTGCCGCACCCTCGGTTTCGGTTACAGCCTGGGATTGGGTCAGGCCGCCGCCAAGGATGGCGAACAGGTCGTTGGCGCCGATCCAGACTGAGTAGAGGGCGGTGGATGGTGCGACATCGCCGTGAGCGGTGTTGAACGACGATATCTGATCTTGCAGCGACGGCACGCCGGAGCTGCCGGGAACCGCGTAGCCGGTCCTGGCGCCGCCAAACGCATAGTCGTTGCCGCCGGCGAGCGACGGCTGCTCCGCCCCCAGGCCGAGACTGAGGGACAGATCCTGCACCCAGGTCGGGCCGTTGGAGAACTGCCCGTTGGCGTAAGGCGCCGCCGGTTGCACGCCGCTTGTCGCCAGAAAAACGTTGCCGGCGTCGGACAGGCTGTCGCCGAACACATAGAGCGCGGAATAGGCATGTGCCGTGATCGGCGACAGCAGAACGGCACAGGCGGCGGCAATCCGGCATAACGGCTGCATATCGATCTCTCCCGGAGCGGAATCTCCTCGTAGTCGGAACGATACGGCCTTCTCGTCACATGCGCAATGCAGCCGCCACGACGAGGATCGAAAGACTGCTTCGGCGTTTCTCCGGGCGGGCCGGGGACGCGGGCAGAATAACTGCCTATAATATCGCCATTCCAGTTAAGAACTGCAACTATTAACGCCATAAGCTCGCATTTTCGTCATTCATTATGATGAAATTTAGCCCATATTGGCTTGTGTGCCAAAAATTTAGCCTCTAGCGTGTGTGTCAGACAAATGTCAGGTGCGCATGATCAATCGCGATTTCCTCCGCGCAGGCCATACCCCAACCCTTTTTGCCGCGTTCTTCTATTTCGATATCAGTTTCATGGTCTGGGTCATGCTCGGCCCGCTCGGCGTGCAGATCGCCGCCGAACTCAACCTGGATCCCGCCCGCAAAGGCCTGATGGTCGCGGTCCCCATCCTCGCCGGGGCGCTCCTGCGTGTCGTCAACGGCGTCCTGGTGGACCGGATCGGCCCGAAGCGCACCGGCACCATCGGACAGGCGATCGTGCTCGGCGGCCTGCTGATCGCCTGGATCTACGGCGTGCACAGCTTCTCCCGGGTTCTGCTGCTCGGCGTTGTCCTGGGCGTCGCCGGATCAGCGTTCGCCGTCGCCCTGCCGCTGGCGTCGCGCTGGTATCCGCCGGAAATGCAAGGCACCGCGCTCGGCATCGCCGGAGCGGGCAATTCCGGCACGGTGTTCGCCGCGCTGTTCGCCCCGAGCCTCGCCGCCGCCTATGGCTGGATCAACGTGTTCGGCCTGGCCGCGATTCCGGTCGCCATCGCCTTCGCGGTCTACCTGATCGCGGCGCGGGACAGCCCCAACCGCCCGCCGGCCAAGCGCTGGGGCGAATACATCAAGGTGCTGAAAATCGGCGACGCCTGGTGGTTCATGTTCTTCTACGGGGTAACCTTCGGAGGCTTCGTCGGGCTGGCCTCGTCGCTGACCATCTACTTCAACAGCCAGTATGGCCTGCCGCCCGTCACGGCCGGCTACCTGACCGCCGCCTGCGTCTTTGCCGGCTCCTTGGTGCGACCCGTCGGCGGGATCATCGCCGATCGCTTCGGCGGAGTCCGGGCGCTGACGATTATGTATGTCGCGGCGGCGGCGGCTTTGGTGACGGTCAGCGTCGGATTGCCGCAGGCCTGGATGGCGTTGACAGTGTTCATCGTCGGCATGCTCGCCCTCGGCATGGGCAACGGCGCCGTTTTCCAACTCGTACCCCAGCGCTTCCGCCAGGAGATCGGCATTATGACCGGCCTTGTCGGCATGTGCGGCGGCATCGGCGGATTCTACCTCGCCTCCAGCCTGGGCTTCGCGAAGCAACTGACCGGCAGCTACCAGTCGGGGCTGCTGTTGTTCGCCGTGCTCGCGCTGGTGGCGGTGCTCGGGCTGACCGGCGTCAAGCGGCGCTGGCGGACCACCTGGGGCGCGATGCCCGGTGTGGCGCGGATCTGAGCGGGTGGACGACGCCGGCATCTCGGAGGCGGCGCCGATTCCTACCGTCGCAACGCATTGCCCGTACTGCGCCCTGCAATGCGGCATGATGCTGGTAAGTCATGCGGGCGGGTTGCAGGTCGCGGCGCGGGATTTCCCGACCAACAAAGGCGGCCTTTGCCGCAAGGGCTGGACGGCGGCTTCCTTGCTGAACGCAGCCGATCGGCTGACCTCCCCGCTGGCCCGCGCCAGCCGGGATGCGCCGCTGCTGCCGGTTTCCTGGGACCATGCGCTCGACCGGATCGCGACGGCGATGCGGGATATCCAGGCCGCGCACGGCAGGGATGCCTTCGGCCTGTTCGGCGGCGGCGGGCTGACAAACGAGAAAGCCTACGCGCTCGGCAAATTCGCCCGCGTCGCGCTGCGCACCGCCAATATCGACTATAACGGCCGCTTCTGCATGGCGGCCGCGGCGGCGGCCTCGGTCAGGTCGTTCGGCATCGACCGTGGCCTGCCGTTCCCGCTGGAGGATATCCCGCGCGCCGGGACGGTGTTGCTGGCGGGCGCGAATCCGGCGGAAACCATGCCTCCGGTGATGCAGTATTTCGATGCCCAGCGGGCGGCGGGCGGCATCCTGATCGTCTCCGATCCGCGCCGCACCGCCACCGCGAGGGCGGCGGACCTGCATCTGCAACTGACCCCCGGAACCGACGCCGCTTTGGCCAACGGGCTGCTGCATATCGCCATCCAGCGCGGCCTGATCGACCGGACGTATATTCACGCGCGCACCGCCGGGTTCGAGGCGGTGCGGCGGATCGCGGCCGCCTATTGGCCCGACCGGGTCGAACGCATCACCGGCGTGCCCGAGCGGCTGTTGACACGCGCGGCGCTGGCGCTGGCGGATGCATCCAGCGCCATGGTCCTGACCGCGCGGGGCGCCGAGCAGCAAAGCCACGGGGTCGATAATGTCGCCGCGTTCATCAACCTTGCGCTCGCGCTCGGCCTGCCCGGGCGCCCGAACAGCGGCTTCGGCACCCTGACCGGGCAGGGCAACGGCCAGGGCGGGCGGGAGCACGGGCAGAAAGCGGACCAGTTGCCGGGCTACCGCAAGCTCGACAATCCGGCGCACCGGGCGGAGGTCGCGGCTGTCTGGGGCATCGACCCCGCCAGCCTGCCTGCGCCCGGCCTGTCCGCCAACGAGTTGCTGAAGGCGCTGGGCGGGACGGTGCGCGGGCTGATGGTTATGGCGTCCAACATCCTGGTCAGCGCCCCGGATGCCGGCGCGCTGGGCGAACGTATTGGCGGTTTGGACTTCCTGGCGGTGGCGGACGTGTTCCTGTCGGAGACCGCCGCCCGTGCCGACGTGGTGCTGCCCGTCGCGCAATGGGCGGAGGAGGACGGCACCATGACCAACCTGGAGGGCCGCGTGCTGCTGCGCCGCCGCGCGGCCGTTGCGCCCCCGGGCGTGCAGACCGAACTGCAAATCCTGAAGCGCCTGGCGGAGCGGCTGGGCGCGGGCGGCCAATTCAGCGACGACAGCGGCGAAACGTTCGGCGAACTGCGGCGGGCGTCGGCCGGTGGAGTCGCCGACTACGCCGGGATCAGCTACGCGCGGATCGCCGCCGAGGACGGGGTGTTCTGGCCCTGTCCGGACACCGCGCATCCGGGGACCAGACGGCTGTTCGAAACCGATTTCCCGACCGCCGACGGGCGCGCCCGGTTCCATCCGGTGGAGCATCGCGGCGCGGCGGAATCGCCCGACCTCGACTACCCGCATTTCCTGACCACCGGCCGCCTGATGGGTCATTACCAGTCCGGCACGCAGACCCGCCGCGTGCCCGAACTGCTTGCCGCGCAGCCCGAGGCGTTCGCCGAGCTGCATCCGCAGACCGCGCGCGACATCGGCATCGGTGACGCACGGATGGTGCGGCTGACCACGCGGCGCGGGCAGATGACCTTGAAGGCGCGCCTGACGCCTGACATCCGTATGGACACCGTGTTCGTGCCGTTCCACTGGGGCGGCGCCGGGGCGGCGAACCTGCTGACCAACACCGCGCTCGATCCCATCGCGCGGATTCCGGAATTCAAAGTCTGCGCGGTGCGCGTGGAGCCGGCGGATCAGCCAAGGGAGACAGCATGATCGATTCTGAACCGAAGTTCATCCAGGGCGCCATCCCGTTCGTCGGCGCCGGCTACAACAAACCGGTGCCTCTGGCCATGGCTCATTACGTCGTTTCGGCCGACAAACGGGCACAGACGCTCTACTTCCGCGGCGGCAACAGCACCGCCGAGATGGTGACGGTCGCGCTGCTGCGGGACGGCAAGCTGATGCGGTATTTCCCCATCGGCGCCAGGGCGGCCGGGCATGTCCAGTTGGCGGTGGTGGAGGACCTGGAGCCGGAGACGCGGGTGGAGCTGGCGATCCTGGCGCCCGAGGGGCTGAGCGGCACGGTGGTGGTCGATCTGGGTCTGGTGGAGATTTAGGTGCCGAGGCGCTTGCTTCCCGGCCGGGGCGATGGTGCGGGCGCGTACTCAACACGGGTGAAGAACGAGAGCCAGCCCATTGTTCGTCATGGCCCGGCTCGTCCGGGCCACCTATGCCGGCACGTGCCGCAAAAACGGGCCATGACTGTAAGGCAGATGCCCCCGACTCCCCATCCGGCCCCGCAACCCCCCCCGACGCCAAGGAGCACCGCCCATGCTTAAGCAAAAACTCGTCGTCATCGGCAACGGCATGGCAGGCGCCCGCGCGGTCGAGGAAGTGCTGGTCCGCGGCGGTGCCGATCAATTCGAGATCACCATGTTCGGCGACGAGCCGTACGGTAACTACAACCGCATCATGCTGTCGAACATCCTGAGCGGCATTCAGGACTCCAGCGAAATCTTCATCAACCCGCTCGACTGGTACATTGAGAACAACATAACCCTGCACGCCGGCGCCCGGATCACCGACATCGATCGCGCCGCCCGTATGGTGCTGTCCGACACCGGCATCAAGCTGCACTACGACAAGCTGCTTATTGCCACCGGCAGCCGCGCCTTCATTCCGCCGATGGAAGGCGCCCGCATGCCGGATGGCACGCTGAAGGACGGCGTGTTCGGCTTCCGCACCCTCGACGACTGCTCCGGCATCATGGCCCGGGCTAAAGGCAGCCGTAAAGCCGCTGTCATCGGCGGCGGCCTGCTCGGCCTGGAGGCCGCCCGCGGCCTGATGAACCACGGCTGCGAAGTCCATGTCATCCACATCGGCGATCGGCTTATGCCCGCCCAGCTCGACAGCCAGGGTGCGGCCATGCTGCGCGCGGGGATGGAAAAAATGGGCATTACCATCCACCTCGGCAAATCCACCACCGCGGTGCTGGGGGAACGATCCGTCACCGGCCTGGCCTTCAAGGACGGCACGACGCTCGATTGCGACATGGTCGTCGTTGCCGCCGGCATCCGTCCCAACGCGGAAATCGGCATGCGCGCGGGGCTGACGGTGGAGCGCGCCATCGCGGTCGACAACCAGATGCGATCGGTAGACGACCAAAACATCTACGTCGTCGGCGAATGCGCGCAGCATCGCGGGAAAGTCTACGGACTTGTCGCGCCGCTTTGGGATCAAGCGAAGGTGTTTGCTGACCACGTGACCGGAACCGACACCACGGCGGCCTATCACGGCTCGAAGTTGGCAACGAAACTGAAGGTGATGGGGGTCGAACTGGCCTCCATGGGCCTGACCGACCCGGCGGAAGACGGCGACGAAACAGTGCAGTTCGTCGAGCCGGGCAAGGGCATCTACAAGAAGCTGATCGTCCGCGACGGCCGCCTGATGGGCGCCATCCTGATGGGCGAGATCAGCAAGGCCGCCTTCCTGATGCAGGCCTTTGACCGCGACAGCCGCCTGCCGGACGAGCGGCTGTCACTGCTGTTCGACCTCGGCGCGCCGTCGCAGAAGATCACCCTCGACGAAATGCCGGCCGAAACCCAGGTGTGCAACTGCAACGGCGTCACCAAGGCGGCAATCGGCGGTTGTGTCGCGGCCGGCAGCCGCACCGCGACGGCGGTGATGAAAGCCACCCGCGCCGGCATGGGCTGCGGCTCCTGCAAGTCGCTTGTCAGCGAACTGGTTGACTGGTTCTGCGGCGGGACCGCTGAGCAGGACCCGTCCGTCCATTACTACGTCCCCGGCATCCCGCTGACCAAGCCCGAACTGGTCAAGGCGGTGCGCGAACAAGGGCTGCGTTCCGTTTCGTCGGTGTTCGGCGCGCTCGGCGGCGGCATTGAGGATGCCCCCAGCAAGCCGGCGCTCGCATCCCTGCTCGCTACGATCTGGGCGGACGAATACGAGGACGAACGCGACGCCCGTTTCATCAACGACCGCGTGCACGGCAACATCCAGAAGGACGGAACGTTCTCGGTGATGCCGGAAATGCCTGGCGGAGTCTGCACTCCGGCGCAATTGAAGCGCATCGCCATGGTCGCGGAAGACTTCAACGTGCCGCTGGTGAAGGTCACCGGCGGCCAGCGCATCGACCTTGTCGGCGTGGCGAAGCAGGATCTGCCGGCGGTCTGGGAAGCCCTGGACATGCCCGCCGGCTGGGCCTGGGGCAAAAGCTACCGCACCTGCAAAAGCTGCATCGGCACTGAATTCTGCCGCTTCGGCCTCGGCGACAGCATGGGCCTTGCCAAGCGGATCGAGCAGCGGTTTCGCGGCCTTGACACCCCGGGAAAGATGAAGCTGGCGACAGCGGGATGTCCGCGCAACTGCTCGGAGGCGATGGTCAAGGACGTCGGCGCCGTCGCCATCGGCGAGGGCCGGTGGGAGATCTATATCGGCGGCGCCGCCGGCGGGCATGTCCGCAAGGGCGACCTGATGTGTACGGTGACCGGCGAAGACGACGTGCTGCTGTATACCGGCCGTTTCATGCAATACTACCGCGAAAACGCGAAATACAAGGAACGCAGCTACACCTTCGTCGAACGCATCGGGCTGGAGCGAATTCGCGCCGTAGTGATGCAGGACAGCGACGGCATCGCCGCGGAACTGGACGCCGCCCTGGAAAAATCCGTCGCCGCGACGTTCGACCCCTGGACCGAACGCGACGATCCGAAAACGGCCAACCAGTTTGAATCCGTACTGGCAGTGGAGGACTGACATGAACCGCGAACGCAGCATCGGCCATCTGTCGCAGATTCCGCTCGGGGAGGGCCGCAACTTCGACGTGGAAGGAACCATCGTGACCGTCTTCCGGACCAGGCGGGGCGAGCTGTTCGCCACCCAACCGGTGTGTCCACACAAGCAAGGCCCGTTGGCGGACGGCCTGCTCGGCGGCACGATGCTCGTGTGCCCGCTGCACGACACCACGTTCGACCTGCGGACGGGGGAATCGGCGGCGGGCGGTTACACGTTGCGGACCTACCCGGTGCGGGCGGCGGCGGACGGCGGGATCATGCTGGCGCTGGTCCGGGAGCCGGCGACGGCCGAGTAACCCCTACATTCTGCATCTTGGCTTCGCCTGCCGGTTTCTGGTATCCAGGCGCGCCCTCGGGCGAGCGGCCGGGTTAGCACAGCGGTAGTGCAGCGGTTTTGTAAACCGAAGGTCGGGGGTTCAAGTCCCTCACCCGGCACCATCGCCAACTAAGCCTTGCATCGCTGAAACAGTTTCGGCAATCAGGTCCTTGCAACCAACAAGCGGCAATTCGGTTACGCAGGTCGTGCCGAATGCCCGGGCGGGGGAAAGAACCAGATGTCAACAGCCGAAATGCGCCGCGCCGCACGCGCGGTTACCGTCATCGCCGTGGCGGCGTGCGCCGTCGCAGCCACCAACCAGGCGCGGGCCACCGGATTCGAACTGCGTGAGGGCAGCGCCGACTGGATGGCCAACGCCTTCGCCGGCGACACCGCCAAGGCCTACGATGCCGCCACCGTATGGACCAACCCGGCCGGCATGTCCCGGCTGAACCAAAGCGAAATCGACGCTTCGGTCAACGGCATCTTTCCCAGCATCAACTTCTCGGGCGCCAACTACGTCGGCCAGGGAGCCACCACCCCCGGCACAACCGGCGGCAACCTGATCCAGTCGGCCGCCACCGCGGGCATCTACGGCGTCTGGAGCGTCAATCCCGATTTCAAGATCGGCATCGGCGCCGACGCGCCCTACGGCCAGCGGGTCACCAACCCGAGCGACTTTGTCGGCCGCTACCAGAGCACGGTTTCAGCCATCACCGACGAGGCGTTCACAATCTCAGCATCGTACAAGATCAACGAGCAGTGGTCCATCGGCGGCGGCCCGGTGGTTGACACCTTCAACGCTCGCCTGACCCAGGCCATCAACACCGGCCCTTATGCCGCGCTCGGCGATCCCGCGGCCGATCTGCATGGCAGCAACGTCGGGGTGGGGTATAACCTGGGCGTGCTGTTCCAGCCGACGCAGGATTTGCGGTTCGGCCTGGATTATCGCAGCCGCATCCAGCACGACATCTCGGGCACCCAGTCGATCTTCATCCCGCCCGCCGTCAGCTTGTTCGCGCCACCGCTGGCGGCGGCGCTGGCGACGCAGAATTCCTCCGCCAGCACCAAGATCACCCTGCCCGACAGCCTGACGGCGGGCGTCTACTACCAGGCCACGCCGAAGCTCGCCCTGCTGAGCGATATCGGTTGGACCGACTGGGCGCTGTTGCAGACCATCAATATCGTCCCGTCCTCGCCCTATGCCGCGCCATCGACGATCGCCGAAAACTGGCACAGCACTGTTAACGTATCCGTCGGCGCCAACTACCTGCTTCGCCCGGACCTGTTGCTGCAGTGCGGTTTCGCATTCGATCAAAGCCCGGTGACGGACAGCAACCGCACAACCCGCGTTCCGGACAGCAACCGCTACGACCTTAGCATCGGCGCCCAGTATGAGATCGCGGCCAACGTGACCGTCCAGGTCGCCTACGCTCACGTCTTCTTCGCCTCGGCGCCGGTAAACAGCCAGGCATCGGCGACATCAGGCGTCCTTGTCGGGAGCTATTCCAATTCGGCCAATACAGCCGCCCTCGGGGTCAAGGTCCGCTTCTGACCCGCCGATGTGCTTGCTTCCACCCCGGGACGGCTGATAGTGGACTGATCGCCGTCCTGGAGTCGCCGATGCCGTCCGGCCCGGATGCACGCCTGATCGAGATTGAGCGGCTGCGCAGCGTCTTCCAGCAACTGCCGCTGACTCTGTCCGTGACACTGCTGAACGCGGCTCTGACCGCGTACGTGCTCGCGCCCGTCACCAGCCATGGCGCGCTATCGGTCTGGCTGGCGCTGATCGCCGGCCTCGCCACCATTCGCTTTGCCCTGCGTCCGGTTTTCTTCAGCCGCCGGCCGGAAGGCACAGAATCGCGCGTCTGGGCGGCCGTGAGCGTTGTTGGCGCGCTGATCGCCGGCAGTCTTTGGGGCGGCGGCCTGGCGTTGATGTTCCCGGCCAATGAGATGACCCAGCTTTTCCTGTCGTTTGTCGTCGGCGGCATGTGCGCCGGGTCCGTCACCGTTAATTTCTCGCATTTCCCTACCGCCGCCGCCTTCATCCTGTCGGCGAGTCTGCCGTTGGCCGTCAGCCTGCTGGTTGAAGGGTCGGGATCGCGCGATGTCTCCGCCCTGATGGTTGTGGTCTTCGCCGTGTCGCTGTGCTGCAGCAGCCTGCGGGCGCATCAGAGCTTTGGGGAGCGACTCATGTTGCAGTTTGCCCTGCGGCGGCAGCGGCGAAAGCTGATCGAGGCGAACCAGCATCTCGAGGCGGAGATCGCGGAGCGCAAGACGATCCAGGACACGTTGCACCAGTCGCAGAAGATGGAGGCCATCGGCCATCTGACGGGCGGCATCGCGCATGATTTCAACAACCTGCTGCAGGTCGTCGTCGGCAACCTGAACCTGATCCGGCGGTTGTCCGCCGGCAACGACAAGGTCGTCGGTTACGCGCTGGCGGCGGAGCAGGCGGCGAAGCGCGGCGCCGACCTGACCGGCAGCCTGCTGGCTTACGCAAGGCGGCAGGCGCAGCGCACCGAGCGGATGGACGTCAACCGGCTGCTCACGGAGTTCGAGCCGCTGCTGCTGCGCACGCTGGGCGGGACGATCGAATTCCGCATGCACCTGTCGGCGCCTGTTCCCGTCTGCGAGGCCGATCCGACGCATTTCCAGTCAGCCATCTTGAACCTGGTGATCAACGCGCGTGATGCGATGCCGAACGGGGGTTCCCTGTCGGTCACGTCAGGCGTGGAGGCGCTGGATGCCGAAGACCTGATTGGCAACACGGACGCCAGCCCCGGACGCTTCGTCGCGGTATCCGTGCAGGACACCGGCGAGGGCATGACTCCGGAAGTCCTGGCCCGGGTGTTCGAGCCGTTCTTCACCACCAAGGAGGTCGGCAAGGGCAGCGGTTTGGGATTGTCCCAGGTCTATGGGTTTGCCCGGCAGTCCGGCGGCCATGTCCGTCTGGTCAGCGCGCCGAACGAGGGCACCTGCGCGACGATCTGCCTGCCGGTGGCGCCGGACCCGGGAGATGGCGTGACGGCGGAGGCCCCCGGCACGGCCGATGCGTGACGCGGCATGAGCGCTTCCAGTTATCCTAAAGTATCGGCCATACTTTCGTCTAATCGATTTATAGTCAATTCCGCTCCATCTATGGCGTCGGACCGGACATTCCGCCCGGCCGCAGATGGAGATTTCCGATGAAAAAGACCTTCCTTACCGCTTTCATGGTTCTTGGCCTGGCCGTCACGGCGCTTGCGCCGGTTGTTGCAAGTGCGCATGAATTCCACAACGGCAGCTCGCTCGCCGGGAATGCGGCAGCGACGCGCATTCAGCAGACCACCACCTACCAGTGAAATCGAGCAGTTGGCCAATGCAGAAGGGCCGGATCATCCCCGGCCTTTCTGCCTGAGTCAGTCAGGCGCGGAGCTTCGCCTGCATGTTCACCAAATCCGCGAAAGAACCCGCGTTCATCTTTCGCATCACGCTGCCTCGGTGCGCCTTCACCGTGATCTCGCTGATGCCAAGCTCATAGCCCACCTGTTTGTTCAGCAGGCCTGATACCACCAGCGCCATGACCTCCCGTTCGCGGCGGCTGAGCGAATCGTAGCGGTCCCGAAGTGTCCGCAGGTCCGCTTCCTGCTCAAGCGCGATGTGGCTACGCTCGATGGCCTGCCGGATGGCGCCCAACAGCACCTCGTCATTGAACGGCTTGGTCAGGAATTCCGCCGCGCCGGCCTTCATCGCCCGCACCGTCATCGGCACATCCCCATACCCCGTAATAAAAATGATCGGCATATCAAGCCGATCGGCGGCGACGCGCTGCTGGAGATCGAGACCATTAAGGTCCGGCAAAGTAACGTCAAGCACCAGGCAGCTCGGCGCAACCGCCCGCGGGCGCGCAAGAAATTCGCCGGCCGATGCAAATGTCTCCGGCTGCCATCCGGCGGTACTGATCAACAGCTCCAGCGATTCGCGCACCGAGATGTCGTCATCGACAACGAACACGATTGGCGTGGCGTGCGGCATGGCTGATGACCTCATGGTCAATGCACTCATTAAAATCGTGTAAACCTCCCTGAATTCAAGAGCACGGCGTCTCGCTCAATGAACGCGAAGCGCGGAGTTGAGTGCTCCGAGCAAAGCGGTATCGCTGAAAGGCTTGAACAGGCATTCCACGGCACCGGCTTCCAGCAGTTGCGGGCGCACGGCTCCGTCGCCGTGCGCGGTGATGAAGACGATCGGGATGTCCTGCCGGCGAAGCGCCAGTTCCCTTTGCAGATCGGGGCCGGACATTCCCGGCATCGCGACGTCGAGGATCAGGCACCGGGTTTCGTTGATGCAGTCCGACGCCAGAAACTCTTCCGGCGAGGCAAACGCCCGGGCGGCAAAACCAAGCTCTTGCAACAGGTCGGGCAGCGACTCGCGAACGGATTCGTCGTCATCGACGACCGATACGAGTGAAGGTTTGACCATCACGGATTCCTCAGGACGTATTGCGTGTCTTTAACGGCCGACGTCCACACGGCGCCAAGACCGCCGGCGCTGCGCGCATCGCGCGCTCGCTGCGGGATCGAAAATGAAAACGCTGCCCCCGGGCCATCGTTCGGCGAAGCCCAGAGCCGCCCCTGATGACTTTCGATGATAGATCGGCTGACCGAAAGGCCGATGCCCATGCCGCCGGTTTTTGTCGTGTAAAAAGCCTCGAACAGCCGATCGGCGGAGTGAGGGTCGAAACCCGTTCCGGAATCCTGCACCGTCAGGCGCACGCGATCTTCGCCCTCCTGCTCCGTACGGATGACCAGGTTTCGGGGACGATCTTCAATGCCGCCCATGGCTTCCAGGCCGTTCAGCAGCAGGTTCAGGATCACCTGTTGAAGCTGGACGCGATCGCCCGTCACGGGCGGCAGCGACTCGGCCAGATCCTGCCGCAGGATTGCCCGGCTGCGCTGGATCTCGCTTAACGACAACGCAATGACCTTGCGTGCGGCATCATTCAGGTCAACCGGTTCGGCCGCGGCGTCCTGCTTGCTGAACAGTGCGCGCAACCGCGCGATGACGTCGGAGGCACGGTTGCCGTCCCGGATCGTTCTTCGTGCGGTTTCACGCGCACCGTCGACGTTGGGGGGATTCGCCGCTAGCATCCGCAGGCAGGTGCTGGCGTTGGTGATGATGCCGGACAGCGGCTGGTTGACCTCGTGCGCGATCGAGGCCGTCAGGGCGCCAAGGCTTGACACCCTGGCGACGCGTGCAAGTTCCGACCTGGTCTTCGCCAGCGCCTCTTCCGAAAGCCGGCGCTGCGTCACATCCTGGACCGCCGCGATATAGACCAGTTCACCATCCTGGTCGCGCGACGCGTGCGCAACAACATGAAGATACTTGACCGATCCGTCCGGCATTTGCAGCCGGTAATCGTGTTCGTAGTCGCTGCCGCGGTGCTGCCGATCGAGCATGTCCTGAAAGGAGAGGAGGTCCTCGGGATGGACGCGGGACTTGATCCGCTCCAGCGTCAACGGTGCCGCCGGGTCGAAGTCGAAAATACGATAGACCTCGTCAGACCATAGGATTTCGCCCGTCGCCACCCGCTTGGTGAAGCCGCCTGTTGACGTGATACGCCGGGTTTCCGCCAGGAAGGCTTCACTGCGTTTAAGGGCCGCGTCATTCTGCATCCGTTCGATGGCGATGCTTGCAATGTGCTTGAACCGCTCGACAACGTTTTGATGCAGCGCCCGGGGCGGTCCCGGCTGGTCGTAATAGATCGCGAACGCCCCCAGAACCTTGCCGGCGCGCGAGGCGATCGGTGTTGACCAGCACGAGCGCAACCCGTGCGCCATGGCCATCGGACACCAGGCGGACTCCGCCCAGCGTGTCTCCGACTGAAGGTCCGGCGCAACGATCTGCTCGTTCGAGTAAGCGGCCATCGCGCATGGACCTGATCGGGCATCGACCGGCCGGCCGATGATGGAGGTGATGAAGCTGGCCGGAAGGCTGGGCGCGGCGCCGTGTTCGAGGCGGGCGCCGCTGCGGTCGACCAGGACAACGCTACAGTAACAACCTGTCGTCGTGCTCTCCACCAGTCGGCACAGCGCTTCAAGGATAGCCGGCATCGGCTCGCCGCCCGCGACCATTTCGAGCAGTCGCTTTTCCCCCGCGAGCAGCGCTTCCGTCCGCTTGCGGTCGTCGATATCGGTGTGCAAAAGATACCACACGAGGATGCGTCCTGCCGCATCACGCAACGGGAAACCGCGCACCTGAAACCACCGGTGGGCGCCATCGGCACGACGGCGCCGCCCTTCAAAGTCGAACGCCTGGCCGGTTTCGACCGACCTTCTCCAGGCGGCGCGGACACCGGCGCGGTCGTCCGGATGAAATGTGTCTCCCGTTGGCCAGCCTTGCAGTTGCTCAAGCGGCGCCCCGAAATAGTCAACTACCTGGCGGTTGACGAATTCCAGATCGCCGGTGGGCGTCATCAGCGTGATGAGCGCCGGAATCTCATCAACGATCGAGCGAAAACGGTCTTCGCGCGCCCGGATGGCGTCCTCGGCCTGCCTGCGGCCGTCGATATCGATAGCGATGCCGCACCATTTGACAATCGTGCCCGTTGCGTCCGAAACCGGATTGGTGCGGAACAGGAACCAGCGGTATGGCCCGTCGAAGCGCCGCAAGCGTGCTTCCATTTCGCCGGCGTTGCCGGACGCCAGGATGAATCGCCAGCGTTCCAGAAAACCGGGCAAATCGTCCGGGTGCACCCCATCCAGCCACTCGGCGCCGCCAGTGTAATCGCTCCAGCGTTGATTGACGAAGTCAACATGTCCGTCAGGGAGCGCAGTCCATACCAACCCGGGAAGCGCATCGACAACGCGGCTGAAATCGTTCTCCATACCTATCCTTTCAACACGCAGGGTGCGCTGCCATGCGGGCGCTTGTCCATCCTACCTTGGTGTCGGTCCGCGGCGTGGGCGCCGACACCAAAGTATCGCCCATACCATCGTCTAATAGATCGGCCCCTGCATTTCCGGCTTCATCACTCCGGTATTTCACGCATCGCGATTGAACTCGAACCCGGAGAATAGACGTGGCCCCAATATCCTCAACGCTCAGCCGGCGCGGCTTGCTCGGCGCTTCGGCGGCCGGCAGCATATTCGGCGTCGGCCTGCTCGCCGGGGCGGGCGACGTGCATGCTGCTCCGGCCGCCGAGGATGCCGCGATCCGGCCTTTCCACGTCGATGTTCCGGAAGCGGACCTTGTTGACCTCCGCCGCCGTATCGCGGCGACGCGGTGGCCGCAGCGGGAGATCGTCAAGGACCAATCCCAGGGCGTGCAACTGGCGAAAATCCAGCCGCTCGTGCAGTACTGGGGCACCGGCTACGACTGGCGCAAGGGGGAGGCGAAGCTGAACGCCCTGCCGCAGTTCATAACGGAAATCGACGGGCTGGACATCCAGTTCGCGCATGTCCGCTCGCCCAATTCGAACGCCCTGCCGCTGATCATGACGCATGGCTGGCCGGGCTCGATCTTCGAACTGCTGAAAGTCGTCGGTCCGCTGACGAATCCCGTGGCCTATGGCGGGCGGGCAGAGGACGCGTTTCATCTCGTTCTGCCCACCTGGCCCGGCTATGGCTTCTCCGGCAAGCCGCAGGAGCCCGGCTGGAATCCCGACCGTGTCGGGCGCGCCTGGGACGAACTGATGCGGCGCCTGGGATATGATCGTTACGTGTCCCAAGGCGGCGACTGGGGCGCTATCGTTTCGGAGGCGATGGCGCGCCGGCCGCCGCCCGGGCTGCTGGGCATTCACGTCAATATGCCGGCGGTCGTGCCACCGGATATCGCGAAGGTGCTCAGCAACGGCGATTCCGCACCGGCCGGGCTGACCGATGCGGAGCAAGCGGCGTTCGCGTCGCTCGATGCCTTCTACAAGAAAGGCTCGGGCTACGCCTCGATCATGAATACAAGGCCGCAAACACTGGGCTACGCGCTATCGGATTCGCCCGCCGGCCTGGCCGCCTGGATCTACGACAAGCTTGCCGCCTGGTCGTACAGCGGCGGCGAACCCGAGCGGGCGTTCACGCGGGATGAGATGCTCGACGACATGACGCTTTACTGGCTGACCGACACCGGTGCGTCGTCGTCGGTGTCCTACTGGGAGGTCTGGGGGATGAGCCCGTTCAACGCCGTGGACATCTCGATCCCCGTCGCGGTGACGGTTTTCCCCGGCGAGATCTACCGCGCGCCGCGAAGCTGGGCGGAACGAAACTACCATAAGCTGATCTATTGGAATGAGGTCGATAAAGGCGGCCATTTCGCAGCGTGGGAGCAGCCGGAGCTGTTCACCGCGGAAGTGCGCGCCGCATTCAGATCGTTACGGTCGTAACAGGGAAGATCGGAAAATGCCCGAAAAAATCAACCGCCACCGCCGCAGTTTCCTCGGCGCCGCGGCGATGACCATCGCGACAGCGCAACTGACCCGTTCCGCCATGGCGCAGCCCCTCAAGAACACGAGCGCGGCCTTCGCCCCGTTGAAACAGATCGATGCCGGCGTGCTGTCTATCGGCTATGCTGAAGCCGGCCCCGCTGCCGGTCCTCCGGTGATTCTGTTGCACGGCTGGCCCTACGACATCCAAAGCTATGCCGAGGTTGCGCCCATGCTGGCATCGGCGGGCTACCGGGTGATCGTCCCGTTCGTGCGCGGTTGCGGCAGCACGCGCTTCCTTTCAGACGCAACCTTCCGCAATGGCCAGCAGGGGGCGGTTGCCTTCGATACCATCGCCATGATGGACGCTCTCAAGATTGAAAAGGCGGTCATCGGCGGCTATGACTGGGGCGGCCGGACGGCCGATATCGTCGCCGCGCTCTGGCCGGAGCGCTGCAAGGCCCTGGTTGCCGTGAGCGGCTACCTTATTGGCGGTCAGGAAGCGAACAAGATGCCGTTGCCGCCGAAGGCTGAATACCAGTGGTGGTATCAGTTCTATTTCGCCACCGAGCGCGGTGCCCTCGGCTACGACAAATACCGGCGAGAGTTCGGCAAGCTCATCTGGCAGATCGCTTCGCCGAAGTGGGAGTTCGACGACGCGACGTTCGATCGCACCGCGGCATCGTTCGACAATCCGGATTACGTTGCGATCGTAATCCATAATTACCGCTGGCGGCTCGGCCTGGCGAACGGCGACCCGCAATATGATGGTCTGGAAAAAAGGCTCGCCGAAGGCCCGGTCATCACCGTGCCGGCGATCACCCTGGAGGGCGACGCCAACGGCGCGCCGCACCCGGATGCCGTGTCGTATCGCAAAAAATTCACCGGCAAATACGTGCATCGCATCGTTGATGGCGGCATCGGTCACAATCTGCCTCAGGAAGCTCCGCAAGCCTTTGCCCGGGCAATCGTCGATGCCGACAGGCTTTGAAAGGCGTGCCCGCTGGCGGCCGTGCCGGTTGCCGGACGTAAGGCGAACCGGTGCATTCTCAACGCGAACCCGGCTTTTAAGATGCCGGCAGGCCGGAACGTTGGCGGCCATCCTCGCGGCGGTGCGTCCCGGTGCTGCGACTTTCAACAGTTGAAGGAAGCACTGCCCCGGGTCGAGCCGTCACACCAACGTGAAACCCCGCTGCGCCGGGCTTGGTTGAAGCGCTAGTGCAGCGGTCTCACATGGACCTTTGAGTATGAAGAGGGATGACAAATGAAAATTTCTACTGTGGCCATTGCTCTTGTTTCTACCGGTTTGTTAACCATGCCGGTGACATTTGCTCAGCAGACGTCGAATAGCGCCACGTCGCAAAAAGATGCGGCGACAACTGCCACCAAGCAGAAGACGCAAAGCGACCCGACCAGCCAATATAACTTTTCCACGCCGGGCGGGCAATATTCCAGCCGACCGGCTGTAAAGCAGCGGACGGAGGGACAGGAGATCACCGGCAGCAACAATATGGCTGGTGGTTCGAAGTAGTCTGGATCATGCGCCGCGGTGTTTGCAGGCCCCGGCCGGGGCCGGCAATGCACTGCGGCGTTTGCCACGGCCCGCCTGTCAAACCCCGTCAAATCTGTCAAACCCCGTCAAACGGGTCGAAACCGAGGAGCGGTAGGAAACCGTTGCCCGGGCCTGACCTTATTTAGCCGAACCCTGAGACGGGTTAGACCTGGGTTCGCGGTCCATAGGCATACTTGGCCCTGCGGACATCGGGCAAGTGGTTGATTTTCAGGAGTATCCGCCCGGCCGGGCCGCGGGAAATCCTCTAAATCCTAGACACACGACCCGTCCATT
>Ga0326727_10002912_pt1 | contig 56445 bp, 44 predicted proteins | sample MB2enrmetagenome_FD_207643 | JGI IMG/M metagenome (GOLD analysis project Ga0326727, IMG submission 207643) | Lab enriched peat soil microbial communities from McLean, Ithaca, NY, United States - MB29MY | ecosystem: Environmental > Terrestrial > Soil > Wetlands > Peat | place: USA: New York...
GGCTGCGCCGCGTGGCCATGAGCCGCTCGGCGGATGCGCTACGGCGGCGGCGGGTGCGCGGCATGGACCTGTGGGTCGAGATAAAAGAGCATCACGGCCTTCCTGCGGAGGTACGCATGTCACCGCTGGGAACGCGATTGGAGCAATTGCTGGCGACCTTGCCCGAGCCGCAGCGCGCGGCGCTGCTTCTCCGCTACCAGGAGGATCTGACGCCTGAGGAGATTGCGACCACGCTCGAAGCGCCAGTGGCCACGGTCAAGAGCAATCTGCAACGGGGATTGAAGCTGCTCCGCGCCAAGGCCGCAACCCATTTGCAGGAGTTCGTCCGCGATAAGGAGTACGCCCGTGGAGTTTGAACCGATGGACGAGTTTGAACAGCAGTTGCGGAAGGCATTCGTGCGTCAGCCCGCGCCGCCAAGCCTGAAACGCCGGCTGGTGGCGAGTAGGCGCGCACTTGAGCCGCGTAGTCGTGCCGTACTTTGGCAACGTCTCGCCGCTGTTCTTGTTCTGACCGCCCTGCTGGGCGGCGGATTCGCATGGCGGCAGGCGGAGCAGCAACGCAAGGGCGAGGCCGCCCGACAACAGGTGCTGACCGCGTTGCGCATCACCGGTCATGCACTCGACCACATGAACCAGCAACTCGCGGCTCACCACCGCCTCAGACAGAACTAAGGAGAATTAATATGCGGAACCGGATTATCACATTCGTATTTGCGGCAGTCGTGCTAGCCGCGCCAGCTCTCGCTCAAACCGCGCAGTTGCCCGCGCCCTCGCCCATTGAAAAGGAGCTGGCCGCGCGCGCCTCCAGCGTCGATGAGATTACACTGAGCAAGAATATGCTGGCCGCCGCTGCAGCATTATTCACGAACAGCAAAGATAAAAACCGGGATGAAGCCGCCATCAGCCAGCTCGTCGAGCGGCTGGATGGCATTTATGTCCGCGATTACGAGTTCGACAAAGAAGGCCAATTTTCGATGGAGCAGGTTGATCAACTGCGCAAGTACTTTGAGACTAGCGAGTGGACGCCGATTGTGCGCGACCGTGACCGCAAGACCGGCGAGTCCAGCGACATCATGGTCAAAATGGTCAACGGAAAGTCGTGCGGGATGTTCATCCTCGATGTCGAGCCGAAGGAGATCAGCATCGTGCTGATATTGGGGCCGGTCGGAATGGAAGAACTGGGCAAACTCAAGGACCTCGCCTTTTTGGGCATCATGGAAGGCACGCACCATACCGGACCTGACAATGCCCGGAAGAAGGATGACAAGCAATAAAGCAATCGTGCATTGTTCCTGTTGTGAAGGCTGGCTACACTGATACTTAGTATGGCCAGCCTTTCTTTATCAACAGCATCGAACTATCGCGGCCGCCTTGCGCCCTCGCCCACTGGCTATCTGCATGTCGGCCACGCGAGTACCTTCTGGACGGCCTTCGAGCGGGCGCGCGACGCCGGCGGCGTGCTCATCATGCGCATGGAAGATCTTGACCCCGATCGCAGCCGCGCCGAGTACGCCGAGGCCGCGCTCGAAGACCTGCGCTGGCTGGGAATTCGCTGGCAGGAAGGCCCAGCCTTGACGAATCCGGACTTGTCGAATCCAGCCTTGGGCGGGCCGTATGCGCCCTACGAGCAGAGTCGTCGCCATGCGTTCTACCTTGACGCATGGCGCAAGCTGCATAGCGGCGGCTTTCTCTTTCCCTGCCGCTGCTCGCGCAAGGACCTGGAAGCCGCGCTCAACGCGCCGCATGAAGGCGCGCCGCAAAGCGACAGCGAGTCAAATATGGAACCGCTCGACGATGAGCCCATCTATCCCGGAACATGCAGGCCGGATGCGAGCAAAATCCCGCAGCCTCCTCTTTCCCCAGCGAGCGAGATCGCCGAGCCGGGCAGCTTCAACTGGCGTTTCCGCGTGCCGGACGGCCAAGTCGTCGAGTTTGTAGACTTGAATCTCGGCCTTCAGCGTTTTGTCGCGGGCCGTGACTTCGGCGACTTTGTCGTCTGGCGGCGAGACGGCGTCCCAAGTTACCAGCTTGCCTGTGTGGCCGACGACGCGGCCATGCGCATCACTGAAGTCGTGCGCGGCGAAGACCTGCTCAAATCCACCGCGCGGCAAATCCTGCTCTATCGCGCCCTCGAACTTGCAACTCCCGCCTGGTTCCATTGCCGCCTGGTCACGGACAGCCAAGGCCGCCGCCTGGCCAAGCGCCACGACGCGCTCAGCCTGCGCACGCTGCGCCAGCGCGGATTTATTCCGGAACAAATTCTCTCGGGCGAGCTACAGGTGGAGGTCTGACGGATAGTCGAAGTTTCAATAACCTACCGCCGCTCGGAACTCACACACAGAAATCACCAGATTTTCACGCGATCTGCAGGAGCCAGATAGAGCTTGTCTCCTGGCTGAATGTTGAAGGCCTTGTACCAGGCGTCGGAGTTGCGGACGGTGAATGCGCGGTACCGGGCGGGAGCGTGCGAGTTGGTGAGCACGAGGTTGCGGAGGGCCGCCTCGCGCGCCTTGGTGCCCCAGGACTGTGCGTAGGCAATGAAGAACTGCTGGTCGCCGGTATAGCCATCCAGGATGAGCGCCTCTTTGCCGTTCAGCGAAGCCCGGTAGGCATCGTAGGCGGCGGCCACGCCGCCCAGGTCGGCGATGTCCTCGTCGATGGTCTGCTCGCCGTTGACGTGGACGCCGGGGAGTGGCTCGTAGGCGTCGAATTGCCTCGCGAGGCTGGCTGAAGCCTTGTTAAAGTGGTCGCTGTCGGCCTGGGTCCACCAGTTGCGGATGCGGCCTTTGGAATCGAAGGCGCTGCCCTCCTTATCGAAGGTGTGGCTGATCTCATGGCCGATGATGGCGCCGATGGCACCATAGTTGGCCGCCGCCGGCGCATCCGGATCGAAGAAGGGCGGTTGCAGAATGGCGGCGGGAAAGCTCAGCGAGTTGTGCAGCGGCATGTTGACGGCATTCACCGTTTGCGGTTCCATGCACCACTCATGCCGGTCGACGGGCTTGCCGATGCGCGCGATTTCGTGGTGCAGATACCAGAGGTTGTAACGCCAGGCATTGCCGAATGCGTCGCCGGCGCGAACCTCGTAGGTGGAGTAGTCCTGCCACTTATCCGGATAGCCGATGTTGACAATGAGCGTATCGAGCTTAGCCTGCGCCTCGGCGCGCGTGGAGGCTGTGAGCCAGGGCAATTCGGCCAGTCGTTTGTGGTAGACGGCAATGAGATTGGCGACCATGGCTTCGGCCTGCGCCTTAGCTTGTGGTGAAAAGTACTTCTGCGCGTAAATCTTCCCCACCGCGTCGCCAAGCAGGTCGTTGACAAGCATCACGGAGCGCTCCGAACGCGGGCGTTGCTGCTCGACCCCGGTAAGCGTCTTGCCAAGAAATCTGAAGGACTCCTCGGCCAGCGCCTTGGGCAGGAAGCTCGCATAGTCCTCGATGAGATGGTAGGCGAGCCAGTCCTTCCAGGTTTCGAGCTGTACGGCAGCGACCAGGGCGGCCTCGCCGGTGAATGCCGTGGGGGTCCAAACCATGAACTCCTGCTGCCTGGCTAGTCCCGCGCCTTCAAAGTAGGAATCCCAGTCGAGACCGGGAGCTTTGGCGGTAAAGTCGCTGCGCTTCCACAGATTGTTGGCCTTGGCGATCTCCTCGATCTCGGCAATGCTGACCTGCGCTTCGGCGATGGAGTGCTCGAGGGCGATGACGCGAGCGGCGCGCGCCTCTGCATCGCTGAAGCCGGCGAGCCGGAAGATGGCGGCCACATGGACGGAGTACTGGACGCGCACGTCCTTCATGCGTTCGCTTTCGGCGAGGTAATAGTCGCGGTTGGGCATCTCCAGGCCGCCTTGCAGAAGGTAGGGCATGTAGTGGTCCGAGTCGCGGAAGCCGGGAGCAACCCATAAGCCGAAGAGATTGGACGTATGGTAGGTGCTCATGTTCAGCAGATCGACGTCGGCGCGCAGGGTTCTGCCAAGAGCCGAAGAAAGTTGCTTGCGATCCTGAATGGCGGTGATGGCGGCAAGCTGTTCCCTGAGCGGATCGAGTCCTTTGGCCTCGATGGCGGATTCATCCATGTACGTGTTGTAAATGTCGGCCATTTTGCGCTTATCGGAGCCAGCGGGCGCGTTGGACTTCACCGCCTCTTCAATGATTTCGGCGGTCCGATTGCGGCTCAGATCGTCAAGAGCGGTGAACACGTTGATGCCGGCGCGGTCCGGGGGAATCTCAGTGCGGTTGATCCAGGCGCCGTTGGCGTAACGGTAAAAATCATCACCCGGTTTGACCGACAGATCCATGTTGGCGACGGCAATGCCGTGCGTTGCCGCGGAGCTGGCGGCTGGGGCGGTTGCCTGTGCCCAAAGATGCGGCAGGGCTAAGCAGTAAAAGGCGAGCAGTGCTGCCGGCGCAAAGGCAGTCGCAAGGCGAATCCCTTGGCGAATTGTGCGGGAATCGAAAGTCGTTAGGGGCAGATGAGAAGAATTCCGAGTCGGAAGCATCATTTCAGATGACAACTCCTTCCTTCGTTTTGGACTCACCTATTGTACTTTCCGAGCGGCAGGTTCGGGACCGAAAGATTCTTCCCTGTAACGAGCGGGATTCAGGGACATGCACGGAATCGTGTTTGCCGTCCACTTATTCCACATGAAGCCAGCGCACACTGCGCCGGCGCGGAGTTACGCCGGTGCAAATTCTCGCGGCAAAGGGTGACAGCTTTTAGCCGCCCATTTCATTTGTGGCGGATGAAGGTGCCGTCCTGCAACTCGCTCATGGCCTGCCGCAATTCAGCCTCGGTATTCATCACGATCGGCCCGTACCATGCCACCGGCTCCTCCAATGGCTTGCCCGAAACCAGCAGAAAGCGTATGCCCTCGGGACCTGCCTGGACGTCGATTTCGTCGCCACGATCAAACAAAACCAGCGAATGGTTTTTGGCGTCATACACGGCTTGTGCATTTGGGTCCACGGCCGACTCCGTCAGCACCGCATGCGGCTCCGATGCGCCGCGGAAGCTCCCCGCGCCGGCAAAGACATAAGCGAAGGCGTTGCGCGTCGTCTCCACCTTGATGCGCTTGCGTTTTCCCGGCGGAATGGAGATGTCCACATAGCGCGGATCGGCGGCAACTCCCTCCACCGGTCCCTTCCTGCCCCAGAACTCTCCGACGATGATCCGCGCCTTGGTCCCGTCATCCTCGGTCACCTCCGGTATGGCGGCAGCCGGAATATCCTGGTAGCGCGGGGCAGTCATCTTGAGCGACGCGGGCAGGTTGGCCCAGAGCTGAAAGCCGTGCATGCGGCCACGGTCGTCTCCTTTGGGCATCTCCTGATGCAGAATGCCGCTGCCAGCGGTCATCCATTGCACGTCACCTGCGGTCATCCGCCCCTTATTGCCCAGGCTATCGCCGTGAGCCACCTCGCCGGCCAGCACATAGGTGATGGTTTCAATTCCCCGGTGGGGATGCCAGGGAAATCCGGCAATATAGTCCGCCGGATTATCGCTGCGGAAGTCATCCAGCAACAGAAACGGATCGAACTCTGTAGTCTTTCCAAATCCGAAGGCGCGCTGCAAGCGCACTCCCGCGCCCTCGACCGTAGGTTTGGTTTCGAAAATCTGCTTCACAGGGCGAAGCGACATGGGGAAGCTCCTCTGCCTTACAGAGGATTGGATGCGCGAGCCCCATCTTCGTCGCAATCAGAACGGTTCCGGCTGGCTGCCCCCGCCGCACAGCTCAATCGCATGAATCATCGCTTTGGCCACGCGATCCGCTGTCTCCTCGTCGCGGAAATGAAGCACAAACACCCCAACATTCGTATTCGTTTCCGTAGGTTTGCAGCTCTGCTTGTGAATGATCACGCCGGTTATGCAAACCGTAACCTGGGAATGTTGCGGCACCGTCTTTCCTGAAGCCAGATGGACAACCAGCTCGAAGAACGGCGGGCTGTCCTGATACATATATCCCTGATTAAGGCTGTGTTTGTAGTCGCCTGAGTTCTGGACCTCCAGCTTATCCACATCCTTGAAATTCACCTGCCAGGTTGTTGTCCCGCTGCTGGTCACGCTTCCTATCCCGCTTAACGCAACGGATACCTTTTCCTGCAGGGATAACCCTCCGGCCGAATCGGTCGCAACAACTTGAGTCGCTTGTGACATTTGAATAGTTGTCCCAAGATTCTCACCGGTGCTTGCATTGATCATGGATTCGGTATAAGCAATGCTGCCCTGCTGGTTCACCTTATCCTTGATGAACTGCAGGGACTCAGCGAGGGATGGGCCGCTTGCGGGTGGCGCGGCGGCGGGCTGCGCGTCGGTAGGAGCCGCGCCCTGCGCCATCACGGCTTTCAGTTCGGCCTCCGTTGCGCCTGCCTGCTTGAGCGTGATCAGCGCATAGGCAGAGGTATCGAACTTGCCGGGGATGGCATGAATCTTGTCCAGGACCACGCTTTCCGGCATTCCTGCCCGCAGCAGCAGCAGAACTTCAGCGTTGGCCGGCGCGTCATTGACCGGCTGTGGCGGAGGCGGAACGCTCTGTTGCGCCAGAACGGTTGCGCCGGATAATGCGAGCATCATCATCACTGCTGAAAAACGCATGCGATTCTTCTCCTTGCAGCCTCCGGATCAGAACGGCTCAGGCTTGGGGCCGCCTCCGCATAGCTCCACGGCATGAACCAGTGCTTTGGCCACGCGATCAGCCATCTCCTGCTCGTAAAAGCGGATGGTGGGGTCTTGACCATTGTTCAGCTTGAAAACCAAAGCAGTGATATCCGGGACATCCTTGACCGTCTTGGTGGAGTCCCCGATGCGCGCCAGGTACATCTGCCAGTCCTGCTCATCGGGCAGCACCGAGATGTTCTTCACCTCGTGCAGATTGATGAGAACATTCTCGTTGTGTTCTTTTCTACCGTTATTGAAGACCAGGCGATGGTAGCTCAAGGTGCAGGCGCCCGGATTGGCGGCTGCGTTGCTGATGGTTGAAGAAAATTTCTGCACCCCATCGGTATTGTTGGCCGAGTCATGGACATAGCCGGCAAAGTTCACCGTGCCCATCTCGTTGAGCTTGTCCTGGATGAACTTCATGGTCTCGGCGAGGGATGGACCGCTGTTTGTTTGCGCGCCGGCAGGCGGTGCGTTTGCGGGCGTCGCGCCCTGAGACGCTATCGCGCTGAGTTCCGCTTCGCTGGCGCCGGCCTGTTTGAGCGCGGCCAGCGCATCGGCGGAGGTATCGAATGAGCCGGCTGCAGCGGAAATGACATGCAGAATTGCTCTCTCCGACACTCCTGAACGCAGAAGTTTCAGGACCGCAGCGTTTGACTGCGACTCACGGGCAGGTTGCGGCGGAGGCGGAACGCTTTGCTGCGCCAGCGCGGTTGCGCCAGCCATTAACGTTGCCAAAATGACTGCAATCATTCTCATGTGATTCTCCTTTAATTAGTAAAGTGCGAAGCAGAAAAATGCGCTCCACCATGTTAACTTCTGTTTCCTATGCCGCTTACGACACATCGCCCAGTGGTATCCCCGCTCAGAACGGCTCTGGTTGGCTGCCGCCGCCGCACAGCTCGATGGCGTGAATCATCGCTTTGGCCACGCGGTTGGCTGCATCTTCGTCCCGGAAATGGAGAGCGAATTCCTTGATGCTTTCGTCCGACTCTGCTGGCTTGCCGCGTTTGTTGCTGGGAACCGTCTCGATATGACGCGTCACGGATTTTCCTGGAGCCATGTGAATCACGAGTTCGAAGTACGCCGGATCATCCTGAAACGTCTTTGCCGGGTCTACGCGGTGCTTGTAATCCGGCGCGCTTAATACCTCCAGCTTCTCCACATTCTTGAAATTCACTTGCCAGGTATTTGTCCAGTTCTCCTCAACCGGGATCATGACGCCAAGCCCCGCCCTCTGCACCTCCGTCTTCGTTCCCTCTTCCTTGAGTGAAATTGCGCCGGCAGGATCGTAGGCGACAACTTCCGACTCCGCAAAATGCTCCGGGGAAGTACCGCCGCCACCCGCGCCCGGATAGCCCTTTTTGGCAGGAGCGCGAGCATAAGCAAGGCTTGACTTACTCGCTTTTGCCGATCTCGCCGGAGAACTCTCATCGACCCTCTCTCCGGTCAGTGAGTTGCTCTCAGATTCGACATAGACGATCTTGCCCTGTTCGTTCACCTTGTCCTGAATGAACTTCAGGGTGACATCCAGCGTTGGTCCGCTGGTGGCGGGCGAGGTGACGGCAGCGGGCGGATTGGTAGCTGTGGGCGGGTTGACGGCGGGCGTGGTAGCCGTAGGCGGGTTGGCCGTCACAGGTTTGTCGGGGGCCGGTTGAGGCGGTGGCGGCACGCTGTGTTGTGCCAACGCGATCGTGGCAGACAAAACTATGGTCAGGAACGCAGTGACAATTCGCATCATGTCCTCCCGATTTCGAAAAAGTGGTTCTGCCGGCCTGGGTGGTCCGCGAGCTTCCTACCCGCGATCCAGACCGTCCGTTTCACCACATCCGACATGCAAATCTATTGTCTGGTTGGGATTCTACTCAGTTTACCGTTGGCTGTCACGGAAGAGCAGGTTTCGGTCGAGGGTCTGGTTGAAGAGAAGGGCTTCGGGATATCTATGAATAAGCCGACGCTTTGAAAGGGCACGACTTTAGTCGTGCCGCAAATGCGGGAAAAGGAACACGGGCTTAAGACCTTGAGGGATTGCTTTTTCAAGCTGACGCTAATTGAGCGTTGTCTGTATGAAGTCTTCAGTAATCTTCTTCAAATCCAGCATGGTTCCTTCTTCTTCTACTTGCCCAGCAGCGCCTTTATATCTCTGCTGCCGCGCAGAACACGCAGAATTAATACATTTTCGTTTTCGATGCGGTAGAGAATGATGTAATCCCTCACAGGAAAGCTCCGCAGTCCTGGGCGCAGTTCCTCATCACGGCGGCGGCCTATGTATGGATGATTGGCAAGGAGATAAAAGCGATCAGAGATAAATTCGGTGAAGCGATCTGCAATTTCAAGACTGCCGCTCTTTCTAGCTATATAGCACCATATATCGTCCAGATCGGCTTCGGCCTCCGGCGCTACGCGATGGGACATCAGCCGCTCACTGCCTGCTCGGCGGACAGCAGCGCGCGGCCTCGCTGCTTCACGCCGTCAGCAAGCTCACGCATGGATTCCTGAGTTATGACGCGGCCTTGACCATGACTGAGAGATGCCTCCGCGCTATCGGCCAGGGCGAGAATCTCCGCGCGGGTCCGTTCACGCTCCTCCCACAGGAGCAGCGCTTCCTCGACCGCGTCTTCCTCACGACTCAACCTGCCCGTCTTTACGGCCATGCTGAAGAACGCCTTTTGGTCCGCCGATAGTTGAACATCCATGACTTCAAGCGTATGAGTGTAGTGCGCACGTGTCAATAGGCAGTTCGCGACAGCTTCCGGCCAGCTTCGCATTGATGCGCCGCTGAAGGTCCCGGCCTTATCCTCTATATAGCCCCCATGTCTGACTTCGCCCAAACCGTCAAGCAACAGGCCGACATCGTCAAGGTGATCGAGGGCTATATCCGCCTGCGCAAATCAGGCGCGCAGAACTACACCGGCCTCTGCCCCTTCCACAAGGAAAAGTCGCCATCGTTTTCCGTCCATGCCGTCCGCCAGTTCTATCACTGCTTCGGCTGCCAGGCTTCGGGAGACGTTTTTTCTTTTGTCTCCAAAATCGAGAACGTGCCCTTCCCCGAGGCGGTCCGCATCGTCGCCGGCAAGTGCGGCATCCCGCTGCCCAAGCGGGAGTTCTCCTCACCGGAAGAAGCTGCCGGAGCGCGCCTGCGCGCCAAGCTCCTCGACCTGCACGAGACGGCGACAACATGGTTCGAAGAACAGTTACGCGGGCCGGAGGGAGCTGTGGCGCGTGAATACCTCGCCGGTCGAGGCCTCACTCCCGAGGGCATCAAAACCTTCCGCATCGGCTACGCGCCCGATAGCTTCAACGCGCTGCGCGACCGCCTCAGCGGCATCGCCGACCAGGACACCCTCCGCGCCTCTGGGCTTTTCGCGTCCAAGGAACAAGACGATGGCAGCCTTGGCCCCATCTATGACCGCTTCCGCAAGCGTGTGATCTTCCCCATCTGCAACGAGAGCGGCCGCGTGATCGCCTTCACCGCGCGTACGCTCGAAACCGGAGATAAGGCCGGCGCAAAATATATCAACTCGCCGGAAACGCCGCTCTATTCCAAGAGTCTCGTACTCTTCAACCTCGACAAGGCGCGCAGCGCGATTCGCCAGCTTGAGTTTGCGTTGCTGGTCGAGGGCCAGATGGACTGCATCTCGGTCTACCTGCGCGGCATTCAGAACGTCATCGCCACCAGCGGAACGGCCTTTACCGAGCAGCAGGTGGCGATTCTCAAGCGCCACACCTCGCAGGTGGTAGTCAACTTCGATCCCGACGCAGCCGGCTCCAACGCCGCCGAAAAGTCTATCACCCTTCTCACCGAAGAGGGTTTCAACATTAAAATCGTCACCCTCGACGGCGGCCTCGATCCCGACCGCTACATTCGCGAGCGAGGCGTCGAGGCCTACACGGCGGCGGTGCGCGGCGCACGGCGGCAGGCCGATTACCTCATCGAGCGGGCTCGCCTCGCGTTTCCCGGCGCCAGCGCGGAGCAGAAGGTGAAGGCCATGAACTTCCTGCTGCCCCACATTCGCCGCATGCCGGAAATGCAGGCGCGAATCGACTTTGCCAGGGACGCGGGGCAAAAGCTGGGTATCGATTCGGCGGTGCTGTCCAGGAAACTGCATCAGGCTGCACTGGAGCGACGGGACCACATCGAGGCGCGAAGCACGAATCCCGCCGATAGACCATCATTCACTCCAAGCTGGGTGTCGTCGGAACTTGGCAGCGACAGGGAAAAGGCGCGGGTGCTTTCAGTCCACGCTTCGGCCGCACTGCAAGAAGGACTCCGCAACGCATCTGACTCAGGTTATGGTGGCATCTCTGGCGTTGAAAAGATTCTTATCAGAGCACTGGCCATCGACGATCCGGAATTCGAGCGGGCGCGGCGCCTGGCCTCCGATGCCTTGGCCGCGCAGCCTGCCTGGTTTGAGCATCTCGACGCCTTCTCCGCCTTGCAGGCGCTCGCCTCTCGGCAGGCCCGCGACCCCATGGAAGTGGTCGAGGACGAGGCGCAGCGCGCTTTGCTCGTCGAAACGCTGATGGCCGAGACCAGGCCGCCCGAGGAGAGCGAGGTCGAGAGCGCCATCCAGGAGATTCGCGAGCGGGCCATCGAGCGTCGCCAGCGCGAACTGCGCACGCTGATTGCCGAGGCCGAGCGCCGCGGCGACCAGGCCGAACTGGTTATGCTCACCCAGCAGAAGCTCGACCTCGACCGCGCGCTGCGCCAGTTGCACAATCAAAAGCTGCCGGAGCGGTAGCCGATTCCGAAACCCGCGCTGGGTGGCAATTCCTGCACCAAAATCAGCTTTGCCGCGTCAAATCATAGGGAGAAGAAACCGGAAAATGAGCAAAATTGCTCATTCCGGCGGTCAGGTTGACCAAAAAGGCTCCTCGATGTTGCTACCGATTTTCCCTTGGTAACTGCGGGTAAAGGTGGTATTCTATTGATCTCTGTGCAGATGCGCGCCCCTTTGCCCCAACTATGAGCTGCGGCTCGCGGGCGACCCAGGTGAATCCTGAAGCGCTTGTCATCCTGTTCCGAGCAAACCCCTGAATCCGCATCTTTTATGCGGGTCACCGCAAGTCTATGTCCGTATGCGCCGAATTTCCCTGATTTCCATCGGGAAGCCGTTTTTCGCGCGCTCCGGACCCGATCGGAACCCGCGCACCGGCGCGCAAAACGGTGCTGAATCTGCTTTGCGCTGGAGAGTTGAATATTTTGGCGACTGAAGTAAAAATCGAACCCGCCCACGAACCCGAGCATGAACACGAGCATGATGTTGACACCATCATCGAGGTCGGCAAGGAAAAGGGCTATCTGACCTACGGCGACGTGAACGAGATGATGCCGGAAGAGATGGCCACTTCGCCCGAGGATCTCGACGACCTCATCACCACCATCGGCACTCAGGGCATCGACCTGCTCGATGGCCCCAAATTCCGCGGCGACAAAGACTTCGAGCCGGAAGAGGGCGAAGACGTCGAGCTCGACCTCACGCCGGGGACAATGGAAAAGACCAACGACCCGGTGCGCATGTACCTGCGCGAGATGGGCACCGTGCCCCTGCTCACCCGCGAGGGCGAGGTCGAAATTGCCAAGCGCATCGAGCGCGGCCAGATGCGCGTGCTCAAGGCCATCTCCCGTTCGCCCATCGTCATTCGAGAGGTGGTGGCGCTCGGCGAGGACCTCAAGCGCGGCGTGCGCAACATCAAAGAAGTGGTCATATTCGACGACGAAGAGCTCACCGAAGAGATCGTGCTGGCGCGCGTCAAGGCTACCGTCGCCCGCATCGACGCCCTGGCCAAGCACCAGAAAAAGATTGCCATGCTCGAGGAGAAGCAGGCCGCCTCTTCCAAAGCCAAGGCCTCTGCCGTGCGCCGTGCCCGCTGGATGATCGCCCGCGAGAAGGTGCTGGTTTCGCGCATCGTCCGCGAACTCAAGTACACCCCGCTGGAGCGCAAGCGCCTGCTCGACAAGGTCAACAAGACCGTCGACACCATGCGCACCCTGGAGCGCCAGATTCGCTCCCTCGAGCAGAAGCACGAATCCAGCCGCAGCGACGAGCTCAAAAAGGAGTACCGACGCCAGCAGAAAAACTGCAAGGCCGACCTGGAAAAAATCGAGGTCGACGCCGGCGTTCTCATCGTCGAGCTCAAGCGCACCCAGCGCGAGATGATCCAGGGCGACATGGACGCCGATCAGGCCAAGCGCGAACTGATCGAAGCCAACCTGCGCCTGGTCGTTTCCATCGCCAAAAAGTACACCAACCGCGGCCTCCAGTTCCTCGACCTCATTCAGGAGGGCAACATCGGCCTCATGAAGGCCGTCGACAAGTTCGAATACCGCCGCGGCTACAAGTTCTCCACCTACGCTACCTGGTGGATTCGCCAGGCCATCACCCGCGCCATCGCCGATCAGGCCCGGACGATTCGTATTCCGGTGCACATGATCGAGACCATTAACAAGCTCATCCGCACTTCGCGCCAGCTTGTCCAGGAACTCGGCCGCGAGCCCTCCAGCGAAGAGATCGCCAAGCGCATGGACATCCCCGTCGCCAAGGTCCGCAAGGTTCTCAAGATCGCGCAGGAGCCCATCTCGCTGGAAACCCCCATCGGCGAAGAGGAAGACTCGCACCTCGGCGACTTCATCGAGGACCGCGGCGCCGTCTCGCCCTCCGAAGCGGTCATCAGCGTCAACCTCAAGGAGTACACTTCGCAGGTTCTGCGCACCCTCACCCCGCGCGAGGAGCGCGTCATCAAAATGCGCTTCGGTCTCGAAGACGGCTCCGAGCACACGCTGGAAGAGGTCGGCCAGAGCTTCCAGGTCACTCGCGAGCGCATCCGCCAAATCGAAGCCAAGGCCCTGCGCAAGCTCCGCCACCCCTCGCGCTCGCGCAAGCTCAAAGCCTTCGTCGAAGGCGTCAAAGAAATGTAATCCGGCAACTGGGTGCCCCACCTTCGCCGCGTTTTTGTTTTTGCGGCTAAGGTGGGATACCACGAACCTCAACACTCCCGTTCGCCGCTCACGCTTTGGAACTGGCGGGACCCGAGTCTGGCTTGCGCTTGCCAGTCGTGGAGCTGGCAGGGCTGGGGTCCGCAGCGCTCGTGTCCAGCTTGTCCATCAGCATCGTTCCCAGGCTTTCAAGAACCCCTTGACTGCTCCCGTTGCCAACAACCAAAATTTTGGGCATGAACGTGGCATTGCCACCCGCAAGCGCCTTGATGGCGTTCACCAGAGTCGTGGGTCCTTTGCCCAGCGCTTCCACCTGTCTCTGGTAGGCCTCTGCGTTGGCCAAACCCACCGCGCGAACTTCGGCGCCCTTGGCGGTGCCGGTCTGCTCGATGTACGTGGCCTCTCCCTGGGCTTCCTTGATCCTGGCCTCGGTTTTGTTTGTCTGGATGTCCACTCCGACCTTTGACCTCGCAAGGTCCACCTGCATATCGGCGGTGCCCCGAGCCTTCTCGGTCTCGATGCGCTGGTCCTGAGATTGCCTCTGCATCTTGAATGTTTCCACTTCCTGATGCGCAACCTCTCGCTGCGTCAGAACAATAACCAGTTGTTCCGGGTAGATCACATCCTGGATATAAACTCCCCGAGTCTCGATTTCGTATTCGGCGAGTTTTTCCTGGATATAGTTGAAGGCCTCTTCCTGTACTTTCTGGCGCGTCTGGATGAACTTGATCGCTTCCATGCCGCCAATCTTGTCGCGAAATAGGTTGCCCACCGCAGCCTGCAGAACCTCGTTCACAAGGTTCTCCATGGAACCGACCATGGAAATAACACGCGGAGCTTTTGTGTCCGGAACGTGAATCAGAACCTGCAGATCGATGCTGAACACGAAGCCCTCATTGCTTTTGGCAATGATCGGCTCAAGGCGCGCATCGAGCCCGTGAGCTCCTGTCACGTCCTTCGCCCAATCGAGCTTGAGAATTGCCGTGAGAACCAGCTTGGCGTCGTAAATCCGGGGATTGATCGGGTACTTTCCCGTACGCAACGCCTCTTGCCAGATGCCCTGGTGGCCGGGGCGAACCAGGCTGCCGAACTTGAAGTCTGCGCCGGATGTGTCCTGTGTGGGCAATCCTACGTATGCCTTGATGACCGCCACCTGCCCCTGTTCCACAACCAGCATCGGCACTTGTTCCACGCGAACCAGGAACGGGTTCAGGTTGTAAGCGCCATAGAGCAGCGGGTCATGCTGCAGGCCGATCTTCCCGCCGGCATCCAGAAACTTCTGAAAATCCTGATAATTGTTGTGCTGATCGTTTTTGCTGCCCAGAATCAAGCTCATCAGCTGGAAATCAGTAACTCCATCTTGCCCTTCCAACTCGCTCACGTCTTTGAATCCGCCCAGCCTGCTGGCAATAGCGCCGGCCTGTAAGGGTTCGCCGTCTAATGTGGTCACCACTCCGATCATGTCCGTGACGATGCCGCTTGCGCCGGCCGGCTTGGGCGCTATGCGCGTCACATCGAGCTGCCAGTCGTCAAGACCGAAGGCCTTGTAGGTGAGCTTGCCATAGTCGGCCAGGCTCTTGTACTCCTCTGAAACCGGTACGCCGAAGACTTGCGGTTTGGTGATCACCAAAAAAGCCACGGGGTGAATCGGCGCCAGCGTGCCGGGAGAAAGAACTGGTCTTTGCACGCCCTTCTCGCCGCCCTTCTCAACAAATGTTCTGAAGTCTGTGAAGTTGCCGAAGGCCGGATTGTACTTGGCTGATTTCGCCCCGATGGGCGTGGGTTTGCCAACCTGTGCGATCACCACGCCAATCTGTCCTGCTGGCACCTGCACCCACGGGTGTTTGGTCACATCGGCGAACAGCTTGAATTTGAAGCGTATGCCCGGCATGAGAAGATCGGCCTGATATCCGGCCTCTCGTTGAAAGGCTATGGGGTTGTCTCCGGGCAGCTTCCTTCCAAACCTGCTTCGCACAAGTCCGATTTGGGTCGGTCCAATGCTGTAAAACGACGCCAGGACAGTGGCAATCAAAAACAACCCGGCTACGATGATCAAAGAGAACAACACATAACCAACAGTCTCTGCCATTTCAAGTCTCCATTACGGCACAAATTCTCTCGAATTATACCCCCGCGAGTCTCTTTTGTTCGTCAAATGAGCTTTCCTGTCCCCTAGTCCCTAAGCCCTAGACCCTTCCTCGGCTCTCAACTGAAGAACTCCCTCCCTCTTGCCCAAAGCGCCATCAGGCCGGTATTCTTGCAGCGCTTTCGTCTCCCTTGAGGAGACGCCCAGGAAGCGAGGTTGCCGATGTTGAGAATGACGTGTTTCAGACTGGCGGTTCTGGTATTGGTTCTATCTGGCGCAATACGGCTGGCTGGGCAAGCGGCTCCCGCGCCGCAACCAGCGCCGAGGCCCGCGCCCGCGCCCACGCCCGAACAACTTGCCCAGCGCGCCGCCGCCGAGAAGGACCATCAGCGCCTGATGGACCTGCTGGGAATCAAGGAGCTGCGGCCAGGAGCCAGCCATGACCCCAACTCTCCCAACCCGGTCAACTACGACGAGGCAAAGGCCAACGTCTATCCCAACCTGCCCGATCCGCTGCTGCTCAAGGACGGCAAGCGCGTAACCTCGGCCAGCGTCTGGTGGACCAAACGCCGCCCGGAGATCGTCGAGGACTTCGACCGCGAGATTCTGGGCCGCGTTCCCGCCAACACGCCCAAAGTGACCTGGGAGATGGTCAGCACCACGCAGGAGAAGGTCGGCGACGTGCCGGTGGTGACCAAAAAGCTGGCGGGCCACGTGGACAACTCCGCTTACCCGAAGATTGCAGTGACGATTGAGCTGGAGCTGACCACTCCAGCCAATGCCACCGCTCCGGTTCCGGTCATCATGGAACTGGCCTTCAGCCGCGAATTCATGGCGGCCATCGCCGCAAGATTCATCCCGGAGATGATGCCCGGAGGCCCCGGCAACCAGGGACCAACCTGGCAGCAGCAGGTGCTGGCTCGCGGCTGGGGCTATGCGATTCTTGTTCCCACCAGCTTTCAGGCCGACAACGGCGCGGGACTGACGGAAGGCATCATAGGCCTGGTGAACAAAGGCCAGCCGCGCAAGCTCGACGACTGGGGCACGCTGCGCGCCTGGGCCTGGGGCGCAAGCCGCGCGCTGGACTACTTCGAGACCGATAAAGCCGTCGATGCCAAACAGGTCGGGCTTGAGGGCCATTCCAGGTTTGGCAAGACGGCTCTCGTCGCCATGGCCTATGATCCGCGCTTCGCCATCGCCTACATCAGCTCCTCCGGCACCGGAGGCGCCAAGCTCTACCGGCACATCTTCGGCGAGCTCACAGAGAACCTTGCGGGGACCGGCGAGTACCACTGGATGGCCGGCAACTTCCTCAAGTATGCGGGGCCGCTCACCACCGGTGACATGCCCGTGGATCAGCACGAACTCATCGCTATGTGCGCGCCGCGTCCGGTGTTTATCAGCGGTGGCGCGCTGAATGGCGATGGCTGGGCCGACTCCACGGGAATGTTTTTGGCCGCCGCTGCCGCCGGGCCGGTCTACCGGTTGCTGGGCAAGAAAGACCTGGGAACCACGACGCTTCCGCCCATTGGAACTGCTCTGATTGCGGGCGACATCGCTTTCCGCCAGCACTCCGGCGGCCACACGCCGGGACCAAATTGGCCAGTTTTTCTGGATTTTGCCAGCCGCTATCTGCACACGCGATAAAGACGACAGGAGTTGAACATCTCAGCATCGGATTCATTTGCGGGTTGGGGAACCGCGCGGTTGATGGTTGCGTATCTTGAGATAACACAAGGAGAACCGGCCATGAGCAGCCAACCGTATCCCAACGCGCAAGCGATCTTTTACCAGCGGTATGAGGCGGTGCGCCGCGACGAAGTAGTGGGCGTACTGTTGGCGCTGTTCCTGGGCGGCTTCGGCATTCATCATTTCTATCTGCGCCGGACGGGTCTGGGAATTCTCTACCTGTGCTTCAGTTGGACGCCTTTCCCGTGGGTGCTCGGCTTTATCGAGTGCTTCTTCATGCCCGGACGGGTGCGGGAATTTAACGCCATCCAGGCGGCAGGGATAGCGGCTTCGCTGGGGATCGCGATGCCGGGATGGGGCTATCCGATGAATGTGACCGTGAATGTTCCGCCGGCGCCGCAGCCGGGCACCCTGGTGGCCTGCGGGCGTTGCGGGCAGACCAACCCGCAGGGCGCGCGCTTCTGCTCCGCGTGCGGGGCTGCGCTCTGAACGTCAGATTCGCAGAGCTTGGAATGAGCGCGGCCGATTATTCCACTTCCAGCACCAGGCACTTCAGGTACTCTGTCTCCGGCAGGTTCAGCACCACGGGATGATCGAGCGCGGCGCCCCGCCGCTCCAGCAGCCGCACGCGCCGGTGCGCATCCGCGGTGGCAGCGGTTACGCTGGCCTCCAACTCAGCCCAGCCCACGTGATGCGAGCAGGAGCAGGTGACCAGCAGTCCGCCGGGGCGCAGCATCTTAAGCGCCCGCAGATTCAGCTCCTTGTAGCCACGCAACGCACCCTCAACAGCACGCAGGCTTTTGGCGAATGCCGGCGGATCGAGCACGATGGCGTCGAATTTTTCGCCCGCCTCCGACCATTCGCGCAGAATCTGGAAGGCATCGCCTTCAACCCACTCCACCTGCGCGGTGAGTCGCGAGCGATTCGCCGCTAAGTTTCGCTCCGCGACTTCGAGCGAGGCGCGGGAGGCGTCAATCCCCGTCACCTGGGCGCAGACCTCGGCCAGATGCAGAGCAAAACCTCCCTGGTAACAGCAGACATCCAGCGCGCGTCCTCCTCCTTCGCGATTCGCCAGGCCCAGCCTTCGCGCCCACTCGGCGGCGGCGGCGTAGTTGGCCCGCTGATCCAGAAAGGCTCCTGTCTTTTGCCCGGAGTTGGCGTCGTACTCGAAGACCAGACCATTCAGCCGGAACTGCGTACTCGCGCCCTGGTGGGGCAGGGCTTCAGACCTGTCATCATTGCCTTTCTGAGTACGATGAAGGGTACGGGCTTTAGCCCGTACGTCATCCTCGGTAAAAACATCGTGGGCTTTAGCCCCTGAGGGATGTTTTTCATACTCCGCAACAAACAACGGCTCCAAACTCGGCGCTGCCAGCCCCTCCAACTCGCGCACTCTCGGATCGGGCCGCTCCAGAATGGCTGCCGGCGACAGTTCCTCGCGGAGCACGCGCACGCAGCTCTCGCGCACTGCGGCCGAGTCCAGCCCTTTGGACAGCAGTTGCAGAATCACCAAACCGCTGTACTTGTCCGCCACCAGGCCCGGCAACTCGTCGGCTTCGCTGAAGCACAAACGGCAGGCGTCGTTTCGCTCGTCGAGCAACGGCTTACGCCGCCGGATCGCCGCGCGCAGCCGGGTCTCCAGCAACTCCAGCCACTGGGCCTCGCTGATTGCCTCTCGTGAAACCAGCCGCAGAGCAATCTGCGAGGTGGGGCTGTAAAGAGCCGTGCCCAGCAGCAACCCGCGGCTGTCGGCTACGGGCAGCAGCGCGGGAGTTACGCCGTCTGGCAGTTCAATAGATTCAATGTCGGAGGCGTAGACCCACAGATGGCCGGAACGCAACCGGTCAGCGGCGCGGCGGCTGATTCTGGCGCCCAAGGCTTGGGCATCAGGAGCCGGCTTCTCGCGTGTCCGCTTAAGATGTGGCGCGGGCTGGGCAGTTTTGGACGCCTTATAGGTCGTATCAGGTCGGGTAGTGCGTAGCTTGGTCATGTGCTTCCTTGATCGGGTTCATCTTCCCACTCATCGTAACAAGAATGGAATCCCGCGGCTGCATCGCCGTGAACATCAATCCGGTTCACCTTCATGCACGCTGAACGCAAGCGGCCTATAATAAAGTATGGCGACTGTCCGGCATATCGAACCGGCGGAGGTTCCCGGCGCACCCCCGGCTCTCAAGGGGAAGGCGCAACCCGCCGCGCGCGCCATTGACTGGGCTGACATCGACCGGCGCTTTGAGGCGCTGCTCAAGCACGTCCACGCCAACCGTCCCAACGAAGACATCAATCTCATTCGCAAGGCTTGGGAGTTCTGCGTCCGCCACCATGAGGGGCAGACGCGGGCTTCGGGCGAGCCCTACATTATTCACCCGCTCGAGGTAGCCGAGGTGCTGGCGGAGATGAAGATGGACGCAACCTCCATCGCCGCCGGCCTGCTGCACGACTCGGTCGAGGACACGCCCGCCACCAACGAGGAAATTGAGGCCGGATTCGGCGAGCAGGTGGCGCACATCGTCGCGGGCGTCACCAATATCGACAAAATCGAGTTTGCCAATCGCGAGGACCGCCAGGCGGAAAACGTGCGCAAGATGCTGCTGGCCATGGTCTCGGATGTGCGCGTGGTGCTGATCAAGCTGGCCGACCGGCTGCACAACATGCGCACTCTTGAGCATCTGCGACCGGAGCGCCAGCAATCCATTGCCCGCGAGACCCTGGAGATCTACGCGCCTCTCGCGCATCGGTTGGGCATGGGCAAGGTGCGCGGCGAGCTGGAGGACCTGGCCTTCCGCTACACCGATCCGGTCAGCTACGAACAGGTCGAGGCGGCTGTCGATTCGCGCCGCACGGAGGGCGAGCAGTTCCTGCGCGGCGTGGAAGACACGCTCACCGAGCAGTTGCGGGAAAATAATATCCCCGCACGCGTCGAGTGGCGCATCAAGCGCATCTACTCCATCTTTCAAAAGCAGCAACGCTCCAAGGTATCTTTTGATCAAGTGTATGATTTGCTGGCCATCCGCGTCATCACCAAGGACGTGGCCGCATGCTACGCCGTCTTCGGCCTCATCCACACTCTGTGGAGGCCGGTGCCGGGGCGCATCAAGGACTTCATCGCCATGCCCCGCGCCAACCGCTACCAGTCGCTGCACACCACGGTGATGAGCCCCTCCGGCCACCAGTTCGAGGTGCAGATCCGCACCGAGGAGATGCACCGCATCGCCGAGGAAGGCATTGCCGCCCACTGGAAGTACAAGGCCGGCGCAGGCGTGGTTACGGCGCGCGACGAGGAGCGGTTGAACTGGATCAGGCAGTTGGTCGAGTGGCAAAAGGAAATGACCGACCCCAACGAGTTTCTCTCCAGCCTGAAGATGGACCTGTATCCCGACGAGGTCTACACATTCACGCCCAAGGGGAAGGTCGTGGTGGTCCCGGCCGAAGGCACGCCCGTCGACTTTGCCTACACCATTCACACCGAGGTGGGGCACACCTGCGTGGGCGCCAAGATCAACGGGCGCATGGCGCCCCTGCGCACCAAGCTGCGTACCGGCGACATCGTGGAGATCGTCACCCAGAAGGACCACAAGCCGAGCCGCGACTGGCTGACGTTTGTTAAAAGTCCCCGCGCCCGCAACAAGATCAAGCACTGGCTCAACGAAGATCACAGGCGGAGGGCAGTCGAGATCGGGCGCAAGCTGCTGGAGCGCGAGGCGCGTAAATTCAAGGTTCCGCAGAACCAGATCAGCGATCAGGACCTGGGCCGCATCGCCAACGAATATGGCGTTGCCACGGCCGCCGATCTGCTGGCCGCCCTGGGGCTGGGCAAGCACTCCGCCCGTCATGTGCTCAACAAGCTAGCGCCTGGCTCGACCAATCAGCAGGAGGCCGAGGCCGTGCCGGAGATCAAGCCCGGCTCGGGCGAGGCGGCCATGTCCGACGCGGTGCGCAAGCTGCACCTGACTGGCTCGGATTCGCTCCAGGTCGAGGGCCAGAACGACCTGCTGGTCTATCGCGCCCGATGTTGCAACCCCATTCGCGGAGAAGAGATCGTGGGCTATGTCACCCGCGGCAAAGGCGTGGCAGTCCATGCGCGCGGTTGTCCCAACGTGCAGAACCTGCTCTACGAGAGCGACCGCCGCATCAATGTCGAATGGTCCCGCGTGGGCGGCGAGACCACAGGCCGGCCGCAGCGCTACCCGGTCAAGATCACCGTCTCCTGCGACGACCGGCCTGGAATGTTGAAGGAACTGATCGCCGTCATCTCCGACGACAACTCCAACATCAGCGGCGTTGAAATCCGCAAGGACGAGAATGGCGAAGCCGTCGTCGAGCTGATTGCCGAAGCCGAAGATGTCGGCCAACTCAATCGCATGGTCCTCGGTCTGCGCCGCGTCCCCGGCGTGCGCGCCGTGCAGCGAACGCAAAAGCTGTAAGCTTTTTTTCAGAAACAGTGGGGCTGAAGGAAGCGGGTTTCACAGAAACATCTCATTCCCTTTCACGCAAAGTTCTGTTTTACGTCAAATGTGAGCCAACTTCCGTGTTGGCCGTGATTCGACCATAACTCAAAAAACGGGATACTGCTCACATCGTCTTTCTGGAATGCTTCCTGAGCGGGAAGGCGATTTGCGTCAAGCGAAAATGTGGCCACAGTTTTCCTAAACACACCCAGCATACTCTCTTTCAAAAAGCCGGCTCACTCTTCGCGCAGCAGAATCAAAGGATCAACCGACAGCGCGCGCTGCGCTGGAATCCAGGTAGCTACGAGGCCAAGCAGCAGCATCGCCAGAACTACGCCGCCCAGCACCAGCGGGTCGCGCGGCGTTGCCTGATAGACGATGAAAGCCAGCACCCGCTCGGCCAGCAATCCAAGGATCAAGCCAGCCGCCGAACCGATGGCCAGCAGCTTCAATGGCCGTCCCAAAGCCGCCTGCAAGACCTCGCCGCGCTGCGCACCGAGCGCCACACGAATGCCCAGCTCCCGCAGCCGCTTGCTCACCGAGTACGCGGCCATGCCAAATATTCCAGTGATAGACAGCATCGCGCCTATCCCGCCCAGCACGCCCAGCGACACCGTTGCCACGCGCGAAGCAAACAACGCTCCATTCATTTCTTCATCCCAGGTTTGGATGAAAGCAGGCAGTTCCGCATCCAGGTCCCGCAGTTTGCTTCTTATGGCTGCCGCCAGTTGCTGCGGATCGCGGTTCGAGCGCACGACCAGATACGTCTGACTGGACGGCGCTTGCAGGATGGGGAAAAACATCGCCAGCTGTGGATCTTCTGCGATATTCGCGGTATATTTCCCGTCTTCTACAACCCCCACAACCTCAATACGCGTGCCATCCTGTATCTTGTAATGCTTTCCCAGTGCATTGCTTGCGGAGCTGAATATCTTGCGCGCAAACTCCTGGTTGATCACGGCTACGCGGGGCGCGTCTTTGCCGTCCTGCCAGGTGAAGCTCCTTCCAGTGAGCAGGGAAGTGCCGGCCGCATGAAAGTACTGTGGAGATATGCTGAACTGGACAGCGTCCGAGGCGGCATTCGATGGACGCATGTCCGTCGTTTGGTCGGTATACACATCGGAATCGCTCCAGCCCATGTGTAATGGCGGGCTATCTACCAAACCCACCGAGGTTACGCCGGGAATCGCCTCCATTGCATCGATCATGCGCCTTTGCATCGCAGCAGCTCTGTCACCGTTGTAGCCTGACATCTTCAGATCGGTATTGACCAGCAGGGCGTTTCGCGGCTCAATACCGAAGTTGCTATGCAGCGAGCGCGCCAAACCGCGCATGGCGACCATCGAAGAGGTCACCAGCAACGCGCAGATGGCAATTTGCACGGCCAGCAATATATCTCGGGCCGTAATCTTTCGCCCAACCGTGCCGGTCGATCCCGCTTTGACAATCTCATACGCATTGGCTCTGAGCACCTGCCGTACAGGAACAATCCCGAAAAGCAATCCGCTCACCAACGCTAACATCAGGGCGACCCAATAAACCTTTGCGTCCGGGGTTACCGGTATATTCATGGGAAATTCAGGGAATGGCTGCCACGCGCTCAATCGGCGCAATAACACTACGCTGCCCAAGAGTCCGGCTGTGCCTCCGGCGATAGAGATCAGCATGGCTTCGGTCATTAGCTGGCGCAGAATGCGTGAGCGGCTCGAGCCCAACGCGAGCCGCAAAGCAACTTCACGGGAACGGTCGGCGGCACGCGCGGCAAACAGGCTGCCCAGGTTGGCGCAGGCGGCCAGTAGGATCAAGCCGGCGAGCAGCATCAACCCCGCAACAAAGGCCCGCACCATGCGGCCAAGAACATCGCCGGCGAGACTGGGCCGCGCCAGCGTAAAACTCAAATTGGCATCTTCTTTGGGATAGGCCTTGCCAAGATACGCGCCAATCGAGTTCAGATCGCCAATCGCCTGCGCACGAGTCACTCCCGGCTTCACGTGTCCAATCACCTGAAACACCCAACGGCTTCCGCGCGCGCTCAGGCCGCTTCCTCCGTCCTCGCCGTCCACCTGCTGGTAGTTCACGATGGGCACAATAAGATCGGGAGAGAAAAACAGCATCGTCCCATGGAAATCAGGCGGCGCCACGCCGAGAATGGTAAATGGATGTTTGTTCACTTGAACGACGCGGCCCGCCACGCCGCGATCATCCTGAAAATGGCTGTGCCAATATGCATAGGTGAGCACAATGTACGGAGCGCTGTTGGGTCCATGCTCATCGGCGCCGTGAAAAAAGCGGCCCAGATACGGCTGTATGCCCAATATGTCGAAGTAGTTCCCGCTGGCTTCATAGCACCAGACCTTGGATGGCTCTTTGCCCGTATCCAGCCCCACCTGAGTGATGGTATAAGCTGCCAGACCGTCAAAGCTGCGATTGCGGTCACGCAGATCGAGATAGTCAGGATACGACTGGTACTCCCCAAAAGTGCTCCCGCGATCGACTACATAGAGGCTCTCCGCCTGTGGCACGTTCAGCGGGCGCAGGATCAGCGCATTAAATACAGCAAAAACCACGGCGTTGGCGCCAATGGCCAAGGCCAGCGTCAATACAGCGGCGATGGTGAATCCGGGCGACTTGCGCAACTGGCGAAGGGAGAATCGCAGATCCTGTTGCAGGTTGGTCATGGTCAGCCTCCGGGTGATGATGAGACGACATAAAAGAAATGCAATTCTAGTGCCAAAGTGTCGCGGATGCAACTTGATGGAACAAAACGGCCTGCGGCTTCTCGCGGGTGCATAGAAACCGAATCGGGTGTTCGCTTTCGCCGTAGGTTGTCCGTTAATGAACAGGGACACGTCGCCGGATGCTGGGTCAGGCATTGTCGCTCGAGTTGATGAAAGCCGCGTCTTTGAGGTTTGTTTGGCATCGCCATCGGCTCTCCGTGAATTAGCCAACAGACCCTCAAGAGCCAAAGCTCTCATTCCGCATAGGATGCCTCCCTCCAATCCGATGCAGCGATAGGCCTGTATTGCTCAGACATCGACTCATTGCAGTGTGATGCTAATGTGTGCGAGTCATGGAGCGCTGTGCATCGGATGGCTGATCCGCGTCGCCCACTCACAGCCATGATTAGGCTTGATCTGTAGCCGGATCGCATGAGGAAGGAGGCTGTTTCGATGGCAACGGTAAAGAAGAAGCCCTTTGATCCCGCCTGTTTTCTTGCGACCGAAGGGCCAGGACGAAGCGTCCTCCGTCACGCGCCAAAGCAGGCTTTCTATTCCCAGGGAAGCCCTGCCGATTCCGTGTTCTATCTCCAGAGCGGCCGGGCAAAGCTCACCGTCGTATCAAATAGGGGCAAAGAGGCAACGGTAACCATGCTTGCCGCGGGGGATTTTTTTGGCGAGGAGTCGATGGCGGCAGTGGGAGAGCGGCGAACGTCCTCGGCCATGGCCGTATCTGTCTGTGTCGCGCTCAAGATCGAGAGAGCCCAGATGCTCCGCGTCCTGCATGAGGAACATGCGTTCTCCGACTTTTTCATGCAGTTTATCCTGACGCGCGGCATCCGGACCCAGGCGGACCTCGTTGATCAGCTCTTCAACTCCAGCGAAAGACGCCTGGCGCGAACACTCTTGTTGATGGCGGAATATGGCGGAGCGGGCGAGCCGGAGACCCTGCTTCCGCATGTAACCCAGGAGACTCTTGCCGAAATGATCGGCACCACGCGCTCCCGCGTCAGCTTCTTCATGAATCGTTTTAGAAAGCTCGGCTACATCGAATACAACGGGCGCATTCGGGTTCACACCTCGCTGCTCAACATGGTTCTGCACGATTCACTGCCGGAGGAGAACGCAACCAGGCCCAGGCTGCTCGATCCCCCGCCCAGCCCCGCGCGAACCGCCAGACGATCGCAATTGGTATGAGCTGAGGGCTCAGTTTGTAGAACCGGGCGTCCTCTCGCGCCATTCACTTGGTAAGGAGATCGTATGTCCTTTGGAATTTACGCTGCTGGATTCGCGATCATGATCGCCGGACTGGCTTACGCCGCGTACCTGGTGCACATGCCAACGCACTGGATTGTTGTGAGCGCCATTGTGCTGATCGGCGTTGGGATTCTCTCGGGCGTTAAAGCCACGCGCCAGAAAGACTCCGCCAATTAGGACCTGCTACCGCCCCAACGCCTACATGGCAATCGTCGCCAGATGCATAATTCGAGGTGCTTTCATAGAGATCGTCCACTTTGGCGTCGCTCTAATACCTTTCCGCCAAGGGTCAACTTGACTCGTCATTTCACGTCTAAGTAAAATGTCTCCGGCTTTTGTTAGCGCTCGGCGGCGCTGCGGGCAAACGCTTGATGTTCCTGGTCTTTTCTTTATCTTGCTGCTATTTTTAGTGGGATGCGGCAAGAGCTGAGGAGGACTGTAATAGCTGGAAACAGGGCCGGTATCTTCCCCATTTTGAGATGGATTTCTGCTCATTTTGAGCAAATGAGCACCCTTTCCCGGCAAAAAAGATACAACATCGATCATTGCTTATTATGAATATAGATCTGAGGCGGAGCGCGCCGGACGTTTTTTCACGGTATGATTCGATTGGAACCGCAACTTATTATTTGGCCGGGGGTTTACCCCAGGAAAGGGTCCAGAGAAACCACTATGCGCTTGATGAAGGCGTTTCCCCTCAGTGTTTTCCGTCTATTGGCCGCTGCATTGCTTAGCTCGACGGCGTTGCTGGCCCAGAATTCCGCTATTGCCCCGCGGATTACCACGGATGTGAATGAGCTGTCGCTGGCGACGCTGAAGGGTAGCGTGCCGCGTCTGGCGCGGGCGGAGTTCGACCAGGGCGAGGCTGCGTCCTCGACGCAACTGACCCACATGCGACTGGTGCTCTCGCGCTCCAGCGAGCAGCAGACGGCGCTGGATGCCTATCTGGCCCAGTTGCAGGATAAATCGTCGCCGAATTACCACAAGTGGCTCACCCCGGAACGGTTCGGCCAGCTCTACGGCCCAGCTGACTCGGATATTGCGGCCCTTGTCGCATGGCTGGAGTCGCACGGACTGCAAGTGGAGACGGTCTCGAAGGGGCGCACGAATATCGCTTTCAACGGGACGGTAAGCCAGGTGGAGGAGGCCTTTCACACCTCGATCCATTCCTATCAGGCTGGCGACCGGCAGTTCACCTCGAACATCACTGACCCGCAAATTCCCTCGGCGCTCGCCCCGTTGGTGAAGGGCGTCGCGCACCTGAACACCATCCGCCCCAGACCGCATTTTGTGCGTGGAAGCGTGGGCCAGTTCAACCCCGAAACCAAGCGGATGGAACCGTTGAACGCCAAGTCGGCAAACGGAGCAAGGCCAAACCTTACCACCGGCTCGGGGACAAGTAAATCCCCTTACACACTTTGGATGGTCCCCGGGGATGCGGCGACCATCTATGACACGCCCAACTCCTACAACGCCAATTTCGCTGGGGGAACAAGTTATACCGGCGCGGGCGTGAAGATCGGGGTTGGCGGCGATGCAACCATCAACGCCAGCATCGTAGCGAACTACCGGAGCATGTTTCTCGGCAATTCAATACAACCCATCCTCAACTACTGCACCACCTCCAGCAGTTGCTCCACCTCCCCAGGTTCTGGATACGACGCCAGCGATGCCGACGAAGCCTATCTTGACACCGAACTCTCGGGAGGATTGGCTCCGGGAGCGACGATCTACTATTATGCCTCTCCGGATCTCTACACCGGCATCGAGGCGGCGATTAATCAGAATGTAGTAGACATCTTCAGCCTGAGCTTCGGCGATTGTGAGCAGGACATGGTCGGCACCGGCATCGGGACCAATGAATGGTTCAACAATTTATGGTGGCAGCAGACGGAGCAAGCGGCGGGGCAGGGCATCGCGGTCACGGTCTCGGCAGGCGACAGCGGCTCGGCCGGATGCGACTTGACGAACACCAAAAGCGGCAGGAACACTCCCGACGCCACCGGCGGATTGGCGGTCAGCGGCTTTGCCTCCACGATATATAACATCGCAGTGGGCGGAACGGATTTTTATAAGCTGGAAAATCAAAGTACATTTTCAACCTATGCGAGCACCTCGCAGGGTAGCTCTTCGACTTATTACAGGACAGCTCTGGGCTACATTCCTGAGTCAGTCTGGAACGACTCGATACAAGACGACACGGTTCAAATCAGCGGAAACGTGCCTTGGACGGGCAGCAGCGCCAATATAGTGGCAGGCAGCGGCGGCGCCAGCACCATCTATAGCAGGCCGGCATGGCAAACTGGACCGGGAACCTTCGACTCCGGGAATATGCGCGATCTGCCGGATGTCTCGTTGATGTCTGGCAATGGCGCCGACAACTCCACATGGCTGGTGTGCACGGCAGACAGAGCGAGCGGCACGACTTATACCGATAATTGCACAATTCAGAATGGTAGTTTTTACTTCACCGGTTTTGGCGGCACGTCTACCGCTTCGCCGGCCTTTGCCGGCATCCTGGCGCTGGTGCAGCAGAAGACCGGCAGCCGGCTGGGACAGGCAGCCCAGGAGTTGTATGCCTTGTACAACGGCAGTCATTCGAACTCGATCTTCCACGATCAGAATAAGGTGGGCAATAACTCGGTTCCATGCACCAGCAACTCTCCGAATTGTGTCCTGAACGCCGCCGGAAATTACTTCGAGAGCGGCTACAACACCACCACCGGCTATGACATGGCGACCGGGCTGGGCAGCGTGGATGCCACGCAACTGGTGAACTACTGGAATTCGTCAACCGGCTCGGCACCGGCGAATGTGTCTTTTCTTTCCATCTCGCCCAATCCGGTGACAACAGTTCAGAGCCTTACAGTGACCGTTTCGGTATCCGGCGCCAGTGGAACGCCGACGGGAATGGTCACGCTGTCGGGAGGCACCTATAACTCATTCCAGACGATTGGTTCCGGCAGTTGCGCATCAGCATCCAGTTGCGCCTTCACCATTCCGGCGGGTGACCTGGCTATCGGCTCCGACACGCTGACGGCGACCTATAGCGGCAACTCGATCTATGCCGTGGCGACTAACTCCACTACGGCGACGGTAACAGGGTTGACCGCATTAGTGACAGCCAATCCCTCGGCGCTCAGCATCAATTCGAACCAGATCGTGACCGTGACAGGCACAGTGGCCTGCACAGGGAACTGCACAGGCAGCACGACGCCGACGGGAACGGTGACGCTGACAGGCGGCGGCTACACCTCGCCGGCAACGGCGCTTTCCGGCACCGGCAGCTACTCCATCACCATTCCCTATAACTCCCTGGCAAGCACAGCGACAGGCGAGCTCGACACGCTCACCATAACCTACAACGGAAACTCGATCTACAATGCGGGAGAAACTGGCACGACCTCCGTGACAGTGACTTATGTGGCTGTGGCAACGCCAATCGTGACGGTAACTCCAGCGTCGAGCAGTATAGATTCGAGCCAATCACTGAGCGTGGCGATCACGGTCTCCGGCTCGGGGGCATCGCCGACCGGAACGGTGACGCTGACCAGCGGAAGTTACAGCTCCAGCGTGCAGACGCTTGCCGGCAGCGGCAGTTGCACCGCCGCTCTGTGCACCGTAACTATTTCGGCTAACAGCCTGAGTATCGGAACCGATACGCTCACCGCAACCTACAGCGGAGACGCAAACTACTCTTCAGGCACACCGGGAACGGCCTCCGTGACGGTGACAAAATCCGCATTTGCGCTCCAATCGACGAATATAGCCAGTTTGGCCCCAGGAGCGACGACAGGGAACACTTCGACCGTTACCGTGAGTTCGGCCACCTTTTATACGGGAACCATTACGCTCAGCTGCGCGCTGACCTCGGGTCCATCCAATACATCAGTAGACACTCCCACATGCATGATTGGCAGCACCACGGTGACGCTGGTCTCCGGCGTGCCGACCGGGACGGGGCAGGTGACCGTAACGGTCTACACGACGGCAGCTACCAGTGAGTTGCTCTATCCCAGGCTGCCCGGAAGAGGCTGGACAGGAGCGGGAGGCGGCGCGGCGCTGGCCTTGCTGCTCTTCCTGGGAATTCCGGCGCGGCGGCGCAGTTGGCGCTCGATGCTGGTCGTCCTGGTGATGATGACGGCGCTGGGCAGCCTGGCCGCTTGCGGCGGTGGCGGCGGCGGTGGCGGAGGTGGAGGTGGTGGAGGTGGCGGCAATACGGGAACGGCTGCCGGCATCTATACCTTTACAGTGACCGGAAGCGGGAACCCCACCGTCACTCCAACACCCACCACCGCCTTCACGGTGACCGTGAATTAGTAGCCTGTCGCCCGCGCCGTAGGCGCAATGGTTATTAGCCCCGCGCTTTAGCGTGGGGTTGGCGAAACCAACAATTCATACTGAGTCCCGTAGGGACGGCGCAGGTGCCCCATCCATCTGAGCGACGCGGAGCGGAGTCGAAGAACGTGCTTCTTGATTTATTGCGGAAAGGGTGGGATACCACGAACTCATCGCGCGTAAGCACCGTCTGCCCCGAGGAAGCAGGGGCTATCAGCTCTCGGCGCTCACCAGTTCCAAAGCCGCCGTTCCTTTGTGCGGCGCAATAAAGCTCTCGGAGCGCCAGGCGATGGTCAGCTTCTCCCGGTCGAGCAGCTTGCGAATCTGCCCGCGCGCGTGCTCCGCCCAGGGACCGCTTTTGTCCATTCGCGCGTAAGCCTGCCAGTGGCGCAGCGCCGCCCGCGCCTCGCCCTTGCGCTCATGGGCCAGCGCTAAATTGTAGTGGGCATCGGCATAGCCGGGAGCCAGCGCAATCGCCCGCCGATAAGCGGTAATCGATTCATCCGGCCGCTGCAATTCGTCCAGCACATTGCCCAGGTCAAAAAACGCCAGCACGTAGGTCGGGTCGATCTCCGTCGCGCGGCGGTAGAGCTGCTCGGCCCAGCCAAACTCGCGCAGATGAAAGTGGATCGTCCCCAGGTTGATCCAGGCCGGCGCAAAGCTGGGGTCGAGTTCCATGATTTCCTGGTATAGCTTGATGGCGCGGATCTTCTCGCCGGCCTCCTCGGCCCGCACCGCCTTGAGAAATATCTCCTGCACGCTCCGCGGAGCGTCTACAGCCAGCCTGCGCAGCGGCGCCGGCTCTGAGTTGGCCGACGGCTTGCTCATCTGCTGTTCCAGCCGATCGAAGTCAAAGAGTAATTGCCGGCGAATGGGGTCCACCATTGCCCCGCGATGCCGAAAGGCCAGCCGCGTCCCGGTCCTCACCACGCTCGCCTCCCGCAATGGATTCGTCATGCCCGCCACCGCCCTCATGGCGACTATCGAGTGCCGGATCGACGCCACCGACACGTCCTCCTCGCGCAGAGCGCGCAGGATGCGCAACTGCCCAAGGTCCTGAAAGCTGTAGCTCTGTTGCTGGGGAATGATTCCCGCTCGCTCCCATCCCTGCAACTGGCGGGAGCCGATCTGTAGAATGCGCAATACGTCCTGGCGGCTATAGCTGGTCACTCTTCAGTGCTCCCGTGTGTGATCCGGCAAGGCAATGGATCTCGAACTCCGGCTCTGAACCTGGGTTCTCAACCCTGCATTCCCCGGACTCGGCGCTTGGAACAGGTCCTGAGAAACCGCTCTTGCTTGAATTATGCCAAGTCATCGCGTGGATAAGTATGCGTGAATCATTGCAATTACAAAAATATTCGTGGATAACAGGTGCCTGATTAGGTTCACTTATGCCGAAAGTAACTCGCCTTGTGGAAAACGGAAGGGAAATGCACCAATTCATGTGATAACCCTATCAAACCCGCACATCGGGAATCGTGTTCGCACCGCCTTCTCCCGGAGACAGGCGAGATACTATCCGCGGCTGGGTCGTCACTGGAATCCACTCAATCACCAGCGAGCAGGAACAAATCTATCAAGCCAGAGGGATTGGCCTGCCCTCTGTTAACGTAAGGACTTAATGAGTTAGGAGCACAGATGCGCTCTGAGTTTATTGCGCTTCGGAATCATCCTGATGTTTCTGTTTTGATCATCGGCGGCGGCATCAATGGGATTGGCCTGTTCAACGAACTGGCGCTGCAAGGAGTCGATGTACTGTTGGTCGAAAAATCTGATTTCTGCTCTGGAACCAGCGCGGCAATGACGCGAATTATTCACGGCGGTCTCCGCTATCTGGAGAATGCGGAGATCCGCCTGGTGCGCGAGTCGCTTCGGGAACGAAACCGGTTGCTCAGGAACGCGCCTCACTACGTCAAGCCGCTGCCTATGACGATTCCCATCACCAGTTGGACATCGGGGATTGTTACTGGAATCCGGAATCTGTTGAATTGGCCCACCAGGCCGGGCAATCGTGGAGCGCTTGTTGTTAAGACCGGGCTGACTCTGTTCGATCTTCTCGCCGGCAAATCTCCGCTGCCGCGGCACCGGTTCCGTTCCGGGCGGGCAGCCCGCGCGCTTCGGCCCGCGTTGAATCCCAAGGTGGTCTGCACGGCGACTTACTACGAAGCCAGGATCACCTATCCGGAACGGCTTTGCCTCGAACTGGTTCAGGACGCCGAAGCCGCATGTTCCCAGGCGCACGCCATGAATTACGTCCGCATGACGAGCGCAAAAGGCGGAACCGTCGTTTTGCGGGACGAGGTCTCCGGCGAAAGCTGCGAGGTTAGGCCGAAGATCGTGGTCAACGCCACGGGCGCGTGGATTGACGGCACAAATCAGGCTATCGGACGCGCGAGCCAATTCATCGGCGGCACCAAGGGTTCGCACATCGTGATCGACCACCCTGAACTGGCAGCGGCTACCGGCGGAGATATGATTTACTTCGTCAACCGGGACGGCCGCATCTGCATCTTTTATGTGGTCGATGGCAAAGTCATCGCCGGCGCAACGGATATCCCCACCGACGATCCGGATGCTGTCTGCGACGAAGGCGAAGTGGATTACCTCCTTGACTCCATGAGCCAGGTCTTCCCCGCGATCAAGGTGTACCGCTCGCATGTGGTCTTCCGCTTCTGTGGCGTTCGCCCGCTGCCGCGCAGCAATGCCCTGACGCCGGGTCAGATCAGCCGCGACCACAGCTTTCCCCTGCTGCCTCCGGGCAATGGAATCGATTTCCCGACCTACTCGCTGGTCGGCGGAAAGTGGACCACCTATCGCGCGCTTGCCGAGCAGGTTGCCAACGTAATTCTGCGCGTGCTGGGCCGCCAGCGCGTCCGCAGTTCGGCGGATATTCCCATAGGCGGCGGCAAGGGCTATCCCCGGCTGCCGCAGGATACCGGATTGTCGCAGGAACGGCTAATGAGCTTGCAGGAGCGCTATGGCACAGGAGCGGATCGCGTAGCCGCTTATCTCGAAGCCGGACCGGATGCGCCGCTCGCCCATCACGCCGGCTACTCCTACCGCGAGATCGAATTCATTGCGCTTAACGAGCGGGTCGTCCACCTCGACGATCTGATCATGCGGCGCACACTGATCGGCATTCTGGGAGAGTTGACTCTGCCCCTGCTCAAAGAGCTGGCTGCCATCGTGTCGCGCGTTCTCCAGTGGCCGGAGCAGAAGACCGATGCCGAGATCGAACGAATCGTCCAGCTATTCAAGAAAGTTCACGGCGTATCATTAGCCGCCTGATCGAAGCTGCGCTCCCGCGGATATAAAAACAGTCGCGTGCCAGCATCTTGATGCCACTAAGAAACAGTGATTATCAGCCGTCGAATGAGACAAGACCTAACTTATTATTATTCATGTGTTTTGGAGAAGGATTGGAGGCGCGGGCCGGGATCGAACCGGCGCATAAAGGTTTTGCAGACCTGCCAGGGCCATTTGTGGGGTCTTGTTGAATCGTGTAAGTAATTGGAAACATTGACAAATTGGCCGAGGAAAAACAAGGGCTAACAAGGCCCCGCAAGCAGGTACCCCCACAATAGTCCCCACAGCGTTTTGCGTTCAATTTCTGCTCATTTATCGCACCAGCCATCATAGTGCGCCAATGAGTTTTGGGGGTACCAATTTCCCTTGGTGCAGGCGGATGGAGCCAGGACGCGTCACTGGTGCGGCAGACCCGGCATCCCTAGAACTAGTTGCATAAATTCCTCAAGGCGATGAGGAGACATGCGAAGTGGAGGAATCCTTGAAACACTGTGGGGATGCGGTCGTAGCGCACCTGGATGCGGCGGAAGTTTTGCAGCCAGGCGTTGGTGCGCTCGATTTTCCAGCGCTTGCGGCAGCGGCGCAGCTTTCGTTTGTCCTCGAATCGGCGGTTGCGGACGTTCTTGCGATAGGGGACAATCAACTCCGTCCCACCCTGTTGAATCGCATTCGCAAAGCATCGGAGTCGTAGCCTCGATCTGCAAAAACTCGGCGCAGATGGGAGCGGGGGCGTCCGCGTCCAACGCCGGAAACCTTCACTTGCTGGAGCGTGCTCTCCGCGAGCCGGCATTCGGCAATCTGCGCGGACGCAAGTTCGACTCCGACAGGAACGCCCTGGCCGTCGACCACCACCATGCACTTCGCACCTTTCCCGCGATGTGTTTTGCCGGCTGCCGAGCCCCCTTTTTCGCCGTGATGAATGTGGCGTCGAGAAAGGCTTCTTCCCAATCCAGCAATCGGCGCTGGTCCAGAATGGACAATAGCTTTTGCCAGGCCGCCAGACAAATTCCTTCCTCTTCCCACGTCCGCCCATCGGCAAGTTGACAGCCATGCCGTCGCGGCCGACTGGCGCGCCACGCTATCCTGAAGCAATGAACTGGTATCCGGAAAAGTCGGATTCGCTGCGCGCGGCTTACAGCGAATACCTCGCCGTCGCCGGCGATGCAGCCTTCATTGATATTTCACGCTGCACCGACCCGGCTCGCACGGACCAACCCTGGAAGAGTTTCGACTTCCTCATCCAGAACTTCGGAACACCGCCGGTAGTCCAGATCTGGACAAAAGGTCCCCGCGAGGTGCTCAGCCGGGGGCGCGCACTGCTCACTTTTTTGCGCGAGCAGAAAACCACGATTCTGTGCCAGCTGACCGTGACTGGATTAGGCCCCGAGATCGAGCCGGATGTTCCGTGGCAGGTCGACTGGGACGGAATCGAGAAGCTCATCGTGTTTCTGGGAACTCCTGAGGCGGTGCTCTGGCGTTACGATCCAGTTTTCCCGGGGCTATCGGATATCTCCGAGTTGCGTAACCTCGCCGCCAATTTTGCGTCTCGTGGTGTAAACAAGGCAGTTTACAACCAGGCCGAGTACGGTTTGGAACTTGTAGGCAGGCGCATGGGCGCCCAGGTTGCCCGCATCGACAGCGCGGTTGATGCGAATGTGTTCAGCCGTGAGATCGAGGCCGCAGGCCGGGATTATGGCGTCAGCTTTACCACTCTCGCCGAAGGGGAAAAGCTCGACAGGACTCTAAGCTTGTCCTCGCGAGGCTGCTGGCAATACGAGTGGCTAGCGCGAGTTGGCCACGGGTTTCCGTCGCGCGATTTTCTGCCGGGCGCGAAACGTCCCGGGTGCATGTGCGCGCATTCGTTCGATGTCGGCAGACCCGGCCAGTTCGCAGCGTGCCACCGGTGCGTCTATTGTTTTGCCCCCTGATCGGGCGACGCAGGCTCCCCAGCCGCGGGAGCGGCACCAAGATAGATCAGATTCTTCAGGCCGGTCAGCCAGCCGGGAAGTACATCGAGGGGATTGTGGTGCAGGTCCAGCTTCTCCAGCCGGACGGCGTTCCGCAGGCTGTCTGGCACCGTAGTCAGGCGGTTCGAATCGAGTTGCAGGTGTACCAATGCGGGCAGTTCTCCGATACTTTCCGGCAAGCCGGTCAGCGCGTTGCAGCCCACGTCGAGATAGCGGAGGGAGCGCAAGCCGGATAAGTTGTCCGGCAGCGTTGCAATCGAGTTATTAGACAACTTGAGATCCACGAGCGACTCAAGGTTGCCGATACTCGCGGGCAGTGAGGAGAGCGCATTGCGGAAAGCCCACAACGTTCTTAACCGCCGCAACTCCCCGATGCTCGCCGGCAACGCGGATAGCTCGTTGATATAGATATAGAATTCCTCGAGACAAACCCACCCTCCAATCGTCGGCGGCAGCGACCGAAGCGAGTTTTCCTGGAGGTGGATACAGCGCAGCGCGGTGAGCTGTCCGATATCCGCGGGAAGGCTAGCGAGGCGGTTCTGGCGGAGGTCGCAGTACGTGAGCGCGCGCAACGCGCCGATGTTTTCGGGCAGAGACAGAAGGCCGTTGCGGTTGAGCCACAGGCGGACCAGTGTCGCAAGCTTGACGAAGCTTTCGGGCAGGCTGGTCACCTGATTGTTGTAAAGATTCAGATCAAGTAGCGACGCCAGTTCGCCGATATTCTCGGGAAGGCGCCGCAACTGATTGTTCGACGCATAGAGATATCGCAGTGCGCGCAATTCGCAAAGGCTGTCAGGAAGCTCTCCGATGCGGTTTTGGGTCAGTGACAGTTCTTCAAGGCTTGTCAGGCGTCCGATGCCGGCAGAGAGGGAGGTAAGTTCGTTGTGCGCGAGTGAGAGCGCCCGAAGTGCGGTTAGTTTCAGAACCTCCTCCGGCAGCGCCGGCAGGCTTGCCTCGAAGAGGCCGAGTCGATCGATGCGCCCGTTGGAGAGCGTGTAGCCGAACGATTTGGACGAGAACGCTCCAACTTGCGGAATGGGCCTGCCTACGGCTCGTTCGAGCACGCGCAGCACGCCAAGATCCAGTTCGGCGAGCATCGGTCAGCAGGCCTGTCCGCACATTGCACCGCCCGGACGGCGCAGCCCATGGTTGCGTTCCATGCGCAGGTGGCGGACCGACCGGGCGATTTCGGGTGAAACCTCGGTCAACCGGTTCATCGACAGATCCAGCTCTTCGAGTTTCGCGAGCTGCGTGAACCAGGCGGGAATGCACGTGAACCGGTTTCCCCTCAGCCATAGGGTTTCCAGCCCACGCAGTTGCAAAAGACTCTCGGGCAGAGTTTCCAGCAGGTTGGCGCCAAGTTTCAAAGCGCGCAACCCTTGTAAACAACCGAGTTCGCCGGGAAGCGCAGAGAGTTGATTGCCGTCAAGGTATAGCTTCTCGAGCGAGGTGAGGCGGCCGATGCCTTCAGGTAGCGCCGCGAGCAGATTTTCCCGCAAATTCAGAACGCGAAGTGAGGTTAGTTCCCAAAGGCCATCGGGGAAACGCGAAATTCGGTTGCGCCAAAGGTTCAGCTTCGTCAGCCGACGCCAGCCGTCAATGCTACCAGGGAGCTCCGTAATGCAGTTGTTCCTCAGGTTGAGTACGGCCAGATTGCTGAGCCGTCCGACGGTCTCCGGAAGCCGCTGGAGAGCGTTGTCGTCGAGATAGAGTTCAGTCAGCGCGGATAGCTCACCGATACTATCCGGCAGCATGGTGAGCGCGTTGTGGCCAGCCCACAGTTTCTCCAGTTTGCGGCAGGATCCGATACACCGCGGCAGCGCCGTCAGGCTGTTCGCCTCTACGTCGAGACGCATCAGATTATCGAGTTTCCCCAAGCCTTCCGGCAATGTCGCGATGCGGTTGCGGTACAGGTAAAGCTCGCGCAGCCCGGCCAGACTGCCGGTCGTGTCCGGCAGAGTGGCCAGATCGTTGTTTCGCGCGTCCAACGTCGTGAGGGCGCTCATCTCACCGATGGCGGCTGGGATCGACTTGAGCCGATTGCGAGACAAATTGAGCATGCGGCACAAGCGGAGGCGTCCCACGCTCTCCGGTAACTCCGTGAGCCGATTTTCGCCGAGATCGAGCAACCGCAGCGCGTCCAGGCCACCGATTTCCTGCGGCAGAGCGTTGAGCCCCGCGCCGCGGAGCCCCAACTCGACGACTCGGCCTTGGCGCGCCGTAAATCCGAACGTGCCCACCTGGACCTCGCGCACGGTTGGAACTCGCCGGCCCGCCATTGCCTCGATGGACGCCAGGATCAGTTCGTCTCTTTGGATTAGCCCCCGCATCTCCAATCAATGTAAAACACCGCCGGAGATGGCGCAAGACACGCAGGATGCTAGAATCAACCAGTTACTTCGTAAAATCATTGTGAAACCATTCCGTATCATCTGTGTTAGCGAGGCTCTGTTCCTGTCAAACAAGGTCTGGCCAAACCGTGATCTTGCGATTCTGCGCGAACTTGGAATCGGGGCTATCGTAAATCTGACCGAAGACTACGCATACGTGGCGCCGCCGGGGATCGCCTGCCTCGCCAGCGCCTTCCCGGATGGGGGGTATGCCGCGCCTGAACAATTGCGCGAGATCTACAGCTTCATTAAACGGCATCGGGGCCGGGGCAACGTCCTGGTGCATTGCTCTGCAGGAGTTTCGCGCAGCGCCGGAATCGTGGCCGGCCAATTGATGCTCGACGACCCCGCCATCACTTGGGATCAAGCCGTGGACATGCTGAACGCCCGGCAGTCCGTATGGGTATCGGTGGAGACACGCGACAGCGTGCTGACGTATCTCTTCGGCGGGCGTGTCGAGCCCGCGCGCGAACTGCACCCGGACGATGCGGAAGTGCTCCGCCGCGTCGAGTACGCGGTGGCGACCGCACTGCCCGAGGTTCGCTCGATCAGTTGGAATACCAGGGGCTATGTAACCGACGGCGGCCGTGTGGCAGGCATCGGGCTATGCGGGCTGGACCTGGCAAAGCTGCCGGCGGCGGTGCTCTCGCTGCATCAACTGCGCGAACTTTGGCTGCTCGATAACCGCATTGAGGAGCTTCCCGGCGAAGTTGGCTCTCTGCGTGAGTTGCGGACGATGAATCTTTCCGGCAACCACCTCACCGCTCTGCCCGCATCGATCGGCGAATTATCACATCTGCGCGAGTTGAATGTCGCACGGAACCGGCTGCATGCCATTCCCGACACGGTGGGAAGGCTGGCTGAGCTCAAGCGGCTATACCTGCACGAGTGCGCGATCGAGGTCCTCCCCCAAGTCCTTGGCGGCCTGTGCAGCCTGGAGGAGCTTTACGTGCAGAACAATCGCCTGCGCCGGATCCCGGACGGAATCGGCGATCTTTCGCGGCTTCGCCGCCTGGCGCTCGACTGCAACGAGCTCGACACACTGCCGGCAAGCATCGACCGGCTTTCACAGCTTACGGCGCTCAACGTCGCCCGGAATCGGCTGACCGCGCTGCCGGACGAATGGGGTGGGCTCGCATCGCTCGATAACTTCAACATCAGCAGCAATCGCCTGGACAATCTTCCACGCGGCATCACGGCTCTGGCATGTTTACGGCGGTTGAACATTGCCCTCAATCCTTTTATCGATCTTCCCGGTGACGTGGAGCGCTGGCTTGGCGGTCTGCGCCACCGGGGCTGCTTCGTCATCCGCGAAGGCTGTGAGAATACGATGGCAAAGAGCGCAGCCGGATGATAACATCAGGTCAAAAATTGGGAGGGGCACAGGTGAAGGCGATCTTGATTACGAAGATTAGCGAGATCGAAGAGCCCAACCGATGCGGCATTGTCAATCCATCTAAGGCTTACCGGGCGTTGAGCCGGATCGTCCTCGATATCACCTATCGATGCTCTCTCGCCTGTCCGAACTGCAATCGGCTCTGCGGCGCCGCGCCTCGCAACCACGAAATCGGCATCGACCGGGTTCGTCAGTTTGTGGATGACTCGATCGCGCGCAATAAGACGTGGGAGCACATCTATATTGCGGGCGGCGAACCGTCGTTGCATAGCGACATCGAGAGTGTTCTTCGAATTCTCCAGCGTTACATCGATTATTACGAGCGGAACGGCAGAAAGTTGCTGGTCAAGTATTTCACGAACAACCACTCACCCGAGGCCCGCCGGGTGCTCACGGGGCTGTCCGGCTTCATCGTGGTGAATTCCGAGAAACGCGATTCAGACCGTCTGTTCAAGCCGGTCTGTGTCGCGCCCATCGACCTGGGCTTCTACGATGACCAGAATCTCCGGCCCTGCCAGGAGCTCTACCAATGCGGAATGGCGATGAACTACCGCGGCTATTATCCGTGCGCCGTCGCCGCGGCCATCGACGATGTGCTGCTGGGCGGACAGCTCGCCACCGAGCGCTGGCAGGATGTCACGTTTGAGCGGATGGCCGAGGTACTGCATCGGATCTGCCGTTTCTGCGGCCATTACTTCGAGCCGCTCGGATATCGCAGGGAGTCCCGGCTCATGGTGTCGGCGACTTGGGAGCGATTCTTCAACGGGCAGAGACCGGACGACCGTTACCAAAGCAGTGTGGAGACCGTATGAGAGCAACCACCAGTTATCGTCTTGAAGATGCTCTGGCCGCGAGGGAAAATCGCGACGCATTTTTCCGCAAAGGTCTGGAATACCTTGCCGCGAACTCGATTGCTGGCGCTTTGGGCAAGCGGAGCTGCCGGTTCCATTGGAATGTCAATCTCTATGTGGAAATGATGTCTAAATGCAACGGAAGGTGCGCGTTTTGCATCAACCGCGTGAAATATGACCGCACCGATATCCCTGACGTCCGCTACATCGAGAAGCTGGAAGCGGCGATCCGGCTTACACGCTTCCTCGATCCCTCGATTCAACTTGTCGGAGGCGAGCCGACCATTTTTCCGCGGCGGCTCCGGGCGGTTTGCGAGCTGATCGAGAAATATCGGTTGCGCAAGCCAGTGATTACCTCGAACGGCTCCGGTTTGGTTGAGAACCCTGGCCTTCTAGACGATATCGAACCGCGGCTGGCTCACCTGAATATCAGCCGCCATCACGATGACGATCAAAGCCTGAACGCCATCATGGGGTTCGTCAATCCCCTGACCAATACCGTCCTCGCGGGGCTACTGAGGACTCACCGGATCGCTCCCAGGATACGGCTGAACTGCTGTCTACTGGCCAGCGGGATCGCCGCCTACAAGGATGTGGAACGCTATCTGGCCTGGGCGCTCGAACTGGGGGTGGCCAACGTCTGCTTCTCGACTCTCTCGAATCTTCCAGCCGACTATTTCTATAGTGATGAAGTGGTGCGCCAAAGCCGGGAGAACGCGGTGGATTTCGCTGCCATCATGCGTGCCGTGGCGGCCGATCCACGCTTTCGGTTCGTGAAGTTCCACTCGGGCTCGCACTGCATGTATGAGGTGTGGCAGTACACCCGGGACGGCCGTTCTTGTGCGGTGGTGTTTGCCACATCCAACAACCATTTTGCCGAAGAGCTGGACCGCGTGGAAGACCTATTCGAGCTACTTGTGTTCCATGCCGAAGGCGTGCTGGCTGGCTCCTGGAACCGGAACTGTAAGAAAATTCTGGACTGAAGGGGGAATGTCGTGAACAGCGCGCTCGTGATTCTCGACATGCAGAATTACTTCTTCCGGACTCCGGAGAAGCGCGCCGCCTATCCGTCTCTCATCCGCTCACTCAATGAGTTGGTGGCGGCATTCGACCGCACCGAGGGATTCCGCATCTACAACGTGGTCAGCGTGCACAAGGCAGACCGCAGCACTTGGTCGCGCAACATGCTTCGCAACAACGCCGGGTGCCTGATCGAGGGCACGGAAGATGCCGCGGTGGTGGACGATCTGCAACTGGGCGGCAAGCCGGTCACCGTGCCCAAGACGCGGCATAGCGCGTTTCTGCGCACCGATCTGGAACGCCGGTTGCGCGCGGATGGAGTAGAGCGCGTGGCGCTGGCCGGCGTCTATACACACGGGTGCGTGGCGCTGAGCGCGGTGGACGCGTGGAGTCTCGATTTCGATGTGGCGGTGGCGGCGGACTGCGTCTTCAGCCACCGCCGCGACCTGGCCGATTTCTGCGTGGAGCGGTTACGGAACATGCTCAAGATCGATTTTCTGACGAACGATTTCATTCTTCAGAATTGGATTTCTCAGGCCGAAAACGGAGCTAGGTAACCAATGCAAGACTCGACCGCGACGCCCGGCATGATCATCGGTGAACGATGGATTGGTGCGCCTGATACAGTACCCATCTGTCTTGGCGAATGCGCGGGACGTGTGAAATACGTTGCGGGCGGCGACGACCTGAAAGCGATCGCCGCCGATGCCGCTCAAAACGGGGAGAAGCGGATCTATGTCTGCGATGCCACTGCTTCCGCGCTGCGGGTGCTGATCCCCTCCGCCCTCGGCTTTGTTTTCGGTCAAGGGAGCACTCTTGGGCACTTCGCCAGCGTGTTGCGTTATGACAGGCTGCCGGCGTGCATCAGCCGCAGGCTGTGGGCAGGCGCGAAAGACGCGATGGCGGGCAACGGGCCGGCGCGAGGCGAGCTGCGGTTCGGCCGCGCCGTGACGCCCGGCCCGGAGGCGCGCGTACGGTACGAGGCGGACCTCGAGCGCTATCGCGACAGGTTGCGCGACCATCGCGCGGTGGTCCCTGTGTATGATGCCGGCCGCGGCGCGGTCCGATCACCCGGCGAGCGGCTCGCGCCCGAGATCGGCGAAAAGGCGCTGGCAGTGAACGCTCTGCTGGCGGAGGGCTGCCCGGCGGCGAATGCGGTGTTTTTGACTGGCCTCGATGCCGCCTGCGGCTGGTTGACCGAAGACGCCGCTTTCAGGTCCCTGCTGGAGGCCCGCTTCCCGCGGTTCGGGAAGGACGGCGGTGCGTTGATGGTGCGGGGCTCGCTGCACTCCGATGATGGCTCCCACGCGGCCTGGTCTGGGCTGATCAAGTCGCCTTCGGTGACTACTCTCCCCGAGCTGGAGCGGGTGGTGGCAGAAAGCGTGTCGCAATATAAGCGTCTGTGCGAGCAGCTCAGCCCGGTGACGCTCGCGATCATCCTGCAGGAACGCATCGCCGCGCCGATTCACGGTACTCTTTGCACGGGACAACCTTGGTGTTGCAGTTCCGAGGGAATGGTGGCTGAACTGACCCTCGAGCCCGCGGAAACGGAGACGCGCAACCCCGTGTGGCTGCCCGACATGGACACTGCCGAGCAGGGCGCCTTGTTCTCCGAAAAGATAGACAGGCTGAGGGACAGTGATCCGCGGCTTGCGGGCAAGGACCTCCGCGGCGCGCTCGATCGCGTGGGTTGCCAGGCCCGGGCTTTGCAAGAGCGGTACGGAGCGCCACTCGACATCGAATTTGTGATCGCCGATGATATGCGATTCTATTTCGTTCAATTCAGACCACTGCTGCGGTTTCCCGTGGCGGCGCACCCAGGGAGGTCCATTGCTCGAGTTCTACAAAAGACGTGAGCGGCAGTTCCAGTCGGAGTGGCTTACCGCTCCGTTTGTTCCGCCGCGCGAGCTGACGATCCAGGCGAGCGGCTTGTGCTTTACGCCGGACGGCAACATCACGCTGGTGAGCGACGGCAAAGGGTGGGTCTGTCCCGGCGGCTACCCTGAGGAGGGCGAGACGCTGGAGCAGACATTGATCCGCGAGATCGCCGAAGAGGCATGCGCCCAGGTAATCGACTGCCAATACATCGGCAGCATCCGGACCTACGAACTGCCGCCGGTGCCTGAAAGCAGCCTGCCGCTGTTTTACCAGGCGCGTTACTGGGTTCGGGTGGCCAACGGACCATTTCTTCCGCAGCACGAGATGACGTTGCGACAGGATTTTCCGCCGTCTGAATTCGTGGCCGTGCTGCGATGGAACGCCAAACTGACCGCTGGCCGGATGCTCGAAGACGCGCTCGCGATCGAAATGCGCATGGCGCGGCGGGCTGCGCCATGAGGGCTCCGGCAAAGTGGATGATGCTTGGCGATGCGGAGCGGATGGGCTATTTCAGCGCTCTCCGCAGGGTTTTTGGCGACGGTATTTTAGCGGATGAAACTGGCCTGGACGCCTCCCGCCAGCGCGCCACCGAAGAATTCCGGCAGAGGATGAACCGCGGCTTCGTTCCCGCCTCGGGCACAAGCGGTCGCGAGCCAAAAAGGCTTCTGGTGACGGTAACCCAGCGGTGCACTTTCCACTGTTCCCACTGCTGGTTGTTCGCTTCTCCGGAGGCTGAATTGAGCCTCAGCCTGGACGAGCTGGATGCCATCGACCGCAACACGTCCATAGACAACTCGCCAAGCTGGACGGTCTCCGGCGGCGAGTTCTTCACGCTGCCACACTTCGCCGAGGTGTTGCGGCGCTATCCAATCGATTGCGTGTACACCAACGGATTCTGGGGATTCCCGGCGGCACGGTGCAGCGAGTACATCGATCGGATCGCAGAGGCGGTTGCCGGCAACACACGGCGCGGCGATCGTCCGCTGACGTTGATCCTCTCCTATGACTCCTTCCATGCCGCCGCTGCCGGGACGCATCTGCCACTGGCAACCGCCATTGCCGGAATTGTCGCCGAGTGTTACCGGCGGCTGCCCGCTGTGGCGATCCGGATCTCGCATGCCCAGCGCGAGTCCGGCGACACCCGATACCTCGACGTTGTGCGCGCGCTCGAGAGCGGCGGCTTTTCAGTGGCGCACGCCGAGGCCCAGGAGCGCAACGGCCGTATCACTGTGCTCGCGTACCGTTACTGGGCCGATGGCGGCGCTGTGAAACAGATGTTCGTCGATACGTATCCGGTGACAGCGATATGCCGGGCGTTACTCGACGACTGTACTGCCGGGACCTGGCCTGAGGCGCCCGGCCCCGGCTGGCAAGAACAGCCGCGCGCGCGGCACCAGTATACGGTCGGACCGGAAGGCGGTCTGGGCCTTTACGAAGTCCTATACGCTCCGCCAGTGCCCTACCTCTTGGCCGATGTGGTTCACGAGCGGTGGAGTGTCATCGAAGAGCGAATCATAAGGGATCCGATCGCCGTCACCTTGCAGAGCGATGGCGCCGGCCCCGTGATGTCGTTCCTCGACCGGTTCTACCCTGCCCTGGCGCGAGCCCTGGCCGCGCGTTGTCCTAGCGTCCAGGCATTCCTCCATCTGGCGATGCTCGATCCAGAGCGGCGTCTGCTCTTAAACTCTTACTTGGCGGATCGATTGCTCCGGCAGGACCGGTTGCGTTGTGTGGACCCGGGCCTGGCGTCGCGTCTCTCACGAGACATCGATGCCCTGTACGGGGTCGTCGGCGGAGACGGCGGCCGGTGAAAACTTATTTCTTTACGATTGCAGCCGGCGATGTCTATCGCGCTCATGCCGAGCGTTTGCACGCTTCACTGCGCGCGCTAGGTGCATCTCTCGATATTCTGGTCCCCGGCGCGCCGGGCAGCATGGCGGCCAAGCGTCTTAAGATTGCGGGCATTCTGAACGCGCCGCGGGATTGCGAGCGCATTATCTACCTTGACGCCGACACGTTTGCGCTCGATCTGGACGGGATCGACGCTGTAGAGGGCTCGTGGCGGATTCCATGGCGCATGCCGGTGGAATCGTACTTCCCGCGGACACTCGACGCACATTGGTGCGCCCAGCGGCTTCAGGCCTTCTACCGGACGCATGGACTGACGGAGTTAGACGAAGGCGGCAGCCTGGAGGGTGTGGAGTGGAACAGCGGAGTCATAGCCGGAAGCCGCGACGCCATGCTCGTGCTGGCGGAGCAGTGGGGTCTTTGGTGGGACCGCGTCCTGGATCTTTTTCACGGGCATTTCCGCCGCGATCAAGTCAGCTACCGCATTGCCTACCGCAAGGTTTGCGAGGCGCGTGGAATGGCGGCGCTACCGGCCGAGTATAACTGGGTTGCCTCGTATTTCGGAGTGAACCCGAACGCGCACATCCTGCATCGCACGATGGTGCGCGGCGTGCCGTGGCTTGACGAGGAATGGAATCGCATGGTTTCGCGCAAGTTGGCTGGCATCGACGTGCGGACGGCCAACCGCAGGTTCGATGGCGTCGGTATCCTTTCCGGTCGTCCATCGCTGCTGCGCCGGGAGGAGGCCGGCGGCGAAATCGAAGCCGGGCTGCTTGGTCAGACACTTAATTTCAGCCAGGCGCGAAGGGTCCTGCTCTGCGGCATCGACAGCCATGATCGCCGCTTCCTTCCCATTGCTGGCGCGCACGGCGCAGAGACTCTGTGCGTCGTCTCACCGGAAGCGGCGCAGGCGGATCGCCGCGGGTTTGACCTGGTGGTGTTTTGCGCGATGGACTATCGCCTCGCGCCAGAGGTGAAGCAGTGCTTCGGCGCCGACACGGTCTTCTGCTTCGCGGGTATCCACGACATGGCGCTCTACCGCGAGCTGTACGAGTTTCGCTACGTAAGGATTCTGGCCGAAGGATTCGGCGTGTTCTCCGACTCGCGCCGGATCGTATCGTGGCCCTACCGCCTGCTCCAGCCTGCCGGCGGCGTAGAAGGAGGCCGGATGTGAATCCCGCTGCCCATCGGCCGCAGGCCAAAGAGTGCGCGGCGCTGGCGGCGCTGGAAGCAGCATTGGGCGAGCCTATTCCACTTGCCAGGCCTGGGGACGCGTTCGGCTATGTGACGCGTGACGAACACGTGGTTTGCCTGCGGCTGGACGGCAAGGGGATCACGGCGGTACCGGAGATAGTCGGCCAACTCGAAGACCTCGAAATCCTCACCGTGTCGCACAACGCCTTGCGGCGGTTGCCGGAGAGCATCGGCGGCTTGCGCAGACTGCGAGAGCTATCGCTGCACGGCAACGAATTCGAGTTTCTGCCCGAGTCGTTCGGCAACCTCGGCGCACTCGAGCTGCTCGACGTCGAGCGCAACCGTCTCACGGCGCTTCCGGAGACGATCTGCGGTTTGTCCCGGCTCGAGGTGGTCTGGGCGAACCACAATGCCATCGAGCGGCTCCCTGAAGGCCTGGACTGCATGACAGGGCTGCGCGAGATGTATCTGTACGACAACCGCGTGGCCGCGCTGACGGAATCGATTGGTGCTCTTGCCAGGCTGACCCGCCTCGATCTGAAGCGTAACGCGCTCACTGCGTTGCCGCCCAGCCTAGGAAAGGCATTGGCGCTCGAAGAACTCAATCTTTGGTCAAATCAGATTTCGGAGATTCCCGACGAACTCTGCGACCTGCCGCGGCTGGCAGTGCTGAACCTTCGGGCTAACCGCCTCGCCGCCATTCCGGAACGGATCGGGAGGCTGACGGCACTGCGGGAACTCTACCTGGACTCGAATCACATCGGCGCGCTTCCGGAGGCCATTGGATGCTTGGGGCGCCTCGAAATCCTGAAGCTAAACGGAAATCAGCTGGAGTCGCTGCCCGGCTCGATCTCCAGGCTGAAAGCCCTGCGCAAGCTTTGGCTGCGAGACAATCGCCTGCGCCGTATTCCCGAGAGCTTCGGCGAACTCGCCTCGCTGCAGGACCTCGACCTGCAGTTGAACCAGTTGTCGTCCCTGCCGGAAAGTTTCGCGGATCTGGTGTCGCTTCGGGCGGTGTGGCTGGATCGCAATGCGTTCGATTGCGCTTGGATCGGCGCTTCCGCGGTGTTGAGGAAATTGGAGAGGCGTGGTTGCAGGATCTCGATATGAAAGCACTGCGGGAGAAATCGCGATGAGAATCGGTTGCATCTTCACGGCGAAAAACGAGGAGTTGCTGATTGGCGCCAATATCGCTTACCACCGCCACATTGGAGTGACAGATTTCTTTCTGTTTTTGGACCACTCGACGGATCGCACCAGGGCTATTGCAGAGCGGTTTCCCGGCATACATATTTACGAAAACCTCGGGCTGAAGGATTTGCTTCCCTATAGCGCGGCCCGGCCGGGGCTCGATCTCGAACTGATCCATCGTAAGTTTGCCGAGCACAACGGCGTGCGCCAGGTACTTCACGCCAACATGGCGCTTGAGATGTGCCGTGTCAAGAAGATCGACTGGTTGCTGCATGTCGATCCGGATGAACTAGTTTGCGTAGATTCGCGCCGCGTGGAACGCAACGGGCTGGCTGAATTTCTCGCGGCCGCGGACCCGGGGATTGGCGCGCTGATCTTCGAAAATCTGGAGCTGATGACCACGGCGTTCGATCCGGTTTGTCCGTTCGAAGGCCGTCTATTCAAGAGTCAGGCAATAACAGAGGAAGCGGCTCGTGGTCTGCCCAAGACCGAGGTGATCGATCCCCTCACCACCACCAAGGTTTCGGCGGGGTGGTTCTGGGGACATACCTCCGGCAAGCTGGCCGCCCGGGTGCACCCGCGGTCTCATTTTACTCACTTCGTGCATCGCTTCCACACCGAAGGCGCCATCCGCACAGTGCCGTGGTTGCTGCACTACAACATTGCGAGCTATCTTCACTTTGTGAGCAAATACCACAACTTTCGCGACTTCCCCGCGTTCACGAGCTTCGGCCATCCAGTGCGGCAGTTGCGGACGCTGCTGGTCAATGTGGTGAACGAGTATGGGCTCTCGGAAGCGGCCTTGGCCGAGTTCTATCGGCGGGAAATCGCCTACACGCCGCAAGAGATCGAGACCATCCGGACGCGCCGGGACGACGGAGTGATTCGGATCGACGCGGGTGCCGACTGGTTTCAGGAGCGCGGCTCCGCTCAGGTGCAGCCCCAATGAAGAGTCGCAAGGCGGCCCTGATTCTGGGGATCAATGCATCCCACCATGGTTCGGCATGCCTGCTGCGCGGAGGCCGGCTGGTGTGCGCGATTCAGGAGGAGCGCCTCAGTCGGTGCAAGCGCGACCGGATCTACGGTGCGAGTCCCTCGCGGGCCGTGCAGTACTGCCTGGACGCCTGCGGGATCGGGCCCGGCGATCTGGACATGGTGGTCTGGAGCACGCCGCGGCCGGTCAATAGCGCCGGCCAGGATATCGGCGCCAATCCACAACTGCAGATTGGCCGTTTCGGCACACCGGTAGTCTACCTTTCCCATCACCTCGGGCATGCCGTCAGCGCTATCGCGATGTCGGGCGAGCGCGAGGCCGCGGTGCTGGTAGTGGACGGAGTGGGCTCTCCGGTGGAGGATCTCGTGCCGCCACACCGCACCGCCATTCGTGAGGCGGCCGGTGAGGAAACGATCTCGCTCTACACCGCCCTGGACGGCGTGATTACGCCCCTCGAGAAGTACACCACCGGAGGCGCCAAGTGGTTTGAACCCAGCGGCTTCGGCATGCCGAAGTTCGCCAGCTTGGGAGGAATGTACGGGGCGGTGGCGGCGCAGATCTTCGGTCATGTCTCCGAAGCGGGGAAAGTCATGGGGCTGGCGCCTTTCGGGCAGGTGTCGATTCCACCGGAGGATTTCTACTCCGTCGAGGACGGCTTGTTCCGGTTCAGTTCGACGGTACCTGAACGGTTTGCCTTTCAGGGCGCATGGCCCTTGCATCAGCGGCTCTATGCCGACCTTGCGCGATCCGTACAGAACGCCCTCGAAGAGGCGCTGTTGCTGATCGTGCGCCGCCTGTCGCGGCTGTCCGGACAGAAGGTGCTGTGCTACGCCGGTGGTGTGGCATTGAACGGAACGGCAAACGAACGCATCCTTCGTGAAGGAGGATTCAATCGTGTTTACATCCCCGCGGCCGCCGAAGACAGCGGTGTGGCGATCGGCGCGGCTTTTTACGGCCATTGGTTGCTTGCGGGTTATTCGGCGGGCAGCAAAGTTTCCAGCGACCAGTGCGGCCGGCCGTATGGTGCGTGGGAGGTCGCGGCAGCCATCGAAGAAGTTCCGGTCGTCTCCGTGCCCACCCCGGCGGGTAGTTCCATTTACCGGGAAACCGCGCGCCGTCTGACGGCAGGCCAGTTCGGCGGCTGGTTCGAGGGTGGGAGCGAGCTGGGACCTCGGGCGCTTGGACAACGCAGCATCGTGGCCGATCCCCGGCGAATCGAGACAAAGGCCGAGTTGAATAGCCGGATTAAACAACGCGAGGCATTCAGGCCGTTCGCCCCCGCCATACTCGAGGAGCATGCGCCGGAGTGGTTCGATTTCGAAGGCACCGACCCCCATAGCCCGTTGATGCTGCGCGTGGTTGCTTTCAAGCCGGAGAAAGCGGCTTTGGTTCCGGCGGTATCCCACGTGGACAACAGCGGTCGTCTGCAAACCGTTTCGGCTGGGACAGCGCCGTCGTTTTACCGTCTGATTGCCGCATTCCGTGACGAAACGGGCATCCCGTTGCTGCTGAACACGTCGTTCAACGGTCCCGGCGAGCCGATTGTCGAGACGCCGGCGGACGCTCTATGGGGGATGCTCGCATGCGGCCTGGATTTTGTGGTGGTGGAGCATCGGATGATCGAGCGGAAAGCAGGCGTTTTTACACTGCTCGACCTGACGCCCACGATTCTTGCCGACGCAGCTACCCAGGACGGTGAACTTGAACTCCTCGATGCGATGAACGGGATTCGGAATGGCCACGCGATTCTCGAGCGTTTAAAACAAAGGGGTTGGGAAAAGCGAATCACGGCCGAATGTCTATGCGTCCGCATGGCTCGATTGCGAGCGCAGAACCGCATCTGCTTCAAAGGCTGGTGAATCGCTGTATTTCATTCCTGGTCCGCCGGACGCGATCCTAGAGGAAAGTTGGCTCATGATAAACCTGAGCGCATTAACAAGAGAGAAATATTTTATCTGCCAAAGATAGACAGTTCCGATTTGTTTTCTTTGCGACTTAAAGCGGAGCTACCGCAGGCCCAAATCGAGTGCGGGCTTTGCGCTCTGCCCGATTGCATAAACGTCTATGAAGTGAGGTCAAACCATCAGCGGGACTATTGTTCCCAGGCTTGCGCACACAAAGCTTCCGTGAGAAGGCGGCGGGCGGAAGAGAAGGCGGCAAGAGATGCAGCGAAGGCAGGAACGGCGGGAATTAATGCCAAGAAAGGCAGAAAATGGCAATGCCGCTGTTCAAGCGCGGCGGAGGTACTGGTATAAGTTTTGGTACGGAGGGCGGCGCTACCGGAAAAGTACAAACCTGAACAATCAACGAGACGCGGGAGACATTGAAAGAGCCTTCAGGACCGCTCTTGCCAAGGGCGAAGTGGGCATTACCGAACGCAATCCCGTTCCGGGCCTTCGCGCCAGTATGGCCGATTTTCTCAATTGGTCAGCGGAAGAACACGCGGTGCACCCGCGCACCCATGTTCGTTATAAGACAAGTAGAATGTAAAAAGTCCCCACAGTGGCATTGTGGGCCTTCTCTGAGTTTGCCTGTAAGTTGTTGAAAGGATTGGAGGCGCGGGCCGGGATCGAACCGGCGCATAAAGGTTTTGCAGACCTCTCCCTTACCACTTGGGTACCGCGCCTTGGCAGGGCTGCTTAATGAATATCCCATGCCGCCGTAGCCGGCCCGGCTTGCGCCGGAGGGCGGAATGGAGCGGGAGACGAGATTTGAACTCGCGACCCTTGCCTTGGCAAGGCAATGCTCTACCACTGAGCTACTCCCGCTTGTTGCAATATTGAGTATATCGGGGCAGCTAAATCAGGTCAAACAGCGGCCGGCGCCACGCCTGAAACTGGCATGCCAAAATCGGGCCGCGTCCCCTTCTCCTCGCGCACCAGCTCCCCGTCGCGCATATACAGAATCCGGCTGGCAATCGCCGCCGCCTCGGGATTGTGGGTGATCATCAGCGTGGTCTGGCCCAGCTCACGGTTCGAGCGCAGCAACATGTGCAGCACCGCGTCCGAGCTTTTAGTATCCAGGTTGCCGGTAGGCTCGTCAGCCAGCACGATGGCAGGCCGGGTAATCAGCGCCCGGGCGATAGCCACGCGCTGCTGCTCGCCGCCGCTCAACTCCGATGGCCGGTGCTCGAGCCGCCCCTGGATCGCCAGCATGTCGCACAGATGGTCCAGATAAGCCCGGTCCAGCGGCTCCTTCTTCCCGTTGTTCATGCGGCCGCTTACCGCATAGGCGATCTCGATATTGCCCATGGCCGAGAGCGTGGGCAGCAGGTTGAACTTCTGGAAGACAAATCCGATGCGATGCTTGCGTAGCCGCGTCCGCTTGGCGTCCGAGAGCGAGGCAAAGTCCACCCCGTCAATCACCACGCGGCCTTCGGTAGCCTGCGTCAGCCCGCCCAGCAGGTAAAACAGCGTGGACTTGCCTGAGCCCGAAGGGCCGACAATGGCGACAAACTCCCCCGGCTCAACGGTGAGCGAAACCCGGCGCACGGCGGTGACCTTAATTCGGCCCGCCTGGTAAACCTTGGTCAGGTTTTCGGCGAGGATGATCGGCGAAGATTGTTGGGGCTGCACAGCTTCATTGTAAATGCGACAGCCTCGGATGAGCCCTCAGGTGCGCGCAACGCGCTGGCTGTCATGCAAGGGAGTGAGCAGTCGAGCCAGCCAAGCGGCCAGTTTACCGAACCAGGGGCGGCGGGGCGGCGCAGCATCTGCGGGCTTTGCCTGGGCCGTGACGGAGCGCAACTGGGCCAGCGTGTCCTTGACCATCGCCCGCAGGCTCTCGGCCTCGAAGGTGCAGGAACGCAGATAGGCCGAGACGGTCAGGCCGGCCTCGGCGGCCCGCCGGTGCAATTGCGCGCACTCCTCCTTGCTCATGCGGATGGTGATGCTGGCGTCTTTGAGGTTCCGCTCGAAGGGCGCGGTCCGATAGGGGCTGGACCCTGGGGCCGGAGTTGCCATGGGCTCCAGGCCTGGAATGTGACGAGCAACCTGTTTCTGCGCCGCCAGCGGGAGATCCGAATACGCCTCCTCATAACTATATGGCTCTGCATTGGCAGGCTGGGTAAGCGACTGATCTGAAACTTGGGAGGGACGGTAGCGCGCGTGGGCCTTCAGTGCGCTCTCGTAGCTGAGGATTGCCACGTCGTCGGCCAGATCGTCATCGTTCCACGCGGGCGCGGGTCTTCGTTTCGTCGACAAAGACCCGTCACCGGGGATCCCGGCGGGTTGCGCGGGCTCGGTAAGCGCGGCCAGCAGTCCCGCAAAACTGGAGGAGGATGCGGATTCCCACCCCTGCGACGAAGACCTGTCAGCGGGAATCCCGGATTCAGTTGCTTGTTCCATGGCATGGAGAATAGCGCGAGGCAGTACAGCAAGGGTGAGGAATTTCACATGCGAAGTCGGAACCCCTCCCAGAAGAGAACGAGCCGACTGCCTGTCCTGAAATGAAACACATTGGCGCTCCGTCTACCACCCTAAAAAAGTACGGAGGGCAGGCAGCGATCAGGCGCAGACCGCTTCGATGGCCACGGGTTCGGGGAGTATGCGGCCAGGGAGCCTCAACAGTTTTGTAACGGCTTCGGCAGTCAAGGGACGGGCAAAGAGAAAGCCCTGGCCATAGCGACAGCCCATCTCGCGCAATAGGAGGTATTGCTCTCGAGTTTCAATCCCCTCAGCTACCACATCCATGCCCATCACGCGGGCCAGTTCGATGATGGTGCGTACAATCTGCAGCGGTTGATCACCCTCGGTCATGCGGCTGACGAATGAACGGTCAATCTTGAGAACATCAAATGGAAACCAATGCAGGTTGTTTAGGGAACTGTATCCAGTGCCGAAGTCGTCCATCAGCAGGGAGACGCCCAGCCTGCGCAGACTGCCGAGCACTCCCATGGCGGTACTTACATTGGGAATCAGGCTGGACTCGGTCATCTCCAGGCCGAGCTGGCGGCTGGAAATGCCCGCTTGCACTAGGAGGGCCTCGACGTGGTCGGCCAGGCCCTCGCGTGAGAACTGGAGGGCGGAAAGGTTGACGCCGACCCGCAGAGAGACGTGATGTGGATCCTCACGGCACCACTTCTGAATCTGACTGCACGCCTCGGCGAGCACCCAGTCGCCGATGGGCAGGATAAGCCCGCTCTTTTCGGCCTGCGGGATGAAGTCCATGGGCGGGATCAATCCCCGCTCGGGATGCGCCCAGCGGATGAGTGCTTCGAGGCCGACAATTCTGCACGTGACGAGGTCCACCTCCGGCTGGTAATAGAGTGTGAGCTGTTTTTGCTCCAATGCCTGGCGCAGGTCGGCGCCGCTCGGCCAGGTATTGTTGGTTGTCTCAGCAGCGAGGTGAGCGTGTCGCGGCCCTTTTCTGTTCTCACTGAGTGTCTTGCGCAGCCGGCGCAGCTCCAATTGGCTGCAGACCATATCGGCCAGGCTTTCCAGTGTGCGAATCTCGTCCGGCTGCAAATCCTGGCACGGCTTACGGTGGAAGATAATCAGGATTCCGAGGATCTTTCCATCGTAGGAGCGCACCGGTACCCCGGCAAAAGAAGCCATGCCGAGTTGCTTGAGTCGCGGCAACAGCTCATCGCATTGAGGATGGTTGACAATGTCGGATACGACCACAGGACCGTCTTCGACGAGTATTAGGTCAAAGATGGAGTTCTTGCGTGGCAGTTCGCGAATTATCTGGCGCCAGCAGGACTTCATCCAGATGCGGCTCTCGTCGGCAAAGGCGATGGCGGCGGAATCGGCCTGGAAGTACTCGGCAGCCAGGCGGGTAATGGCATCGTAGCTGGGTTCTGGCAGAGTGTCGAGAATCCCGGTTGCATACAACGTAGCCAGCCGCGCACACTCCTGCTGCTGGTCCGCAACCCCCAACTCAATCGCTACCTGTGGCATTCTGACTCCTGACCCTGCTTCTGACCCTGTGATCCCACGACGGCTTGACCCCTTTGAAGACTGCGACCTCTTACGCCAAATTGCCTCGCAAACAGCCAAAGACAAATAGTCTTATCTCCTCATTGAGTCGCGGTTACAACATTGAACGGTCTCTGATCTAGCTTGCCGCACAGGCGCCGTATTTTCCTTATCGGAAAGGATTACCAAGGGCATGAGGTTACCGCGGAGAGGTTTAGGTGAGTACCGGACCCGCGCTCCACGTACTATTTGAGGGCAGTCGGCTGCTCCGTTTCCGTCCACAGGAAGGAGTGTGCTCCGGCGGAATGCCCGTCAGCAAGGCACAAGTCGATAAGGTGAGGTCATCTTCAGCTACAACGTGGTTTCGCGCGTCGAAAGGGGATTCCCCGGTAAAATCATCACCAGTGGAAGAACAGCCTTCAACCCAACCCACAGCGCCGGCGCTGTCCAGATGGGCGCGCGGCCTGAGACTGCTGCGCCCTACGCACGCGCACACCGCCTTCACCGCGACCCTGGTGCTGATGGCCTCCGCCTTCTTCTCGCACATTATCGGCCTGGTGCGGATCAAATACATTGCCGGGCTCTTTGGCATCGGCATGGAAGCCGATGCCTTCAACGCCGCCTTTGTGCTACCGGACATGATTTCGTACTTTCTGGTAGGCGGCGCGGCCTCCATCACCTTTGTCACCATCCTCACGCGCTATCGCGAAACCGGGCGCGAAGAGGAGGGCCAGCGGTCGCTCTCGGTGATTCTGACCACCATGTTCCTGGTGCTGGGAGCGGCCATTGTGCTGGGGGAAATTTTCGCGCCACTCTACATTCACTGGTGGTTCAACGGCTTTGATCCGGTGAAAGCGGCACTCTGCACACGGTTGACGCGCATTGTGTTGCCTGCGCAGTTGTTCTTCTTCGCCGGCGGAGTCTTCGGCGCGGTGCTGCTGGTGCGCAAGCAGTTCAGCGTGCAGGCCTTCTCACCGCTGATCTACAACCTGGGCACTATTGCGGGCGGCCTGTTTCTGGTGCACCGCATGGGCGTCTCTTCGCTGGCCATCGGCACACTAAGCGGGGCATTTCTGGGTCCGTTTCTGCTGAACGCGGTCTTCGCTTGGCGGGCGGGCACGCGCTTCCGGCTCATTCTTGACTGGCGCGACCCGGGATTGCGCGAGTGGGTACGGCTGTCGCTGCCGCTGATGGTCGGGGTTTCACTGGTGAGCGCCGACAATTGGATCATCGCCCACTTTGCCTCGAATGTCATGGGGGCGGTCTCGTTGATGACCTATGCCAAGCAACTCTTCACCGCGCCCATGACCATTCTGGCCCAGGCGGCCGGCGCGGCCTCCATGCCATTTTTCGCCAGCTTGTGGAGCAAAGAGCGCCATTACGAATTTGCCGTTGGCGTGGCAGACTCCGTCTCGCGCGTGGCCTCGCTGGGGCTGCTGGCGGCTTCGGCCATGGTTGCCTTGGCCGTGCCGCTGGTGGAACTGCTCTTCATGGGCGGACGTTTTTCCCCGGGCGATGCGCGCGAGTGCGCCGGTTATTTTGCCATCTTCTCCATCAGTTTGTTTCTGTGGTCGGCGCAGGCAATTTATTCGCGGGCCTTTTATGCCGCCGGGAATACCTTTCTTCCCATGGCCGCCGGAACCGTCGTGACGCTGGTTTCTCTGCCTATCTATTACTCGCTATATCACGAGTATGGAGCCATCGGGCTCGCCGCCGCCTCTGACCTGGGAATTGCCTTGCAGACCGTGGCCCTCGCCGTGCTGCTGCATCGCCGGCACATGGTCTCCCTGGCCAGTCTGGACTATGCGGAGATGGGCCGCTGCCTACTGGCCGCGGTGGTGAGCGGCGCGGGGGTTGGGGTTTTGTTCTGGTGGTTGGGCGGCGTGGCGCATAGGGCGATGCCGGGTCACGTTTACTGGATTGACCTGGCGGTGCTGCTGGCCGGTACGGCGCTGTGGTGCGTGGTTGCCAAATGGCTGTTGGAAAAGACCGGATCGGCATTGCCCAGAGTGACGATGAGGCGGCTCGGACTGGGGTAGGGAATTCCTCTGCCGTTTCCGGTTCATATTTTGTTATCTACATCATTTTATGTGATTTATAAAACAAATTCTTCAGTTCGTTTTCACTTCGTTTCCCGATTTTCTCCCCTCAAAGCCAAGCGCTTATATGGGGCGGCAAAGCACACACTCCCAGTCAGACGCCCGCACCCCTGCGTTAGCAGAGACGCGGGCGTTCATGCTGAGCCTGCGCTGTGGCTACAAATGGGCCGGCTTGGGCGGCTCGGGCGCGGCCGAGGCCGGAGCGGCAAGTGGCTTGGTTTCGGCGGAGGGCTTGGCGTCGGCTTTCTTGATGTCGATGCCGCCCTTGAAGAA
>Ga0326727_10002913_pt1 | contig 56421 bp, 66 predicted proteins | sample MB2enrmetagenome_FD_207643 | JGI IMG/M metagenome (GOLD analysis project Ga0326727, IMG submission 207643) | Lab enriched peat soil microbial communities from McLean, Ithaca, NY, United States - MB29MY | ecosystem: Environmental > Terrestrial > Soil > Wetlands > Peat | place: USA: New York...
TGCGGCTCTCTTCTTCATGGCGGCTCCTTTGCCCTTGGGGCTCTGAGTCCTGGCAGACCTGATTCTCAGGCCGGCCGAGGAGCCGCCGCTACGTCACGTTTTCAACAGAGGCCGGGGCATCCCCCCACCGATGGCCGGACGAGGTTTGCGACGAGGTGCTCGCGCGCCTGCTCGCGCTGAATGCCGAGCGTGCGACGGACGAGAAGCGGCAGGGCGAGGAAGCGAAGTTCGTAGCGAAGCAGGCGCCTACATCGGACGCGCCTCCGAAACGATCTCGCAGCAGCAAGCGTGATGCCGGGCCCAAGCTCCCCGGTGTCGAGTAACGTAGTCGGTCGCTCGCCATGTCCCGAACCCCAGCTCAGATCCGTGCCGAGCTCGCGGCGACTCTCCCCCTGGATCTCGTCGGCCCATCGCCCGGTCACCCGCTCGAGGCGGAGGCGCTGCCTCTGCCGCCGTCGCGCTGGTACCTGACCGGGTTCCTCGTGCCATTCGAGGCCGACGAGGGCCAGAAGTCGGATCCGACTGGACAGGAGCAGATAGCGTCGGGGGGCGAGGGCGGCGGGACCGACGACGACAACACGACCGAAGAGGCGTCCGCGCGCCGCGTCTACTTCCCGTCATCGATGGGGGTCTCGGTGCTCGTGCCGGAGAGTACGAAGGCGCTCGAGGTCACCGTCACCTGGGGCGACTACCGAGCCGAGACGACCGACGCACCGAACGAGGATGAACCGCCGCCGTCGAAGCGCCTACCTCGCGAGGTGTGGAAGCGAACCCCGCGGCAAGAGTCCGTCACAGTCGCGCTCAAGTCAGGGCGCCAGCAGGCCGAGGTCCCCAACAGTGCCGGGCTGCGAGTTGTCATCGCGATCCGCACGGTCGCCGCGAGCGGCCTGGAGCTCGTCCCGAAGGGGACGCGGGCGGTATCCGTTTTCCTGGTGAACCACCGCGATCCCGGCGTGGACGCGCGCAAGGACGAGAGCTTCGCGTTCCAGGCGGGGCTTCGCGTGGGAGTAGGGGGGGCGCCGCCGCGCGAGGCGCTGGACCGCGCCGCTGATCCACTGTGGTCGAAGACCTCCGGCACCGGCTTCGTCGCACGCCCGGACCTACGTGGTCGCGAGAGCGCCGAATGGGATGAGCAGGTTGCGGAGCTCCAGTACCGCAACGTGTGCGAGTTCGCGGTCGGACACGGGATTGCGACGTGTGCGCGGGTCGACAGCGACGGAGCCTGCCGCACGGTGGAGACCACTTGGATCCCTACCGCGCAGGTCGAGAAGGTCGTCCCGGGATCGGTCACGGGTGCGGAGCTCGGGATGGAGGCACTCGCAGCCACCGCGACTGGTGACGGTCTCGCCGCGATACTCCGACCCATGGTCGAGGCGTACGGCTCGTGGATCGAAGCGCAGCGAAGCATCGACGTCAACGATGCATCGCGACGCAAGGTAGTCGAAGAGCTGCTCCGGCGCGCGAACGGGGTGAAGGCCCGGATCTCCGCCGGGATCGACCTTCTTGTCGAAGACCCCCAGGCGCTCGAAGCCTTTCGCATCGCGAACCGCGCCATGGCTCGACAAGCTCGGCGCCGGGCCAAGGACTTCGAGGCGACGGGGCTCGCTCCGACGTGGCGCCCGTTCCAGCTCGCCTTCGTACTGCTCAATCTGCGGGGCATCGCGAAGCCCACGCATTTCGATCGGGAGACGGTCGACCTCCTCTTCTTCCCTACCGGCGGCGGCAAGACCGAGGCATACCTCGGGCTCGCGGCGTTCACGCTCGTGCTGCGCCGCCTTCGCAACCCGGGCCTCGCTTCAGCCGGCGTCGCCGTGTTGATGCGCTACACACTGCGGCTTCTGACGCTCGACCAGCTTGGCCGCGCCACCACCCTTATCTGCGCCCTCGAGCTAGAGCGACAGGCGGACGTCGAGAAGCTCGGACCGTGGCCGTTCGAGATCGGGCTTTGGGTGGGCCAGAAGGCCACCCCGAACCGGATTGGGCGCAAGGGAGACAACGACCGCAACTCGGCACGGGCGCGTACGATCGCCTTCCAGAACGACGACAAGAAGCCGAGCCCCATCCCGCTCGAGAACTGTCCATGGTGCGACACTCGGTTCCGGCCGAGCTCGTTTGTGCTCCGGGCCGATGGCCGGCCGAACAACGATCACCCGACCGACTTGCGCGTCCAGTGCGTGAACCGGCACTGCGAGTTCTCTGGCGCCAAGGGGCGCCCGCTGCCGGTCCTCGCCGTCGACGAGCCCATCTACCGGCGGCTCCCGTGCTTCCTGATCGCGACCGTGGACAAGTTTGCCGGGCTGCCCTGGGTAGGTCAGACCGGCGCGCTCCTCGGTAGGGTCGAACGGCACGATGCGGAGGGCTTCTACGGACCCGCGGACCCGGGCGTCGGCCGGCCGCTCGAATCTCCGTTCTTGCCGCCCGACCTCGTCATCCAGGACGAGCTCCACCTCATCTCTGGCCCGCTTGGCACCATGGTCGGCCTCTACGAGACGGTGATCGACGCGCTCGCCACTCGTCGCGTGGGCGAGCGCGACGTCCGACCGAAGGTGGTGGCGTCCACCGCCACGGTTCGTCGCGCCGAGAAGCAGATCCAGGCGCTCTTCGCCCGTACCGACGTCGAGGTCTTCCCGCTGCCGGGCCCGGACCTCCGCAATTCGTTCTTCGCGCGAACGCTGCCTGCGGCCAGCCCCGATCGACCAGACCCGGAGAAACGCAACGCGCGCCTCTACATCGGCGTCGCCGCGCAAGGTCGGAGCATGAAGGTATTGCTCCTGCGCGTGTACCTGGCGCTGATGGCCGCGGCGCAGCGGGCGTACGAAGCCGAGGGCGGCGTGAAGACCAGCCCGAATCCGAGCGATCCATACATGACGCTCGTCGGCTACTTCAGCAGTCTCCGTGAGCTGGGCGGCAGTCGACGGATCGTTGAAGACGAGGTGCGCTCACGACTTGCCGGGTATCAACGGCGGATGCGGGTTGGGGAGAGCGACGGCGCGTTTGCCGCCCGCCGCATCGCGTACGACGTACTGGAGCTCACGAGCCGCGAGCCGACGAACAAGGTTGCGGACACGAAGAGACGGCTTGCGCTGGACTTCGGCGACAAGGAACGGGTCGACGTCGCGCTTGCGACGAACATGATCTCGGTCGGCCTCGACATCTTGCGCTTGGGGATGATGGTCGTGCTGGGCCAGCCCAAGACGGCGGCGGAGTACATCCAGGCGACGAGCCGCGTCGGGCGCGACGACGAACGCCCCGGCATCGTGGTGGTGCTGCTCAACGTGCACAAGCCGAGGGACCGTTCGCACTACGAGCGCTTCGAGGCGTTCCATGCAAGCTTCTACCGCGCCGTCGAGGCGACGAGCGTCACACCGTTCGCGCCGCGTGCGGTGGACCGCGGGCTTCCCGCAGTGACCGTCTCACTGGCCCGGCACGGGTGCAGCGACCTCACCGCGCCCTCAGGCGCGATCCGGATCGGGAAGGTCCGAACGAAGCTCGATTTCGTGGCCGATACGCTAGGAAAGCGCTTCGCCGCGCACGACCGCGATCGCGATCCACGCGCGGTGGAAGCCGACCGTGCGAAACTGCGCACGCGCGTCGATGACCTCCTCGACGCTTGGGCTGTTATCGCCCATGACCAGGAGACCCATGGTGCCGGTCTCCAGTACCAGCGCGAGGAGGGGGGGGCGCCGCCGCTCCTTCACGATCCGCTCGATCCCGAGCTGAAGAAAAAGGCACGTGTCGCGCAAAGGTTCAAGGCGCAGTGGTCGCTGCGCGATGTCGAACCAAGCGTGAACCTATGGGTCAAGACCATCGAGGGGCTCGACGTCGCGCTCGAGGAGGCGGAGTCGTGAAGCCGAAGGGCGCTCCGCGCGCGCATGGGCAGATCCGCCGCAGTCAGGTGGTCACGACATTTGGCCCTGGAGCGATGCTCGACCTCCCGAGTCACTCCGTCATCCTCGGCGGCCTGGAGTTTTGGGGTGACCCCCTGCGCAGCGGAAGCACTGCAATTCGAGAGGAGCGCCTACTCGAGCGCGTGCGGCGACTCCTCGAGCGCGACGACATCGTCATGTACCCTCCACCCGTCGACCTCGCAGACGGAGCGGACGGCGCTGTCGGCATCACGGCCTTCCTTTTCCCGGAGTGGTTCGTCGGGCAGTACGAGGAGATGCCGCGCGCCGGCATTCGCTCGCGCCCCCTTCTGAACCGGCGCGATCTCGTTACGGGCAAGTTCTTCGGGCCGGACAAGAAGAAATACCCGGTGGTGCCCATCCGCTTCGTGCAAGCGTGCATCAACGGTCACATCGCCGACATCGACTGGCACGGCTTCGCACACGAATACAAGGACACCTGCAAGCGAAAGCTCTGGCTCGACGAGCGCGGAACGAGCGGCGACTTGGCCGACATCTTCGTCCGCTGCGAGTGCGGCCGTGCGAGCCGGTCGCTCGCCCAAGCGCTCCCACACGACGACCGCCCCATGCCGCTCGGCTTCTGCCGCGGCCATCGACCGTGGCTCGGCGTCAACTCGCGCGAGGAGTGCGGCGGTGAGGATGGAAAGGCACAGCCGAACAGGTTGCTGATCCGATCTGCCAGCAACGCCTACTTCCCCCAGATCCTCAGCGTGATCTCCATCCCAGAGAGCGACGCGCTTCTCAAGAAGGGCGTGGACCAGGTCTGGGAGGACTTTCTCCTCTACGTCGAGAGCCTCGACGACCTGAAGAAGGAACGGCGCAAGGCGCGGGTCGCGCCAGCTCTCGAAGGATTCTCCGACGACGCCGTGTTTGCGGAGATTCAGCGGCGCAAGACGGGCGTCGGAGCTCCGGACAAGACCATCAAACAGGCGGAGATCGAGACGCTCCTCGCGCAGAAGGACGCCGTGGGGGAGGACGCGCCAGACGGCGACTTCTACGCAACGGCCCTGCCGCTGCCCAATGACCGCCGTGGGGCCATGCGAAAGGTCGCACGCGTCGTGCTCGTGCACCGACTTCGCGAGGTCACGGCGCAAGTCGGTTTCACGCGCTTCGAGTCGGCGACGCCGGACATCGACGGGGAGCTCGCGCTCGAGGTCCGCCGCGCGGCACTGTCACGAGAAGCGGCATGGGTCCCGGCGGTTGAGAACCGCGGCGAGGGCGTCCTCATCGCGTTTGATCAGGCGGCGCTGGACGACTGGGTGAAGCGCGCACCGGTGAAGAAGAGGCTGACTGCGCTGCGCGAGGGCTTCGACGCCTGGAAGGGTACCCACACGCGGGCGAAGGGGATCGAGTTTCCAGGTCCGCGGTACGTCCTCCTCCATTCGTTGTCCCATCTCCTCATCACGGCGATGTCGCTGGCGTGCGGGTACTCGGCGAGCGCGATCCGCGAGCGAATCTACGTCACGAGCGCCGGTGCTGGCATCCTGCTCTATACAGGAACGCCGGACTCCGAGGGCACGCTCGGCGGGCTGGTCGATGTCGGGCGCAACGTCGGCGAGCACCTGCGCGCCGCACTTGAGTACGGGACCCTCTGCGCGAACGACCCGGTGTGTGCGCAGCACCGACCCGACAACCCGCACGAGGAGCGATTTCTGCACGGGTCGGCGTGCCACGGGTGTCTGCTGATCGCGGAGCCCTCCTGCGAGCGGCGCAACGAGTATCTCGACCGCGCGCTCGTCGTACCCACTGTCGAGGGGCTCGGCACCGAGTTCTTTGGGGAGGAGGACCTCGTGTGACCAGCCCCCTACGCGCGCTGACGAGGGACACGCGGCAGGTGCTTGCGCTCGCGCTCGATGCGGGCCGCTTGAGCACCCCGTACACCGCCATGGCCCTTCGGCGCTACGTCGGGGCCGGCGTGTCGGAGAGCCTTGCAGCCGAGCTCGATCGCCTGGCGGCGATTGGCCTGACGCCGGCCTTGCTACGTGAGGTTCTCGTCTTGCTGAACGACGAGCCGGAGGTGCCGCGTGCACAGCTCGTCTGGAGCGGCCCCGAGGAAGGCAGCACGAGCACTCGCGACACGGGCGTGGTGCTCCGCGAGCTCTTCGCGCGTGCGTCGAAGAGCGTCTTGGTCGCAGGATTCGCCGTGTACCAGGGCAAGAATGTGTTCAGGGTCCTCGCCGATCGTATGGACGCGGAGCCGACCCTGGACGTCCGGATGTTCCTCAACATCGAGCGCAGGTACGGCGACACGACGGTGACATCGGAGCTGCTCAAGCTGTTCGCCGATCGCTTCCGCACCGAGCAGTGGCCCGGCAAGCGGCTCCCGACTGTGTTCTACGACCCCCGAGCGCTGGAGCCGTCCGAGAAGGGCAAGGGGCGCGCCGCACTGCACGCGAAGTGCGTCGTCGTCGACGATGCAACCGCGTTCGTCACCTCGGCGAACTTCACGGAGGCAGCTCAGGACCGCAACATCGAAGTGGGCGTGCTCGTCGACGACGCTGATTTTGCGCGCTCGCTTGGACACCAGTTCGACGCCCTCGTCGAGGCGCGCATCCTCGTGCGGACACCGGGGCTTTGAGGTGACACGCCACTACGCAGCGCTCCAGCTCGACCCGCGGTGTTCGACCGGTGCAATAGAGCTTCTGCGCCGCTCCTCTGGAAGAGATACCTCAGCACGTCGCGCATGCGACGAACATCTAGCCGCCCCTCAATGACGACGCGCAGGGTACAGTCGGCGGCGACGGGTCGCGTTGGCGTGAATGTCGTGCGCGACGTCGTCGAGCGCGCGAACTGCGTCTTCCAGGAGATCGAGCAGTCGAACGACATTGGAAACGACGCCTACATAGAATTCGTCCTTGCTGAGGAGGCGACCGGGTGCTGCATCGCAGCGCAAATCAAGAGCGGTCCTTCATACCTGACAACGGACGGTGCCTTCGTGCTGACCGCAGACCGAGACCACTTCGAGTACTGGAGTAGCCACGTGCTTCCGGTGAGCGGTATCGTCGTCGACCCTGTGTCAGGGCGAGCCGGCTGGTGCGACATTACCGCGTGGCTGCACGAGAATCCGGGCGTGATCCAGACCGGCCCCTTCCGAATTTCTATACCGAGCACCCAGGAGTTCAACGCCGCTACCTTCGAAGGGTTTCGGCAGCACTTCATCGCCTACCAGCGACAGTTCTCCGACGATGCACATCTCGGCGCGGCCCTAGAACGATTCACGCCTCACAACGACGCTCCGACCCGCATCGAGGCACTGAAGTCACTCTTCTCGTACCATCGCAATCGCGCAGCTACGTGGTGCTACGTCGCGAGCCTCCTTCGTAGCATCCTGGACGTGGACCTCCTTCGCATGGTCGTGATCGCGCTGTCGCATGTCGCAGGGCACGGGGACATCTACGTGCACGAGAAGAACGAGATCGCTGCTGCAGCCAAACGACAGGCCAGGGAATTCCTACAGGTAACGCTCGGCCGAGAAGACGTCGTACAACTGCTGCGCGCGGTCGACGAGAACGGCTTTGCCAGAGGCACCATCGGTCAGTCAGTCCACTCGATCATCGACCTGGTACGCAATCCAGCCGAGGTGCTCCGGTCGATCGCCTTCGACTCGGCCGTTGATGCCGACATCCGGGATACCGCGATCTTCCTCTTCGTGTACTACGCGCAGGACGAGAGCGAATCGCCGGTGCGATGCATCGAGACGCTCGAGGAATTTCGCCGACTGTTCCCGGACGGACTTCATGACGAGGTGCTTGTAGAGATGATTCGTGTTCTGCGTGAGCACGGCAGCGCTGGCTTCTACTGAGGGGTAGCGCCAAGTGGCGCCACCTACACCCGCGTCGCGTCCCCATCGGGGCGAGCGCGGTTCTTTCGACGTCGTGACCAGTCCATCGAAGAGCGCCGACATGCGGCTACGCACCGGGTATCCTTCCGGCCATTCGGGACGACCCCCTCACATTGACGCGCCCCATCACATGCCCCAACGGCCCCACGCAACTACCAAGGCAGCGCGGCCAGCGCACACATTCCCTGAATGCTAGTCGCTACAGCTCCGTCGGCATGGCGGCATAGTTCGTAAACAATTCCCAGGTACGCATCTACGTCCTGAAATGTCGCGCTCACGTTGATCTCCCCGTGAGCGACCTGGTTGCGCAGACCAATCAGACCATCTACGCGCCCCAGCAAGTGCGCCGCGCCCCCGGCGTTATTTAGATATTCACGAATATTCACCCCAACAAGCTCCAAGAACTGCCTGATCTCTTTGGACCCCGGATTACCCATTTCGGCCCGCACAGTAGCCTGTCGAATCATCGTCGATTGCACCACTTGCCCAGCGGACCAGAGTGCGGACTCCTGAAGGAACATCCTTTGTATGCGCGGTGCCCTCGAATTTCTATCGTTCATTGGCGACAGCTCAGCCAGATGTGTCTCCGCGTGGAGCGCGCGCAAAATCAGTGGCAACCGCTCCACCTGAGTTCCCCTCGCAACAACAAGGTCCAACGCTTCCAGAAGCAAGTCTTCCAGGAACCCCTCCAGGTGAGCCGACAGCAGCACAATGCAGGCTCTGTTCACTGCATTGCTAACGGCTATCTGTGCAGGGTCGCCGCCCCGCGCTGGATCAAGCGCAGCGAGGGTCCGTACCTCCTGCAATCGTGCGCTGAGGTCCGTAAACGCACGAGAGCTCATTCGTCCGCAAGTTCGGGAAGCCGCGAAGTGATACCGAGTTTGCGAAGGATGTCCGTATACTTCCGGACGCGCGCGTGCATGCGCGTTCGATCGGCGGTTGCGCGACCGACCAGAGGGGCGAACGCAGCACTCGCGATCAACTTCTGGTGCGCTGCCTGCACCAGGGCTTGTTTCTTGATGATCTGTCGCCGGTTGGCGAATGCGAAGCCCAGACTTACGGCATCGAATAAGGCTCGATTGATGTTCGGAGAAGGCGAACCATCGCGCAACATGTTGAAGGCCGATTCCGAAAACACGGCGCTGATGGTTTCCATGGTCTCCCGGAATACCGCCACGGCCGCGGCATCCGGGGCTCGGCTGCGATTGGTTCGCATGAACTCATTCAAAAACTGTGTGAGCGGCGGCTTGTACGCGGATATATTCGAATAGAGAGCGAGAAACCGAAGGACCATCTCCTCGTCCCGCATCCGGGCATCGCGCGGACGTCCAAGCGCGACTCGATAAGCGTCCTCGCGCGCGATGCCATGCAGCGCCTCGTTGAACGGACCTCTGTAGATGCAGTTCCGCAGCTCTTGAGGCAGAAGCTTGACGGCGCCAGTGTTCAAACGCTCGAACACATCGAACTTGATGTCAGGGTGCGACTCCTGGGTGATTAGCACGAAGCGGAGGGTCCGCGACTCGATTCGCCTCTGGTCGCGAGCGGGCACCTCACTGAATACCTTTCCGTTGAGCTCCGTTAGAACCGAAAGCCCTCTCAGCTTCAGTTCGCCCTGGAGAAATCGAACGATAGACTGGACGCGCTGGAGGCCATCGATGACCTCCCAGGTGTTGTCCTCATTCTCCGCGAAGTAACACACAGGGATAGGCACGTTCAGCAGAAGAGATTCGATGAGTCGGCTGGCCTTGGTGTCGTCCCAGACGTATTCCCTCTGATACGGAACCTCGATTAGGACAATCTTGCCCTTCGATACATGAGACGTGAGCTGGTCGACGGAATAGTCGTACGGCTGTGTGACGAGCTTTCGCTCGTCCACGGATACATCAAGAGGCTCTGGTGACTCCTCTTCCTCAAAGGAGTGCTGGAGTGCTGTGCCGGCTAACCGCTGCCTACCCCTGCTGAGCTTCTTGACCACCATTGTCGTTGCCTCTTTGGATCAGCGGCGAAGAGTACGCGGCGCGGGGGAAATGGGTAGGCCTTTCCTGCCGCTGCGGCCCCGAGCTTTGCGCGCCCGCGCCGCGGTGGCTCGTGTCCCAGGTCGCCCGCGCACGGACCTCGCTGTTTAGCTCGACGCCGCGCGCGCGATCGAGCCCTGCTGACCGTCCTACGACGGCGCGGAGCGGCCTTCCCCCCGCGTTCTCATCCACCTCCACTCGACGCCGACCCTCCCAACAGGTCCGCGAACTTGACGCGGATCAACTCTCGGCGTGCCGCGATGAAGTCCTCGAACCGCTCGAGCTTCCAAAGCTCCCGGTCCTCCGGGATCAGGTGCATCGCGAGATACTCCTTCGACTTGTCCGCGAACCAGTCGGCTGGCGGCGTGGCCGATTTGCCGCCCGCACCGTTTTCCTTCTCAGTCAACAGCATGCAGTTCGCGACCTGGTCGCGCTGAGGCTGCGGGTAGCGGAGAAGGTTGCGTTTGCCCGTCTCTGGGTTCTCCTTCTTCACCGTGCGCAGCAGGCTCTGAGGAAATATGTGGTCGACCTGTGGCAGGTTGCTGTCGTAGGCGGGCGTGTAGTTGAAGTCGCGGTACCAGAGGTTGAAGAGGAGATGGATGGTGTCCGAGCCGTAGCCCATCTGCCAGAAGCGGTCCGGCGTGAGCTCGAGGCTACGTCCCCGGGTGCGCATGACCCCAAAGAGCTCCTTCACGTCGAAGCCTTTGAGCTCGCGGAGCTTCGTGACGCAGTCGTCGATCAGTTGATCGGGCGTGCCGCTGAACGCGCCCGCGAGGAGCGTTCGCAGGAGGTACGAGTCGACATCGCGCGCGGTCTTCCACGCGTCCGGGAAATGGTAGCGAGTGTAGATGAGTGGAATGAGCGCCAAGTAGGACGGGATCGCCTTGTCGCACTTGATGAACGTCTTGCCGCGGACGAAGTCGAGCACATCGCGAACCGCGTCGCCGATCGCTTGCCAGTTCTTCTCGATGCTGTCGCGAACGCCCGGCTTTCGGAACTTTTCCACCTCGTACCGCGCGCCGACATCGAGAAGCGTAAGGCAGGTCTTGAGAACGAAGTCCCGCTGGAAAGCGAAACCGTGGCGGTTTAGGTCGGCGAGGATCTCCTCCATCTCATCGTTCGCCTCGTCCCATGTCGAACTGAGGAGCGAGAAGAGGAGGTCCGACTTCCCCAGCTTTGTGCCACCCGAGTTCGCGCGGATGAAGATCTCGACGACGTCGTCCTCACGGTACAGTTCCGGGTTGTCGATGCTATCGAGCTCCTGGTAGCTGACCGCCTCGTCCATCTTGAAGGTGCGGTCGACGAGGTTCAGGTGCTCGTCGACCTTGTCTCGCTCCGCATCGGTGAATGAACGACCCAGACCTTTCTCGATGTCCTGCGCGACCTGGTGGTTCTTCTTCGTCGTGAACACGAGGTCTTTGAATTTCATCCAGGGGAATACCCCCTTTTCTGCGGGCAAGAAGGCGAACTTGTACTTCACGTCGTCGGGCGCTGCGATCGCACCGCTCAGGATGTCGAAGTAGAGTTCCTTCCCTTCGTAGCTCCCCGATAGGCCGATGAAGAGGCTCTGCAAGCGCTGCTGTCCGTCGAGAACAAGGCACTTTTTCTTCTTGTTAGGTGGGACGTAGAACAGGCTGAGGCGGGCGCCCAGCTCCGCCTTCCAGTTGTCGATGAACTTGCGCCGTCGGATCTCACTCGTCGTCTTCCAGATGAGGAGCGTGCTGATCGGGTACTCGCGGAGGATGGAGTCGAAGAGCCGGCAGATCTGGTCCTCGGTCCAGACGAAGGGCCGCTGGATGTTGGGGAGCCAGAAGCCGCCTTCCTCGTCCTCGTTGTTCAGGAAGGCGACGATCTTCCGGATGGTCTGCTTTTGGTTCTTCATTGCGTCGCCGAGAGCACACCAGCGACACGGTTCGGGGTCAACTGCCGCGGGCGACGTCACGAGTCCGTGACGGCGTGAGCCTACACACGCCGGGCGTACCCTCCGTCGAGCATCTGCTGCAGGAACGACTCCGCGAGCTCCTCGTCGGTCTCGCCGGTGAGCTTGAACGTGATGCCGAACCCCCGCGCGATGTTGGCGACGTTGCCCTCGATGTACTCGCGCATGGACATGTGCTCGGCGCCGAACGCGAGGCTCTTCATCTGCATGAGGATCTGCTGGGGCGTCCCCTGGAACACGTGCCCGTCTCCTACGACCTCGATGCGCATCGGTACTCCCTCCAGTCGCCGCTGGCGATGACCGGATAGCTCTTGGGGCGCGGGCGCGCCAGCAAGTAGCCCGCGACAGACTCGCCTCCGAGCAGCCGGATCTGCGTGCGGCGGTACAGCTCCGGAACGCCTTCGAAGCGATCGAGCGCGGAGAGCAGATCTCCGTCGACATCGTAGACCTCTCCCGTGACCGAGGTCGTGCCGCCATCGAGCAGCGCCGGGTAGGGCCCGAGGCTGACGAGCGTGTAGCGGGGCTCGGTGCGGCGGACGGCGAGGGGACGCGCGCCGCGCAGCTGGCCGTGGTTGCCCTCTCCCGAGAGGAGCGTGCCGTAGACGAACACCTTCACGGTAGACCTCCACCCGCGGCGCGAAGGAGCACCGCGGTGTCGAACCCGAGCGACACGTACGCGCGGAGCAGCGCCACCAGGTAGTGCATCGCAGGCTCGCCGAGCGCTCGCTCCGGGGTCATGACGTACAGGTGCACACGCTGCTCGCGGCGCCGGCCGTCGGTGACGGTCGCGCACACGCGGCGGTAGTAGTGCGGATGACCCTCCCAGCGGTCAAGCGCATCCAGGTCGGCGGGCGTGAGTTCGTAGAGCACGCCTCGCACCCGCCCCTTCGGGTCAGGGGCCAGCGTCGCGACGGCGCCGCCCCAGAGCTCCGAGTAGCCGGCGAAGGCCAGCCGGTAGCCGCGGAGCGCCCCCCGCCCGGCCGGGCGCGCCCCCGGGCAGCGCGCCAGCATCTGCGCCTCGCTCAGGTTCGAGCCGTACGCGAAGTAGAGGATCGGCGCCGGCCCCTTCGCCAGCTTCTTCGTCGTCGAGTTCATGCTCTCTGCTCCATGCGTGGGGTGGTCCTGGCCGACGCGCTCACGCGCTCAGCGCGACGGGCGCGGTGGCAGGCCGCTCCTCCGGGTTGCGGGGCGCCCGCCGATCGCGACGCTCCCCCTTCCACGCCGAGGAGCCTCCGAGGCGGCTGAGCAGATGCAGGCGCGCCGTCTTGAACTCGTCGCCGATCAGCCCGAGCGAGAGCAAGAACACGCGGAAATCGTACTTCGCGGTCGCCGCGTTGTAGTCGCGCCGCCGGCTCGATGCGCTCTTCGACGCGAGCGCCTTGGCGGCGAGCGCGACGCAGAACTGGACGTACCCCTTGATCTTGCCCGCGTGGGTCGTGCCCTCGAAGTAGCGGAACTCGACCGTGCGCCGGTAGAAGTAGCTGTTGAAGTTCAGGCCGTGGTAGCGGCTCTGGTCGTAGCGGCCGGGCGCGTGAACCTGACGCCCGTACCAGGCCGCGTTCACCTCGGCGATCGTGCGCGGCCGGCGCGCCTCGAGGCGCTCGATGAAGCCGGGGTCGATCGGGCGGCAGAACCGCGCAAGCCTGTGCGCCTGGATGCCGAGCGCTGCCTCGAGGATGCGCTCCTGCTTGTGGATCGTCTTCGTCAGGTTGGTCAGCGCCTTGGCGTCGAAGCGCTCGCCGTCGATGTGGATGTGGATCCCGCAGGAAGCGTCGGCGCGCGCGCCTGCGGCGTGAAGAGCGCGAACGATGTCCTGGAGCTGCTCGAGATCCCTGTAGGCGAGCACCGGGCTGACGATCTCCGCGTTGTTGTAGCCGCTCAGGCTCCCGTCGGGAACCGCCCGCCACACCCGCCCGTCGGTGGCGACCGCCTCCCAGGCGCCGTTCAGCCCGGGGCGCGCGCTGCCGCCCACGACCGAGGCAATCGCGCGCGCGGCGCCCTCCTTGCCCAGGCCCACCGTTTCGATCTCGATCCCGAAGCGCAGCGTCTTCATGCCCGGGGGACAATGCGTGACGTGTGCCTGCGCGCGGTCGCGCGAGAACTCGCGACTTGTCGCTCGCGACTATGATTGACGAATCACGGTCACACCCCGAATCCGCGAATCACACGGAAGATTCGCTATGATTCGTGAATCGCGACTCGCACAAGAGTGCTGAGGGCTCAGGCCCTCTTCGCGCGCCGAATGACGACGCCCGCGGCCGTGGCCCGGGCGAGGCTCTCGCCCGCACGTAGCCGCGCTGTGGCGCCGCCGGTGGGCCGCTCAGCGCTGGGCGGCGGCTCCCCCTCCACGTTGATCGGCGGCGCCTCCAGCGGCGCCATGGCCCCGCGTGGGGCAATGGTCGCCGCGAGAAGGCGCTCGGGGTCGGTGATCTCCGCGAACGCGGGCGGCTCGGGCGCGAGCGCCGCGGGCGCTGCCTTCCGAGGGGCAGACGCTGCCGCCGCGCGCGCACGGGGCGCTGGGGGCGCGCCTGGCGACGGGCCGGGGCGGCGCGCGGGACGGCCGCCGGGGGGCGCCGCACCCGCAGGGGCGTGCCCGGGGCCAGGAGCTCTCGTAGCTCGTCCAGGCTCGCGCCCCGGACGGCCCGAAGCACGTCCTCGACGAACCGATCGACGAGCGGTTGCAGATCCAGCATGCGACGGCCAGCTCTCGGTAGCACGCCCCCGCGTCCCCGCGCACGCCTCGCTCGCTTCACGACGGTCTCTTCGCCAGTTCGACGCGCCCGGCTGGCGTCAGGCGGCACACCTTCATCTCGATGAAGAAGGTGTCGTCCTCGGCGGCCTCGGTGACCTCCCGGAGGAGCCCCGCCGCGATCAGGTCGGCGATCGCGTCGGGGTCCTCGTCGCGCACCAGCGCGCCCTCTTCGGCCAGCTCCAAGAGCTGCCAGTGCGTCTCGGTCAGCTTCACGCGCTGGCCTCGCCCGAGAAGCGCGCCGCCGCGTCGTCCTCGCCCAGGGCTGCGAGCTCGCGCCCGAGGGCCCGCAGGACCAGGTCGTTGCGGCTCCGCAGCCCGTGCTTGCGCCAAGCGGCGTCGAGCAGGGGCACCGCGTCCTCGTCGACCCGGACCGAGAGCACCTGCTGCGGGCCCTTGATCTCGCGCGTGCGCGAGGGGCCGACCCGGATGCGCCCCTTGCGGGCCTCGCGGATCTTCCAGATGAGGTACGCCTTGTTGTCGCTGCCGGTCTCGCGGCCGACGACCTCCTGGTACTTCGCCCGAAGCTCCTCGATCGAGAGCTTCGAGAGGGCACCGCGCTTCTCCGCTGCCGCCGGCGCGGGCTCGCCGCCGGTGACGCGGATCTGGCGCGGCTTGCGCGCCTTGGCAGCAGGTTTCTTGGTCGTCTTCTTGTTCTTCTTCGCAGCCATGGTTCACTCCTTCGTGTCGGTTTCCGCTGCGCACTTCGCGCAGTCGGGGTCATCGCAGTAGTCGGCGCAGTCGTGGCAACGCTCGTCCTCGTCGGGCGCGAGCTGCACGTCCTCGGGCGGGATGGGCGCGTCGCACTTCACGCAGCGCTTACCGCGGGCGGCGCTCATCGCTTCGCTCCTGGCGCGTCGTAGCCGAGCTCTCGGTACGCCTCTTCGTTGATCCAGCCCTCGCGCTCGGGGCGGATCCGGACGAGGCGGCGGATCCCTTCGGCCACCGCCTCGTCCTTCTCCGAGAACACCGTGTGGTGTTCGCGCTCCCACGTGCCCGGGCCGCTGCCCAGGACGTAGTTGCCGAGCCGGCAGACGTCCATCTCGAAGACGACGTCCACCAGCTCGCTGTGCGGGCTCGGGTCGCGCACAATCCAGAGGGCGGCGAGCTTCATCGCGCCTCCTGGGCCGCTTCGGCGACTCGGCGCACGAGGTCTCGCGTCTGGCGCGCGGCGTGAAGCAGCGCGCAGAGACGGTCGACGTCCGCGCCGAGCCCCTGCACCTCGCCGAGCTCGTTGACGCTGACGTTGGCGCCCTCGCTCCCGAGGCGTGCCGCGAGGCGCGTCATGCGCTCGGCGAGGTAGCTGGCCTTGTCGGCCAGCGCCTCGTGCGCGCGAACGACAGCGCGCTCGGCGTCCTCCAGCAGGTATGCGGTCTTGTTCATCGACGTGCCTCCTTTCGCGGGCGGACCAATGCGTGACGCGTGCCACGCGTGTCGTTCGAAGAATCGCGGCGCGTGCGCGGGGGGCGATCGCGACGACCGTGATTCGGTCGTCATAGCCACATCGCGAATTCGCGGATTGAGCGCTGATGTCCGCGACATGCGTCCGTGATGGGCGAATCAGTCATTGCCACAAGAGTGCTGAGGGGACGTGCCCTCTCACGTGGCCATCACCTCCCGCATCTACGCGAACACGCGCAGCCCCAGGGCGCGCCGGCGCGTGTCCTACCGATGGCACACGTCACGCAACGAACGGCCCCTGAAAGGAAGGTGATCGAGATGAAGGTGCGGGAGCTGATCGCGGTGCTTGAGGACCTGGACCCCGAGGCGGCTGTCTACATCATGAGCCAGCCGAACTACCCGTTCGAGCACGCCGTCTCCGGCGTGGCGCTGCGCGAGGACTTCACGGACTGCGACGATGAAGACGATGAGGAAGCGGAAGGTGAAGAGGAGGAGGAGCGGCCCGCGCCCGCGCGCGATCGCTGGACCGCCCGCGATGCGGACCTGCCGCCGACCGACGTGTTCATCTTGGAGGGCCAGCAGCTGCGCTACGGCAGCCGCGAGGCCTGGAGCGCGCGGCGGTAGCGGGGCGCCCGCGGGAAGGAGTGGCCGCCTGGGGCGGCACTCCGCCCCCGGGCGCGCAGCCGGTGGCCTCCCGCAGGCGCGCAAACCGGCGGCGCTGCTCTCGCCAGGCCAGAGCGCGCACCACCTGCCGTAGGGCACGCTCCGGGATCGGGTCTCGCCCGGGCGCGACCTCGAGGAAGAGCAGTTCCTCTTGGATGTCCGGCGCGAGCAGGACGAGGTCGAGCAGCTGGGAGAGCCGCGCCTGGGTCATCTTGAGGGCCCGCGCCATCTCGCCTCGCGTGGGCCCATCCGGTCGCGCGAGCAGGCCGGACAGCGCGTGGGCGACGGCGAGCATGCGCGCGACGCGCAAGGGACGAGGCTTCGGCGCGGGTGGTGGTCCCTCGACGTACTCCAGCGAGCCGCGCGCGCCGCGTACAGGGTGGAAGTTCATGCGGCCTCCGTGAGCAGCGAGAACCGCAGATCGCAGGCGTGGGCGGCCTCATTGACCTCGACGCCGTCGAGGAGCGCCGCGACCAGCCGCTGGCGGTTGTCCGGCGTCATTAGCGCCCAGAGCATGTCGAAGTCGCGCAGGGCGCCCTGAATCCACACGGCGTCCCCGTCAGCCTCGTCGACCGCAGCGAGTTTCTGCTCGATGGCCGCGAGCTCCTTCTCGGCCTGCTGCTGGGCGAGAGCAGCCGCTTCGAAGCGTTGCCCGGCGGCCTGGTGCGCCGGCCCCGAGAGGGTGTTCAGGCTGCCCAGCAACTTCTGCGCTTCCGCCGAGCGCTTCGCGACCTTGGCGGAGAGAGCTGTGCGCTCGGACGTCGCAGCCCTGCGATCGGCCGCCAGTCGCGCTCGGACGCGCGAGACGAGGTCCGACGCGCGTCGCTCGTCGCCGGCGAGGGCGCGCAGGCGCTGCAGGACGAAGCGCTCGATCGCGTCGGCCGAGAGGGGCTTCGACGTGCAGGCGCTCGCTCCCAGCTTGTCGCGCGTGATGCAGCGGTAGTAACGGTACGTGCGCGAGCCCGCGGGCGTCATGGCCGCCCCGCACACTCCGCAGCGAAGCAACCCTCTGAGCAGGTACTCGGGGTTCTTGCCGGGACGCCGGACCTGGCTCTGCCCTCCAAGCATGCGTCCCACCCGCTCGAACAGCTCGCGCGACACGATGGCCTCGTGCTCGGCCTTGCACAGCTCCTCTCCAGCCGCGATGAGCCCTGCGTAGAGTGGATTCTTGAGCACGCGCAGAACGCCGTCCTTCGTCCATTGCCCGCTTCGCCGTTTGCGTCCGCGCGCGCGCAGGTCACGCACCACGGCGAGCACCGACCGGTGCATCTCGTAGAGGCCGAAGACCTCCTTGACGACGTGCGCCTCGGGGGTGTTCTTCACGAGCTTGCGGTCGACCGCGTCGTAGCCCACCGGCACCATGCCACCGGTCCACTTGCCCTTGCGCCGGGCCGCGAGGATCTTGTCGCGCGTGCGATCGGCGATCATCTGGCGTTCGAACTCGGCGAAGCTCATCAGCATGTTGAGCGTCAGCTTGCCGATCGCGTCCGCGGTCGAGAAGTTCTGCGTCACGCTCGTGAACGCAACGTCGCGCGCGTCGAAGCGCTCCATGACGCGGGCGAAGTCGAGCAGGGATCGCGATAGGCGATCGACCTTGTAGACGAGGACCACGTCGACCTTGCCGGCGTCGATGTCGGAGAGCAGCCGCTGGAAGGCAGGGCGCTCGATGTTCGCGCCGGTGAAGCCACCGTCATCGTAGGTCCCGACGACGCGCCAGCCCTGGCTCTTGGCGTAGCTCTCGCACGCCTCGCGTTGGGCGTCGAGCGAGTTGAAGTCCCGCTCGAGGCCCGCCGAGGTCGACTTGCGCGTGTAGATGGCGGCGCGCCTGGTCGGTTGAGGCTCACGCTTCATGCGGGCGCTCCGTTGGCCAGCCCGCAATCGAAGAGCGCTGCCTGCTCCCCGAGCTCCCCGTCCGACACGCTGACCAGGTGCGCGCCATGCCTGCCAAGCTCATCGCAGAGGACGAGCAGCTGGGACGTCGATCGGGAGAGGCGGCTTGCGCACCAGACCAGGACGATGTCGACGTTACCGGCGCGCACGCGCTCGAGGAGCCGCGAGAGCGCCGCGCGATCGCCGGCCACGCCGGAGCAGAGCGGGTCGTCGAACTGCTCGACGAGGATCGCCCAGCCCTGCCTCTCGGCGAAAACCATGCACACCTCGCGTTGCGACTCGCACGGGTAGGAATCGGGAGTCGCCGTCCGCGTGTAGATCGCGCACCGCTTCATCGCTTGGGCTCCTGCTCCAGCTCCCTCTTTGCGACCTTCGCGAGAATCGCCTCCAGCGCCTCGGCCACCCGCTCGATCTGCTTCACCAGCTCAGGCACCGTGTGCTCGTAGAAGCGCCGGCCCATCGGAGTCTGAAAGAACTCGGGGGGCATCAGGCCGCCTCCTTCCGCTTTCGGGTGGCGAGGCCGAAGAAGAGCATGCCGTTCCAAGACGTCCCCGTGATGGCCTTGGCCACCGCCGAGAGGCTCGCGTACGTCACGTCGCGGTAGACGAACCCGCCCTCGGCGACCGTCACCTCGTGGACGGCGCCCTTGTGCTCTCGGCGGAGGACGCCTCCTGGTGGCGGCAGGCGCTGATCGCGCATGGCGTGGGCGATCGTGGCGGCCGACGCGGGCGGGTGCTCGCCGCGCACCACCGGCGGACGCTCGCGCAGCGGGGCGTCTCGCCCAAGCTCTGCGAGGCGCGCCTGCGCGCGCTCGGTCACGCCGCCCTCGGCCCGCTCCTGGATACGCCAGGCGATCTTCTTCCGAAGGAACGCCGCGTTGTGCGACGTCGTCTCTCCGCCGAAGACTTCGGCGTACTTCGCGCGGAGCTCGGCCATCTTCATCCTGCCCAAGGCGATGAGCGCCTCGCCTACCTTTCGTGTCTTCGGATCCATCGGCTCCTCGTCTCCGCCCCCCTCGGGGGCGGGGCGCATGTCCGCTCTCTCCGGTGAACAGGGCAAGTTCTTTTGCGACGAAGCGACGTCGGAGCGGCGTGTGCGCGGCATGGCGGCCTCCACTTCGTTAAAGGCCACCGTGCTTGACGAAGTCGGGCGAGAAAGTGAGCGAGCGCGCGCGAGCGCGGCTGCTACGCGGTCACGGGTGCATCCCCGACTACTCGGACACGCCGGAGGCGCGCCTCCGGAAGCAACGCGACGCGTTCAGGGAGACGGAGGATCTCAAGCAGTGAAGAGAGACCCTCGTCGGCCCGTGCTAGGCAGCCTAGACCCGGTGTACTGACCAAGCATCGAGGGCAACCATGGCCGTACACGTTCCCGCATCGACTCTCCACCGCATCTCCGACGACGAGGCTCGCGCCCTGGTCGATCAACTCCTCGGAGCCTCGGACGAGTGGCCCTCCGATCTGATCGAGTACCGACTGAGCGCCCCTTTCCAAGCCGACTTCAAGGCGGAGTGGGGGCACTGGCTGCACACGGCGGGGCTCCACGGCGTCCAGGACGAGATTGTGACCAAGGTGCTCAAGAGGGCGAAGCGTGAGACCCGCGTCGTGGGCGTGGACCCGAACGACAGGCTGAACCTCGTCTTGGCCCAAGAGATGGCGCCCGCGATGTTCGAGCACTACTTCTGCGGGACCGGCTGGACGTTCGGCGGGTTGGAGTGGGAGCACAACGGCGGAAGCGCCGGGGACGTTGACCTGCAACTGTCGGCGCCCGACGGAACCCCGGTCATGTTCCAGGTCAAGTCGCCCGATCAGCCGGGCCTGGTCGTCAATCACCGGCTCGTGGGCGGCGAGTTCGATGATCGGGTCGTCGCCGCCGTCGAGAAGGCCGCTGGCCAACTGCCCAGGTCCGGCCCCGAGGCCAAGATCATCGCGGTCACCCCGAACCGCAACTGGCCCTTGTCGTCCACGCCCTACTGTCTCGTCACGAAGCTGATCGGCGGCACCGTGCAGTTTGAGAGCGGCGCGATAGTCCTTCCCAAGGCGAACCTCGGCAAGTTCTCGACGCCGGAGTGGAAGCACGTCTCGGCGGTTGTCATCCTGGACTACGTTCGCGCGGCACCGCCCGTCTATGGCTGCACAGTCTTGCTCAACCCGTGGGCGGAGGTACGAGCGCCCGAGACCTGGTTCCGCGGCGGCCGGGTCGCCGTCCTCGATGCCGAGAGTTTCCGGTGGGCGGGGGGTCAGCCGGAGGACTCCATGCTGCCGGACGGCACTCGTATGGTTGACGCCTACTGATACTATCGCCGGGTGGCGGGGGACCGGCTCTACGCGAACGCGAACGGCGACCTCGTTCCGTGGGCCGACCTAGACGAGGCCGAGCAGCCCTTCTACGTGAACCCCTTGGCGGGGGAGATCGTCGAGCACATGTGCCGGTTCTGGCGAGAGGCCGCCCTGACCGAGCTGTACTTCGAGAACGCCTCCGCCGTTCCCGACTGACGGCCGCGAGATCAGGCAGCGCCGCGCAGCAAGGTGTTGCACATGCTCAGCATCTCGTTGATCTTGTCGTCCTCGGTCGGACCGTCGTCCTTGAGGATCAGCATCACCAGCGGAGGGTAGTCGCCCTCCTGTCGCACGTAGCCCTCAACGTAGGTGACGTTCTGGACCTCGGTGACACGGTAGCGGCGGGAGGTTCTAGCCGCGTCATAGAGGTAGACCCGCTCCCCAATCCTCGGGACCACCACGAACTCGACAACCTGAGGGGTCCCCGTGTCCGTGGGGACGACGATGCAGCGGATAGACATGGCCGACCATACACCGACACCCTGAGGGCGGTGTAGAGGCTCCTGCCGCGTCCCGCCATGGTGTCCCGAGCGGGTCGCGGCGGACGAGACGACGTTCCTCGATCGGTCGCGGAAGCGGGGCTCGCTCTTGGTTCGGGGCGGTGCGGGGGCTCAATGGACGGGGGAACCCGGTCATCCCACCCGCGCGAGATAGGCCGCCTCCCCCGGCGCCTCCGGGAGGGCGCGGAACGCGACGACCAACTCCTTGCGTTCGCCGAACGACGTGAACGGGTCATCCGTGAGCCCGAAGAGCCGACGCAGATGGCCCCGGAGAGGGTTGGCCTGCATTCGGAACGCGGTGAAGTTGTCGAACGCGACCGGCTCCTCGTCGCTCGAGCGTGCGCGCTTCCAGTCGGTCCTGCCCCGATGTCGACAGAGGTGCAGTAGCAGAGCGAAGCGCTTGTTCGGCGCACGCGAGTTCTGCTTGGCCATCCCGAGCTCGACGGCGGACGCGTGCAGCGGACGCGAGCCAGGCACGGCGATCCCCACGGTCGCGCCGTCGACGTAGTAGATGGTGACGTCGCTCCAGCCCGCGCCAGGAGGCAGTGGAAACCGAGCCGCAGGGCCCTCGCTCTCATCTGGTCGCGGCGGAACCAGGACCACGGCGGGCACCCCAGAGAGCGCGCGACGCACCGCGACGAGCAGGCCTTCCGCCGAGCAGAGGACGAGGTCTGCGGCGTCCAGGGGCGGGCGATCTCGGGGCAGGCGCCACCTGAATCGGCCGTGGTCCGCGGCCACAGCGACCGCGCCTTGCTCCACGAGACCCAGGCCCACACGCGCATCGCAGACGTCGAGCAACACGACCGCCACGTCCCCCGACTCGCCTTCGACACGGAACACGCCATCGGGGTGCTCGCGCACCGGTACTGCAAGGTCCGCGAGCATCCGCTCGATGCGACCACGCACCGCCTGCAGGTTCGGTTGCAGGATCAGCGACTGGAGGTGCTGCTTGCGCCCGACGTCGAGGCGCCTGTCGCAGCGCGGGCACCATACAGGATCGTCATCGTCGCCGGAGAAGTATGCCCGCCCCCAGCAGCCGCGATCGACGGCGTCGGCGATGTCGTCATCGGCGGGGTTGCAGCAGCGTACGTACGTGCGCTCGGTCACCTCGGCAAGCCCCTCGCGCGCGAGCGCGCGTGCCATCTCAGCGAGCTCTCCGCCGGGCAGATCGACGATCGCCCCGGGAGCGAGCAGCCCGGCCACATCAGGCTGCCGCATGTTGCTTCTCCGTCGAGAGCACGGTGATGCCGTACGCGTCGCGCATCCGGCGCTCGAAGGCGTCGCGCTCGTCGGGCGCGAACACCTGGTCGCTGTAGCGGACGACGACGCCTTCCGCGCTCGCCCGCTCGAAGACCATGCGCACGCGCTTGCCGAATGCCAGCACCTTGACCGCGCCAAGACGTCGCACCCCGGTCACCTCGTCGCCGAAGGCGATCTGGAGCTGACGAAGCTCTGGCGCGATCGACTCGTCGCCTGGGTTGTGGACACGCACGAGCGGTGCACCGTCGCGCGCGTGGGTGCGGACCTCGGCCTCGACGAGCGGCATCAGCGACCCTCCGTCGATGAGCGACGCGACGAAGCGGTCGGCGGTCTCGAGCGGCGTCGCGACCGATTCGTTGACGTAGCGGACCGGGTGGCCGAAGAGCGTCGCCGCGATCCGCTCGGCGATCCGGGCCGGCGCGTCCGCCGAGTCCGACGCGATGCGAACCCGCCAGAAGTCATGCGAGAACGCGAGCACGACCCATTCGCGCTCGAAGCCGAACACGTTGTCGCCGCCGCGCACGACGAAGGCGTGCTTGAGGGGCCACTTGAAGAAGGCCACGTGCTGCTCCGGGGTCGTGAGCGTCTCGGTGCGGGCATCGAGCCGGCAGAGGCCGCGCTCGCGCTGGTAGTCGTCGAGGATCCCCGCCACGCGGGCTCGGCAGAAGGTGTCGGGGGCAACCGGCGTCGGCGAGCGAGGCCGCTCGGCGAGCGCCATGCGCGCCACGCCGCGACGATGGACGCGGTCGATGTGGAACACCCGCAGCAGGTTGGGCGCGCCGCGCAGGTACAGCGCCCAACCGAGCGCTCGCCGATCGAGTCCGGAGCCGGCGCGCGCCTCTTCCAGGTCGTGTGCTCCGAGGACGGTGCGCGCGACCTCGAGGAGGGCGCTCCGACGCTTGCCCGCCATTGCCGCATCGACAAGCACGAACGGCACGAGCGTGTCGCGGAACCGTAGGAGAGCCTTGCGGACCAGCGGCTGCGGCGTGTCGTGCGCCAGGCCGACTTCCCGAACAGCCACGCGTCTGCAGGCAGGACTGAGCGCGTCGACCCAGCTGGCGAAGAAGCCCGGCTGGTCGATGCGTTCGAGCGCATCCACCACTGGCACTTCGAGTTGATTCTGCCAGTACTCCGGGTCGAGCCGTGTGTTCATCGGGGACCTCCACGAAGCGGTGCCGCTTATCGAGCGGCGCGACGTGGATGGACCCTACGACAGGGTCGTGACACCGGATGTCACTTGCGAACCAGGCCCGTGTCGATCGAGTAGGCGACGCGCCGCAGCGCGAATCTCTTCGCGCAGTTGCGGCGGTTCGAGCACCTCGATGTATCCCGCGAAGCCGAGCAGCCACCGCCGGAGCTCGCGCGTCCTCAGAACGGTCGCCTCCACCAGCAACCACTCCTCGCCATCGGCGGTGACGCGCTGATCGTCGGCGAAGCAAGAATCGAAGAGAAAGCCCCCGGCGTCTCGATGGATGCGGAAGCGCAGGCGAATGGGCTCGGACGCCATCGGAATGTCCAACTCCCCACGGCGGAGGAACTCCTCGAGCTCAAAGCCTGCGGGGACCTCACACCGTTTCTCGAGGAGTTCGGCGCTGCGAATGCGGGCGAGGGCGAGGTGAACCGGCGGCTGTCCCTCCCGCACAGAGCACACGAGGTAGCTTTGCGGCGGGCGCCAGACCAGTCCGAGCGGGTGAACGACGTGCTCCTTGGTCTGCTGCCGAGCGTTCTGATAGCGGGCGCGGAAGCAGCACCCCTCCATGAGTGACTTGTAGACGACGCCATAGACGCGCTCATCAATGGGAGCCGGCGCGAAGGGCAGGCCGGGGGCAAGCACGCGGATCTTCTCCGGCCACCTTCTCAGGGCGGCGCTGGGCCCGTTCTGCAGGATGCGCTGCGCCTGCGCGAGGTAGGGCGCGAGGTGCGCGAGCGTCTCCGGAGGGAGTGCGGGTGCCGCGTACTTCGCCAGGAGCGTGAACGCGAGCGCCGTGTGCGGATCGAGCGTAGGCGGCAAGAGCGGCGCCGCCTCGCGCGACCACGACCAGCCCTGGGGTCGGCCCTTGGCATCACATTCGAGCGGGTGCATCTCGGCGAGGTCCTCGAGGTCCCGCCGGACCGTGCGCGTCGTCACCCGGATGCCCTCCTGGGCCAGCCGCTTGGCGATCTGCTCGACCGTGACCTTGCGCGGCGCCTTGGGGATCAGCTGCAGGATCCGATGCTGGCGAGCGGGCGAGGTCGACACGATCTCGTCCATACACCGGGCCGCGCCTGTCGGGGGTCACGTCTCCGTCGATCGAGCGGCGATCGGAAATTTTCCTCCGGGTGCGCGACGTCCCTCTACGCGATGTCGCTTTTTTCGAGCGCCGTCCAAGTGCTGAGAATGATGCGCCCCACAGGGGCGCCCTTCGCCCGCGCGGCGCTCCGACGCGGGCGACGTCCGGAAATTTTCGCCCAAAGGGGGGGCAGGGCCGACGAAGCGCCGCGGAGTCCGCGGGGCGGTCGGCGCACCCCCTCGCCGGTGAGGACCTGCCCTCACCGGCTGCGAGGACGTCCATGCCGCCTCGGTCTCGCCGAACGAAGACCCATGCCCATCCGCGCCCCGACCCCGAAGCCGACCTGGCCTTTCGGCGCGAGCAGCTCCTCGAAGCGCTCACCGACGGGCTCGTTCGATTGCTCATCAAGCAGCGGATGGAAGCCGCCGCGGGAGGCGCGTGACTCATGTGCCACGCCACCCTCTGGGCCGGCCTTGAGCGGCAGATCGACGCCCCCACCGCCGCCGCGCTGTTCCAATCGACGCAGACTCGGCATCGCGCCTTGGCGGGCTACGAGTCGCTCCACGCCGCCGTGCAGGCGCGCCGAGCATCGAGCGAGGCCGCGAGCGACGCGGTCCTGACCGCCCTGCTCGTCGAGTACGCGCACTCGCGCCACCCCGTGTGGGCTGCGGCGCTCGCCCTGTCGATGAGGGGCGCTCTCGGCGCGCTCGCGAAAAAGATCGAGAGCAGCGCAGAAAGTGACTCCACTTCGATCGTGCTGCTGGCCTTTCTGGAGGTAGCAGCACGCTTTCACACCTCCCATAGTCGCCTGGGCTTGCGTCTCTACTCCGAGACGCGGCGTCGCGTTGTGCGCTCCGCCATCGGCGAATGCCGCAGACACGCGCAGCGCAGCTCCGACGACGTCGACTCGATCGTTCCCGACGACCCCGCTCCGCGCGAGTTCGAGATCGTCCTCGACCGGGTGCGGTTCGCCCGGTGGCTCGCCTCGAAGGATCCGCTCCGGGGCGAGTCGGTCGCTGAGTACATCGCGCGCCTCAGGGCGCGGGGCAACCGCCGACGTGCCCGCGAGCTTCCTGGCGAGCTCGCTCATCACCGCCGCCGAAACCTCGACGAACTTCGCGACGCGCTCGCCCGCGTCGAGTGACCCACACCCCCAACCGAGAACAAGGAGCATCCATGAGCACTGCCTGGGACAAAGCCAAGGAGCTGGCCGACAAGCACGTCGCCGCCGGCGGCATCTTCGTGCGCTTGCAGAACGATGGCGACAAGATCGTCGGCGTCTTCTGCGGCGAGCCCTTCGCCAAGGAGGTCTACTGGGACGGGCAGAAGTACTCCGACACGCCTCCCGAGGGCGTGGCGGCGAAGCCGAGCCTACGCGTCGCGCTCAACTTCTACGTGCCCGCCGAGGGCGCGATGAAGATCATCGAGGGCGGCACGGCGTGGTTCAAGGATGTCCTCGACGTCAAGGACAAGTACGGCCTGGACAAGTGGAGCTTCGAGATCAAGCGCCGCGGCAAGAAGGGCGACCCGAAGACCAAGTACTCCATCCTGCCCGACGCGCAGGTCGACGAGCCGATGCGGGCGCGCATCGCGGCTGCCGGTCTGCACGACCTGTCGTCTGTCGGCGCGGGCGCCGATGCCGAGGATGCCGCGCCCGCCCCGGCCGCTGCTGCATCGCCGGCGCCCGCGGCGGCACCCGCAACGCCGTCGACGATCGACGAGAACACCGCTCGTCAGCTCGTCGACCGCCTCCGGCCCATGCCGCGCGAGGTCGCGCACGCGTTCCTGGCCGAGTTCAAGATAGGCCGCATCCGCGAGCTCCAGAGCGCTTCGTTGCCGCAGGCCCTCCGGTTCATCGAGGCGCGGCAGCAGCCGCAAGAGCGCGACCCCTTCGAGCTGTGAGCCGGTCGCGCGAGGAGCTGCACGGGCAGGCAGAGGCGATCGTGCGCCAGCTCGTGCAGCGCTTCGGCGGCCGATTGCCACCCGATGTCGAGACGACCGTCGGTTACTACATCGCGTGCCGCGGTGGCTACGACCGCGCCGCCGAGCACGTCCTCCACCTCCGACGACTGGCAGAAGGCCGCTGACGCGTCGCTCGCCGCCTCCGTCGAGGCCCGGGCACGGGCCGAGGGCTTCGACGACGAGGCCGTTGCGCTCCTGGTCGCGTGGCTGCCGAGGCGCGCCCCGGACGGCCCGTTGCTCATCACGGGCAGCCGCATCGAGTTGCAGCTCCACGGCGAGGTGCAGCTCGTCATCCGTCGCTTCATCTGCCCCGACTACGAGCCACTGCCGGGCTCGAGACGATGCCGCTCGTTCATCGCTGGCGGCGGCTGCAGCCGTCCCGATCACCCCGTCTGCGTCGAGTGGCAGCGCGCGAACGCGAATCGCTGAGGACCATGGTTACTCTCCGTCCCTACCAAGAGAGCGCCATCCGAGAGCTGGCCGCGCGCATCGCTGCTGGTAGGCGGCGCATCGTCGTCGTCGCCGCGACCGGGTCTGGCAAGACCGTCATCTTCGCGCGCGTCGTCGCCGACGCCGTCGCGCTTGGCCAGCCGGTGCTCGTCGTCGCACACCGTCGCGAGCTCATTCAACAGACCTACGAGAAGCTGCTACGCGCAGGCCTGGATGCGCGCCAAGTCGGCGTGCTCATGGCCGACGACGCACGCCGCCGGCCCACGGCTCACGTCCAGGTGGCGAGCATCGACACGCTCCGCCACCGACCGAAGCCCCCTGCCGCCCTTGTCATCGTCGACGAGGCCCACCGCGAGCTGGCCCGCTCCTACCGCGAGATGCGCGCGCACTATCCCGACGCCGTCCACCTCGGCTTCACCGCGACGCCGTATCGCGCCGACAACCGCGGGCTGGGGGAGTTCTACGACGACCTGCTCCTCGTCGCGTCCATCGGCGCTCTCATCGTCCAGGGCTATCTCGTCGAGCCGCGCGTCTTCACGGTGCCGACCGATCGCCTCCCGGATCTCTCCCGGGTACGCGTTCGGGCGGGCGACTACGCGCAGGACCAGCTGGACCAGGCGGTCGACCAAGCGCCGCTGGTCGGCGACATCATCGAACATTGGAAGAAGCACGCGGTCGGGCTGCGCACCGTCGCCTTCGCCGTCAGCGTGAAGCACTCCAGGCACATCGCGGAGCGCTTCCGTGAGGCTGGGCTCCCGGCGGAGCACCTCGACGGCACGACGCCGCTGCCCGAACGCGACGCGATGCTGGGGCGCCTCGAGCGGGGCGACACGCTCGTGGTCTCCAACTGCGGCGTGCTCTGCGAGGGCTGGGACCAGGCTTCAGTCAAGTGCGCGATCCTCGCGCGCCCGACCAAGTCGACGGGCCTCTACCTCCAGCAAGCCGGGCGCATCCTGCGGCCCTGGCAGGGCGCGCGCGCGGTCATCCTCGACCATGCCGGCTGCGCGCGCGAACACGGCCTGCCGCAGGATGAGCGCGAGTTCTCGCTCGAGCCCAAGCCGAAGCGAAGGCGCGGCGAGGCCATCGAGGTCCCCATTCGCGTCTGCGACGGCTGCCAGGCCGTGCTGCCGGCGCGCGTGCGCGTCTGTCCCGAGTGCGGGTTCTTCTTCACGGAGGAGCGGCCGGTGCCAACGGAGGTCGAGGGGCAGCTCGTCGAGGCCAAGGCGGGCGACGCGGCCGGGGCGCCCGGCGACCGGCAGAGCGGACGCAAGTCGAAGGTCGAGGGCGATCGCGCGCTGCAGCGCGCGACGTTCGAGCAGCTGCGCGCCCTCGCGCGCGCCCAGAGGCGTGACGAGGCCTGGGCACGGGAGCGCTTCATCGAGCGCTACGGCGCGCCGCCTCCGCCCGAGTGGGTCGAGAGCGCCTGGGGGTCTCTGTGAGCGAGGGCGCGTTCATGCGCCGCCTGATGCTGGCGCTCGGGCGCCGGCCGGACATGCGCATCTGGCGTCAGAACGTGGGCTCCATCCCGGTGCGCGACGAGGAGGGCCGCGTCGTCCGGGTGTTCCACACGGGCGTCCCCAAGGGGGCCGCGGACATCTCCGGTTACGTCCGGCCTGAGGGATGGCGCCTGGAGATTGAGGTCAAGGGGCCTGGCGGCACGCGCACCCCGCAGCAAGAGACCTTCGCTCGGCTCGTGACCCAGGGCGGCTGCGTCTACGCGCTCGCCACCTTCGACGCGGACCGCTCGATGGCCGAGAACGTCGCAGCGGGCGTGCGCCTCGTCGAGGCGGCGCTGGCCGAGCGGCGCCGGAGAGCGGCGTGAGGGTCGCCGTTGCGCGCGACGCCCGCGCGCTCGGCTTCGACGGCTCAGGTCGCAGGGTCCCCGACGCGTACGAGGTCCTGGACCTGCGCGAGGCGCTCGAGCGCGTCTACACGACCGACGCCCACTTCGTGACCTACGTCGTCGAGGGGGCCACGCGGCAACCACGCCTGAACAAGTCGGGCCTGCCCTACTTCGATCGCCCCGTCTTCACGACGACCTTCGTCTGCGACGTCGACAACCCGGGCCACGCCGAGTGGGACGACGCGCTTCGCGCCCAGGCGGCGCGCGACTGGGAGGGCATCCCCTCGCTCTCGACGTGCGGCCTGTACCACACGCTCCACGGTCGCCGCTTCGTGCAACCGATCGCCGAGCCCATTCCGGTCGCGGGGGCGGAGCTCTACCTGCGCCGCTGGCTGCTCGGCCTCGAGAGCGCGGGGATCGCGGTCGACTGGACATGCCGAGACTGGACGCGTCACTTTCGGCTGCCGCACGTGCGGCGCAGCGGGGGGACGTTCCGCAGTCCCGTCGTCGCGCTCGATCGCATGCGACCGCTCGCGCTCGAACCCTTGCCGGAACCGCTGGCTGTGTCCGCACCCGCTGCGAGTGCTGCTAGGCGAGCGACCGTTCCTCTTGCGTGGACTCACGATCTGCCGCCGAACTGGGAGGAGCGCGCCATCGTGCTCGCGAAGGCGATCCGAGCCAGCGTCACCGAGCGCTGGCACGAGATGTACCTCGCGCTCGGCGGCGCTCTGCTCGCTCGGCAGTGTCCGGCGGAGCGTCTGCCAGCTGTCATCGCGTGGATTGCAGCCGCGGCGGGCTCGGAAAAGCCGTGGAGTCACGAGAGCTCCGCCCGCGGCACTGCCCGGCGCTACCTGGAGGGCCTGGAGGTCACCGGGTACCGCACACTTCGAAGGTCCTGGCCCACGGTCGCTGACGCGGTCGATGCCGCGACGGCCACACGCCGCGAGGCGCGCCTACGCGAGCAGGCCCAGAGCGCGCCGCCGGCGCCGTCGCTCGCCGAGTCGATGGCGGCGCTCACGGCGGCCATTCGCGAGGCCCCGGACGGCCTGACGGTCATCTCGGCCGAGTGTGGGATGGGCAAGACCAACGCTGCGATGGGCGTCGCGGCCGAGCGCGCCGCAAAGCCGTACGCCAGCCCGAGCGCGAAGGGGCAGCGCGCCCCACCGCAGTCCAAGACGGCCATCTCCGTCGACAAGAACGCGCTCGCCGTCCAGATCGCCTTGGACTTGCGCGCGCGCGGCGCTCCCGTCAGGCGCATCTTCGGGCCGCTGTCGGTGCTGCGCGAGGACGGCTCGCACGAGTGCCGCTTCGCCGACGTGGCCGAGCCGCTCGTGCAGGGCGGACAGCCCATGCAGTGGGTGCTCTGCAAGGAATGCGAGCATCGCGACGTGTGCGCCGCGCGCGACGGGATCGATGGGCCCGCAGATGCGCGCGTCGCTGTCGGTCCTCACGCGCTGCTCAGCGAGCTCGACGCATCTGCCGGCGCGACGGGTCTGCTGGTCATCGACGAGCCCCCGCCCGCGCTCGAGACGGTTGCCCTGAGCCGGCGCGACTTCGCCGACTCGCGCGACCGACTCGACGCGTTCGAGGACAACTACGCCGCGGCGATGCGACCTATCGTCGAGGCGTTCGATCGCTGGATGGACATCGCGCAATCCGACACACCAACCGAACCCCTGCTCGCCCTGCGGCAGGCGCTGCCCGGCGCCGACCTCGGCGCCCTGGTGGACGGCGCCAAGAGCGCCCTGGCCGAAGAGCGCCTCTCCCGGGCGCCACCCATCCGGCGCTCGGACATCTACGCGGCCAAGCAGTCGCTCTCGTACGCCAAGCAGCTTGGTAACGCGTCCCGGGTGCTCGGGACGCTGCATCGCGTCCTCACCACCAGCGATCGCGTGGCCGTTCGTGTCGAGCAGCGAGGCGACGCGCATGCTCTGGTCGTGACTATGCCATGCGCTGGCCTCACCCGGGCGCTCAAACGCCAGGGCTCCGTGGTCGTCACCGACGCGAACGCCGAGCTGCATCTGCCGGTCTTCGAGAAAATCGTCGGCTACCCGCCGCGCTTCCACCGCTTCGCCGCGGCCGACGGAGCGCCCGTCGCGCGGACGCTCCTGCGATGCCGCAGCGCCACCCGTCGGGGATGGTTCGCCCACGGGGCCCTCGCGCTCGATGCCGTTCTGCCGATCCTTCGCGCCGCGCTCGAATGGGCACGCGAGGACGCCGCGTGCCGCCGCCTGGGCCTCATCACGATGCGCCTGCTCCGGCTGCACCTAGAGGCGGCCTGGCGCCCAGACGACACGCCGCCGGAGGAGCTGCCCAAGTCCGACATCGAGGCAGCGCGTGAGAACCTGGGACCCATCCTGCGGGGGTGGAAGGGGGAGATCGTCTTCGGTCACTACGGCGCAGTCCGAGGCCTGAACACCATGGCCGACGCCGATGCACTCATCACGCTCGGCGACCCCTGGCCGAACGTCGGCGACGCGCGCAACGACGCCGCCTTCCTCGGCCTGGCGCCGTCCTGGGAGCAGCGGCTCGAGGCGATGTGCCGGGCGGAGCTTGAGCAGGCCCACGGTCGCATTCGCGCCGTTCACCGGACTCGCCCGGCGCGCGCGCTGCACGTGGGCAGTGTGCTGCCGAGCGGCTACGGCTGGACGGCCGGCGGGGTGGAGATCCGAACGATGAAGCCCGGGCCGAGCCGCAAGGAATCCGCGATGGCGGTGGCGGAGTTGCTTGAGCGTGTGCACGCCCTCGGCGGGATGCGCTCGGCCGCGCGTGCTGTCGGCTGCAGCCCGTCGACGGTGGTCACCTACTGCGCAGGCACGCGCAGCGTGCCACCCGAGGTTGCGCACACACTCCGCTCGCTCGTCAGCCAGGCGGTAGGTGATCGCGAGATCCCTGACAAAGAGATCTCTTAGTCAGGGGTCCCGCGATCGGGGGCGATGGACCCCAGGACCGCTCGCCCTCGTCGAACCGTGAGGGGGGCGATCGCCCCCGTAGGTGATCGACCAGTGGCGCGTCGATTTCGTCCCGACTTCGACCGAGCGCCTGGCCTTACCGCAAGTGAGGAGGCCAGCGCACCCGATGACGACCTTCACCAACGCCCACTTGAGCTTCTCGCGCCTGCAGCGCTTCGAGCAGTGCCCGCTCGCGTTCAAGCTCCACTACGTCGACAAGCTCCAGTCCGCTCCGGGCGTCGAGCTCAGGTTCGGCAAGGCCGTCCACTGGGCCCTCGAGCAGCTCGTGGGCGAGCACACGCTCGACCGCAAGGCCGAGCCCCTCTCGATCGAGCACGCGCTCGATCTCTGGCAGCTCGCCTGGACGAACGAGGGCCTCGTAGGCGTGGGCCTCTTCGCCGAGGGCGCGGAGATCATCAAGGCGTTCTGCCGCTCCGAGGGCGTGGTCGATCCGCGCGACGTGCTCGCGGTCGAGCGCTCCTTCGAGATCCCCATCGGTCGCTTCAAGGTCGTCGGCTCCATCGATCGCATCGACCGGATCGACGACTTCACCATCCGCGTGCGCGACTACAAGACCAATCGTCTGGTCTTCTCGAAGGACGAGGTCGCCGACAGCCTGCAGCTGTCGCTCTACCACATGGCGGCCCAGGCCCTCTTTCCCTGGGCGCGCACCATCGAGCTGCAGTTCGACATGCTCCGGCACGAGCTGAAGCTCAGGACCGCTCGGGCGCCGGAGGAGCTGGAGGCCGCTCGCCGGTACGTCGTCGCCGTCGGAGAGCAGACCGAGCACGCGCGCGACTACCCGGCCCGCCCCAACCCGAACTGCGTCTACTGCGACCACAAGGCCCAGTGTGGCGCGTACGCCGACGCGGTCGTTGGCAAGCGAGCGTTCATCGCGCACGACCTGAGCGACTTGGAAGCCGTCGCGCGCGAGCGCGAGGAGGTCGCCCGGATCGCGAAGATCGCCTACGCCCGCAAGGGCCAGCTCGAGGACATCCTCAAGTCCCGCCTCGCCGAGACCGAGAAGCTGGAGCTGGGGGGTGTTCGCTACCAGGTCTCTCCGACCTGCAGCGTCGACTACCCGATCGAGCCGACGCTGAAGCTCCTGCAGGAAGCGACGGGCTTGCCCCGTGACACCCTCGTCGCGAAGCTCGCGAGCGTCGACCGAGACGCCCTGCAGAAGCTGCTCAAGGACGTGGGTGAGCGGCTCCCTCGCCCGCGCGTCACGATGCTCAGGGCGGAGCTCGAGGCGAGGGCGAACAAGACCTTCACCCCGCGCTTCCTGGCCAAGCAGGTGCGCGCGTGATCATCTGCCCCGAATCCTGGGACCGCTTCCGACCGCGCGCTGAGCTTGAGGCCATCATCGGGCGGCTCGGTGATGACGAGGTGCGCGTCCTGACGCGCATCGCCGGACGACTGCTCCACGGCCTGGAGCTCTACGGCTGCCTGGATCTGGCCGAGGACGCCCGCGACTTCGACACCGAGGCCCGCGAGGAGGTCGAGGACTGCCTCGTCTACCTCGCGTGCCGCTGGCTCCGCGACCGCGCGTGACGCCGCTCGCCGCGGCGCTCCTTCTGCTCGCGATGTGGACGACCTCGACGCGCCCGCCGTCACCCCCCCCTTTCACCGGAGGAACTGCACCGTGCACACCGACACCCTTCCCGCTCCGCCGCCGACGCCGCCCATCGACGACATCGTGACCAGAACCGTGCTCGTCACGCCGGACATGGCGCGCGAGTGGCTCACCAAGGACGTCGTCAACCGTCCACTCATCGCGCGCAACGTGGAGGCGATCGCGTTCGACATGAAAAGCGGCCGCTGGGTGCTGACCCACCAGAGCATCGCCTTCAATCGCGACGGCTTTCTCGTGGACGGTCAGCACCGACTGCACGCTGTTGTCGCGGCCGACATCGCGGTGCCGATGCGGGTGACCTACTACGTCGACTTCGGCTACGAGGCGCCCATCGACACGGGGTGCATGCGGCGCGCGCACCATGTTCTTGGCATCCCGAGCCGCGCCGTCGCCGTGTGCAACGCGATGGTGCTGCTCGAGACCGGCAGCGTTGCTCGCTCTACGGCCGGACACGTGAGCGAGACGCTCGCGCGACACGGGCGCGGCATTGACTGGGCGCTAGACACCTTCCCGCAGCAACGACGCCTGACCGCGAATGTCCTCGCGGCGCATGCGTTCGCATACCCAACGGCGTCCGACCTGGTGGACGACTTCGCGCGCAAGCTCGTCACGGGTGTGAACATCGAGCCGGAGTCACCAGTGCTGGTGCTGCGGCGCCACATCGAGCGCATCGAAGCCTTCACCTACAAGGTCCGCTCGGAGCTCGGGCTCGCCACGCTGCGCTGCCTCCAGGCGCATTGCGACGGAGAGCCACTCGGGAAGATCGTGACAACGGACCTGGGCCTGGCGTTCTTCGCGCGACGGCGCGCCGAGATGGGGCTGTCGTGAGCGTCGCGGCCGCCACCGAGCCGGGCGAGCGCCTCCCGAAGCTGTCGCTCTCCGACGAGATCGAGCTTCGCGCCTACTTCGGCTCGTACGTCCCACGCGCGCCTGGAGAACGTTCGTCCTTCGGGCCGATGTGCGCGCGCCTCGGTCAAGCGCGAAATCCGGGGTCGAAGGAGCGTCCGACGCCGGACACGCCATGGACGGAGATCCTCGACTGCCCCCGCTCGTACGAGGGCGCGAACTTCGACGGCGAGGACGCGATGGTCATGTACCTGGATGCGCGCAGGCGCTTCCGGCGCGTGTGCGAGGCGCTCTCGCGACTCTCCGCGCGCGACCAGCAGGTCCTCGACGCGTACTACGGTAGCGAGCCGTTCGAGCATTGGTTGGGGCCGCTCGCGGCGGTGGCGGCCCTGACCGACACCGCGACGAAGCGGAACCGCGCCCGTGCGGCACGAGGAATGCACGAACCCGTCGAAGTGACGGTGCGATGGTTGGCAGCCGCGACATCGCCCGAAGCCCGCGCTGCGTTCAAGGAGATCCGAGGGGAGGCAGAGACTCTTCTGCGAGAGGCCCGAACGAGCTACGCACACGCGCGAGGTTTGGGTCGTCTTGGCCGTTGAGTGGACTCGGCCGGGTGGTAGCCCATGCCGGAGGACGACAAGTTGCCGTCGGGACGGCCATCTCGAACATGAAGCGTCTCGGCATTCCTTGTCACCCCTAGTTTCCGTTCCGGTCGTGCCGCCACCAGTCCCCGCGTGAGAGCGCCGGCGCAGTGTCCGGAAAGGCCAATACTGGCCGGTCGCGCCCGAACGCGAGCGTCGCCCCAATGGGGTCTTTCGTGTCCTCTGGGCGGCTCTTGAGGAGCAGGAAGGCCACGACGTCGTACGCGTGAACTCCGTCCCTGAGTGCGCGGAGCTTGTCGTAGTCGTCCTCGACGTCGTCGGGGTTGTCCACCTTCTTCGCCTCCATGGCGAAGAGGCTGTTGTAGTGACCGTACAAACCGCGCTTGTGGATGACCAGGTCCGGTCGTGTGCGCGTCGTCGGGTGTGGCTGCCCGGGGAGCTGAACGCGCTTGGTAGCGTGGAGGTTTCGGTTGTACTCGCAGTCCACGCTGTGCCCGTGCCCGGGAAACGCGCCCTCAAGGTAGACGGCAACCCGATGGATGATCGCCATCTCGGAGCAGTCGTACAGCATGAGATGCCTGTCCTCGGCCATCATGCGGCCGACAGCACCGATCACAGCGTTCTCGATGTCGTCCACCGACCAAACCTGTGCGACCTCTCCAGCGCTCATGTCCGTCCGACCGTAGCAGGGGCATGTGTCGCGAGTCCTGAACCACCGGCAAGCTTCCCCTTGAATAGGCCAACCCCGACGCCAAAAAAAAGCGCCCACGGCAAGCAGACTGGGGGCGCAGCCACCCTCGGCCGGCAAGGCGCTCGGGTGCCGGTCGGGGCGAACCGTTGCCCCGCTGCCGGGCGCACCCGCTGATGCCAGCCCTGGTCGGGCGACAGCCAGTGGCGCGAGTGTCCAGCCCTCCACCCGCGCAGCTGATCGAGGGCTCAGGCCCCCCTTCGTCGGCTGTTCAGGCCCCACCGTTTTCGCGGGTCCCCACAAAGTCACGCTGCGTCGAGAAACTGGCGGATTTGGCCGGGGCCGAAGGGGCGGCCCGTTCGCCCGACGAGCCCCTCGGCCGCGAGGCGAGCAGCGATCGCCCGCAAGCTCGCGCCCGTGGCGCGTGCGGCGCGCACGGTGGCGAGAACCGCTTGCTCGGCGGGGTCCGGCTCCAGGTGGACGCCGTCGGGGGCGACGCGTTGCCCGAAAGGCGCGCGCCCTCCCGTGTACTCGCCGGAAGCCGCCTTGTGCCGCATCGCCGCCGACGTCCGCTCGCCCGTCGCCTCGCGCTCCCATTGCGCGACGCTCGCCAGGACGTTGAGTACCAGGCGGCCTGCGGCCGTGCGCGTGTCGACCTGCTCGCCGACACTGAGCAGGGCCCATCGGCCGCTCGCGAAGTACTCCTCGACGAGGTGCCCGAGATCGCGCACGGAGCGTGTTAGGCGATCGAGCTTCACCACGAGGAGCGCGTCGGCACGCCCGGCGCGCAGCATCCCAAGGGCGCGCTGAAGCCCCTCGCGCTCCATCGTCTTGGCGCTCGCGCCGGCATCAACAACGACTTCGACGAGGTCGAGCTCGTAGAGCTGAGCGTATGCGGCGACCTTGGCGCGCTGCGCGTCGAGGCTGACACCGTGGTCGGCCTGCTTTTCGGTGCTGACGCGGAGGTAGGCGACGGTGCGGGTTTTTCGGTTCATGGCGGAGCACATCGATGCGTCGTCGCCGCGCGAAGGCAAGTCGATTTCGCCTCAACTTTGCCGGGCCACTTGGCCTTTCCATGGGTATGAGCGCCCAGATCGCCCGGAAGGAGTGTGGAGCCGTCGCGGTGGAACGGCTCCTGTTCGTGAAGGACGTCGCTGCAATCCTCGACGTTTCGCTTAGCACCGCCCGAGCGCGGCTCGTCGAGCTCGAGAAGCGCCACGGGAGCGCGGTCGTTCAGCGGAACGGCAAGCGTCTCTGCACGCGGGCGTCTGCGCTCGAACGGGTCCTGCCCGGCGGCGTTCGGGAACGGCCTCACCACGCCCTGGAGATGCGGGTCGCCCGCGTCGAGCGCCGCGCGGGGGAGCGCGACCGCATGCTGGCCTTGCTCGACGATCGCCTGGAGCGAGTCGAGAGCCAGCTTGAGCGGCTCCTGGGTGCGGCCACGGCGGCGGCACCGGAGCGCGTGTGACATTCGACGTCGCGCGCTTCGCCATCGATTGCGCGACCCTGGCGTGTCCCATCGCTGACCATCGCCGGAGAGCGCCGAAGAGGAGGCACCAAGGGTAGAGGGTACGATGGTGGAAGGCGGCCGCCCGAGGGACGGCGCCCCCCTCGTACCCTCGCCTTCGTTCCGCCCGGCGCGCCGCGCCCATTGCCGCCCCGCCCCACGTGGCGCCGAGGTTGGCCCGCGTTCGCGCGAACCGGCGCGGCTGCGCCCCCTGCCCGCCGTAGCGGCCACCGGCGCGGACAGCGCCAACGTGGCGCGAACGTCGCCCTTTCCAGTCCCAACGCATGGCGAAGCCCAAGAAAGCCGCCCGTGCGGCGAGCCTCGCTCCCTCGCCGGAGCCCGCGGCGGAATGGGTCGCGACTGCATCCCTGCGACCCTGGAAGGACAACCCGCGGGCGAACGACGACGCCGTGGGCGCCGTCGCCGAGAGCATCCGCCGATTCGGCTTCGGCGCCCCGATCCTCGCCCGGCGCGCGAACAGCGAGATCATCGCCGGGCACACCCGGTGGAAGGCGGCCCAGAAGCTCGGCCTCGATCGGGTTCCCGTTCGGTTCCTGGACCTCGACCCCGTCAACGCCCATCTGCTCGCGCTCGCCGACAACCGCCTCGCCGAGGAGGCGAGCTGGGACGACGCGATGCTCGCCGCGGTGCTCGCCGACCTCAAGGCGCAGCAGGCCGACCTCGCGGCGACGGGCTTCAGCGACGAGGAGATCGCGAGGCTGCTCTCCGACCTCGCGGGTTCGCAAGACTCGAGCGACAGCCCCGAGCCCGAACTCTCGCGAGCCGACGAGCTGCGCGCGAAGTGGGGCACGGAGCTCGGCCAGCTCTGGACGGCCGACAGCCGCGCAGCGCCCAGTAAGGCCCACCAGCTACTCTGCGGCGACAGCACGAAGGGCGACGACGTCGGTCGCCTGATGGGCAGCGAGCGTGCCGACTGCCTCTGGGGCGACCCGCCTTACGGCGTCGCCTACGTGGGCAAGACGAAGGCAAAGCTCACGCTCGCAAACGACCGCCTGACGGGCGAGCGGCTCTTCGAGTTCCTCTCGGCGTGCTTCCTGGCCGCCGACAAGCACGCGCTGAAGCGCGGTGCGGCGATCTACATCGCGCACCCGGGAGGAGCGCTCGCCCTGCAGTTCATGCTCGCGTTCGAGCACGCAGGGTGGCGGCTCCACGAGACGCTCGTGTGGGTCAAGGACTCCATGGTCCTTGGTCACAGCGACTACCACTGGCGCCACGAGCCGCTGCTCTTCGGCTATGCGCCTGGCGAGGGGCGGCGCGGGCGCGGCGGCGAGGGCTGGTATGGCGGCAACGCCGAGACGACCGTCTTCGAAGTGCCCCGCCCCAAGGTCTCGGACGAGCACCCTACGACCAAGCCCGTCGAGCTCGTGGCGCCCATGGTGCGAAACAGCTGCCCGCCGGGCGGGATCGTCTACGAGCCGTTCAGCGGCTCGGGCACGACGTTGGCGGCGTGCGAGACGACGGGGCGCGTGTGCCGCGCGATCGAACTCGAGCCCAAGTACGTCGCCGTCGCACTCGAACGAATGAGCGCCTCGGGGCTGCAGCCCAAGCGTCTCAACTGAACCCTTCCTTGCTCCGGCAACGCGCGAGTCCCGCCGCTGCCTCGCTCCGTTTCACCCACTCCGAGCACGCCACGGCCCGAGCCGCGGCGGGCGCGGAGAGCCCGCGGTCCAACGCAACGCGCTCAGCCGGCAGTACATGGCCTCGCGCCCTCGGGCCAGACAGCGAATGCCTCGCACGTCGAAGACCAAGCTCACCCCCGAGCTGCAGGAAAAGATCCTCCTGCACCTGCGGGTGGGCGCGTACGTGGAGACCGCCGCGGCGTGCGCCGGGATCCACAAGGACACGTTCTACGAGTGGATGAAGAAGGGCGCGCGGGGCCAGCAGCCCTACGTCGCCTTCGCCCAGGCCGTGAACAGGGCCGCGGCCGAGAGCGAGTCCCGCGATCTCGCCACGATCCTCAAGGCCGCGCAATCGCAGTGGCAGGCAGCGGCGTGGCGCCTGGAGCGCCGCTTTCCCGAGAAGTACGGACGCAACGACCGGCTCAAGGTCGACGCGAAGATCGAGCACGACGGCGCGTCGCTGCTCACGAAGCTCGCTCGCCTCATCGACGGTGACGCCGAGCCGAAGAAGCGCGGCAGACCACCGAAGGACACGCCCGAATGACCGCCGAGCGATCTCTGGCTGAGCGCTTCGCCGTTCTGCCCGAGACTCGCAGAAAGAAAATCCTCGGAGCCCTCTCGACGCGCGAGCGCGCGATGCTCGAGTTCACATGGGAGTTCTGGGCGCGCCCCAAGCAGCTCGAGCCGGCAGGCGACTGGCGCGTCTGGATGCTGTGCGCCGGGCGGGGCTTCGGAAAGACCAGAACGGGCGGCGAGTGGGTACGTAGCCTCGTCGAGACCGGGCGAGCCGGGCGCATTGCCCTGGTTGCCGCCACGGCCGCCGACGTCCGCGACGTCGTGGTCGAAGGCGAGAGCGGCCTCGTGGCCATCTGCCCACCCTGGAACCGCCCGCTCTACGAGCCGAGCAAGCGGCGGCTCACGTGGCCGAGCGGCGCCATCGCCTCGCTCTATTCGGCCGACGAGCCCGATCGCCTCCGCGGCCCGCAGCACGACGCCGCGTGGACCGACGAGCTGGCGGCGTGGCGCTACCCCGAGGCCTGGGACCAACTGATGTTCGGGCTGCGCCTCGGCGCCGATCCGCGCGTCGTCGTCACGACGACTCCGCGCCCCACGCCGCTGGTCCGCCAGCTTATCGCGCTGCCGACGACGATAGTCACACGCGGCACGACCTACGAGAACCGCGCGCACCTCGCCGGCGCCTTCTACGAGTCCATCGTCAAGCAGTACGAGGGCACGCGCCTCGGGCAGCAGGAGCTGCTCGCGGAGCTTCTGGACGACAACCCGGGCGCCCTCTTTCGCCGCGACGACATCGAGAAGGGCCGCGTGCGCGAGGCGCCGCCGCTCCTTCGCATCGTCGTCGCCGTGGACCCTGCCATCTCGAGCGGCGAATCCTCCAACGAGACCGGCATCGTCGTGGGGGGCCTCGGCGTGGACGGCCACGCGTACGTTCTCTCCGACCTCTCGGGCCGCTTCACTCCCTACGAGTGGGCGCGCAAAGCCGTGGACGCTTACCACGCGCACCGCGCCGACCGGATCGTCGCGGAGAAGAACCAAGGCGGCGCGCTCGTGGAGTCGAACCTTCGCACGGTCGACCCGCGCATCCCCTACAAGGGCGTCACCGCGACGCGCGGCAAGACGACGCGAGCCGAGCCCGTCGCCGGGCTCTACGAGCAGGGGCGCGTGCACCACGTAGGGTGCTTCTCCAAGCTCGAGGACCAGATGTGCGCGTGGGACCCGAGCGCCCACGTGCTGCGCAGCCGGCGCGAGAGCGTCGTCGTCAGCCAGCTTCGGAGTACGAGCCCCGATCGGATGGACGCGCTCGTGTGGGCGCTGACCGAGCTGATGGTCGAGGCGCAGCCGGTCATTCGTGATTTCGACAATCTGCCGCCCGCGTAGCCACCCCAATGCCTGACGCCTTGGTTCGCGCCGGCGCCGCCGCCGGACCGCGATGAAGTACGGGACGCTGCGCCAGCGCAATCCGGCCTACACGGAGGCGCGCTGGGAGGAGCTTGGGGACCTGTACGTCGGCGGCTACGCCCTCGTCGACAAGGCGGCCCGCTACATGCCGAAGTTCGTGGGCGAGAGCCGCGAGCGCTACCGGGAACGCCTCAGCGCGGCCTCGTACGTCGCGTACATGGGGCAAATCGCCGACTACTTCGTCGCGAATCTGTTCACCCAGGAGCTGACGCTCAGCCAGGCGGCCGATGCCAAGGACCCGACGACCGCCGGATCCACACCGGCGGGCGACGGGTTCTGGGAGGAGTTCGCTCACAACGCGGACCTTCGCGGCGCTTCCTTCGTGAAGCTCGTTCGGGAGGTGCTCACGACCGCCCTCATCAAGGGCAAGAGCCTCGTTGTTGTCGACTTGCCGGCCTCGGGCGCGGGCGCCCCGGCAAATCTCGCCGAGGAGGAGGCGTCCGGCGAGGCGCGTGGCTACGCGTTCGAGGCCGCGCCCGAGGAACTCATCGACTGGGAGCCCGACGACCGAGGCGGGTTCGCGTGGGCGATCCTGCATCGCATGCTCGTCCGCCGCGAGAGCCCCGCAGGGGCGCGCGATCGCGTTGTCGAAGAGTTCAAGGTCTGGACCCACGAGGGCGAGTTCGCGGTCTGGGAGCTATTCCGCACGGCGCCGTACAAGCCCGGCCAGCCCCCCAAGGACGACGACGAAGTGCCGCCCGCAGGAGGGGGCACGACGACGTTTCGGGAGATCCCCGTCCTCGAGCTGGCCGTGCCGCCGGGACTCTGGGTGGGCAACAAGCTGGGTGTGCTCGCGCGAGAGCACTTCACGCGAAGGAGCGCGCTCAACGCGGCCGAAAACAAGAGCCTCTTCGCGGTCCCATACGTCAAGCTCGGTCCCGAGGTGACGGCGCCGGGGTCCGCGATGCCCTCGGAGGTGCAGCAGAACCCCTCGCGCGGTCGCGATCCGCGCGGCGAGTTCAATCGCAAGGGCTACGTCGTGCTCGGCAAGGACGACGCGATCGGATTCGCCGAGCCGGTGGGCGCGGCCTACGAGCTGGTCGACAAGCAGCTCGAAAAGCTCGTCGACGAGATGTTCCGGGTTGTCCACCAGATGGCCTCGAGCGTCTCGGCCACCAAGCAAGCGCTCGGCCGCGCGGCGGCGAGCAAGGCCGAGGACAGGCGGGCCACCGAGATCGTGCTCGCCGCCTACGGCGCGCTCGTTCGCGACTTTGCCAAGCGCATCTATGACTGCCTGGCGGCGGCGCGCGGCGAGAAGGTCGTTTGGACCGTCCATGGCCTCGACAAGTTCGAGCTCGAGGACCGCGACAGCCTCCTGAAAGAGGCGCTGTCGCTCGACGCGATCGCGATCCCCAGCGCGACATTCCGAAAGACCTACAAGACCAAGATCGCCCTGGCGCTGGTCGGCAACGTGCCGCCCGAGACGCAGGACGTCATCCGGGAAGAGATCGAGCAGGGCGTCGAGCAGGAAGGGGAGCTCGACGCCGCGGCGCACGGACCAGGGCAGGAGCCCGACGAGGACGATGAGCGACAAGGACAAGACGACTCTGCGCCGCCTGGCCGAGGCGACCGCCGCGCTTCTGCTCCAGCGTGAGCGCCGCACCCTGCGCGCTCTCGTGCGCGCCGAGAGGCGGACCGCCGCCATGCTCGAGCACGCCATCCGGCCCCACATCGAACGCGCGACGCTCTCCGTGGGCCACGCGCCAGCGTACGACCAGCAGCGGGTCGCGCTCGCGACCATCCGTCGTACCGCCCCCGGTCTGCAGCGAGCGCTCGAGGGAACGATCACCGAAGCCCGCGGGTACGCGCGCACAGCGGGGCGAGAGCTACTCGCCAGCGCCTTCGTCGTAGCCTCCCCCGCTCCGCTTTCGGGACGGGACGAGCACGACGCAGCCGCAGCGCATGCGGCGGCGTCGTCCTGGTCCGCGGCGTGGGCATCGGCGGCGACGGCGCTCGTCCTTTCGGACGACGATCCGGCGCGCGCCCCCGAGACGGCGGCCCGCGCGCGAGCGCCGGGTCTCGGGCGCATCGCAGCGACGGAGACGGCGAGCGCCTTCAACGACGAGCGTCGACGCGCATTCGACGATCTCGCGAAGTCCTCGCTCGCGCCGGAGCTCTTCCGTGTGTGGAGCGCGGTCCTCGATCGAAAGACATGCGCCTTCTGCTTCGGCAAGGACGGGCAGGTCCGCGCACTCCACGAGAGCTTCGGCGCGTCGCCTCCCGTGCACCCGAACTGCCGCTGCATCATCGAGCTGGTGCGCGTGCCTCGCCCCGAGAGGCTGGAGGACATCTCCATCGACTACGCGAGCTTCAAGGCCGAGGTGCGCGACGTCATTCGCGAACGGCGCGAAGAGAGCGGCCGGCACGCCGCCGCGTTCATCACGGACTCGATGGGCGCGCGCAGCCGGTCGCCGCTCGTTCTCACCGGCCGCTTCACCCGCAAGCCCCACGTGGCCCGCTGAAGGAGACGCCATGGAACCCGTGCAACCTCCCGGCGGGGCGCCCCCCGCGCCAACCGCCGATCCACCCAAGCCCGGCGAGGCCGGCCCCAGCTACGTCACCGAAGAGCAGCTTCAGACGGCCCTGACGGCGCGCTTCCGCACGTTCGAGCAGAAGGTCGACAAGGCTCTCTCCGACGGCCTCGGCGCGTTTGGCGGCAAGCTCAAGGACGAACTCGCGGCGCTCCTCCCCAAGCCCGAGCCCAAGCCGGAGGGCGGCGTCCCCGCGGACGCCAAACCCAAGGACGACCCGAGCCCCGAGCTTCGCCGGCTCCAGGAGCAGATCGGCGTCCTGACCAAGCAGGCCGACGATGCACGCGCCGAGCGCGACACCGAGCGCGCACGCGGCCGAGACGCGCTCCTGCGTCAGCGCCTCACCGAGGCGCTGTCGCTGGTCGGCATCGAGGGCGTACGTGCGCGCCACGCCCTGGGCGTGCTCGTCGATGCGGAGCGGCGCGTGCGCTGGGCGGACGACGGCGAGTCGCTGCTCTTCCGCACCGAGGCCCATGACGAGCTGGACCTCGGGGCGGGCCTTCGCGAGTGGCTCAAGACCGAGGACGCGAAGCTCTACTTGCCGCCGCGAGGTGCTGCGGGGTCCGGCGACCGGCCGGGCGCGCAGCCGCCCCCGCGCGCGCCCGCGGGGCCGCCCGACCGGGCCGCCGTCGCCGAGGGACTTCGCCGAGTGCTGCTCGGACAGATGTGATCTGAAAGGACGAACGCGAGATGCCGCTCGAGACCCTTGCCGCCGTCAGCGCGGCGCTCAGCCAGACGTTCGAGGAGCAGTTTGTCCGGCAGTACAACCGCCTGGCGGTTGCGGCCGCCCTCATCCAGGCCGAGCGAGGCCGGGGCAAGAACGCTGCCTGGGACGTCGAGTTCTCGGGCGCCCAGGCCGATGCCGTGGCCGAGGGCTCCGACGTCGACGAAACGGAGTTCACGACCGACGAGCCGGTGCCTGCCGTCCTCGGATGGTCCACCTACAGGCAGTCGTTCAAGCTCTCGGAGCTCGAGGTCGACGCCGCCGCGAGCAGCATCGGGACGCCCGAGGTGCTGCTCGACATGTTCAGCGAGCGCGTGCTCAACGCGCACCACAAGCTCTGCTCGCGCATCAACGTCGACATCTACTCGGCAACGGGCACCAACGCGAAGGGGATCCCCACGCTCGTCGGGCTCTACGGCGGCCCGCTCGAGCCCACGGGCCTCTACGCCACCGTCGACCGGGGGCAGTTCCCCGAGTGGGCTGGCAACGTGCTCGCCAACGGCGGCGTCGGTCGGCCGCTCACGCTGGACCTGATGGCCCAGCTCGAGCAGAACATCTTCACCGCCTGCGGCGAGCCGCCCAACGTGGTGCTCGCTAGCGCGGGCGTCGTCCGCAAGTACGAGAACTTCTTCGAGAGCATCCGGCGCATCGTCTCCGACGGTCGGGGCCCGATGGACTTCGGCGCAGGCGCCGCAAGCCTCTTCTACAAGGGGATGCCCGTCATCCGCGACCGCAACGGCCCCCCGGGCCGCCTCGCGATGCTCAACCTCAACTACGTGCGGATGAAGTTCCTGCCGCACATCAACCCGGGCGACGCCGTCGGCTACGCGGAGTCGCGCCTGACGAGCAGCTCCGGCGGCGCCGTGCAGATGGCGACCGACATCCCGGCGCGCATCGTGCTCCTCGCCAAGACGGGCGACAACGTCAAGGCGAGCGTCAAGACCACCATCCAGATGGCGGTCAAGCGCCCCAACTCGTCGGGCTACATCGCCGACATCCTGGAGGTCTGAGCCATGCCGCTCACCGTCAGACGCGGCTCGGGCGCGGTCGAGTACGCGCTCGTCGCCGAGCTCGACGCCCTCCGCCGCATCGTCGCCCAGGCCGCCGGGCTTTTTCACCTCGAGGTGTCGAGCGTTGGCGGAGGCGACTTCACGACCCCGACCCCATTTCCGCTCGTCTTCGCATCGGGGCCCGCGAGCGATCTGCCGTCGCTGCTGACCCTCGCCGCGGAGATCGCCGGGCGCCATCGCGTACACACCCACGACGGCTTCGCGCACCTCGCGGCCGACACCGCCGACGACCTGGCGAAGTCCACGCCTCCCCAGACCCTCGCCGACGCCATCGCGCTGGTGAACGACGCGAAGGCGAAGTTCAACGCGCACCTGTCGCAGGCGGGCGTGCATGTCGTCAATGATCCGAACAAGATCAGCGCGCCCGACGCGGTGGACCTGCAGACGGCCTGCGATCTCGCGAACACCTACCGCGCTCTCTACAACACGCACATCCAGGCGGCGCCGCCGGGGGCGTCCATCCAACTGCTCGACCCCTGAGCAGATCCGCGTCTCTCCACCCTCGAACGTTCAGAAGGCCAACTCATGCACCCCAGCGAGCCCGAGGAGCAGCGGCTGACGACCTGGCGCAACCCCACGCGCCAGGAGATGCGCGTCGACGTGCACAGCGCGCCCGGCCGGTTCAAGCGGTACGTGTTCCCGCCCGGCAAGGAAGTGCAGGTGCCGAGCGAGTACGACCGCGCCATCCACGACGTGCGCGAGGGCGTCATCGTCGGAGGCCTGGCACCGCTGCTCGAGAGGGCCGTCGCCGACGGCGCGCTCCACCCGGCGCTCGATCCCGAGGAGGCCGCGAGGAAAGCGGCGGCCGAGGAAGCCGAGCGCACCGTCATCGCCAAGAAGGCGGCCGACGAGGTCCTCGCGCAAACGAAGACCCCGAAGCGTGTCGCGGGCACTTGAGGAGGCTGTTCATGAAGGCATCGCTCGTTCGCATCGTGGCGTGCGTCGGTTTCGCTCTCGTCGGAGCGTGCGCCGTTCACGCGATCAATCCCCAGCCGCTGCCGCCTGGACTCCGGCGCGAGGAGGTTCCGACCTCACCAGCGCGCGTGGCCATGTGCGACGCCGGTCCCACGTGCCGGGATGCCGCCGCGCCAGCGGCAGGGCACGACATCCCGCCCGGTCCGTGAACGCGCGCTGCCATGGCATGGGCCGAAGCCGATCGCGCGGTGATCCGCTCCTACCTCGGCTTCCCCGCTCTCTTCCTGCAGGCCGATCCGCGCCTCGAGTCTGCGATGGAGTCGGTGCAGTCGGAGGCCGACGGCGGCACCCGCCCCGACAACTCCACGGAGCTCCAGATCCGCGGCTGGCTCACCCAGCTCGCGGCGATTGAGGTGCGTCTCGAGTCGCTCTGGGACGAGGCCGAGGCGCTCAAGGTCGACGAGCTCGGCGTCGACCCGATGCGCGCGCTCGCCCTGCTCCGCTCCGAAGGGCGCCGCATCGTAGGTCGCATCGCACGCGCGCTCGGTACGTCCCCGCGGCACGACGTCTTCACGGGCGCCGAGCCCAATCCCCACGGATCTCCCTACCCGGACATCGACGATGGCGAGAAGCCCTGGTGACAAGGCAAGCGGGAGCGCGGACGCGTGCGTGTCCTGCAAGCAGCCCGTAGGCGACGGCCCCAAACGCGCGCCGGTACACGTGACCGACGACGCCGGCGGGCACGAGGTGTGGTGTCCGCGATGCTTCGTCGGAACGCGCGCGCCGATGGAGCCCGTGCGCTTCGCTCCCCGGCTCTACGCGGCGGTGCGATGCTCGCTCTGCGGATGGGAGAGCGTCGACTTCGGCCAGCACCGCTGCGCGCAGTGCCGGTCGCGGTTCATCACGGTGCTTCCGCCGGCACGGGCCCTCGTCGTGGCGGCTCGTTAAAGGAGGGGGTTGCCGCCACTGAACGCGCGGCTAGTATTGGTCGGGTGCCCCTGCAGGTCGTCGATGCCGTCCATGTCCGCGTCGTCTGCGATGGCGGCTGCGGCGTGACGGCCGAGCTTTGCGGCAAGCGCGAGCAGACGGTCGCGGCGCGGGCAATCGCGGCTCAGAGGTTCCGCGGACTCGGCTGGCATCACGATCCCGCCACCCATCGCGATCGCGAGTACGAGATGGCGCGACGGGACGGCTCGGGCCGCTGGTACTGCCCGCGCTGCGCTCGCAAGACACATCTCTGATCTGCAGCGGTCGCGCGCTGCCTTCACTCATCGAGGGGAGCGTCCGTGAGCCTGCGCACACGCATGTTGCCGGTGTTCGACCGGCTTCGAGCCCTCACGGGGCCAACTCGTTTCGACATCCGTCCGACGAGCCTGAGTGTCGTCACACGCCGGTGGACGACCGGCACGGTCGGCGTAGAGCCCGACGACCAAACCGCGGTCCCCTACTCGGAGACGCGTCTGGATCTGCCCTCCGTCTACAAGGTCCGGCAGGTCACAACACGCGAGATCGCCTCGAGCGGCGGCCGCTACGAAACCGGCGACGTGAAGGTCGGCCCCATCACGCCGACCTACACGAACGCCGACGGATCGACAGGCGGCGTCTCGGAGGCGCAACTCAAGCCGACCCCTGCCGATGCTGCCACGGAGATCGTCTACGAGCTCTTGGGGGCGCACGCTGGCGAGTACGCCCTGCTCGGCCTCGTGAGTACGGGTCCGTTCGGGTGGTGGGTCGTGCTCGGTCGCCGAGAGACCACCCCCTGAATGCGGCGTTAGAGCAGCCGATAAGCTACGTTCGTAGCGTGTCTGCCGGCGTCGGCTCGCGTCGGTCTGCCCTGCCGCGGGTCGCGTGTGCGGGGCTCGCGTTCCTGGCGGTCGGCTGCGCCCCGGCTCCACAACGGCAGTCGTCGCAGGCGACCGCACCTTCGGTCGCTCCCGACGACGGCGATCGCGCCGACCCGTGCGACATGTGCGTTCTCCAAGGCGACGACGGCTCCGGTCTCGGCACCGACGGGTGCCCCGGGCCCGACTTCCGCATGACGAACGCTTGCGTTCTCGCATCCGACGAGCAGGGGCGTGTGACGCACGCGGCCGCGGAGCTCATCGCGAACGCGCATCTCACGAGCATCCGGATCGTGTCCGGGAGGGTCGAATGCGCCGCTGCCGTGCGCAGCGCGCTGGAGCGGGCGGGAGTACCCACGAGTCGGCTCGAGGTCGGTTCGAACGACGCCGGCGCCGGGGTGTCGCTCGAAGTCGGCGCGTGGGACCGCCGCCGCTGCGCCCCATGAGGAGAACGGCGAGCGTCTCGCTCAGCGATGAAGACCTACCGCGTCGGCAGCCTGAGCGAGTTGGGAGCACTCTTCGCTCGGCACCAGCGCGAGCGTGAACAGCGACTGCGTGGCGCCGCGGAGGAGGCCGCGCGGACGGCAGTCAGCATCGTCAAGCGCCGGGTGCCCGTGGCTCACGGCGAGCTTCGCGAAGCTGTCCACGCCGAGACGGGCGGGAGCCGGGCGACCATCGTGGTCGACGCGCCGCACGCGGCACCGGTCGAAACAGGCTCCCGGCCCCACACGCCTCCGCTGGCCCCGCTGGTCGCGTGGGTGAAGCTGCGCGGCGCGCAGGGGCTCCTGTCTGAACGGCAGATCGGCCGCCTGCCGGGCAAGACCACCGGCGCCCACGCGAAGGCCATCGCCTCGGGGCTAGCAGGAATGGAGTCCGGCGGCGCGCTCGACGTCCTGGCCCCAGTTCGGATCGCGCGCGCCATCCAGCAGGCGATCCGCCGCCGCGGCACCAAGCCTCACTGGTACGCACGCGGAAGCCTGCCGGCGATCCGCGCCGTGCTGCACGGTCTCATCAAGGACGCCCTCTCCCACGCCCCATGAAGACCTCCGTCGAGCAGGCGGCCGTCAACGCCCTGGGGTCCTGGCTCACGCGCGCTCTACCCAAAGGGGTAGTCGTCTCGACCGCGTGGCCCGAGCCGACGAAGGCGCTCGCCGCCAAGGCCGTCACCATCCTTCGCGCCGGGGCGCCCGAGGACGAGCCGCTCGATCCCATCGTGGTCGGGCGCGTCGACACCGGTCCGCATACCTCGCTCTTCACCTGGCGACTGCGCGCTCTTCGGCAGCCCTTGCAGCTCGACGTGTGGACGAAGCATGCAGCCGCGCGCGACGACCTGCTCGCCCGCCTCGACGAGGCCCTCAACGCTGGCATGGGCGCAACCCTGGGCGTGACGAACGCCGATCCCGTGCGCCACGGCGTCGTCGTGCCCTTGGCCGACGGTTGGACGGGCACCGCCGACTGCTTCTTCGATCGCCCCGAGGTCAACGACACACCCGATGCCACCACGCGGAGCGAGTACCGGGCAACCGTGCGTGGCTGGGCCGAGGTCGACCTGACGCTCACGGCACCGAGCGCGCGCATCGCCGTCATCCGGTTCGCTGGCCTGACCGACAAGCCCCTGACGACCTGAACCCATGCCCGTCTGGATCTCCAGCACCTCGGCTGCCCGCCGGCACGCCGCGTACGCGATCGAGCGCACGCCGAACGCCGTCGTGCAGGCGATCGGCACCGGCGTCGCCGCGATGATCGCCCAGGTCCCCTGGGGCCCGGACAGCACGAAGGTGACGACGCCCGCGGGGCCGAAGGACATGATCTACACCTTCGCGCCACCCGGCATGGACCACACCGGGTCGGGCTACCTGTCGATGATCGGCAAGGGGTGGCCCACGCTCAAGGTCGTACGGGCGCTCGGAGCCGCCGCAACCCAGGCCTCGGCCCCCCTCGGCAACGTGGTGACGGTCATCGGCAAGTACAACGGCGCGGCCGGCAACTCGCTCGTCGCGACGGTCTCCAACGCCGGCGACGGAAGCCCGAACCACTTCTGCCTGACGGTGCAGATTGTCGGAGCAAGCGGCTCCTCGAGCGAGACCTACGACAACCTCGACTACTCGGGCACGGCCACCAACTCGACGCCCAGCTTCGCGACCGCGTACCTCGTCGGCGGCATTCACCTCGGCACCGCCGGCCGCCCGGCGAATGGCACGTACACCTTCTCGGGAGGGGCCGACGGCGCGCCCAACGCGTTCTCGTACACCGGCACCGCGGGCACTGGCAACAGCGGCATCGCCGCCCTCGAGGGAGATCAGGGCGTCCGGCACGTCTTCGTCGACGACCCGGGCGCCACGATCCGCCAAGCGGTCAACGCGGCGCTGCTGCAACACGTGCAAGCGATGGGCGACCGGTGCGCGTACATCAACGGCAACACCGGTCAGTCGCTCCAGCAGGTCGCCACCGACGTCGCCAGCTACCGCTCGGCGCGCGTCGTCTACGTCGACCCCTGGGTCTACGTCTTCGACGACGCGACCGGTGCGCTTCACCTCGTGCCGGGGGCGTCGTTTGCCGCGTCGGCCGCGGCGCAGCTCTCGCCCTCGACGAGCATCGCGTGGAAGGACCCGGAGGTCATCGCGATGCTCAGCGGGATCCAGGACCTGGAGTTCGACCGCGGCAACGGAGCCGCCGACAACACCGACCAGGGCGTCGCCACGATCATCCGAGAGCAGAACGGCGGATTCACGATCGAGGCCGGCGTCCTGACCGTCGCGCCCCTCGATCCGACCCGGCGCAACCACACCCGCACGCGCATGGGCGACTACGCGGCGGTGTCGATGGTGCGTTCGAGCCGGAGCTTCATCGACGCCCCCAACGTCCCCTCCAATCAGCAGGCCGTGGTGCACATGGTGCAAGCCTTCATGGACGGGCTGGTCGCCGCGCAGAAGAGCGATCCCAACCACACGCCGCACTGCCTGGCCTACGACATCCCGCCGCTCGCGACGTTCAACGCCCAGGACGATCTCGACAACGGCATGCTCACCATCCCCGTCGACATGAAAACGTCGAGCGGCATCGAGAAGCTCTTCTTCTCCATGCTCTTCGGCGAGAGCGTGCAGGTGACGACGTCCTGAGCCGGCATCGAGTTGCGAGCGCAGCGAGATGGTCCGACTACCCGCGGGTTGGAAGGGTGTCGAACTTTGGGACCGCGGGGTCGGTGCACGCCCACGGCTGCGCCGCCTTCATCCAGCAATCGACTTGCGCCTTGAACCAGCTCGCGTCGTCGAGGCTCGCAGCCCTGATCGACATGGCTACGCCGCGAAACGCGCTGCTGTCGGCAAAAAGGGGCGACCCGCACACGGCGCAGAATCCTCGTCGTGCCACGTTGCCGCTGTCCGCTTTCGACTCGTACCAGCGAGGCTCGCCCTCGATGGTGACGGCGGCGGCCGGAACGACAAGCCCAGTCGCGTACGCGCCCCCACTCGCGTGCTGGCATGCGCGGCAGTGGCAGTTGACCATGACCATCGGCTCGGCATCGACGCGGTAGCGGACCGCGCCGCAGGCGCAGCCGCCAGTAAAACCCTTCGGCATGACCGGAGCGTAACCTATGCCCCGATCCACGTTCCTCAGCGGCAAAGACGCCGTCATGCGCTACTTCCAGGACGGCAAGGAACTGGCCACGCTCAACGCCAAGACCTGGGACTTCGGGCCTTCCGTTACCAAGTTCCGCGATGGCGTGAACGGCGAGAAGCGCAACCGTACGGGGAGCCAGACCGACCACTACGAGCTGAACCTCGAGCTCTGGATCGACAACCTCAGTCAGGTCGACACGTTCCTGGTCGACCGCGACAACGAGGACGCCGAAGCCGTGCCCTTGGACAAGAGCGCCCTCGTGCAGCTCTTCCCCCGCGATGGCAGCAAGAAGGCGTACGCGTTCGTGGACCTGGTGCTCGAGGACTGGCGCGTCAAGCAGGGCGGACGCACGGAGCGAATGCTGCTCACGGTCAGCATGAGCGCCGGCGACATGCAGAAGATGCAGAGCATCTGAGGAGGATCCATTGTCCGAGATGATCGAGCTGTGCCTGCCGAGCAAAGCACCCCAGCACTCCGGGCGTGGCGTGCGCTTCGAGCTGCTCTCGCCGACCGACCGCGATGCGGCGCTCTTGTCCGCCGCGATGATCGCGGGCGACGACAAGATCAAGCTCGCTCTCCTGCGTCAGCGCGAGGGCGTCAAGCGCATGCTCCGCGCGATCACGAAGAAGAAGGGACTGACGGAGGCCGACCTGCTCGACCCGAAGACCGAGTGGATGCCCGTCACCCACGCCCTGCTCGAGAGCGACTACGACAAGCTCTTCACCTGCCGCGACGACGAGGTGCTCGCCTGGTTCTATCGCGAGTACCACGAGCCTTCGGCGAAGGACGTCGAGGCGATCGCAAAAAAAGTGCGGACGGTGTCCTCGGCCTGAGCGGCGCCTACTGGGAGACCGTCTGGGACTCCTGGCTCGAGACGGCGTTCATCTGCAGATACGGACACCAGGACGTGCACCGCCTACTCGGCCGGCCTGGGACCCTGACGCCCCTCGAGCGCACCCTCTTCGCGCGAGCGCTCCTGGAGCACTGGGAAGCCGAAGTCGAGCCGCGCGCCGCCGCGCGCCAGCTCGGGGTCCAGCTTGGCGATGACTGATGCGCCCATCGTTCCCCGGCCGGACCAAGCGGTCTCGGTCGGTATCGAGCACCTGGCACGTCTTCGACCGGGGGCGCTGCCCTTCGCGACGGCCGGGCGCTACGGCGACGTGTTCTACGGGTGGAGGGCGCAGCTCGCGTGGATCATCCAGCGCCTGGTCCATGAGATCGAGGCGTCGCGCCTGGAGACGGCTACCGGCGACGCGTTGCGCGACCTGTGCGCGAGCGAGTTCGACACCGTGCTGCCGACGGCGCCGCTGACGGCCGTCGGCGACGTGAACCTCTTGCGCGAGGTCGACGGAGGACCGGGCGTCATCCCGAAGGGGACGCGGTTCACGCGGCCGGCCAAGAGCGACCCGCTCTTGCCGCGCACTCAGGCGAGCTACGTCAGCGCCATGGACGTGGTGGTGCCGCAAGGCCTCTTCCACGTCCCGGTCCCCATCGTCGCCACGCGGTCGGGCGCGTTCGCCAATACGCCGGCGGGGCTCACGCCGCAGGGGGTGCCCTTCGGAACAGCCGACCTGCAGCTCTCCGATACGCTCTTCGACGCCGGCTTCAGCGTTCAGTCGGCGGCGACCGCCGGGGGCACTGACGGGCTGAGCGACGACGTTCTCAAGGCCGCCGCGCGAGCCTATGCGGTCGGCCGCTACGCGCCGACGACGGGCGCCGTGCTCGCCGCGGCGCTCCTCAACGGCGCAGCCTACGCGGCGGTCGTAGAGGATACGACGTTGGGGCAGTCGGGCGTGCTCGCGCTCGACGTGTCATGGGCCACCTGCCCGTCGTGGCAGGCCGCGATCCAGACGGCGGCGCAGGCCCAGGGCTTCGGCCTGCGCGCTGTCGTCTTCGACGGAGCCAACACCTTCGTTCGGGTCCGCGCGGCCGTCACCCTCCGAAAGGAAGCCAACGTCACCGACACGAGCGGCGTCACCGCCGCCCTGTCGGCCGCGGCCACCGCCTACTTCAACGGACGCCTCGACTGGTACACGTGGCGCACGGCGGCCCTGCGCGCCGCCCTCTCACGTGCCCATCCGGCGATTCGGGCGTGCACGTCGGCGACCGTCATTGATGCCGCGCCGACGAGCGACCCGTTGAGCGAGCCGAGCGCGACGCCGAGCTTCGCCACCGGTGCCATCCACTGGGCCCTCGCACCAGGCGCGGTGCAGGTGACCTATACGAGCTCGTAGCGGATCGAGACCGAAGTTGGCCGACGTCACCTATAGGGTCGCCATTGAGCTGGCGACCCACGGCAACCTCACGTCCGAGGTCGGCCAGTCCATCTCGAAGCTCGATGGCCTGAGCGGCACGCTGGGTCGGGTTGGCCACGAGGCGGCCACCATGGCGGGCTCCCTTGCGAGCGCATTCGAAGGGGCCGTCGAGGGCGCCGCGAGCCTGGCCGCGACCCTCGGGCAGGTCGGCGCCGTCGCGGCCATCGGCGCCGTCACTTACGGGACCCTGGTCCTCAACAAGGAGCTCGAGAACACCCAGATCGCGCTCGCCGCCATCTTCGGCGCCAACGGCATCACGACCTCGATGCCCCAGGGCATGAGCGTCGCGGCCGACCTGATGTCGCAGATGCGCAAGGACGCCGCGGCTCTACCCGGCGAGTTCCGCGACCTCGTCGGCATCTTCAAGACCATCAGCATCCCCGGCTTCCAGGCCGGCGCCAGCGTCGACGAGATCCGCGCCGTGGCCGCTCAGGCCATGGCCGTCAGCCAGGTCATGGGCCTGCCGATGGAGCAGGCGTCGCGCGAGCTGGCGATGCTGCTCGAGGGGCGCGCTGGCGCGCACAACGTGCTCGGCATGCGCCTGGCCGGTCTCGCTGGCGAGCGCGCCGAGGCCTTCAACAAGCTCACGGCCGCCGATCGCCTGGCGAGCGTCCGCACGGAGCTCGAGAAGTTCGCGCCGGCGATCGAGGCGTACTCGCACTCCTTCGAAGGCCTCTCCTCGACCCTGGTCGACAACGCCAAGCGGTTCCTGAGCCTGGCGACGACGCCCATCTTCGATCGCATCAAGGGCGTCCTCAGCGACGCCAACTCCTGGTTCGACGACAACCAGGACAAGGTGACGCTCTGGGCGAGCGTGATCGGCGAGCGGCTCGGCAGCGCCTTCGATTTCGCCCGGGACAAGATCCGCGCGTGGTGGCCGGAGATCGAGGCCTTCGCCGAACATGCGTACGACCGCATCGCGTCGATCTGGCACCGCGTCGGGCCGCTGGTCGAGAAGGTCGCGGACAGCGCCGCCAAGGCCCTGGGCAACGACAAGACCTTCGACCGGCTCGAGCAAATCGGCCTGCTCTACGCGGGCATGAAGGGCGGCAGCCTCCTCTCCGGCCTGATCCCGTCCTTGCCGGCGCTGGGCGGGCTCGACAGGCTCGTCCGATCGAGCGGCATCGCAGGTCAAGTCGCGCCCGAGGGCTCGGCGTTCGACGCGATGGCCGGGCGCTTCCGTGACATGGCTACGGGCCAGTTCGCTGCCGGCGAGGCGGGTGGCCTACTCGAACTCCTCGCCAATCCGGTCACGATCGGCGCAGCGGCGGCCGCGGCGGCAATCCTGGTCTCGGCCCTGGTCGCGACGGCGGGGGCCCTGCACGCGCTTGGGGACGAGACATCAAGCTTCCACGACTTCGCCGTCTACCTCTGGACGGACATCGAGGCGCGCGCGGGGGGGACGATGGACGCGCTCGGCCAAGCCTGGCACGACCTTGAGCCGTGGCTCTTGCGCGCGGCCGATAGCGCCGGCGTGCAGCTGCTCGAGGCGATTCGCCTGCTCGCCATGGGCGCCGAGTACGCCGCCCACGTCGTGGAGCACGCGTCGCACCTGCTCGCCGGCGCGCTCGACTGGCTGGGCATCGAAGGTGAGCAGGGGCACACGACGCGCCGCAACGCGCCCCCCGTCCGTCACGTGGCCGAGAGCGTGCTCCGCGACGTCCTCGGCGCGCACGTCAAGGTTGGGGGCGGCGGCGGGGGAGGCGGCGTCCACGTCGACCGCGTCGAGATAACCATCTCCAGCAACCAGGACCCCAACCGCGTCGCGCGCGTCGTCGCCGGGCACCTGGCGGACTTGGCGCGCTACCGCAAGTCCAGCCCCTACGTCCCCAACTTCTCGGCCAGCCGGTGACGGCACCGACCGCGGGCGCCTGGCGCTTCGAGCAGTTCGCCGGGGACAAGAAGACGCTCACTCTCTCGGGCTACAGCGCTCCCTTCGGGCGTCCTCGTCAGAAGGCGGTTGTCCGCGACAAGGTCAGCATCCGCGAGAAGACGATCCGGTATCCGGGCAGCAGTGGCCCCCCGACGCGGCACATCTTCGGCGACGACTACGACCCCTGGGAGCTGCAGGGCCGGTTCATGGACCGCGAGGGCGGGGCCGGCTACGCGCTCGCGAAAACCCAGGAGGTCATCGCCTTCGTCCGCGACAAGCAGGGGGTCACCATCACCTGGGGCGACATCCTCCAGTACACGGGCTTCATCAAGAGCTTCGAGCCGGGGCGCGAGGGGCCGGGCGACGTCGAATGGAAGTTGGTCGTCCTCATCGACGACGACACCCAGTCGGCGCCGCAGGGGCCGAGCCCGTCGCCGCCCTCGCCGGCGGATTCGCTCGCCGCGATTCAGGCGGCGCTCACCACCACGCTCTCGGCTCCGAGCTTCCCCAACATCAAGCCGAACCTCCTCGACGTCCTGTCGAACCTCATCGGCGCCGTGAGTGGCGCCATCGGCGCCATCGCAAACGTCGCCAACCAGATCCAGAGCTTCGAGACGGCGCTGGCGGGGGACATCCAGCGCCTCCGCGCCGGCATCGGACAGC
>Ga0326727_10002914_pt1 | contig 56408 bp, 57 predicted proteins | sample MB2enrmetagenome_FD_207643 | JGI IMG/M metagenome (GOLD analysis project Ga0326727, IMG submission 207643) | Lab enriched peat soil microbial communities from McLean, Ithaca, NY, United States - MB29MY | ecosystem: Environmental > Terrestrial > Soil > Wetlands > Peat | place: USA: New York...
CCGTTGAAGGAAAACTTGTGGGGATCTTGACAAACAGAGATTTGCGCTTCGTTAAAAATTATGAGCGGTTAGTTTCCGAGGTAATGACCCAGACAAATTTGGTGACAGCTCCTGTAGGTACGACCCTGGAACATGCTAAAGAGATATTAGGCCAGCATAAGATAGAAAAGTTACCCATTGTCGATTCAGAGGGGATACTTAAGGGGCTTATTACAATTAAGGACATCGAAAAATCACGGCAATATCCGAATTCAGCCAAAGATGAACCGGGTCGCTTACGGGTGGGAGCTGCCGTTGGCGTCACTGCAGATGTCCTACAGCGGGCTGAAGCCTTAGTTAGAGCCGGTGTTGATGTCATTACGCTCGATACGGCCCATGGACATTCCAAAGGAGTTATTGAAACGATTTGGGCTTTAAAAGAGCGTTTTCCGGAGACCCAGCTGATTGCCGGCAATGTGGCTACGGCTGAAGGAACTCGAGAATTGATTGAAGCGGGCGCAGACTCAATTAAAGTCGGGATTGGACCGGGGTCCATTTGTACAACCCGTGTCGTTGCGGGAATTGGAGTTCCGCAGATTACTGCCGTTATGAATTGTGCTGAAGAAGCGGAGAAATATGGGATTCCGATTATTGCCGATGGAGGCATTAAGTTCTCAGGGGATATAGTCAAAGCCTTGGCCTCCGGTGCACAAGTTGTCATGATTGGCAGCCTCTTTGCAGGGACAGAGGAGAGCCCCGGCGAAATGGAAATTTATCAGGGACGGAGTTTTAAAGTCTACCGGGGCATGGGATCAATCGGAGCTATGAAAGCAGGAAGCCGGGATCGTTATTTTCAGGAAAAGGATCAAAAACTTGTTCCTGAGGGCATTGAAGGCCGCGTTCCCTTTAAAGGCCCAGTTTCCGAAACGATCTATCAAATGATTGGCGGCTTGCGTGCCGGGATGGGCTATTGCGGAACTCCCAACATTGAGGCCTTGAGAACCGAAACCCAATTTATTCGCATCACAGCGGCAGGACTTCGCGAAAGTCATCCCCACGATGTGACGATTACCAAGGAAGCGCCAAACTACAGCTAGTGTGCGATATTTGAATCACAAACCATGAACTATAGAACCACGAACCACAAACTGCGAACCACAACGAGTGGATTGGGGAGAGAGTCTGACTCTCTCCCTGTTTTGATGGGAGGTAAGCATGAAGTCTGCTTTTTTGCGCTATATTCTTATTTTAAGCGTGCTATTTATATTTTGGGGCCAGTTTTTTGATTCGGATGGACCGCTTAATCAACTGGCATTTAATTTTGCCCTTTTCTATCCGCTCGGTTTTTTAGTGGGGTATCGTCCCCGGCAGGAAAATCTTCATTCTGCCTACTTCGCAGCCTTGGTTTTTAATGCCGTATCCTATTTGGTTGCGGGTATTGCCGGAATTCCGATTGAACGTTGGACTATGGTCGTTCTGGATTTTATAAGCCTCCTTTTTTTTCTGAAGGTCGGAATGATTATAGGACGGCGTGCTCAAGCTAAGGAGTGATCAACATGAGAGTCGTCATTGCCCCGGATTCTTTCAAGGGTTGTTTGAGTGCTTTGAACGTAGCACTGGCCATGAGTAGGGGGGTTCGGCGGGTTTACCCGGAAAGTGTGATTGATCTGATCCCGATGGCAGATGGGGGAGAAGGTACGGTGACCGCGATACTTAGCGCGGTAGGTGGAGAGACGATCGAAATCGACGTTGCAGATCCGTTGGGACGGTCGATACGCGCAGCGTATGGTCTCTTGGACAATGGTGGAACCGCGATTATCGAAATGGCTGCGGCGTCCGGCCTAACTCTTTTGGGTGATGAAGAAAGAAATCCCCGCCTGACGTCCACGCGAGGAACCGGTGAACTTATTCGAGATGCGCTGGATCGAGGCGTGAAGAAAATTCTCCTCGGCCTAGGCGGAAGTGCGACAAATGATGGCGGAGCCGGTCTGGCCACTGCCTTGGGTGTTAAGCTACTGGATGCCCAGGGCCAAGAGTTGCCCCCGGGCGGAGCGGCACTGGCCGACCTTGTCAAGATTGATATGTCCGGACTAGATCCCCGCTTAGCGAAAGTCCGGATCGAGGTTGCCTGTGATGTTCAAAATCCGCTCTGTGGTTCAGAAGGGGCAAGCGTTGTTTACAGTCCGCAAAAAGGTGCTAAACCTGAAGATATCCAAGTAATGGATGCAGCCTTGAAAAACTTTGGGGAACATCTGAGCCGATTGGTGGGAACCAACCTGCTGAATTTAGTTGGCGGAGGTGCGGCAGGTGGACTTGGTGTGGGGACGGTCGGTTTTTTAGGAGCAAGATTACGACCGGGGTCAATGATGGTTCTGGAGGCAGCCAAGGCGGATGAGAAAATTCAGCAGGCTGATTTGGTGCTTACGGGTGAGGGGAAAACAGATTTCCAGACGGCTTATGGCAAAGTACCGGTTGGTGTTGCGGCTATAGCCAGGAAATATGAGGTCCCGGTCCTTGTTATTGCAGGTTCTGTAGAGGGCTCTCCGGATCTCTTAGCTGACTTTGGGGTTGCTAGCTGTTTTAGCGTTGCGGAAGGGCCGGCAACCATAGAGGAGGCCTACGAGAAGGCAGTTGAACAGGTGGAGCGGGCGGTTTGGCGGATCATGACGGTTTGGCAACTTGGAGAAGCGTCTGCCGCCAAGCAAAGAGCTCCGGTTGGGGGCAATTCGTGAATCCCTACAAGAGTAGTAAAAATTCTAAAACCCCCTTAAAAAAAGAAGGAAAAATATGTAAGTTGAAGAATGAATATAGAAGTTTATTTATCGACTAACATGATTAAGGGGGAGTAAAGATGTCAGATATGTCTCGTCGAGAGCGCAAGAAAAAAGAAACTCGCGAAAAAATTTTCTCGAACGCTATGCAGCTTTTCCGTTTACAAGGATTTACGGCTACCTCTGTCGAACAGATTACACAGCAGGCTGACGTGGGGAAAGGAACCTTCTATAACTACTTTCCCACGAAAGAAGCTGTAATTTCAGAGTTTTCGCGACGTTCATGCCAAGAGCTTGTCAACAATGGCCGTCAAAAGCCCAGTTCCAGTACCCGGCAACGTTTAGGGACCCTTCTGCGAGATTGGACTGAATTCATGATTAAGGATCGGGAAATTGCTTGGGTCACTGTGCGGAATCGCGAAGGGGCAGATTGTGATTTGAGTTTGCATTATGCTCTGCTGGCTATTTTAACGGTTGGGCAACAAAACGATGAAATCAGCCGTGAGTTTGATCCTGCCTTCTTGGCTGAAAGCCTAGAAGGGATGATGGTACAACATTTCATTCGTTGGTTTGTTTCGGGGGCGGGTGATTTGCATGAAGAAATCAGCCATGCGCTTGCTGTCTTTTTAGACGGGCTCTCTGAAAGGCAGCAGGAAGCCTAATGAGCAGTAACCGGTGAACCTTGAATTCCTTGCTCTGGGTTGTCCGGTTAAACTATCTTGATTGTTGGAGGGTGAAAAGTGACAGTCTTACATGCCTTGATCTTAGGTATCGTACAAGGATTAGGAGAATTTCTGCCCATTTCCAGTTCAGCGCACCTTGTGCTTATTCCCTGGCTTTTTGGTTGGACAGATTCAGCGCTAACCAATGCTAAAGCAGCTCTAACCTTTGACGTTGCGCTGCACATGGGGACTCTTTTGGCGGTGGTCCTGTATTTCTGGAAAGATTGGGTCAGATTAGTTAAAGCGGCCCTGAGGCGCCAGGCTTCAGATGATAAGCGGATCTTCTGGTACTTAGTTGTGGCCACCATCCCCGGAGGATTGTTTGGTCTCGCCCTGGAGAAACAGGCAGAGACCGTTTTTCGTTCTCCCTTGCTCATTGGAATTATGATGATTGTCATGGGGATCCTCCTTTATCTGGCCGATAGAAAACGTCAACTGCGCAGATTGGATACGATGACTATGGCTGACGCGATTTGGATTGGTCTTTCCCAAGCCTTGGCAATTATTCCCGGAGTATCTCGTTCCGGCAGTACAATGACAACTGCTCGTTATTTGGATCTGACTAGAGAGGATGCTGCCCGCTTTTCTTTTCTGATGTCGACGCCGATTATTTTAGGAGCAGGAGTCCTGAAACTTCGGCATTTGACGATGGCTGCCATTGATTTACCGTTTTCAGTTGGTGTTATCTCAGCCTTTGTTGTTGGTGTATTGAGCATCTCGTTTTTACTGCGGTATTTAAGAACAAGCAATTTTGCACTGTTTGTAGGTTATCGTTTTATTATTGGGATAATTGTTATCGGTTTGTATTTAGCAGGGCATTAAATACATGAAGGATTAAGCAGTCTACTTGTTTATTGGGACAATCCTGAAATTGTTAGAGTTCGCTCATATCCCTTTGTTGTTGACAATAGAGTAACAATGGAGGGATTTTTGATGCCGGAAAGAAGAACGCCAAGGAGTTTGGGTCTTTGGCTGGGACAGTTGCCGACGGGTCTTTTCAATGATATTACGGATGTTCCTGGAGTACGAGTGGGGAATGTATCATTAATACAGGGAAGTGGTTCGTTAGTTCCGGGAAAGGGTCCTGTACGCACTGGGGTGACGGCAATCTTGCCTCGTTCGGTTAACCTTTATCATCAGCCATGTTATGCGGGGATTGAGGTTTTCAATGGCTATGGGAAATCAATTGGTGTTCCTTATATCCAAGAAATGGGGATTTTGAATTGTCCGATTTTGTTGACGAATACACTTAGTGTCAACAACGTAGCTAATGGTGTCATTACCTATCTGTTGCAGCAAAATCCTGAGATTGGAGATGATGCTCGGACACCGAATATTGTAGTCATGGAATGCGATGATTCTTACTTGAACGATATTCGGGGGCGCCACATTATGCCCTGGGATGCCATCCTGGCTCTTCAACGTGCGACAAACGGGCCGATTGAGCAAGGTAACGTTGGGGCTGGGGTAGGAATGTCCTGTTTTCAAATGAAGGGGGGAATTGGAAGTGCTTCCCGTCTCATTCGAGATCAGAGTGGGCGATGCTACGTTGTGGGGATCCTTGCTTTGGCTAATTTTGGACTCTTACGTGATTTTCTCTTCTCCGGTGTTCCGGTTGGACAATTTCTATCGCTGCCGGGGGTGGGGCTGATTCCAGGTTCGCTGATTCTCGTGGGTATGACTGACGCCCCTTTATCACGTTGGCAACTACAACAACTTGCGCGTCGAGCGAGTTCCGGGATGGCTCGGACCGGTTCGATTTCCATGACCGGAAGTGGGGAATTTTTTTTGATGGTTAGTACCTATATAGGTGGACACAACGCTAATTTATCGGACTGGGAATTGGATGAATTCTTTAGAGCAGTGATTGAAGCAAGCGCCGAAAGTATTTGGAACGCGATGTTTTTGGCTCAAACCATGGAAGGGCGTGACGGACATATCCGTCATGCGCTGCCCATCGAAGAAACGTTGCAAATTATTCGAAGCTGGCAAGGAGGTTAGGAGCCAGAGGAATCAAGCGGCAATTGCCGGAGTTTTCATTGAAATGTGTCATGATCTTCGTCTTTAGCGCGTAAACATGCATATGGAGAAATGCTAAGGGAGGTTCATCGTGAGTATCACCTGGAATATGATCTGGGAAGCTCATTCTGACGTATTTATTGCTCAGAACTGGCAAGAGTGCCCAGAAGACAAAAAGAAGGCCAACCGCCTCCCGCCACAGTTTGCCTATTTTATGGGCGGCGAGACGACCTTAAGAGTTGGCATCATTGCCAGTTCTTCTTCAATTATACGTGAAGAAGAGTTCTTCCTGGCCGGTGCATTATGGGGAAATCGGTTGAGCAATGGCGCAAAGACTGTGATCTATTTTGTTGCCCCCAATTTTTCAGCAGCATTTCTATATGGAGTCTCTAAAATCGGGGGGACAATCTCCGCCAAGGCAGTTTATTGGCGGGAAAAACTTACGCCCAGCTTATACCTTATTCCGGAGGAGCAACTAAGCAGTCGTTCACGTTACACCCTGGGAGAAGAACGTCCGGATTGGAAACGTTGGGGACAAGGGCTGAATCCGGTCGCTGCTCAACAACTTATGATTGTAAAAACATTTTTCGACAATTTAGACAGTCGACGGGTTCGTACAGAAATTAGATCGCAGCTCATCGCCTTCCTTTGGGGAAACTTTGAGATTGCCGAAGTGCGTCGTAAAGGTAAAAAATTTGAATTGAGCAGTAAAGTAAAGTGGCTTAAAAATAACGAACAAATCTCCAAATGGCAAAAACCGGGATGGGTAGATGCTTCAGGCTCTCTGAATTCGGAATTTTGTAAGGCCGTATTAAGTATCCTTGACTATCTGGAATCCCTTGAGCAAGAAGGTAAACTTCGTCATCAAGATCTCCTGGCGTTATGGCTTCGGCAAGGGGGAGGGATTTTGAAATCGCTTTGGGGAAGCCCTTGGCCTTGGCCATGGCTGCCTAAAGAGCGTGGCGAAAATTCGGTGATCGAACTGGAAGAATGGTATTTTTTCCAAGGTAATGGCCAATTAAGTGTCGTCTGTCCAATTTTCGAAAAGCCCCTCGCTAAAGCTTCGCGAAGTATTCTGCTAACCTGTTTGCTTGAACGAAGCCTGTTGTTGGTCCATGCCAAAGATGAGCAGGGAAGCCCGTTAACCTGGGACGGCCGAGTGCATTGGCTCACAACCCCAGGTCTGGAGGAGGAAATTCGCCGTTGGTACTGTTGGTTAAAAGATGTCGATAAATTTCCAATCTGGACCTTGCCCGATAACTGGCGGGAAATAGAAATCCATGAACTGAACAGTCAAAGTATACCTATGGAGTCACTTATGCGGAAAGGTTACTCGTGAAATTGGATATACAGGGTAAATCAATCAGCACTTCAGTTCCGGAAAGAGGTGCGGAAAAGTGAAGCTGGCCATGGTGGGCGAGGATGATTTGTTGAGCAATGGTTAACCCCAGTCCGGTGCCCTCATCGCGAGTCGTGAAGAAAGGATCAAAGACACGCTGACGCAGGTTTTCCGGAATACCGGGGCCGTAATCAATGACACTAATCCTGACGTGCGCTTCGTATTCTGTGATGCGAATAATAACCTGTTCTCCTTTGGGTGAGGCAGCATAAGCGTTATTCAGAAGGGATAGAAGCGCTTGAGAAAGTTGTTCATGGTCACCAAGAACATAGAGTGAATGGGCGGAGAGCTCGGCAACAAGGGTAATCCCTTGCATCAGCCAAATAGGCTGAATCATTTGCTTCAGGGCCTGGATTGTTTCTGTCATGTTGACGGGTTTCATTTGAGGCGCTGAAGGACTTGTTACCAGAACAAATCTCTCGATCATTTGTTCGATAGAATGGATCTCATCAAGCATAAGTTGCTGATAAGGGCGAAAGGGTTCAGGCCATTGTTCGGGCGTGATCAGTTGCATAAACCCTTTGATGGTTGTCAATGGGTTGCGGATTTCATGGGCCAAACCTGCCGAGACCTCGCTGATAATGGATAGTTTAGCAGCTTGCAAATACGCTTCCGAGCTTTTTTTTTCTTCGCTGATATCGCAAATTGTTAAAAGCACGCCTGAAGGAATGTCATAGTCCAGTAAAGGTCGAGTTTGAAATCTCAGGTGCTTGGTGTCCTGCTTAGTAGTCCAGATGAATTCGCCGTTTTCGGGGGTGTTAGCAGGCTGAAAATTAGGCAAGATACCCAAAACGTCGGATATTGGCTGACCGATTAAGAATGATTCGGATAATGACAAAAGAAGGCTTGATTGCGGATTCGATTCTATAATAGAGCCTGTATTGTCCAATAACATAACCGCTTCACGAGTATAGTCGACAGTTTGCATTAATTGAGGACTTTGCCGAAGCAGCCCACGCATTGCTTTGATGTGACATTGATGAAGATGACGTTCTTGTGTTTCCTTGTGAACGAAAAGAAACATTATCCCTAATAGGAAGAGGATATTAACTATCAGCAATGGAACTATGGGGTGATTATAATACATTTGAGTAATAACCGTGAGTATAGTAGCGGATATGATCCAGGCTTTGCCCCAGTTGCTTAACCAAAGCTCAAACCATAAAATGATCGTGAGAATAGGGAGAAATACGGGAACAATGCGGAAGCAAATGGGAATAGGCAAGACATTAATCATGATAATGGTTATAATTAAGATAAGTGATAAAAATATGAAGATACTTCGTCGATGAAATAAACGTAATTTTAGGGAAAACACAATCCAATCCCCCCTCAATTAATGCAGTGTACATAATGATTTAGTCTATCACAGCATAGATGGGAAAATTGTAAGAAAAAGGAGAAACCCTAATGAAAATGTTCCTATAAAAAACGATCGTCACGTTTATCGTTCAATAGCGAAATATTCGTTAAAAAAAGAAGATGCAACAATATAAGAAATGTTGTATAATTATACAAAAGAACAAAGGAGAAAAAGCGATGAAATTGCGTAAGGCGCGAATAGCCGATGTTGAAGAGATGATGTTATTGATTAATAGTAATGCTGAACAAGGACTTATGCTTGGTCGATCCAGAAATATGCTTTATGAAAATATTCGTGAGTTTTTGCTGGCTGAGATAGATGGACAGGTGGTGGGAGTTGCCTCACTCCATATTCTTTGGAGCGACTTAGCGGAAATACGAGCGTTAGCGGTTTCTAATGATTATAAAAGAAAAGGGATTGGAACTTTGATAGTTAAGGGTCTTGAAGAAGAAGCGCGGGAATTGGGCTGCACGAAGCTTTTTGCTTTGACTTATCAGCCTGAGTTCTTTAAATATTGTGGTTATGAAGAGGTAAGTAAGGAACAAATGCCCCAAAAGGTTTGGTCTGAGTGTATTAATTGTATTAAGTTTCCAAATTGTGATGAGACTGCAGTCAGCAAGATTCTATGAAAGTTTGCAAGACTCGTCAGAGAGAAGAAACGTCGAACTTTATAGGTTCGGCGTTTTTTTCTCTTTGAACAATTTTCCACCCTCTAACATAAATCATACTATGGCATGCGCTAAATAGAAGGACGGAGACGGTGCTATGGATTTGAGAAACGAGGTACAAGAAGGCCTTGATAAAGCAAGGCATTTTGTTGTTGAGGGTGTGGAGCAGATCTTGTTGGGGAATCTTGATGAAATGCATGGTGTATCTCCAAGCCCCGGGGCAACAGCGCTTGCGGCGCTTGCTTTACTTGCAGTCGGACGGGGATTTGAGATTGCTCAACAGCGAGGAATACAATGGTTAAGACAGAATAGTCAAGGAGGATGGGGAAAGTTTCCGGGAGATAAACCGGATGAAGAGATAACTCAGATCGTCGGAACGGTTCTTCAAGGGAGCCAAGGCGGGTGGATGACCAGGATCATGCTCTTATCCCAAGCACGGCAATTTTCCCGGATGATCCTATCGTTAGGTCAGCGAGTGGTTCCGGGTTTGGAGGGACCTAGACTGGAAGAAATCTTGCTGCCGACTATTCTCGAAGATAGAGTATTGGCCAAGCTGCCACTTTATGGTCGTCCGGTCGTTGTAGCGGCATCACTCCTTGCCACAAAATCTCAAGATCAACAGGGAATTCAGAAAGGCATTCAGTATCTTCTGGAAACGCAAATGTCTGACGGATCTTGGGCTGAAGACATAATCGCCACGAGTTTGGGAATTCTGGCGATTATAAATAAAGGCGGCTGTACAGAACAAACCCAAAGAGCCGGACGGTGGCTGGTTCAAAAACAGTATCCAAGTGGAGGGTGGCCTGCTTTTGACCAACTTAAAATTTGGGCGATTGGTTGGGCTGTCAGTGTTTTTGGAGAGACAACTCAAAGGCCTGCCGACATCCCTTGGCTAGATCAAGCAATAGATTGGTTAAAGAGGGGGCAAAATGTCGATGGCAGTTATGGAAGTACCCCTCCGTATACTCACCCAGACTTGGATGACACGGCGGTTGCTTTGATCGGCTTGCATCAGGTGCTTGGGGAACAAAATCAGTTAGGCGTGAACTTGCTGAAATGTCTACAAAATAGCGATGGAAGTTGGGGAACATTTCCTAGTTTTAAAGGAATGCCTCCTCATGTCTCCTCGGAGTTCCCGGTATACATTCCGAGTGTCGATGTCAGCATCCATGTCTTGGAGGCCTTATGGCTGAGCTCACGTACGCAAAATGAAAAAATCTGGCGAGGTATAAACTGGATTTTGGCCCAGCAGGATGATCAAGGCGCTTTCCCGGCATCTTGGTTCGAGGGATCAGTTTATAGCACAGCACAGGCCTTGGAATTACTCAGTAAATGGAAGTTCAGCTGGGAGCGCTGGAACACTGCACGGCACATCCTTGCAGCAAGAAAAAAAGGACAGGAGTTTCTGATCAAGGCCCAGAACAGCGATGGGAGTTGGGGCTCTGTTGTGGAGACCGGCTTGTCTCTTTCGGGGTTATGGCGATATACGAAAATTGTGCCCAGAGAACTATTGGAGAGAGGAATAAGGAACCTTCTCGCAGCGCAGAATGGCAACGGTTCATTTGAAGCTTCCTATCGTGGGGTCTACGCTAAGGGCTGGAACTATGAAGAACCCTTAACAACGGCTCTGACAGCCATTCGTGCTTTACAGCGCTATCAACGTCTTTATAAGGCATCATTCTTTAGATAAAGGGTGATAGCAAAGGTATAAAACCCCCAATCACTATCCCGTTCCTAGTGATTGGGGGTTATTTATATAGCCTGTCGATTGGAATGACGAATATGGCGCGGAGAAGTTTTGCGCATCTTCCCAGAACGTTGTTTGAGTATCGTATGAAGGAAATTCCATTGCAAATCAAGGTAGGCGTTGGTTATTTCTCCTTCACTCAATCCTTTGGAGCGGAGATATTCACGAGCGGATGTCTCGAAATCACGAATAAAGCCTAGAACTTCCTCACCATGAGTTGACAACATTTTTCACCCTCCATTGCTAACATAGTATTCCTATTGTCCGATTTTGCAATTATGTATTGCCTTTATACTTAATTATAGAGAATTACCGTTGAAAAACCTGTTGGAATAGGGAGTTAAACTTGGGATAAAAGAGGAAAGAATGATGAACTAATGAGATTTATTGTATTTTTCTGCAAGGGGGATAGATAATGGCTGATAACGCCAAAGTGAGAGGTCAAAGAGAAGTCGGTTTCCAGCCCGGTAATGACGTTTGGCTTCCGTCTGATTGCCAAGAATTATATAACAGTCTGCCAACGTATGATGAATACAGGCCGTATAACTTAGAGAAAGAAGCTTTTGGGTAAACCAGTGAGCTCCGCTTTGAGGGAATCCATTTTGTTTAGCTAGTTGTAAACTCCGTTCAAACATGCTTATTGCTTCGGGGATTTTTTCGATTTGTTTAAGAGCATGTCCTTGAGTAGTTAGCAGAAGCGGATCGATCAAAGCATAGGGATTATCGCGCAGTATATAGAGGGCTCGTTTTGCTTGGCCTTCTTTCAAAAGAATGTCTCCAAGGGTCAGGCAAAGTAAAGGGTCATGGCTTGGTAAAAATTTTTCCAGAAGTGAGATAGCTTGAGCAGGCTTATGAAAGTAGTAGTAAAGCTGGCAGGCAAAGCGAGCGATCGAAGAGGGGCTGGTGTCTTGAGAAATTGCGTGAGCCATTCTTTTGGCAGTCACTTTTTTTTCGGGAAGAGTAAAGTTCTTCTTTTTAAGCATGGCGATATAGGAAAGGACAAGGCCGCCGCCAAGAACAAACAGGCCAATACTTAAGCCAAAACGCCAGAGAGCGATTGCACAGATGAGCGTGCTGTACGTCGCTAAGAACAAGAAATAATGTAGTTTTTGAACATAAATTATTTCTGAATCAAATTGAACACGCTGCATTCCATCCCCCCCATTTATAGTACGACAGAATGAGGAGAGATAGAACATCAAGGCCTTCCGGTCGGACGGTTATAATTTAAGTCCTCGGACATGAGGAGTTAAGTTAACATGAGGAATTAAGTACCTGTTCGACTAGGCCTTTTAAATAGTTACAAGTAGGGCAGCTCTCATTCTACCCTACTTGCAATTAATGGTTATTGACTTACGAAGGTGATTGCCTGAAGTGGGATGCGCACAACAGGACGAATGCCATCAATAGGGGTACTGATGTTTAAAATAATTACAAATGCCGGAAATCGCTTAACTATCGCCTATGGCGAAGTTATTAAAGATTCTTAGCCATCTCTTCAAGCTGTTCAGCAGATAGGGTTAAGGATTCAATTGATGCTCCGATTTCTTCAATGGATGCTGAAACTTCTTGGGTATTAGCTCCAAACTTAGCCATTTCCTCGCTCATTTTACCGATCAACTGCCTTATGCCATGGATGATTTTACGGATATCTTTGGCAGAGCCGGCACTTGAAACCGCCATTGAGCGAATTTCGGAGGCAACTACCCCAAATCCCCGTCCAATTTCACCCGCTCGCGCTGCTTCAATAGAAGCGTTAAGCCCGAGCAATTTTGTGTCACTAGCCACCGAATCAATGTATTGGACGACTTCTTCCATTTCCTCAGCCTTCTCGTAGACATTTTGCGAAGACTGGCTAATGTTTAGACCGCTAGTCGATAAATCCTGGGCGGAAGAGGCTATATTTTCAATAGCCGCTGAAATTTGTTCCAGTGAAGAGGCCAAGTCATGGGCTGTATCTCGTAATTTATCGTTTATATGAAGCATTTCAGAAGATATGGCAACAACCATCCCGCCAATACTCTCCCCGTTCTCGACCAAGGGGTAAGCAACAGAAAAATATGCAATCCCTAAAGCGTGGGCAGCAATTTCTTCTACGACCTTTTTACCTGTGTGAATAGAATTATAAGATCCTGTTCCTTCGGTGAGCGTGTCTCCGTTTTGAACAGGAAACTTAACCACCGAGCCCTGTCTTACTTCAAGATATTTTTCACAATCGTAAAGAGCAACCGTAGCCTTACCTAAAAGCGAGTCGTAGATCAGAGGGATCAATTGCCCATATTGTTCAATCATGAGATATTCCTCCATTAAAGTTATATTTGCAAAATCACTTTGCTACTATATCCGGTCTTCAGAGCTAAGCCATTCCGCTACCTTTTCAGTAAATAATCTCTGACCATTTAAGATCGGGATTAGCTCCGCTTCTAATTTAATAATTTCCGTAATCGTTCCGTAGTGTACGATACTGGGGATTTTTTCTATCGTATCGGTTTCTAGAATTTCTACGACATCATTCACCCATAAACCGATACTTTCAGCTTGACATTCTAATACGACAATGCGAGGCTCTTCGTTTTCAGAGTTAGTGTCAAGAATTCCAAACTTTTTTCGCAAATCAATGATGGTTATCACACTGTCCCTAACTTTAGCAACGCCCTGTACAAATTCAGGGGCTCCCAGTAATTTTAAGACTTTAACAGGCTTTAAAATTTCTCTGACACAGCTCATTTCAACCGCATAGCTTTGCTCGCCAAGTTTAAATTGGATATACTGTTTTAACACCTTTTACCCTTCTTTACTTAAGATTTTTTAATATTAATAGTATTATATCACTGGAATAATATGAACTTGTGAATTATAGCTTACTATTTGTTAATGGAATGTTAATTTTAAGTAATATAGCTTTGATTACTGTAATAAGTAGTTGCTTCGATAATATTAGTAGTAATATTACATTATTCTGCCGAGGATTTTACAGCTGCTACAAAGAAGTAAACTAAAGGAAGCGGACAATCTGATCTGAATGATAGTTAGGGCAATTGTGTTGCCACGAAAACGAGCGAAATCGTGTTAGGAGAAAGGTTGTTGCCGCGAGAGGAGCGAGATGGGGTTCTCCGGAATAAATGAAATAACTTTGTTATATTTCAGACTTTGAGGGGAATGATCTTAAATTTGTATTCCAAAAATAAGTTGTTAGCTGGAATCAAAGCTGTGCGCCCATACAAAAGTCTAAATAAAGCTTGATTATGGCATGAATGGGGTCCCGTTCTTAAACCTTACAAAGGAATTAGTTCCCCCTATTGTTTCTGCAGGACATTTAGGGAAGGAAATCTCAGGATTGCACCTCTCTGTAAAGCAGAGTGGGTCGTTGTGAGTACTGAGAGCTGTTAAGAGCCTCAGGGGAGCATAATTCTCCTCTGAGGCTTTTTTTGCTTAGAAATAACCTAAAATCCCGCATTTTTTTATACCTGCAAGGAGAAACACTGTAAATACGGGAAAAAATAATGATTCGTAGGTATAATTTTTCACGGGAATCAAGGAAATAAGTTGGCAGACCTAAGTATGCTGCCAAAGGCTGGAAGGCAACAGATCGCAGATTAAGTTCCTAGAGGCTGAGTATCTTCAAAGTTGCCGGTAAGGAACATCTCCGGAACTAGGAGGAATTCGGAAGGAAAAGTAGAATAATATAATACAGAACTGGAACAATAAAGTGTTCTGTGTTTGAGACCTCAATAGGGGGATATAATCGTGATTCAAGCCATTCTTTTTGACATACAGGGAACTTTGACCAATGCAGATGAGTCTGATTTTATGCGGAATTACCTCGGAATCTTGGCCCCTCGCTTTGCGCATCTTTTCTCCCCTGACAAGTTTTCCAGACAACTATTAAAATCCTTGGAAATTGCCAAAAATGAACCTAAACCTGGGCAAACAAATATGCAGACGTTTTATGACGACTTTAGCAAAGCTACCGGTCAGTCATTTCAAACCCTGCGACCAATTTTTGAGGAGTTTTACGAATCCGATTTTTCCACATTGCGCTGTCTAATTCAGGCAATTCCCCAAGGGGTTAAATTGGTCGAGTATGCTATTCAACAGGGATTTTTAACAGCTGTCGCTTCGAATCCGCTGATGCCGTTAACGGCCGTGAGGGAACAGGTTCGTTGGGCAGGGCTTACGCCAGAGCATTTTAAGGTTATTCCGGCCTTGGATAACTTCCATTACTGTAAACCTCATCTTGGCTTTTTTAGAGAAGTTGCGGAAAGTCTCGGTGTTAAGCTTGATAGTTGTATATTAGTCAGTCAGCGTACAGAAGATATGATCTGCCGTGAACTAGGAATGAAGCTCTTTCTCGTAGGAACGTTAGGACCTGAAGTGCAGGCAGATTATGTAGGTCAGCTTGACGATCTCTTTCGTTTAATTAGCCAGGGAAATTTATAATCCGCCTCAAGAAAGGGGGGATCAGCGTGGGAATACTTTGCCAACCCGTACTTAACAAAATTGTAAGATACTCAGAGCTGCCGGTTCCTTCAGTACGTATGGCGCTGTTATTCTATGAATTTCTTGGTCGTTATAAACAATGGAGAATTGCTCAATTTCAGGAGACAATCGGAATACTGATTGTTTTATTTCTAGGCTTATGCATTTTGTTGATTCCCTGGTTTTGGCGAGATATCGGCATGAGCATAAGTTTTACTCTGTTTGTGCTGTTCTATTTTGCGGTGCGTTATTATTTAAAGGTAAGCAAGCGCGTGAGCCATTTATACGTTAATGTATATATTTTACACCATCATTTAATTGGCAAACTTGAGGTGGGTTTTTGCGATCACACCGATCCCTGCCATTGTGTCGAAAATTTTCGCGGCTATGTTTTGAAAAATTATCACATCTCGTTGAATAAGAGATCTTTAAGCTGATCAATCATGAGTGCCGGCGGATATAATTGGCTAAATTCATAAAATATGCTAATATAAGAAATAATATTAGTTTAAATATAAACTAATATTATTTAATCAAATTTTGGAGGTGTTTTTATGAAGAAGTATGTTTGTTCTGCTTGTGGCTATGTTTATGATCCTGAGGTTGGAGATCCTGATTCAGGAGTTGCTCCGGGTACCGCTTTTGAAGATATTCCGGATGATTGGGTTTGTCCGGTCTGTGGAGTAAGCAAAAGTGAATTTGAGGCTGCATAAAGAGATCAGGTGAATGGTCATTAAAGGGAAAAGCAATAATTATGCTTTTCCCTTTTTGCTGTAAAAGAATTTTAAAGTTCCATGATGGCTGCTTCATCTCGGTCTAGTTTTTCCATACATACTTTTAGACGAGTTCGTAAAGCGGGATCGTTGATGGCTTCCCGCATTTGGCGCATGAGATCAATGGTTCGACGAAAAACGCTGATGATATCTCCTTCATCAAGGTTGCATAACGCTTGAACTTCAACAAAGGTCTTTCCTTGACTCCAGGCATAGGTAATTCCCGCGACCCGTGGGTCGTATCGAATAGCATCTTCTCCACAAATACTTTGGATGTAGTCAGAGATTTCTTTGATGGGTGCCGAATCAAAGACTGCAGCACGCTGAAACACATCATTTTTCCTCGCCTCGAAATCAATACTGGAAAGTAAGGCATTAAGTTGATCGTCATCTAGTTGCGGGAAAACTTCGGAGTAGATAAGTTCTGTAACTAGGAGTTCTTGAACATAGATATGGCTGGCACAAGTACCGCGGGGCAATAGTTCATCTCCCCGTAAATACCCTATTTGGCGAAGGTGATTTTTTTTGCCTTCAAATTCGTGGAGAAAGGCATCTTCTTCGGGAAGACCTGCTAAGGCTGTTTGAAGATCTTTATGCCGTTGTTGTATTGCTAAGTAGATTTTGCTTTGATCCTGGCAATTCCCTTGCCGCCCAGTGGGGCAGTTTTTTGGAGATTGGGACAATAACTTTTCCCAGGCGCGAATTTTGCGGGCCATTTCCCGACCATATACCCGGGTTTGCTTGCGAGGGCCTAAAGCTTTGTACGTCTTGCGGAGCTTCTCTAACTCTTTCCGCTTAGGATAGTACTTTAATGGACAGATATATGATCCGACTGCTTCGCAGAGATGCTGCTTCGCCCCTTCCAGCTGTAGCTGAATTTGAGTTAATTCAGTGTGAAGATGTGCAGAACTCAGACGGTAGCTGTAGGCAGCAAAACTTTTTTGAAAATATATTTCAATGTGTTCTTGGGTTAAGGTCGCCGTGAGATTGAGAACCGTATTATAGGTCAGCTTAAATTGGCTGGTAAGTGGTTCAAGGCGATTGAGCTGAAATTTAGGGGGAGGACTCTTTTCCATATAGGCTAAGTCGACGAGAGCAAAAGAAAAACCTTTTTTATCAAGACCACGTCGACCGGCACGACCGGACATCTGGAAAAATTCATGATTAGCAAGCGCTCGGAAATTGCGACCATCATATTTATTGAGGGAGTCAAAGCAAACTGATTTGACAGGATAATTAATCCCCACACTAAAAGTTTCTGTACAATAGAGTACCTTGATTAACCGTTCTAAGAAAAGTTCCTCTACAATTACTTTTTGGGAGGGCAGTAAACCGGCATGATGATAAGCGATCCCTTTGAAACATAAACGCTTAAGCTGACGTGTCGAAGACGACCAGTCAGCTTCCGGACCGAATTGCTGAAGAAATTTTTCTTCAACCGTTCGGCGTTCCGGAGCTTTTAAATAATTGGCAATCGTAGCTAACTCCATGGCCTTCAAAGCGCATTGTTTTCGGCTAAAAACAAAGAAGAGGGCCGGAAGATGGTCGCGTTGAATTGTGCGGATGAGGTCTAAGTGGGTCGTTGGGCCAAAGGGGTTTTCTTCGTTAGTACGCCCTTTCAGTTTTTGGCGATAATAATGCCAGAGCTGGTCATAATCGACCAGACCGGTGTCTTTGGTATAGTAAAAGTATTCTAAAGGGACAACTCGCTTGGTTTCTTCGATTAGAGCAACATCTTCATGCCGAATGGATTTGATCCAATCCACTAAATGCCGGGCATTGGCGATTGTAGCACTTAACCCCAAGAGCTTCATTTTCGCCGGCGCAAGAATAATGGACTCTTCCCAGACAGTTCCCCGTTCCTCATCGTTGAGCCAGTGAATTTCATCAAAAACAATATGAGATACAAACTCGAGACTTGGATCTTCAGTGATGACTTGGTTGCGGAAAACTTCTGTCGTCATAATGAGCAGGGGCGCGGTTGGGTTCAGAACAACATCTCCCGTCATGATGCCCACTGCCTCTTCACCGAATTGTTTTTTGAAGTCCCGGTATTTTTGGTTGCTGAGTGCCTTAATAGGTGCCGTATAAATTACTCTTAGATGTTCGTTCATGGCTTTTTCAATTAAATAATCTGCCACAAGAGTTTTACCCGTTCCGGTGGGAGCCGCTACAATGACAGATTTTCCGGCATCAATGGCGTCAAGTGCTTCTTCTTGAAAAGGGTCGAGAACAAATTCGTGATAGGTGCGCTTAGACATTTTAGTCAGCTCGTTTCCGATGTCATTTTACTTATTTTAACAAAGTGGTGAATGATGGTCAAATTTAAGTCGGGAATGGTCTGAATGATCACCCAGGTCCATAAGATGAAACAAGAGACAAGGCTAAGGGGGGATCAAGTGGTGTCTTCGTTGCGATTAGAGATTGAGCAGGCTATGGGACTTAAGTTTCCGGAGCGAAACGGAGAAGCGATCGTACGGTTTGAGGAATCCGTGGAGATTCCCCGTGCAGCTGAAACGTTAATGCGGGGATTATATCGCGATCCTGAGCGTGTACGCCAGGGATTTAAACTATTGCATCAAGAAACCGGGTCAATGATTGATATTTTAATGCCACGGCGTTCTCGTTTGCGAGAATGGGCCGATTTCCTTCCGGAACGTCCCAAAGACGCAGAATCGTTCTTAAAAGAAACGAAGGACCAACTTTTAATCAGAGAACAACGGTTGGTTCAGGCTGAACGAGAATTAGTGAGTCAGCTGCAAGATAGTGGGCTTGAGGAGGTTTTCCCAGTCACTCTGGATGTTTTTGGGATTTGTACTTTTCGAGACCCCAGTGTGAAACTCTTTCTCAAGCCACTGGGCCGCTTGGCGGAAATCCTCCAGATAAACCCCGAAGTTTTACGGCAAGCTGTGCGAGTTCACTTTTTGTTTTTGCTCCTGTTGATCTCCGGAGCGGACTTAGATGGGCAAGTATATGCCCGAGGGGCAGAAGAGGAGATCATCCATTGGCTGGCGAGTATTTATACTGTTCGTTATTTAAAAAGCCAATCGATAGAACTGACTCAAGCTTATCAAGAATGGGTTAAAGCCTGGGGCGGGAAAACGCCGAACCAAAGCCTGCTCAACGAAAGAGTGGGTGAAAAGCTGCGCGCAGCTCTGGTTTTCTGGCGGCGTCAGTCCAATATAGGCTGGGAAGAGTGTTGGCACATAATAAATCAACTGGAAAGGCCGGAAAGCGCCAATGTAATAGGGTTTAATTAAGTCCAAATGATCACAGTATGCTAACAAGATCCATATACTAGAAAATAGCGAGGAGGAATAGGGTATAATGGATACTGAATTGGCGTTGGTTCGCATGCAATCGGTCATCAACACTCCCTTTAGAGTGTTGGCAATATTTGTATTCGCAGTTGTGGTTGTCATTATCGTTCTAAACTCAAGTTAAAACCCTTCATCGGATTGCTCCAGTGGATGAGAGGGTGAAGCGCTGACTTGCTGGGCAGCACGAACAACTTCCGCCATAACCCGCGCTTGGTCTGGAAGTGTATGAGATTCCAATTGCGTCATAATCTGGCCACGTAAAGAAACATAATATCGAGGAGGTAAACGATTTAAGGCCAGGGCCATAATATCAGCCTGACAAAACTCACATGAGCAGGCTATTCCGTTTTTTACAAAATAGTCTTGTAATGCCTGATAGACAACAATTTCCGTATGATTTTTCAGCTCATACATATATAATTCCAGCTCCTTTATATTCCTCGCTAATTTTAATCATAAGGGTTAATTGAATAAAGAACAAGTAGTTATTGAAAGAGCATCTTCCGGCGAAGATGCTCTACAAAGTTGTCCTTGACTAAGATAAGTTTAGCGATGCAGTTTACCGGTTACCTCTTGCCAGAAACGACTTGATTCATAACCAAGGCGCCAAATGGCAATGCCCCTCAATCGATAACTTTTAACAAAACCGAGGCGAATTTTGGCCGAAAGTTCATTTTCATACCATACCGTATGTTTTAGACGTCCTTGCCAATAATAAAAATATGGTTCAACCGCTTGATCTGACCAAAGGACGCGGGCGTTCGTTCGAGCGATTAGCTCGGAAATATCACGCATGGAGGTAATAAGCGTAGGTTCGTTGGACCAATCGTAGCCATAGACGGGAATCCCCAACAATAGTTTTTCGTGCGAAATATAGCGGAGGGCGTAGTCCAGAGTTTCGGTCATCCAAGGTAAACTTGCTATAGGACCGGGTGATCCTCCTGAAAAATGTTCATCGTAAGTCATCAAGGTAACTGAATCACATAACCGCCCAATCTCAGCAAAATCATAGCCCGGTGCTTCCCATTCCGAACGTTTGGCAGGGATGGCTATGGTTAAGAGCCAACCTTGGTCCAGCAGAGCTGCTTTTAGGGCTTCCAAAAAAGCCAGAAAAGGAATCCGGTAAGGTGCTTCTATGCCTTCGAAATCTACATGTACCCCAGCTGCCGAAGGAGGAAGTAAATTTATGATGTGCTGTATGCAATTTCTCTGCTCAGCGGTGGACGATAAGATAGAACGCAACGGTTGAGGATCAAAAGTTTTCCCGTTAAAATTATGGAAAAGAATCAAGGGAGCAATCTTGCGGGCCAGGGCTTTTTGAAGTGCGGGTTGATTAATCTGACCGGTGAACTGACCATCGGGTTGAAGCTGAAAGGCAAAGTCAGCATAGGCATCAATGTGGGAACTCTGTTGTTGAAGTGAGTCAAGGGCCCGGAAATCGTCCTGAAAATCCTCGGAAATATAACCGAGTACCCACAAGCGTTTGTCCATAAGTTGTTGTGCGTTAGGTGTCCAATTTGAATTCAAACAGACCTCCTCCTTAGGTTGCAATACTTCTAGGATAAGATATGAGTAAGGAAGAGAATAAAGTTTCCTTTTGATAATAAAAATTAAACGAAGTGGAAAAAGCAATTTATGAATATAATTAAAATAGATTAAGAAATCGGTTTGGCAAGTGAGGTGAGTATGATTGAAAAGGTGCTTCTAATTGCTACCGGCGGAACGATTGCCATGCATAAGGATGAGGCAGGAAAGGCGGTTCCGGCGGTTAGTGGCCGTGAACTGCTTGAAGGGTTACCGGAGCTTTCCCGGGAAGCTGATTGGGAAATCTGCGAATTCAGCAATGTTGCCAGTTGCAATATCGACCCCAAGCAGATGAGCAGGTTAGCGCTGGAAGTTGAGCGGCACTATTCACTTGATCCGTTGTTAAAAGGCATTATTATTACTCATGGGACAGATACGCTTGAAGAAACAGCCTATTTTCTGGATGTGGTCATTAAAGACCCCCGCCCGGTGATTCTAACCGCTTCCCAAAGGGACGCTTCAGAGAGTGATTCAGATGGCCCGCGCAATATACTTAATGCCCTGCGCATAGCTCTGGATCCTCGGGCCGTCAACCGCGGAGTTGTCATTGCCCTTAACGAAGAAATTCATGCTGCACGCGATGTGCGCAAACTGCATACCAGTCATGTAGATGCTTTCCATTCAGGAGATAGCGGGGCATTAGGATGTATTGATACGGGGGAGGTTATTTGGCATCGCCGAGCGGAACCCACCGTTAAACTCGGAGTTCCTAAGACTTTAGCAGCGGTCGCGATCTGTAAGGCATATACTGGTATGCCTCCAAAGATTATACGGGCAATGGTTCAAGCTGAGACCGAGGCTTTCGTAATTGAAGCCTTTGGTCGCGGAAACTTACCCCCTCAACTTATTCAAGAAATTTCTTATCTGATTAAAAATGGCCTGCCGATCGCCATCACGTCACGTTGTTTGTTTGGACGTACGGCTCCTGTCTACGGCTATCCAGGCGGGGGGGCAGACTTGGAACGGGTTGGAGCTTGGTTTACAGCAGATTTGTCGACGGAAAAAGTTCGCTTATTTTTAAGCATTGCTTTAGGCCAAGGGGTGGATAAGAGGGAATTGAGAAAGATGCTCGCTAATGGGGCGGTGGTATAGTTAGGTAATAGTGTCTTTCGGTTTCGTTGGATTTGGTTGTCGGTTTTATAGAAATGTTCGATAGGAATTACTTTCAAGAAAGTTTAGTTTGCTTATGGGCAGTTGCTCTGCTATACTGACCGTGTGCTTGTTAAGACATGGGCCTAACTAAAATTGGAATCCATAATTCTGGCCTTATTTGGTGAACGGATGAAAATTAGCAGAGGATCCCACGCGTACAAGGAACACCCAATAAGGAGGAGTTATCATGGCTCAAGACAAAACTCTAACATGCCGCGATTGCGGTCAAGAATTTGTATTTTCGGCTAGCGAACAAGACTTCTATGCTGAAAAAGGATTCGAAAATGATCCAACTCGTTGTCCGGCTTGCCGTCAAGCTCGTAAGCAACAAACGGGTGGAGGTCGTAATAATTACGGCGGTGGTTTCGGCGGTAATGGCAGTCGCCCGCAACGTCAAATGTTTCCTGCAATCTGCGCAAACTGCGGTGTACAAACTGAAGTCCCTTTTCAACCTTCCGGTGAAAAGCCTGTGTATTGCCGGGATTGTTTTCAATCCATGCGCCGCTACTAGAAAATTTACAAAAGGCCAGGGGGTAACCCTTGGCCTTTTTTATTTAATCATAAAGTATAAGTTTTTGGGGTATCCCTTCACGCCCTCTTCTCGTCGTTCCACCCCCCGTCGACCCAAGCCCAGAGGAAGTTGCTTAGCTAAGTGAAGCACTTTAGCGGAATTGCGTCAATGAGTGCAGACGATAAGGCGTCAAGTGAATAGCAATGGAGCACGATAGTCTCCAGTGGAGAGTATCGCCGAAGCCGCGATCCCGATAGAAATGCTTACCGGCGTAGGATGTGCGAATGTGCTAAGCAACTTCCTCGCCTACCACCTGAAATGATTAGCAGCATAATTCCTATTGACAAGGTCGGAAAAGAATAGTATGCTATTAACAAATGAGATAAGTTCTCAATTACTTGTCAGTCTCAATACTGAGAATGATTATCACTTGAAGGGGGATTGAACTATGGAACGCTTTTTAGGAGATTTAAAACCCGGAGAACGCGCGTGTGTTGAGCATATTAAAGGTGGAGGAGCGCTGCGTCGTCGGATGATGGATATGGGTATCGTCCCAGGCGTTGAGTTAGAAGTAGTCCGTTGTGCTCCCTGGGGTGGTCCGCTTCAAGTTCGGTTGAAAGGTTACTATTTAGCGATGCGTCGTGGGGAATGCGCTAAAATTATTGTCACGGGTAGTCATCAGGAACCTATAGAACATTTATTAGCAAGCCGTTAAATTCTTACTGTTGAATAAACTTGTTTTGATTTTACTGTAGCCGCTTAGGACCTAATTAAAGAGCATTATAGAGGGAGGCGGCCAAGCCATGAAAATAGCACTCGTAGGAAATCCTAATGTCGGAAAGAGTACAGTTTTTAATGCCTTAACCGGTTCCAACCAACAGGTTGGAAACTGGGCCGGAAAAACTGTTGAACGAAAGTCGGGAATAATCCAAAGAGCTACTCAGGAAATAGAACTGGTGGATCTTCCCGGAACCTATAGTTTGACCGCGTATTCCCAAGAGGAAATTATTACCCGCGAATATATTCTGCGTGAAAAACCGGATGTCGTTATGGCAATGGTGGATGCTTCAAATATTGAACGTAATCTTTATTTAGTTCTTCAGGTTCTGGAACTTGCGCCGCGTGTTGTTGTCGGATTAAATATGATGGATTTGGCACAGACTACCGGAATAACAATCCAGACTGCTGAGTTAGCCTCAGCCTTAAATGTTCCGGTGGTTGAAATCGTTGCGGCAAAAGGAAAAGGAATAGAGGAATTCTTAACGGAAGCTATTCGGGTAGGAGAACTTGAGCAAGATCCTTTACCGATTAAAGTATCTTATCCGGATGAACTTGAACAAAGGATTCAGGCCATGGAAGCCCTGTTGGTGGGTACTGCTTGGGCAGCCAAGTATCCCTTGCGCTGGTTAGCTTTAAAGCGTTTAGAGAGAGATCCGGAAATTGGACAAGAGTGGAAGATAAGTCCTGCGCTGTCTCGGAAAAGTAAGAATAACGATTCCTGCTGTGATCCCGGTGATGCAGTAAATTACGAACTACAAGAGGTTGCGGTGCTTCCCGGCGAGGAGTTGCTCCGGGCTTATGAGGCGGAAGGGTGGAGCAAGGACCATTTCGAGATGGCCTTTGCTGACGCCAAATATAAATATATTTCTCAGATTCTCCCCAGGTTTAGGAGCCACGAGAATCTCACCAAACCCACGTGGACGGATTTATTAGACGGTTGGATTCTCTCTCCAATTTGGGGATACCCGATTATGTTGGTGGTCTTGGCCGTAGTGTTTTGGGGTTCTTTTGTTGCCAGTGCACCCATTGGTGGTGCTGTTTCGCAAGCTATGGCTTGGGCAGCCGATGTTCTGGTGAGGTTATTGCAATGGGGTCATGCCCCAGACTTTGTTCAGAGTTTGGTACGAGACGGAATCTTCGCGGGGGTCGGTGCTGTTCTGGCTTTTGTTCCGCAGATTGCAATATTCTTTGCCTTTTTTTCTTTTCTGCAAGATAGTGGTTACCTGGCGCGTGCCGCGTTTTTAGGAGATCGATTTATGCAATTGATGGGGTTGCATGGTAAATCCTTTTTCTCGTTGGTTTCTGGTTTTGGCTGTAACGTGCCGGGAATTATGGCTACGCGAACCCTGGAAGATCCTAAAGACCGTTTGATTACGATGCTTATAAATCCGTTGATTCCCTGTGTTCCACGGTTAGGTGTCATGAGTGCCGTGGTGGCAGCATTTTTCCCTGGTTCCCGAGGATCGGTTGTTATGCTGAGTCTGCTGTTGATAAGCATGATCCTGGTGATGTTCTCCGCGCTCTTCTTAAGAAGAGTTGTCAAGCAAACAGAACGCTCGGCTTTTGTCATGGAACTGCCTTTGTATCATATTCCCACCTTGCGCAATGTCCTGATACCAACTTGGCAAAAAACCTATTCCTTTCTTAAAAGGGCTTGGACGTTTATCTTAGTGGCTTCGATTGTGGTTTGGGTACTCAGCTCTTATCCGCAAGGGGTTCCAATGAGCGCCACGTGGGCCGGAAAAATGGGAGGGTGGTTAGCTTTTATTGGAGGGCCGTTAGGATTTGACTGGCGGATCATGGTGGCGATCGTTTTTGGGTTCACTGCCAAGGAAACAACCTTATCGACTCTGGGCATTTTGTACGGTGTCGCCGCAGATGCTTCGCAGTCCATAGCCCAGGCCATGACAGGAGCAATGACCCCGTTGAGGGCGTACACATTTCTTGTGGTTTATATGCTTTATATTCCTTGTCTGGCCTCAGTCATTACAACCTACAAGGAATCCGGCAGCTTAGGTTGGACAAGTTTTGGGGTCGCCTATAACCTTATACTCAGTTTCGCCATGGGCTGGATTGTTTTTCATGGTGGACTGGCCCTTGGATTTCAGTAAACTTTTAAATAATCCCTCTGGGGGTGAACTATATTGCTAACAAGTATCCTGAAAATACTAGCTCACAAGGAATCGTTATCGTTGACCCAGTTGGCCCATGAAGTTGACTGTACAGTGAGAGAACTGGAAAGTGCTTTGGAGCAAATGGAACATATGGGATATATTCGTAACGAACAATTCGGTCAATCCTGTAGTTCAAGCTGCAGCACCGCTTGGGGAAGCAGTCAGTGTGCAGGCTGTGGATTTGCAGCGTCCGAAACGTACACCTTTTGGGTGCTCACGGAGCGGGGACAAACCTTAGTCCAAAGCCAAAGCTAGATAATGGATTTCTAAGATTTTAAATTGTATTATAGAAAGGGAATAGATCACAGCCTAGGTGACTGTTTCCCTTTCTTTTTTAGCGAAAATAAAAAAACCAATGAATAGGGAGATAAATTATGGATTTTGCTGGCAAAGATAAAGCAACCTATGTTAAGGATACTTTCAATTCTATTGCGGGCCATTACGATTTAATGAATAGCTTAATGAGCCTGGGAATGGATAAACGGTGGCGACGTATGGCAGTGGAACGAGTTGGAGCAAAGCCCGGTATGCAGATACTCGATGTTTGTTGTGGGACAGGTCAACTCTCGATGGAATTGGTAAAAGTTGTTGGATCAGGAGGAATTGTCACAGGATTGGATTTTTCCCCCAAAATGTTGGAGGTAGCTAAACATTCATTGGCCCAGTCATCAAATCGAGATGGTATCCAATTTATCCAAGGAGATGCCATGAAACTTACCTTTCCAGACCGTTCATTCGACGGGGTAACGGTGGGCTGGGGATTGCGGAATTTGCCGGATTTACGCCAGGGTATACGAGAAATGGCCCGTGTCGTTAAACCCGGAGGGAAGGTTGTGTCCTTGGATATGGCTAAACCGTCGTTCCCTGTGTTTAAACAAGCGTATTGGGTATATTTTGAGAAACTTGTTCCTTTAATGGGCAGAATTTGGGCCAAAAAGGCCAGCGCTTATCAGTATTTGCATGACTCCACTCGAGAATTTCCGGCTCAGGAAGAGCTTGTGCGTATTTTTGCCGAGTGTGGATTGGTTGAAACCCGTTTTGATAATTTGGCTGGTGGGGTTGTAGCCATCGTTTCAGGTACAAGACCCAGAAATTAATAAGTCAGTTAATATTTTTTAAAGCAAGCCTTAAAAAAACCACATGGTTTTCAGTAAAAATGTTCATACTATTTTTGTTAAAGAAAAAACACTACAAGGGGGCAGATAGTATGAAAGTGCGAGAAGTTATGACAAGTTCAGTTGATTGGGTTACTCCGGAAACCTCGGTTGTTGAGATTGCCAAGTTGATGAAAAAAGCCGACGTTGGTTCTATTCCGATTTGTAAAGGGAATCAATTAACCGGAATTATTACAGACCGAGACATTGTTCTGAAAGTTGTCGCGACCGGGAAAGATACTAAAAACACTACTGCTCAAGAGATCATGACGACAGATATTAAAAGCGTGACCTCCAATCAAGACGTTCATGAGGCGGCGGATTTGATGGCAAAGTACCAAATTAGAAGGTTACCGGTTGTTGAACAAGGAAAGTTGATGGGGATTGTAGCCATTGGCGACTTGGCTATTGAAAAAATCCACATTAATGAAGCGGGGGATGCACTCAGTGATATTTCTCAAGGTCCCGCTCACCATTAAAATAAGAGGGTGAATAAAAATGAGTGACATACGCGAGCGCATCGACCTGGGAACCTGGGGAATGTTTCGTGTCGGTTGGTGGGTCATTCATGTTGTAGGTATATTTGTTGTGGGCTATATCGGTTATTGGCTGGCCAGGATGTAATTATCAAAGTTGAATATTTTGGCAGATCATGGCGTTGTGAAAATTTCACTACGCCATGATCTGTTTCGTGGTACAATAATGTAAAATATGTCATAAGATGTTCGATTTTTTTGTTAGTTCAGTATTGGATACAGGGGATGTAATAGTGGAAGAATTTTATACGTTAGCGCAAGTGACTACCGGGGAACAGTTAATTGATAAATCTCGTTTTATTGGAATTGCAGTACCGCTGGCAACCCTGGAGCAAATAGAACAAGCTATGGAAAAAATTCGCGAAGATTATCCGAATGCACGTCATTATGTCTATGCCTATCGATTACATGATGGATTTATAGAGAAGGCTTCAGACGATGGTGAACCGCAAGGAACCGGAGGACGCCCGGTACTCGATATCCTCCAGCAGAGGAATGTCTGGAACGTCCTATTGGTTGTAGTAAGGTATTTTGGCGGCATATTGTTAGGGACTGGGGGGCTATCAAGAGCTTATCGGGGAACTGCTCGGCAAATAATACTGGAAGCTAACCTGAAAAGGTTAACCCTTTATGAAATTTATACTTTACGTGTACCCTATGAATGGTTTGAGTTGTTAAAGTATCAGCTTGATCAACGCACTTGGATAATTGATAAGGAAGAATTCAGCGAAATTATTAGGCTTCATGTCCATGTTCCTGCACAGGAAACCGAGTTGTTCAAAAAATGGGTGGATGACTTTACTCGGAAACAAGTACAGTATGAAGAGCTCGGAAGTGCTTGGGAGTGAAAGAAATTATGCTAAAAAGAACTAAAAAAAGGAATAAAAGTCGAACTATAGGAAAGTGAATACAATCACTTTCTTTTTCTATTTTGGCCTGATATAGTAATTATAACATTACATCATAGTTAAATATGATGAGCAGGAAAGGGGTGTTGTTTATGCTGGCTTGGATTTTGGTGTTGATAGTCGGCGGGTTTCTGGTAGGATGCTCTGCAGTCATTACAACCTCATGTTATCAACTTGTCAGGTCGATTTTTCGGATTCCCGGAAAACAGGGGCCAATGTCTGGAGTTATTGAAGTACAGACTGAATAGCCTAGATATAACGCAGCAGAAAAGCACCGCTTCTTTGAAGAGAAGTGGTGCTTTTTATGTTGATGGGTTTTAGTCCCAGGGGAATGTTATTCAAAAACACTCTGATTGCGGCCTGTTTTTTTGGCTTTATAAAGAGCTTGATCTGCTCTGGAAATCAATGAGGAGGGAGAATCTGAAGGATGCCAAAGTGTTGCTCCAATGCTCACAGTAACGGACACTGTTTCGTTTGTTTGAGGATAATGAATACGGGCTTTTTCAACGACTTTACGAATTTTTTCACTGACATGCAGGACTATTTTTTCGGTTGTTTCAGGAACCAGAATAACAAATTCCTCTCCGCCATAGCGAACAATAAGGTCCCCGTCTCTTAAATTGCTATGTAGTTCTCGCACAATCGTTTGGAGTACAGTATCTCCAAATTGGTGACCGTAGCGGTCATTAAAAGTCTTGAAATTGTCAATATCAATGATTAGTAAACCAAAAGTGACCGAACGTTTGCAGCGTTGACAGAGAGATATATATTCACGCAACCGTTTTTGGAAGTAACGATGATTATATACGCCGGTTAGTCCATCAGTGATTGATTCCCGTTCAACGATAGAATATAGAAGAGCATTTTCTAAAGCAGAAGAGGCATGACCAGCAACGGTTTCTAAAAACTTCATTTGCTCAGGTGTGATTTCCGGTTGGCGAATGGCATGAATATTGATGGTTCCAATTTTATGTTGGGCGTTCTGAAGCGGTAGACAACAGACCCATTCCCAATCCAGTAAATTCTGCGGTGAACGATAATGGGTCACTCCTTTAGATAATACTTGATTGAGAAAGGATAAATTAAGACGAGGTACAAGAGGCGAGAGCGTGACTGAGTCAAATACACCAATAACCTCAAAGGTTCGCGTTTTCTCATCATAAAGACAAACACTCGCTTGCTGAATTCCAATCAGAGATACGATCGCACTAATAATATTAGTTGCAATAACTCGCGTATCGAGAGATGCGTTAAGAGCACGCGCAATGTCTAAGAGGACATGCGTTTGTAAGTGAATCTCTTCAAGTTGGCTTTCTAAGATTTCTATTCGTTGTTTCAAAGCAGAGATGTCTTCAAGATCAGTTTGATATACTTGTGGCATTGCCTAGCCTCCCAAATCTATGATCAAAAATCGGAATCGAATGAGTTTCACTCCGAATATAAATTTGATAACTCCAAATCGGCATTATTTTGATCGTCTCTAACTAATATTCTCTTTCATTACTAAATAATCCTTTGTATAGGATAGGTTTTAGGGGATGTGAAGAGCTGGACATATTGGGCAAGTTTATAAAGCCTAACAAATCAGTGGTACAAGAAGAAGGAGAAACGAGACTTCTGTCGAATTTAAAATGAGTATTGTACAGAATGAAGGGGGGAGCCCGTATTCTGGCTTATGAAATTACAGTTATTTTGGGAAGTATTCCATTTATCACGTTTTTGACTTGGCGAGCCCGACTAGTTGGATTAACTAGAAGGAATGCATTTTTGATAGCCTTAATTTTGTGCGGAGACATCATGCTGTATCCTTGGGCTTTGCGCTCCGGATGGATAATAGCTTGGATTTTGTCCATAATTATTCTGATTTTTTCGGGCACGCTATGGTCAGAAATACAAAAAGCAATGATGAAGGAAAAAGTCCCAGCGTCCCAAATAGATATTAATGAAGAGAAGCGAAGCAATGATGAAATAACTTCGCAAATTCAAGTAACTCACGTCCAAACCGTAGAAGCAGGAGAAACTGTAGAGGCAGGAGAAACTGTAGAAGCAGGAGAAACTGTAGAAGCAGGAGAAACTGTAGAAGCAGGAGAAACTGTAGAAGCAGGAGAAACTGTAGAAGCAGGAGAAACTGTAGAAGCAGGAGAAACTGTTGAATCAGGAGAAGCAGCAGAAATAGTTGAGACTGTTGAAACAGCAGAGATAGTTGGAAACGCTGAGGCAATTGAAATTGCTGTTGCAGTGAATCCTGCCAAAATGGAAGTAATACCAATGCTGATGTCAATTGATGAACTTATTGATAAGGGCTTTAAAGAAGAAAATTCTGAAAATTTCGAACTGGCGGCATCCTATTTTCACCAGGCTTTATCTCTCAACCCACTGCCCGATTTGGCGTTCTATTTAATTATTGACTGTTATTGGCTCTGGAACAATCTGGGGAGACGTGATTATGCGTTAACTCAGTTGCAAGTATATATCCAAAAGTATTCACCACAATTTAACACTCAACTTCGTGATCAGTTTAATGCCTGGATGACAAAAGAGGATCTCCACAAAATGTTTGATTAATAATTAGGGGGGCTAGTTCGCCGATGAAGCCAACAAGGGAAATTATTGGGCTGCGTATTATCAGTATTTCGGACGGAACTCAAGTAGGAGTTGTGAAAGATCTTATTCTTAATCCGCAGGGGAAAACCTTAGATTTTATGATGGTTGATCAACCCACAGATTATTTGGGAGCAAAGGTAATTGCCTTCAAAGATATCTTGGGCATGGGAGAGTTTGCGATCACGATTCCTGATCTTGAAGTTATTCAAGATGTTGCTCAGAATACTGAAGCTCAGAATTTATTAAAGCAAGATATTCGTGTTCTGGGGACTAAGGTATTGACAAAAAAAGGACAACTCATCGGAGATGTAAAAGAGATACTAATAGACGAAGAAACCGGTAAAATCGCTGTGTGTCTTTTTGAATCAGCTGGTGAAGTGCATGAAATCGGGGTAAGGCAGATTATTACGCTAGGTAAAGAGATACTTATCGTTGAAGGGGCCCCAACGCATCAAGATGATCAGAGTGTAGAACAGAACAGCGAAAATCTGATACAAACGCCAGTTGTAACGAGTCTAAGTGAAGAAGTAGATTCAGCTGAAGAGTTAGGTTTTGGAGAAGCAGCAGATTCGGCAAAGGAATTAGAGCTTGGAGAAGCAGCAAACTCGGCAGAAGAATTAGAGCTTGAAGAAGCGGCAGACTCGGCAAAGGAATTAAGTTTTGAAGAAGCAGCAGATTCGGCAGGGGAACTAGAGTTTGAAGAAGCAGCAGACTCAGCAGAAGAATTAGATTTTAGAGATGCAGAAGATTCGGTAAAGGAATCAGATTTTATAGAAGAATTAGATTCTGTAGAAGAATTGGATTATATTGAAGAGCCAGATCCTGTCAGAGAACCGGAAACAGGATTTAATCTTTTTGAACAACGTCAACTGCAATATTTTATTGACAAAATGGTTGAAAAGGATATCATACTTGATAATGGGGATATTTTACGAGCGGGAGAACGTATTACCCCTGAGGTTGTGACGCATATAACAACCAGAAGTACACTAATGGAAGTGACATCCCATTTGAGGAAAAATTAGGGAGAAGTTTTGAATATTAGTATGCAAAAGACAAGATTACTTTTGATGGCATTACTTTTACAATTTTGTTTTACCTTAGGCTTAGGAAGTGTCGTAGCATACGGCAATACTCATGATCGGGCACCGGCAGGTTTGATTGTTTGGGGTCGGGATTTTTCAGGATTGAGTAGAATTCAGATCTCCGGGCAATTGAAAGAGATGATCCCCAAGGCGGTCTTTTTTGAAAAGAATAGTTATCCCTTGAAGTTGGATCATTCTTATGCGGAAATTGAAAAATGGTTGGATCAAGAGTTTCAGACTGCAACCGGATTTTGGTTTTCCGATGTGCTTCACTATTTTACTCGCCCTTTCTTAGTCATTTCACCGAAGAACCTTGAGTTAAATAAAGAAGAGTTTACTTCCCAGCTGCAATCGTTAAGCGGGCTTATTAATATACCTATGCATCCAGCCACTATTGCCTATGTGGATGGCAATTTGGTTACGACGGATGGAGAAGCAGGGCGAGAAGTGGATATAGAAGGAAGCTGGCTGAAAATTGCGCATGAGCATGAACAGAAACAGGTCCCACTTGTGGTGAAAAATGTCCCTGCTCAGCCGGATGCCGCTGACCTAGTGAAAATCAAGGATATTATCGGTGATTACACCACATATTTTAATTCTCAAGATGTGTCACGTACGAAGAATTTACGGTTAGCAGCGATGGCCTTGAATAATCGGTTAATTGCGCCGGACCAGGTGTTTTCGTTCAACGACGTGGTTGGAGAACGAACAGAGGCTGCCGGATATTTGCCTGCGTTAATTTATGTGGATCATTCTGTTATTTTAGGAGATGGGGGAGGGATATGCCAGGACTCCAGCACCCTCTTTCAAGCTGTTCGCCAAGCCCATATGAGTATCGTAGAAAAACATACTCATTCCCTGCCAGTATCGTATGTATTAAAGGGGCAAGATGCGACGGTGTCTTTTGGTGTACTTGATTTTCGCTTTCGAAATGATACTCAAGGGTATCTTTTAATTAGTGCTCGCACGGGGACAAATTGGCTGCGAATTCAACTGTTTGGATCAGCGGATGATCAACATCCGGCCCTTCTGAACCCGGGAGGTTACCCCAGTCATCCGGAGGATTTAAAGTTAGACCCAAAATAGATATTTTTTCGCTGCTCAGGGCGCTTTCCTATAATTTCGAGAAGTAATTAATTGTTAGGGGGCAGATTAACTCCCTAATAGGAGACTAAGTAATGTCTAGTTTCCTATTAGGGAGTTAATCTATTGTCAAAGATTGAAGAAACACGTAATTTTATCAGGTTGCCTTTGCTGGTTTTAGTTGTTACAAATACTGATAAATGAGTTTGGCAGCCACTAATAAAGACATCGCGATAAAAATGGGCTTAACAAGTTCTGCTCCACGTCGTATAGCAAGTCTTGTGCCAACTTGGGAACCTAAAATCATGAAGAGGGCCATTGGGATCCCATAAGAAAAGAGAACTTTTCCATTCCAGACGAAAAAAAGAAGAGCGGTGAGGTTGCTGGTAAAATTTAAAACTTTCGAATTTGCTGAGGCAATAACGAAGTCGAAGCCGAAAAGAGCAATGAAAGAAAAGATAAGGAAAGAACCCGTTCCCGGACCGAAAAATCCGTCATAGAATCCTAAGGCTAGTGCAAACAGACACCCTAGAGAGGTGTTCCGAGAATCTAGGCCCTTGAACTCATTCTTCATGCCTAAGTTTTTATGGAGTACAGTATATGTTCCCACCAACAAGATCAAAACCAAGACGGCTTTACTTAAGAAAGCAGAGCTAACACTGAGAACGGCACGGGCACCGAGGAGTGCCCCGACCAAAGTAAAAGGAATTTGCCACTTTACCAGCCGAAGGTGCACTTTGCCGGAACGGGCATAGGTGATGGAGCTGTTAAGAGAGGCCATTGATGCTGAAAATTTATTCGTTCCAAGGGCAAGATGAGGAGGCACCCCAACCATCAGTAGGGCGGGTAGACTTATTAGTCCTCCTCCCCCGGCGATCGCATCCACGGCTGCAGCCAAGAAACCTAGCAGGCAGATAATAAAAAGATTAAGCCACATTGGTTAATACCTCACATATGATAATTGTCTTTAAAGTATACTCCCTTACTGCGTATTCGTCATTATTTTTCAGACCCGGGGACTGGGAAAAAAGCGAAAAATGAGATAGGATATGTATCATGTATAGATTATGTGAAATGATCTATAGGTAGAAAGGAGCAAACCTCTCAGTGCGGCAAGTAAATGTTAATTCATTAAAAATCGGAGATATTTTAGGTAAAACCATTTTTACCGGTTCGGGTAGAGCCCTCTTAGGCAAAGGAGTAAAACTTACGCCCTTATACATGGCTAGATTGAGAGACATGGGAATTTCCATTGTCTATATTGAAGATGATCGCTTTGATGATGTAGTCATAGAAGATGTTATTAGTGAAGAAAACCGCCGCGAAGCTATGGTGATTTTGGAGAAAAGTATGCAAGCTGTGCGGTTGGGAAAAGATCTTGATGACTTTGAACTAAAAAAGATCATTAATAAAATTGTAGAAGAAATCATGTTCAAGAAGGATATTCTGATGAGCATGACGGATATGCGCAGCTACGACAACCAGGTATTTGCCCATTCTGTCAACGTCTGTGTCCTCTCAACTGTTTTGGGGAAGGCCATGTTCTTAGATCATGAAAAATTAGAAATTTTGGCTGTAGGTGCAATACTTCATGATATTGGTAAAGTACAAATAGATCAAAAACTGTTTCGGGATATGAAAAATTTAACTCCGGAAGAAAGAGAACTTCTCAAAACACACACAACTTTGGGTTTTGAGGAGCTTAGAAAACGTAAAGACCTCAGTCTAGTCATTGCCCACATTGCTTTTCAGCATCATGAGCACATGAATGGCACCGGATATCCTCGGCAACTCAAAGAAGGAGAGATTCATCCGTTAGCCCAGATTGTGGGGATTGCAGATCTCTATGATAGGCTTACCTCAGACTACAGTGACGTGAAGCGGATTATGCCCTATGAAGCGTGTGAGATTCTGATGGGTTTTGCCGGGACACTTTATCCATTTGAAATGGTCCGGTTATTCTTGAAAAATATTGCAGCTTATCCGACCGGGGTAACCGTGCGCTTAAATTCCGGTGAAATTGGGGTTGTCGTTGATCAAAATTTAAGTATGCCGGCTCGACCGGTTGTTCGAGTATTTGATGAATCAGAATTTGGTCAGAATGCAGTCAAGGAATATAACATGGTAGAAAAACGCACTATTTTTATTGAGGAAGTTTTAGTCTAACCACAGTGGAGGGCTTAAGACGTGGCACAGATTTATTCCGATCAAGCACAGTTTATTTTTGAGGCCTTACAGAAAAAATTTCCGGATGCTCGCTGTGAGCTGGAGTTTCGCACGCCCTTTGAACTTTTGATTGCCACAATCTTATCCGCCCAATGCACCGATGAGAGAGTGAACCTTGTCACTGCTTCCTTATTTGCCGAAGCGAATACTCCTCAAGCAATCAATGCCTTAGGACAAATAGAACTGGAAAATAAAATTCGTTCTCTTGGTTTGTTTCATAATAAAGCGAAAAATATTCTGGCGGCTTGTCGGGTACTGGTAGAGGATTTTGCAGGTCAGGTACCAGAAAATATAGATTTGTTGCAACAACTTCCGGGCGTAGGGCGAAAAACAGCCGATGTAGTAGTCAGTAATGCATTCGGCATTCCGGCCCTGGCTGTTGATACGCATGTTTTTCGGGTTGCTCATCGCTTAGGCCTGGTTCGGGGGAATACCCCAATAAAAGTTGAAACAGAACTGATGCAACTTTTTCCGAGAGAAAGATGGACACTAGTCCATCACCTTCTGATCTTTCAGGGAAGGCGAATCTGTGTTGCTCGGAAACCAAATTGTCAAGAATGTCCGGTCAATCATGTCTGTAAGATGTACCAAGAGGTAGGCAAGACTCAGCTTGTGTAGAAAGTGTCAATTAATTTGGCAGACGTCGCCATTTACAAGATGAGTATACTTAGATAAAGAGAATAGGATAAGCAATACAATCAGAAAATAGAAAAGGGTTGATCGTTATGAAATACGTGCGCTTCATGAACAATGTGAATGAGATTAAGTATGGAGTCTTAGACGGTGAGAAGGTAAGGCTGTTGGACAGTAACTTTCTGGACGCCCATAGTAAACCAATCAATGCTTGGTTATCCTTAGAAGAGGTCACTTTGCTTGCTCCTGTAGAGCCAAGTAAGGTAATCTGTGTCGGGCTGAATTATGCCTTGCACATCAAGGAGATGAACCATACATTACCAGAAGACCCTGTCATTTTCCTGAAGGCGCCAACCTGTGTTGTTGGTCCAAAGGCGGAAATTATCTACCCTAAAATAAGTCAGCGAGTAGATTATGAGGCAGAGCTGGCGGTAATTATTGGCAAGACCATTAAAGACGTTACAGAAGTGGAAGCCTCTAAGGCTATTTTGGGGTATACTTGTGCTAATGACGTAACTGCTAGGGATTTGCAAAAAAAAGATGGTCAATGGACTCGCGGAAAATCATTTGATACGTTTTGTCCAATCGGTCCTTGGGTCGTAACCGATATCGATCCAAGTCAGTTGGAGATTCAACTTTTGCTCAATGGTGAAGTTAAACAATCTTCCAATACCCAATATTTCATAACCTCTGTGCCCAAACTCGTGAGTTTCATCTCTCAAGTTATGACGCTAAGACCCGGGGATGTTGTGCTGACCGGTACGCCGGAAGGGGTTGGCCCGATGCAATCAGGGGATGAAGTTATTGTCAAAATTCAAGGGATTGGGGAATTGCGCAACAGTTTAAGATAGGCGGCTGCGTTTGAGTTTTGATGGAGATATTTGCCGATCCGCTGATAGGTTATTCTTGTAAATGGGGGTACTTGCATGATTCGCATTGGACATAATCCGAATACAAATATGTTGCCGATGTTCTATTTTTTACAAAGAGAACATCCTTTACTGGAGTCAGTCTCCGCTGAACCCACGGGACATAATGCTCTGTTGGCTGATGGGCAGATTGACATGGCTCCGATTAGTGCCTTTTCTTATGGCGAACATTGGAATGATTATGCGATGTTGCCGGACCTTTCTGTCTCCACCAAAGGACGAGTAGGTTCGATCCTCCTTTTCTCTAAAGTTGCTCTGAAGGATTTAGATGGCCGGACCGTTGCACTGACCAATACATCGGCAACTTCTGTGAATCTGACCAAGATTTTGCTTCAGCACTACTATGGTGTAGTCCCGCGTTATCAGACGATGCCTTCTGATCTTCAGGGGATGTTTGCCAAAGCCGATGCGGCGCTGCTGATTGCCGATGCGGCAATTCAAGCAGCGCTCCTGCAGCCGGATTGTTATATCTATGATCTGGGCGAAGAATGGTTTCAGCATACCGGTTGCTCTATGACTTATGCAGTTTGGGCTTTCCCCAAAAGGTTAATCGCTGAGCGGGGTGGAGAAGTAAAGACTGTCTATCGGTTGCTCCAAGACGCCAAGGCTAAAGCGCTGGATAACCTGGAAGAGATTGTTCAAACGTGTCAAACTATGCTTGGAGGTTCGTTGGATTTCTGGCGGGATTATTTTAGCCAGTTTAATTATGGTCTGGATTCTCCGCTGATCTCAGGGCTCCGGAAGTATTTAGATTTATGTTTTGAACTGAAGCTATTGCCCAGCCGTCCGATTTTTAAGTTTTGGCCCGAGGAGTAAGCATTGTATGGGATATTGGGTGTATTTGGCGCGCTGTGGGAACAATACAATCTATACGGGGGCAACGACGGATCTCTTACGGCGGGTGCGCGAACATAATCGGGGCACGACAGGCGGCCATGGGGCAAAATACACAGCTTCCCATCTGCCGGTTTCCTTAGCCCAAGCCTGGGAGGTAGGTACTTGGAGTGATGCGCTTCGGTTAGAACATGCTATCAAAAAGAGTGCGCGAACGGAAAAGGATCAATTGATTAAGCAACCGGAACAAATTTACCGACTTGCCGAGCGACGTAAGCTGACCTTTTTAATTTCAGATGTTTCTCAAGACTTACTGAAACAGACGGAAGAAGTCTGACGACGGAGCCTGACGGACGAAGCCCTTGCAGGGTACGGAGGATAGTAAGGAGACTATATGTTTAAAATAGCCTTAGTAGCCCATGATGAGAAAAAAGCCGAAATGATTGAATTTGCCAAAAAACATCAAGAGTTATTGTCTCAGTGCCAATTAACCGCCACAGGAACAACCGGAAGATTGCTTAAACAGCATACCGGATTACCCGTGACTGCGCTTTTGTCGGGTCCACTGGGAGGAGATCAGCAGATTGGCAGTCTGGTCGCTACCCAAATGTTAGATATGATTATTTTCCTGCGTGATCCGTTAACCGCTCAGGCCCATGAACCAGACATCTCCGCTTTATTGCGTGTTTGTGATGTCCATAATATTCCTTTAGCGACTAATCGCCAAAGCGCAGAAATTCTAATGGCCCATGTTAAGCGCTGTTTGGAGGGAGGTGAAAACAATGCCCCTTGTACAGATTGAGATATTGGAAGGCCGCACAGTCGACCAAAAGAGATTACTCGTGGAAAAAGTTACTCAGGCAATTGTGGAATCCCTGGGGACGCCTCCAGAAAAAGTGATGATTGTCATTCGCGACATGGCCAAGGAAAATTACGCGACAGCAGGCAAGCTAGCCGGCGACAAATAGTTCTGGAGCAGATGAACGCTATAAAGCAAAGTGCGAAAAGGATAGCCCTCTTCGCACTTTGCTTTATTCACCGCAATCAGGGTCTAATTTTCATAGGTACTCCCCCCCACGAATTCTCTTAAAATCGAGTTAAAAGGGACTGAGGAGGTGTCCATTGGATTAAAAAATGATAATAGAGTTAAGAGATGAACTGCCGTATTATAATGCGAGCATTCCGGCGTAATGGGGATTAACAAACGTTCCACATGGGGACGGAGTGCATTGAGTTCGTATAATAGGCTGGAGTTAAACATCACATTGGCCTCTTCCTGATACGGAAAAATATTACTATTTTCTCCTCGGCGGACACTTTCCCATTGAGCCAGTGTTCTTTCGGGGTTGATCCCTCGGAATTTATTGTCCCTAATCAGCCTGCGGATCAACCGAACCTGGGTGGTAGGGACTCTGGTATAGGCGTCAATATTGAGTTGGAAAAGGGCGCTCACATAAATCTTAAACATTTGGTCTCGATCAAGTGAAGGAGCCAAACGAGGGTTTAAGGCATGGATCCCTTCAATAACCAGAATTTCATCGGAACTCAGGTGCAAACGTTTACCGGTGGGGGAACGCCGACCGGATACGAAATCAAAAAGCGGCGTTTCGACATCGGCTCCTTTGATGAGGGCCTTCAAATGGGCATCCAGGAGAGGTAAATCAAGGGCTTCCAGAGACTCAAAATCGAGTTGCCCTGAGGCATCGAGCGGAGTCTCCTCGCGCGTCAGAAAGTAATTATCCAGGGATAAGGCAACCGGGCGCAGACCATTGACGCGCAGTTGGGTTGATAGACGTTGGGCAAAGGTTGTTTTACCTGATGAAGAGGGCCCGGATATCAGGATAACCCGAACGTCACGTCGCTGTTCAAAGATCCTGTCAGCAATCGAGGATATTTTCTTTTCGTGCAAGGCTTCTGCCAAACAGATTAGATCTTGGGCACACTTGGTGGTGATAATAGAATTTACGTCTTGAACCTTAGAAAGGTGTATGTTTTCTAGCCAACGTTGAGTTTCGGAAAATGTCGAAGTGAGTTTTTCCGGCGGAATAAATGGGGAAATGGTCTGGGGTTGATTGGCATTGGGAAAGAGCAGTATAAAACCGGGCGGAAAATGGATTAGTCTAAAATATTTCAGGGTTCCTGTGCGATCAAGCGGAGGATAGATCGTAATAATCTCATGGTGATCGATATGACAATGATATAAATGATCTTTCCCGTTTTCATAGGGGATAGCCTGATCAACAAGAACCCAATTTTGTAAATGACCTTCAATTTTTTGAACTTCCCTGATCGAGAGTAATGAGTTCTCAAGCTCACAATAGACACCATCTAGGATAGAGTGAGAAATTTTCAATTGTTCGTCCGGAAAAAGCGTTTTCACGACTCCGATGAGGCCAAGAATCAGACTTTGACGATATCTACGGATTGTATACTCAGACATGCTTGGTCCGCCTTTCGAGTTTTTCTGAGATAACTTAAGTTATTCAACGCGAGTTTAATAGTTTCCTCTAAAATACAGCTGCGAGATTTCTTTGAATTTAGCTGAATCCACGAATTGCAGAATAGTATTGTCTTTACAGAGAGGAAATTTGTGCGTAACGGCGAATATACAGCGAATAGTATTGTAAATAAATAATTAAGTTATTCAGGAGGGAAATGTTTTGTACGAAAGCACACGAGGTAATCTATCCGGTCAAAAAGCAGCGCAAGCGATTACATTAGGAATGGTGCCCAACGGGGGACTCTTTGTCCCTTCGAATTTTCCCGCCTTGGCTTGGCAGGACCTTCAGGGCTTATCCTACTGTGACGTAGCCAAGCGCGTGATGATGCCTTATTTACCCGATTTTTCCGAGACAGTCCTCGCTGAAATTGTCAGCGTTTATGCAAATGGAACGTTTGATGGGGCAAATCCGGCACCTTTGGTTGCAGTGGGGGATTTTGGCGTTCTGGAACTTTGGCACGGGCCTACGGCTGCGTTTAAAGATATGGCTTTGCAAGTGTTGCCTGACTTATTGAGAGTTAGCCTTAAACTGTCTGATTTTAATTCCGACGTCTTAATTCTTGTGGCAACATCCGGTGATACCGGAAAGGCTGCTTTAGAAGGCTTTAGAAACAGAGTAGGCATGCACATTGTTGTTTTTTATCCCGAGGGTGGCGTAAGCGCTGTCCAAGAGCGTCAGATGACAACAACAGAAGGGGTAAACACTCATGTTGTGGCGGTTAAGGGAAACTTTGATGAGTGTCAAACTGCCGTAAAGCGTATTTTTGCTTCGGATGTTTTAAAGGCCCAATTACAGGAGAAAAATCTGATTTTTTCCTCCGCCAATTCTATTAACTGGGGACGTCTTCTGCCTCAGATCGTTTATTATTTCTGGGCCTATTTGCAGGCCGTGGAGCAGGGGAAAGTCACCTCCGGAGGAAAGATCAATGTAGTTGTTCCTACCGGAAACTTCGGAAATTTGCAGGCGGCTTATTATGCTAAGCGCATGGGTCTCCCCATTGACCGCATTGTCAGTGCCTCCAATAAAAATAATGTCCTAACAGATTTTTTCACAACCGGAGTCTATCAAAGTCAGAGGGCTTTTTTTCAAACGATCTCGCCTTCGATGGATATTTTGATATCCAGTAATTTTGAGCGTTTTCTCTATGAGATGAGTGGTCGAGATGCCAAGAAGATTCAGGCTTGGTATGATTCGAGTAATCAGGGGTCATTTACAGTTGATCCGGATACCCTGAAACGGTGTCAGGAGACAGTCTCTGCCGGATGGGCCGATGAGGAGGAAACCCTGAAGACAATAGCCCAAAGTTATCAAGCCTATCAGTATGTCTTTGATCCTCACACAGCCGTCGCAGTGAAGGTGTATGAAGATTATCTCTCTGCGACAAATGATCAGACCTACACGGTGATCGCCTCAACGGCCAGCCCTTTTAAATTTGCTTCGAGTGTATTAACCGGGTTGGAAGGGGAGCAACAGGAGAGTTGGGGGGACGAATGGAAAGCCCTGGATTATTTAAGTCAATTGACGGGTTGGAAAATTCCGCTGGGGTTACAAGGATTGGATAAAAAACCGGCCAAGAAGTTTGAGGTGTGTGAGCCGGAGGGGATTGCGGGATTGCTGCAGAAAATGTTCGTTTAAGGGAGGAAGTGGGAGGAAGTGTCTTAGCACGTTTGCACACGCTGCATTGCTATTCGCTGGACACTGAGGCTAAAACGCAAAACCTTCGGGTATTTCTGCATGTGAACCGTTGCGTTTCTTGACGCCTCAGTGTCTGCGCTCATGGACGCAATTCCGCTAAAGTACTGCACTCAGCTAAGAAACTTCCTTGGGTTTGGGGTCGACGGGGATTGGAACGAACGGTGGGAGGAAGTGTCTTAGCACGTTTGCACACGCTGCATTGCTATTCGCTGGACACTGAGGCTAAAACGCAAAACCTTCGGGTATTTCTGCATGTGAACCGTTGCGTTTCTTAACGCCTCAGTGTCTGCGCTCATGGACGCAATTCCGCTAAAGTGCTGCACTCAGCTAAGAAACTTCCTTGGGTTTGGGGTCGACGGGGATTGGAACGGACCTTAGAATATTGTTTCATCGGGAACCGCTTTGGGATAAGAGCCCAATAATTTGACGTAAATGTTTGCTTCCTTAAACGCCCACAGAACCTCTTGGATGGGGGGAGCAAAGACATAGCCGTCGATGTCGACAAAGAAAACATATTCTCCCAGTTTCTTTTTCGAGGGACGAGATTCGATCCGGCTTAGATTAATCTGGCGTTTGCTGAATTCTCCTAAAATGCGGTATAAAGACCCCGGTGTATTTTCGGCAATAATCAGAAGAGAGGTTTTATCTTCGGCAGCGGACATTTCGGAAAGGTTGTGGCCGACGAGGATAAAGCGGGTGGGATTCAGTGTGCTATCCTGAATGCGTTCTTGAAGAAGGTGAAGGTTATAGAGGCGGGCGGCTCGGCGAGGTCCGATGGCTGCCCAGTTTTCCTTGATCGAGGAAATGCGATGGGCTGCCTCAGCTGTGCTCAGACAAGTCCGTTGTTCAGCGTGAGCGAGATGTTTTTCGAGAAAATCTCGGCATTGTCCGAGCGCTTGTTCATGAGCATAAACTCGTTCAATCTGTTCAAGGGGCATAGGCTCATGTACCAAAAGGCATTTGTCAATCGGATGGATGAATTCGTGAGTGATAAAGAGATGCTCTGTCTGGCTAAGGGTATCCATAGTCACGCCCAATTGTCCTTCGGTGGAATTCTCTAAAGGAACAAAGGCCCAGTCTACTTCCTGGTCATTACAGGCGAGTAGCAGGCGCGGTATTGTTGGGAAGGGAATAAGCTCGGGGAGTGACTCATTAAATTCTGAATAGGTGGCTACAAATAAATGGATCGTTTCCTCAGAAAAGCTCCCTTTTGGCCCTAAATAGCCCATTTTTCTCATTTTCCTGTCTCCTCGCTCAATAAATAAAAAGGTCTGCTCCATCCACTCTAAGGGACGAGTCAGAACCCAGCGGTACAACACTCCTGATCATTCTCGACTACTTTGTGTAGTTGGTAGATAATGTATGTATGGAGATTTTAATTCAGTGTAAATTTCCCAACTAGTACCATCATAATACAGTTAATCATTAACGGCAAGGGCTAGCGAAGTTAGGTGATTATCCTTCTATTCACTTTTGGTAAGATTCCTTCGTTTGGTTTAATTAGGGAATTTCCAATTTTAAACGGGCCTATTTATCTACTTGCACAGAGACGAGAGATCGAGTAAAATTAAACATGGAAGGTTGGGGAACCTTCTAGGGGCTAAGTGGATAAGGTGGAAGAAACAGACAGTGGAACGTACGCTGTCTGTTTCACTTTTGCTAAAAATAGATTTAGGAAATAATATTTTCCAATCCAGAGCAGGAAAATATTACGAAGATAACGAACAAGCTTATTGTAAGAAGCCGCGAAATTGAGACGATAGGGGATGGTGGATTGGCAGTAGAAATTGAACGGAAATTCTTGGTTTTAGCTGATCACTTGCCTTTGCTGCAGGAGGGTCAATATATTGTCCAAGGGTACTTAAGTGAAATACCTTCAATACGCTATCGATTACTTGACGACTCGATCGTGATAACCGTTAAGAAAGCCCATGAGGACGGCAGCCGTTTTGAATATGAGACGCTAAACCCCAAATCTACTCCCGAAGAACGTTCTACTTTCCGACAGTTGTCCCTCGTCCCGCCGATTGAAAAGATCCGGTATCGAATTCCTTTTGAGGGGCTGATTTGGGAGGTTGATGTATATCAAGGGGAAAACATAGGATTAATAACGGTGGATGTCGAGTTTCCGGAGATCGGATTCCCGTTGCATTTTCCCAAGTGGGTCAATACAGAGCGAGAGATATCGAGGAACCCTGAATTTTCTAATTATAACTTAGGTAGAAGACCGTACTCTAGCTGGAAAAGAGAGTAAATAATAATCTTGATCAGGGCTTGAATAATTATCGGATTTTGCCGAAGTGAGCTGTTCGACGTCTCATAACTGCAGAGGGCGTGAGACGAAGGCCCTCTTCTTATGGGGACGTTTAGAAATAATTATTCAATAAAATGGAGGGGGAATAAAATCATGAGAAAATCTCGGTTTATCAGCAGCTTGGTGGTTGTACTTATGCTAGCCCTGGCCCTTGTCGGATGTGCCAATACAACGACTCCCAAAGCGGCCGAACCTGCGAAGAAAGAGTACAAAGTGGGTTTGGTAACAGATGTGGGTGGACTTAATGACCATAGCTTTAACTTCCTAGCCAATCAAGGTTTAGAAAAGGCTGTAAAGGAGCTTGGGATTACCAAGGGTGTCGTAGAGTCAAAACAAATGACAGATTATGAAACAAACCTCAGTCGTTTTGCCCAGGATAAATACAATTTGGTTATTGCTGTCGGATATTTAATGCAGGATGCCGTGGAGAAGGTTTCTAAAGATTATCCGGATACTAAATTTATGATTATTGACTCATCCATTACAGATCGTCCCAACGTCGCTTCTGCAATGTTCAAAACTGAACAATGTGGTTACTTAGTTGGAGTGATGTCAGGCTTAATCGAGAAGACTCCCGGAATCCCCAATGCTTTGGGTAAAAACTCAGTGGGTCTTGTCGGGGGAATGGCGATTCCGCCGGTAAACGATTACATCGCTGGATTTATCCAAGGTGCCAAGAGTGTTAATCCCGCTATTAATATCAACCTAAAATATGCGGGTAAGTTTGACGATCCGGCTCTCGGGAAACAAACCGCTCTTTCCCAAATTGCAGCAGGTGCAGATATTGTCTTTCCAATTGCCGGGGGAACCGGAACAGGCGTAATTGACGCAGCCAAAGAAAAGAATGTTTATGCTATCGGCGTCGATGCGGATCAGAACTACATGGCCCCGCAAAATGTGATTACCAGCGCTTTAAAAGGTATGGATACAGCAACCTTTGATATCATTAAGAGCGCGATGGAGGACAAATTCAAAGGTGGCAATGTATCCTTTGATTTAAGCAACAACGGGGTCGGTTTTGCGACTCCCATCAAGGTAGTGCCGAAAGATATTGTCGATAAGGTCAACGATGCCGCGCAGCAAATTAAAGATGGAAAAATCACAGTTACAACTAAAATTCCGGCAGGTTACTAAACTTGGGACAGGAAAGTTTGTTGGTTCGAGGAACGAAATGATAAGTGGATTGCTTCATAACCCTTATGAGGCAATCCCTTTCTAATGGAGGTGACTAGGCCGCTATGCGAACCTGTTTGGCAGTTAAAGATGTGACGAAATCATTTCCGGGAGTTATCGCTAATAATCAAGTGAATTTTGATGTGCGCGAAGGAGAAATCCATGCGATCTTAGGTGAGAATGGAGCAGGGAAATCGACGCTTGTAAAAGTTATCTATGGTCTGTATAAACCGGATTCGGGGAGCATTCGACTTTATGACCGGGAGCTTAACTTCGCAAGTCCTCGTCAGGCCATCCAAGCGGGCATTGGCATGGTGCATCAGCACTTTATGCTCATTCCCGCTTTAACGGTTGCCGAGAACGTCGTCCTCGGCGGGGAACCGGGAAGGATTCACTATCGGCGCCAAGAGAATATCGAGCTGGTCCGCCGGCTTGCCAAGCAGTACCATCTGGAGATAGACCCCAGTGCCAAGGTAGCGGATCTGACGGTTGGACTTCAGCAGCGGGTTGAAATTTTAAAAGTCTTTTATCGCAAGGCAAAGTTGCTGATTTTGGATGAGCCGACAGCTATGCTCACGCCTCAAGAGGTGGAGGAATTAATCCTAGTCATGGAACGTCTGCGCTCAGAGGGGATTCCGATTATTTTCATCAGTCATAAGCTTGACGAAGTGCAGCGCATTTCGGATCGCGTTACAGTAATGCGAGCGGGCAAGACGGTTAATACCGTAGAAACTAAGTCAACAACCCCTCAGGAACTTGCCAATGCCATGGTCGGACGGGAAGTTGTGCTGCATGTGTCCAAACCACCTCAACTGCCGGGAGAACCTGTTTTGGAGGTCGATGAGCTGGTCGTTTCCTCCGGTGGCAGCGAGAGCGTTAAACGGGTAAGCTTCCAAGTTCGCCGGGGAGAAATCTTTGGACTCGCCGGGATTGATGGGAACGGACAGTCTGAACTTGTGGAAGCGATTACGGGGCTTAGGTCTTGTAAAAGCGGGAGCATCCATTTTTTGGGAAGGGATATTACGTCTTTGTCAGTAAGACGCCGAACCAAAGCAGGGATAGCTTATATCCCCCAAGACCGTCAGTTAGTCGGACTGATTGTGGATTTTGAGCTGACGGAAAACTTTATCCTGCGTGACTTCTATAAGGCACCCTTTGCGCGGTTAGGTCAAATGCAAAAGAAGCCTATTGAAGATTACGCGACAAGATTATCCGAGGAATTTGATGTCAGGCCACGGCAGATTCACGCCCTGGCCCGCAATCTTTCCGGCGGAAACCAACAAAAAGTGATTTTGGCCCGTGAAGTCGCCCGCAACCCGGAATTATTAATCGCGGCGCAGCCGACCAGAGGGTTAGATGTCGGCGCGATTCAGTTTATTCACAACAAACTCTTGGAGTTACGGACCGCCGGGAAGGCCATACTCTTGGTTTCTTTGGAATTAGATGAGATCATGTCTTTGTCCGATCGGATCGGTGTTGTTCATGATGGCCGACTGATGGCGATCCTGCCGAGTGAACAAGTCACTCGTGAGCAGCTTGGTTTATTGATGACCGGAGTAGACCTGGAGAGGGAGGGGTAAAACATGGGTAAAACGATCGAGGGATTGCTTACCCCTTTGGTAGCGATTGTCATTGCAGTCCTGATCGGGGCGGGTGTTATGCTCGTGACGGGTCACAACCCACTGACGGCCTATGGAGCTCTCTTTACAGGTGCCTTTGGTTCTGCCGTAGACTTCTCAAATACGCTGGCGAGTGCTGTCCCCTTAATCCTTTCGGGCTTAGGGGTGGCCATTGCTTTTAAAGCAGGTTTGTTTAACATTGGGGCAGAGGGTCAATATTGGATCGGAAGCATGGCAGCCGTCTGGATCGGCTATTCCGTGTCCGGGCTTCCTCCTCTTCTGCATATTTCTTTGGCCATTCTTGTTGCGATGCTGGCGGCCGGGCTTTGGGCCGGAATTGTCCCGGGGTTGGCCAAGGCTATGGTGGGTGCCCACGAAGTGATCACTACGATGATGATGAGTTACATAGCTATTTTCTTGAGTCACTATATGCTCGAAAATGGGCCGATGATGCAGCCGGGCTTTACCCCACAATCCCCAGTGATCCTTCCCTCCGCAACGTTGGGTAAGCTCATGGAGCGAACTCAGCTGTCCTGGGGTTTAGCCATTGCTGTGGGAGCGTGTCTGATTGTTTATTGGTTGCTCTATAAAACAACTTTGGGCTATCGCTTAAGGGCTGTGGGCTTGAATGCCCGCGCGGCGAATTATGCGGGAATCAATGTCCCGTTCCACTTGGTCTTAGCCTTGTTCATTAGTGGAATGTTAGCTGGTTTGGCGGGTGCGGTTCAAATGCTGGGGGTACAACATCGCCTTTATGACAGCTTCTCCTCAGGCTATGGATTTACAGCGATTGTGGTTGCTCTGCTAGCCAATAATAATCCCTTTGGGGTGATTCTGGCTTCGATCTTCTTTGCGGCCTTATCTACCGGGGGACAGTCCATGCAATTGGTCTCTGGGGTTCCGGCAAATCTGACCGATGTCATTTCCGGGATCATCATTTTCTTAGTCGCCTCGAAAGATATTGGGCAGATAGTTCAAAAACGCTGGCGCAAAAGTCAAACTTTAGCGCCTGTAAAGGAGGCTTAAGGCTTTATGCTTTGGGATGCATTGACGAGACCTGATCTGTGGGCATCAACGCTGGCTATGGCCACCCCGATTGCCCTCCCTGCGCTGGGCGGGACCTTTTCGGAGCGCAGTGGGGTTGTAAACATAGCCATGGAAGGAATTATGCTGATCGGAGCCTTTTTCGGGGTGCTGTTTGCTTACTACACCAATAGTGCCTGGCTTGGCTTAGTTGGGGCGCTTTTGATGGGAGCCTTTATCTCAGCGCTTTTTGCCTATGTAACGGTTAATCTCGGAGCGGATCAGGTGATTGTGGGAATGGGTGTCAACATTTTTGCAGCTGGACTGACCGCATTTTTGCTAAATACGATTTTCGGGTATGGGGGGACCCCTCGTGAAACACCGGCTTTGCCCAACCTAACGATTCCGGGAATCAATCATCTGCCCTTTGTAGGGCCAATTCTAGGTTCTCAAAATGTTGTCGTCTATCTAATGCTGATGTTGGTTATCGGGTCCCATTATTTTCTTTTTCATACGAATTTAGGTTTGCGGATCAGAGCAGTTGGAGAAAATCCTCAGGCGGCTGATACGGCAGGGCTTAATGTCAAGGGCCTGCGTTATTTAGGGGTTATTATCGGGGGTATGCTTTCCAGTTTAGGTGGGGTTTATTTGGCCTTAGGCTTGTTAAATAGCTTCGAAGTCAATATGAGTGGCGGACGAGGATATATTGCTCTGGCGGCGATGATCTTTGGCAAGTGGACTCCTTTTGGTTCGCTGGGAGCCGCCTTGTTGTTCGGATTTGCCATGGCTTTGAGCATGGCCTTGCAAGGCGGAGGAGTCTCTTCAAATATCATTCAAATGCTTCCGTATGCCCTGACGATTTTGGCTTTGACCGGATTAGTGGGAAGAAGTACCGCACCTGCAGCGGATGGCGTTCCGTATAATCCGCATAACTAAAGGCGTGAGCAGGAAGTGATCGTTGGAGTGTCTGTTAGCCATCCCTGAAAGGCAGGTAAGCATTTCCGGGAAATAGTAATTTTTCAGCTGCGTGTATATAATAAGGGAGATTATATTTCAAGGAGGGAAAATTGTGGAGCAACAGCGCCTGAAGTCAAGAGGGGAAATTTCAGAGGATCATAAGTGGCATCTAGAAGATATTTTTGCGGACAATAATCAGTGGGAGCAAGAGTTTTCCCAGGTTGAGAAACTCTTGGGCGAAGGGGAAAAATTCGAAGGCCATTTGGTCGATACTCCGGATACCTTAATTGCGTGTTTTGAATGGATGGATGATTTAAGCCTGCGCTTAGGAGAGGTTTATTCTTATGCCCGTATGCGGCGAGATGAAGATAATCGCCAGGCTACCTATCAAGCCTTGACGGACCGCGCAGGAGCCCTTGCTGTGAAGGTGGGCAGTGCAACGTCTTTTGTGATCCCGGAGTTGTTGGCCATGCCTGAAGGGCGCTTGGAGGAATTCCGCGCGCGGACTTCGAAGCTGGAACTTTATAAGCAGGCACTGGACGATATTTTGCGGAAGAAAGAGCACATTCTCAGTTCCGCAGAGGAGAAATTATTGGCGGAAGTTGGCGAATTGGCAGAGGCCCCCAGTGCAATCTTTTCGATGGCTAATAATGCGGATCTGAAATTTCCGAGTATTGTTGATGAAACGGGCCAAGCGGTAGAGTTAACCAAGGGGAATTTTATTCAATTCATGGAAAGCCACAAACAGAGTGTCCGAAAAGCAGCCTTCGAAACTCTTTATGGTACCTACGAGAAGCAAAGGAATACCTGGGCGGCGACCTTGAATGCCAGTGTGAAATCTGATGTATTTTTTGCTAAGGCCCGCCGCTATCCTTCAGCGATTGAGGCTTCTCTGGATGATGACCGTGTTCCTATAAAGGTCTATGATTCCTTGATTGAGACGGTCCGCGAATTTCTGCCCCAAATGCATCGCTATATCCAACTGCGTAAAAAGGCTTTGAAACTTAATGAATTACATATGTATGATATCTATGTGCCGATTGTTCCGGAAACGACCATGACGATTACCTTTGAGGAAGCAAAAGCTATGGTGCTTGAGGGCCTTCGGCCGTTAGGGCAAGACTATCTCCAAATCTTAGAGGATGGGTTCCGGAAGAAATGGATTGATGTTTATGAAAATGAAGGAAAGACGAGCGGGGCCTATTCCTGGGGCACTTATCGCTCCCATCCCTACGTCTTATTGAATCATCAAGACACTTTGAATTCCATGTTTACCCTCGCTCATGAAATGGGGCATTCGTTACACACCTTCTTTTCTAATCGTGAACAACCCCATCTTTATGCCGGATACAAAATCTTTGTGGCAGAAGTCGCTTCGACGCTGAACGAAGCATTGGTTATGGAATATCTCTTGGAAACAACAAAAGACCCTAAAATCCTAGCCTATTTAATCAATCATTATCTGGAGCAATTCCGGGGCACTATCTTCCGGCAGACCATGTTTGCCCAATTTGAGAAGAAGGTTCACTCTGTGGTCGAAGAAGGTGGGGCCTTGACTGCCGACAACCTATCCGAAATCTATCGGGATTTAAATGCAGTTTATTATGGGGCGGAGGTTATCCTCGATCCGGAGATTGCTTTAGAGTGGGCTCGTATCCCGCATTTTTATAATGCATTTTATGTCTATAAATATGCAACGGGTTTTTCGGCGGCAATTGCTTTTGCCCGAGCGATTCTAGATGAAGGTGAGCCTGCTGTGACTAGGTATCTTCAATTTTTGAGCGGCGGGAGTTCAGATTATCCGATCGAATTGCTGCGCAAGGCGGGCGTCGATATGGAGACTCCTGTTCCTGTACGAAATGCGCTGCAGGTCTTTAGCGGGTTGGTGGAGCGCCTGGAGACGCTTTTAACGTAAGCCTGAGGATTTGATTTAAAATATCGTTTTTTGGATAAGCTAATTCTGTAATGGCTTATTCGGAAAGGATGAATTATTGAATGCGTTGGCTTTGGCGTCTCTTGACTCTTCTTGTCCTCTTGGGAATCTTGCGAACCTTAATTGTTCCACAACCAAAGGCTTTCATCGTCTGGCCGGAGAGGGCAAACTGGGCCCAAAGAATACAGGGAGAAATGAAACAACTGCAGAGATTATCACAGGATCTTCCCGCCAGTATTGAAGTAGTAGTTCGGCGTTTTTGGCAGGATTTCCAGCCCAATGGAGATGGTAAAGAAGTCTGAAGTTAGGTACGTGACAGGGTGAGCGAAATTTGTCTTGCGAAATGTGGAAAATGTGGTATATTAGTAATCAATGGTAAAAAGGAGTGATGATTAATGGTTGGAATCACAGAAATTGCAGCCCAGAAAGTCAAAGAAGTGCTAAAGTCTCAAAATAAGGAAGACTCATTTCTTCGTCTCTATCTTGTTGGGGTTGGCTGAGGTGGGCCGAATTTCGGCTTGACTCTGGATGAGTCAAAAACGGGTGATGATATTCTTGATCAAGGATTCGGTGTGTCTTTGTTAACTGACAAAAAGCTTTCAACTTATTTAGAGGGAGCGACCGTTGATTTTATTGAATCTAAAAACGGTGGGGGATTCGAAATACGCACAGTAAAGACTGCCGGTGGCAGTAGCTGTGGCGATAGTTGCGGCGGAAGCTGCTCATAACATAAGTAGATAGATAATATAAAGAGAGCTCTAACTTGGGCTCTCTTTTATTTTATATCGCTAAGACTTGGTGACAGCCAAGTTTTCATAACCAATAGTAGAGGACAAAATTGTATTAAAATTCGTGCCTGAATTAAGGTTAAAAGACTTGAGTATATTTTATAAATGTGTTAGGCTAATGTCCATATCAGGAATACATTCGTCTATAAAGGGAGGAAGTACAATGGCTTTGTCATTAGGAGAGTCGAATCGTGCTATTATTACCATCTTGGGTCGTGATCAAACGGGAATTATTGCTTGGGTCTCCGGACGTCTTGCGGAATATAACGTTAATATACTGGATATTAGTCAAACAATCGTCAATGAATTTTTTACGATGATTATGGTTGCAGATTTAAATCCCGCCAATATAGGGCTGGTTGATTTGGCACGTATATTGGAAAAAGAAGGAAATGACAAAGGCTTGCAGGTTAAGGCACAACATGAGGACATTTTTACGTTCATGCACCGTATCTAATTCTGCTCAGCTTAAAGGTTGAGGTAGAGAATACTGGAGGAAGATCATGACAATTACTTTTGCACGTGAAGAAATCCAACAAACCATTAAAATGATCCATGAAGAGAATCTCGATATACGAACTATTACTATGGGAATTAGTCTGTTAGATTGCGGCTCGGAAGATATCAGCCGGATGGAAGAAAAGATTTATGATAAGATCGCCAAAAATGCGGGGCAATTAGTGGCGGTTGGGGAACAGATCTCGGCACGTTACGGGATTCCCATCATCAATAAACGGGTATCCGTCACTCCTATAGCCATAGCGGCAGCACACCTAAATACTGAACAAATGGTGCGGATCGCTAAAGCTTTAAACCGGGCCGCACGAGAGGTCGGAATAAATTTTATCGGAGGCTTTTCCGCTCTGGTACAAAAAGGCTTTACTGGCGGGGATTTGGCTCTCATTGAAGCCATACCCCAAGCACTTAGTGAGACGGAATTTGTTTGTTCGTCAGTGAATATCGGAACGACTAAAACGGGTATTAATATGGATGCCGTTCTAAAGATGGGCAAGGCGATTCTGAAATGCGCTCAGCTGACCGCCGACCAAGATGGCATAGCGGCTGCTAAATTAGTCGTCTTCTGCAATGCTCCGGAGGATAATCCGTTCATGGCCGGAGCTTTTCATGGTGTGGGTGAGCCGGAGTGTGCAATAAACGTAGGTGTCAGCGGGCCGGGGGTTGTGGCTAAGGTAGTAAAAGAATTTCCTGAAGCTGATTTTAGTGAGCTATCAAATTTAATTAAACAAACAGCCTTTAAAATTACCCGGATGGGAGAACTGATCGGGCGCGCAGCCTCCAAGGCCTTAAATGTTCCTTTCGGAATTGTGGATCTTTCGCTGGCCCCTACCCCTGCCATCGGAGACAGCGTAGCCGAGATTCTTGAAAATATGGGGCTTGAACGTTGTGGAACGCATGGAACAACCGCCGCTTTGGCTCTACTTAATGATGCAGTTAAAAAGGGCGGAGCAATGGCCTCTTCTCACGTGGGGGGGTTAAGCGGAGCCTTTATCCCCGTCTCGGAGGACGCGGGAATGGTAAGAGCTGTGGAGGACGGGGCGCTGACCCTTGATAAGCTGGAAGCAATGACCTGTGTCTGTTCGGTGGGTTTAGATATGATTGCCTTGCCGGGAGACGTTAGTGCCGAAACGATTTCGGCTATTATTGCCGATGAAGCATCGATCGGGATGATCAATAAAAAGACAACAGCGGTACGCGTTATCCCGGCGATTGGCAAAAAGGCCGGCGATCGAGTAGAATTCGGAGGATTGTTGGGTGGAGCACCGGTTATTGCCATCCATCCTTTTTCGTCAAGCAAGTTTGTGAACCGTGGAGGTCGTATTCCCGCGCCGATTATTAGTCTTTCGAATTAATATTCGAGACGATGTCTAAAATAACTTAGTTTCCACAGTAATCAAGCAAACAAAGAGAGTAGCAGGAAATTAAGAGAACCAGGAATGTCTATGCTCAGTAAATCAAGTGTATAGATGGTTGGAAGGATTTTTACAAATCAGTAGAAATCAGGTACAATGAATAGCGTAGTTGATTTTCCTTTGGGCTATGGAACGTTATTCTAGTGCATGAATTGGCAGTCGAAGGCGGGCCTAATAATCCGCCGCGGGCATACCGATGAAGTTCCTGGTGGTGGCTTTCGACGCCCAGTCGAGGGTTGCTGCTGGGGGTTAAGGATGAGGGGGATCCGCAATGGCATGCGGGCGTGACCCTTTTCCGTGGAGGCCTAAGTGCGTGGCTTCTTTAAGAAGCTACGGCTTAGGGTAGAACCTGCATTAGGAAGGAACTTAGTGCAGTGTAGCCTGCCTTGAGGTGGAAAAGTTGGGAAGGCTTAAAGGGTTTGGGATGTGTTGGCCGATGCATTCCAGACTGCCGGAAATGCTTTTCTGCAAAAGAGGCTAGATTGTCAAGGAGTGTCAAGGAAACTTCTAGAGCGTGTACTAACGAGGATTGAAGTGAGGACTCAGTGGTGATCAAGTTCTGAGTGTTGGTGACACCTCAGGCTGAGGTAAAGGAGAAATCGCCTTGTGGGAAACTGGAGGAACTCAGTGGGAAAACCTACTTGACCTAAGCCTCAATATTGACTCGTTGGCTTCCTAACGCCCAAAGAAAAGCGCCTCTCATTTTGAGGGGCGTTTGTTTTGTTGGGAATAGATTACAATTGATATAGAGGAATGCATAGCTTTTTAAGGAGGTAGGTCGATGGAAGACGTAAAAAACGAGGTATTAAGCGAGATTTTGGATGGAATTTTGGAGAATCCTTACATGGGAATCATTATGATCGATACTTTGGGCAATATTAATTTAGTTAACAAGACCTACCTGGAAATATTGGGCCTTAAAGAAGATGAGGTATTGAATAAACACATTTTAAAGGTTATGCCTCAGTCTCGGCTTCCTGAGGTATTGAGAACCAAAGAGGTACATCTGGCTGATAATTGGTCAGTAAACGGTTATGATAGCATTGTCTTCCGTATGCCTTTATATAAAGACGGAAACCTGATTGGAGCCATGGGGCAAAGTCTGGTTTTAGGTGCTAAAGGATTAAAAATTCTTTCCAAGAAGCTGAAAGATTTAGAAAGAGAACTGACCGTTTATAAGGATGTGGTCAGCAGTATATACAGCTCCAAATATTGTTTTGAAAGCATTATAGGTGCGGATGAAAACCTGCTCAATGTCAAATCCATAGCCCAGCGAGCTTCGAATACCGGATCTACTGTGCTTATAATGGGGGAAAGCGGCACTGGCAAGGAGCTTTTCGCCAATGCCATTCACCAGGGCAGTTCGCGGAAGAACCGTCCATTTGTCAGGGTAAATTGCGCTGCGTTGCCTGATAATCTTTTAGAATCAGAGTTATTTGGCTATGAAGAGGGGGCCTTTACCGGAGCGCGCAAGGGAGGAAAACCGGGCAAATTTGAAATTGCCAACCATGGTACAATATTTTTGGATGAAATTGGAGATATGCCTTTGGCGATGCAAGCCAAATTGCTCATCGTTTTGCAGGAGCGTGAAGTTGAGCGGGTAGGAGGGACAAAACCGATTCGGGTGGATGTTCAGGTAATAGCAGCCACCAACCGCAATCTCGAAGATATGATGAAAAAGGGTAAATTCAGAGAAGATCTCTATTATCGCTTAAATGTGGTAACTCTAAATGTTCCGGCATTGCGTAATCGACCCCAAGATATCTATCTATTGATAAATTACCTTTTGCCGAAACTGAATCAGCGTTTACATACCCAGGTGGAGAAAGTATCTAAAGAAGCATTACAGCTTCTTTGCAGCTATGATTGGCCGGGTAATGTACGGGAGTTGGAAAATTTGCTGGAGAGAGCCATCAATCTGGCAGACTTGAATCAAGTTACTTGTCTTAGCCCTGAATACTTTCCTTCGTTATCGAGACCGGTGGTGCGAACTGTGCCAAGCATCGAGCCCGTTGACGTCGAGATCGTTGATAATCTGGGTGAAGCGGTGGAAAAAATGGAAGAGGAAACTATCCGGCGTGTTTTACAGAAAACCCACAATAATAAGGCTCAAACTGCTAAAATTCTGGGTTTAAACAAATCGGTTCTGTACCGTAAATTGAGAAAATATAAATTAATTGCTGATTTGTAATTGGCTTTTAAGCAAATTGCACCCCTTGTTATGGAGGAAATAGTTTCACCTTGGGCCTATGGTAATATATTGCAATTGATAAAATCAAAAGCTGTATCTTCGCAATGCCGAAGATACAGCTTTTGATTTTATCAATTCCGAGACACCCACTTCTTTAAGTGGGTGTTCCTTATGCTACTTCGGTGGGGGTAGAATCCCCCACCGAAGTCTCGATGTTCAGCTTTAGCTGAACGAGTTCACTGAAGAGGGGCCCAAAAATTACTACAACCGTTAGCATAGCTAATCGGGTGGTCCGAACCAACTCAACCATTCTGTTGATGGAGGAAAGTGGAACGGAAAAAGAGTTGTTCGCTTATCAAGCTGGGAGATACGCACATTCAGCTATGACTGGTCAGCAATTGCGCCAAAGTGCCAACTGATGCATTCCGTTAAGCAACTTAGACGAAAACTGACTACACTTTAGCTAAGTTGACAAGCCTTTCAGCCATACGTGATATTTGATTTAATGCTTGGGTAAGATCAGATACTCCTTGAGTTTGGGATTCACTAACGATGGTCAGTTGTGTAACTGAATCAACTAAACGGTTAACTGAGGATTGGACTTCAAGGGCATCATGTTCAATCGTTAGTGCGGAGTTTTTTGTGTGTTCAGCAAGTTTTCTGATTTCCTCAGCCACAACTCCAAACCCTTTACCACTTTCTCCCGCACGAGCAGATTCAATAGCAGCATTAATACCTAAGATGTTGCTTTGTCTTGATATTTTCTTTATGTCCGTCGTTATGTTAGAAACATGAAGAATATCATTTTTAACATGTAAGGTTTCATTATCCATGGTTTTAGCGGTTGTAG
>Ga0326727_10002915_pt1 | contig 56408 bp, 44 predicted proteins | sample MB2enrmetagenome_FD_207643 | JGI IMG/M metagenome (GOLD analysis project Ga0326727, IMG submission 207643) | Lab enriched peat soil microbial communities from McLean, Ithaca, NY, United States - MB29MY | ecosystem: Environmental > Terrestrial > Soil > Wetlands > Peat | place: USA: New York...
CAATACTGGAGCCAGCGCGGAGACGAATCGCTCTTGTGCCTGGAAACGTTCTGGCGCAACGGACGCTGGCCTCTCCTCTTCCCTCACAATCGCCAACTCGACTCATCTAAAAACTGAGATGCCCCCTCACAAAAGCGCCGGGTCCATGTACTTACGGCGAGGTGCATTGATATGCGCGGAAGAATTGTAGCGGTGGCAGGTTGGTGCCGATCCCTAGTGCAATTGCCTGACTCAGATTCGTCAGGGTGATGGTGAATGCCGGTTGCCATGAAATTGGGGGATCCAAGCTTGTGGCACTTTGGATGACATAATTGGATCCCGGATTGCCGTAGAGCGTGATGGTCACGGTGGAGTCTGGAAGAATCCCGGCCCCCAGAAGCGGCAGCGCATCCACCACGACCACGCGGCCGGGAAGCCCGTAGGTGCTGGCAACCACAGTGCCATCGGCTCTTGTGGCGATGATGTTGGTTGCTGTCAATGGCACGAAAGCGGATGGCCCCTGCAGCGCGCTCAGGCAGATCGATCCAATGCTATTCGTCTCTTCGAACCATTGGTCATTGGCAGCAGCGAGGTTGAAAAGTGTGTCGGCAGGATCAAGCCACTGAGCTGTGGCCGTTCCAACAATTGGATTGGTCGCGGCAATCGTCAGGTTCGTCAGGAAGCTGGTCGGATATGTGACCGTAAACGTCAGGTTGGTCAACCCGGCTGTTGAGAATAGGCTCACTGGCAGACAGCCGCTTTGGCCGGTCTGGACAACGGTTGAGCCAAGCGCGATTTGAGCGCAATCACCCACCACCACGGTGAAGGTCATCGAATTGCTCAACGGGGAGCTGCTGCTGTCAATGGCCCAAATGGTAATCTGGTTCGTCGTACTGCCTTCCACGCACGACGGCTGCCAGTTGAATATCCCGTTGGTGGTCATCGAGGCCCCTTGCGGCGCGGAACTGTCCAGGACGAAGCTCACCGGCAGCGTGACCGCCAAAGCCCCATTCGTGAAGAGCAACGCCTGCCCAACGTTGATGGTCTGGTTGGTGACCGGGATGATGGCGGGCGACGCACCGAAGGCGTAAGCGTTCGTCGCCGTCACCGTGTTGCCGTCCGGATTGAGCACTTCGACATTGACGATCCCGGAAGACGCCGCCGGCGTCAGGGCCGTCAATTCATTGGAGCTGACAAAGGTGACCAAGGCCGCAGCCGACGACCCAAAATCCACCGCCGCCCCGCTCTCGAAGGCCGTGCCAAGGATCGTGACTGTGGCGCCGCCATTGGTCGGGCCTACACTCGGCGATATTTGCGCGATGTACGGCGCCGGGCCAACCGGGTTGACGGTTAACCAACCATTTGCGTAGGTGATGGAATAATTGCCGGAATTGAATGTCCCGCCCGTCGCGTTGCTGCATAGAATCGCATAAGGCGATCCACTCACTGGAGCGGTGGCCAGTGCCCCCGCGCTGGATAGCGCGACCCTTCCCACCGTCTCGCCGTTCTGCAGGCCGCTGCTGGTAAACTCCGTCCCGGCAAAAGTCAGCGTTTGCCCGCAATACTTGTTCGCGTTGTTGGCCGTGATGGTCAGCGACGCCGGGTTGACCCCCAGAGAGCCGTTGACATAGCTGATGGCATAATTGCCGGCGCTGAACGTCCCCCCCGTCGCGTTGCTGCAAAGAATCGCGTAGGGCGATCCACTCACCGGCCCCGTGGCCAGCGCGCCCGCGCTGGACAAGGCGACTCCTCCCACCGTTTCCCCGTTTTGCAGGCCGCTGCTGGTGAACTCCATCCCGGCAAAGGCCAGCGTCTGTCCGTAAGATTTGTTCATGTTGTTGGCCGTGATGGTCAACGGCGCCGGGGTGATCGTCAGCGTCCCATTGGCATACACGAAAGTATAGTTGGATGCCACCCCACCGCTCACCGTAATCGGATAAGTCCCCGGGGCGCTCAGGCTGGTCCCCGCAGTGGAAATAGTCGGCAAGGTCGTCAGCGCAGTTATCGTATCGCCATTGATGAAGCCGCTGTAACCGATGGTGAGTGCCGGCACAGTTCCCCCATAAACCATCGACGCATTGCTCGCCGCCGCCGTCAATGGCGCCGGATTGACCACCAGGGTGACACTGTTTGTGGCGCTGGTAAAGGATATGACATTGGACGGGGTGAAAACGGCAGTCAGGATGTTTGTCCCGGCGTTGAGCACGGTGCCGTTGCTTGGGGTGTAGGTAAAGTTTCCAGCCACGTCCGCCACGGCATTGAGCTGAGTTGAACCTAAGGGCGTTCCATAGACGATGGGATAAGGATTGGTCCACGTAATGAGAGGAACATGCGCAAGCAGGACCACATTATCCAGCCAGAATTTGCCGGAAGCATAAGCCTGCACGACCCAGGAATAGCCGGACCACTTCTTCAGGATGATGCCGTTAGCCGCGGTGATGCTGGAAGCAACGGAGCTCGGAATCGGCACGGTCACGGTCCGCCAGCCGGTGTTGGCGTTGGTGGGGATGTTAAAGCTCCCAAAGTCAATATCGGGGGTGTTAGGCGGGACGCAGATCGTCAGATCCATTCCCGGCACCCATTCTCCCACCGTGGCCAAATAATTGCTGGGCACCCAAACCGGCAGGAAGCTGGCCGGCCAGTTTGTGCCAGTGTTGAACTGGTCAATCGTCAGCGTGGAAGTCGTGTCCCACTTCACGTCGAACTGGATGGCTGCGTACTGGGAGAAATCAATGGTGCCAGCACTAATCCACGGGTTGCCACCATTATAGCAAATATAGGCCGTGCAAAGATTGGCGCCGCTGCCCTGGTTGTTACCGCCGTGCCAGTCGCACTCGAAATAGACCGATCCTGCATTGCCGTTGTAGGGGTCGGCGACGCCGGCGGCGTAAACCGGCGTATCATAACCGTACCAGTTGCCCAGGCCTGCACTGCTGGCGAAGTTATCGAGTACGCGTTCCTGTTGTGCCTGGCTTTGGCTGGGACCTACCAGCAGCAATGCGCCGCAGGCCAGGATTCCTGTCACGACGGTTCTTTGCGTTTTCACTCTTGTTCGCTTTGATTTTTTACGTGCTCGTTCATAGACGGAAGGAAAGCCTCTGTTATTAAAAAGGGGTCCGTCTTGAATGAACGCGATTTCAACATAAGCGTTCCTCAATTGCAAGCAAAATCCGATGAAAGCCAGTTATGCGATTTCCCCGGCGAATCCCTGCTGGCGCAGGGCCTCGTACAGAACCAGCGCCACACAGTTGGACAGGTTGAGCGAGCGGACCCCGGCATGAAACATCGGGATGCGCAGCCAGCGGTCGCGGTGCTGCTCGATGATCTTTTTCGGCAGGCCGGCCGTCTCGCGACCAAAAACCAGGTAGTCGCCGGGCCGATATTCCGCCTGCGCATAATGCCGCGTCCCATGCGATTCGATCAGCCAGAGGCGCGCCTCGGCGGGAAGCTGCTGTTGGAACTCGCGCCAGCCAGGCCAGCGATGCCAGGCCAGGTGCTCCCAATAGTCCAGGCCGGCGCGCTTGAGCCGGGCGTCATCCAGCTTAAACCCGAACGGCTCGATCAAATGCAGGGTGGAGCGGGTCGCGGCGCAGAGCCGGGCGATGTTGCCCGTGTTTGGGGGAATTTCCGGTTCCAGCAGGACAATGTTCATTTGTCAATAAAACACCTTCCACAACACCAGGCCCTGGGCGGGAGCGGTCATGCCCGCCGCGCGGCGGTCTTTCCGGCGCAAAATCTGTTTGACCTCCTCCGGCGCGATCTTTCCCTGCCCCGCCTGCGCCAGGGTGCCGACAATCCCCCGGCACATCTTGTAGAGAAAACCGTCCCCTTCCATGACGAACGTCAGAAGCGGGCCGTGGCGCCGGATGTCGCACCGTCGCAAAGTGCGGACGGTGGATTTCATTTCGTAGTTGCGCGTGGCGGCCAATGATTTGAAGTCGTGCCTTCCGACAAACAGCCTCGCGGCGGCGCGCATGGCGTCCAGATCAAGGGGTCGGGGAACGTGCCAGGCCTGGTGGCGCAAAAGCGGGTTCATGGCCGGCGCGTTCCACAGCAGGTAGCGATACTGTTTGCGCCTGGCGTCGAACCGCGCGTCGAACCCGGCCCGGCAACGCGCCGCGGCCATGACCCGGATGTCGCGGGGCAAATGAGCGTTGATGGCCACGGCCATTTTGGCGGCGGGCATTTTGACCTGGCGGTCGGGAATTTCCACCTGCGCCGTCATGCCAAGCGCATGCACCCCGGCATCGGTGCGGCTGGAACTATGCAGGCGCGAGGCGCCGGGAAAAATTCTGGCGATGGCCTCCTCCACCCGCTGCTGCACCCCCACCCCGGTTTTCTGCGCCTGCCAGCCCGCGTAACCGGTCCCGTCGTAGGCAATGATGAGCTTGAATTTCACCGGCCCAGGCTGTCCAGGTAACTTTGCAGCAGAATCGCCGCCGCGGTTTGATCCATGTGTTCCCTGCGTTTTTCGCGCCGCATCCCCGTCTCGATCAAGGCCCGGTTGGCCTGCACCGTGGTCAGGCGCTCATCCCAGGTTGTCACACGGACGGCGAAAGCCCCCCGCAGGTCCTCCGCAAATTGCCGCGCCCGGGCCGCCGCCGGGCCATAGGTGCCGTTCATGTTGCGCGGGATGCCGACCAGGATTTCCCCAACCTGCCTCTTGTTGACAATATCTTCAAGGCGCTCCAGCAATGCCTCCAGCGGCTCCGCCGCCAGATATTCCAGCGGCTGGGCGATGATGGCCGTCTCGTCGCTGATGGCGACGCCAATCCGCTTCGTTCCGTGATCGAGGGCAAGGATGCGCATGGCCGGTGTCATCAGAGGGTTTTCATCACGCGGGCCGCCGCCTCGGCTGTCTTGCGGATGTCCGCCGCGCTATGGGCGGTGGAAAGAAAGCCCGCCTCGAATTGAGACGGCGCCAGATACACGCCTTCGCGCAACATGCCGTGGAAGAATTTGCTGAAACGCGCGCGGTCGCTTTTCATGGCGTCGGCCAGATTATGGACGGGCTGATCGGTGAAATAGGCGCAGAACATGGAGCCGATGCGGTTGAATTGCACGGGGATGCGGGCCGATTTTGCGGCGGATTTCATCGCGGTTTCCAGGGCGGCGCCGGATTCTTCCAACGCGGCGTAGGCGTTGGTGGCGGAGAGTTCCTTGATGGCGGCCACTCCGGCGGCCATGGCCAGCGGGTTGCCGCTCAAGGTGCCCGCCTGGTACACCGGTCCTGTCGGCGCCAGCAGATCCATGATCTCGGCGCGCCCGCCAAATGCGCCGACCGGCAGGCCGCCCCCGATGATCTTCCCGAAACAGCTCAGATCGGGCCGGATGCCGTAACGCGCCTGCGCCCCGCCCAAGGCCAGACGAAAACCGGTCATGACTTCATCGAAAACCAGCAACGCGCCATCGGCGGCGGTGATGTCGCGCAGCAACTCCAGAAAGCCCGGCTTGGGCAAATACACGCCGGCGTTGCCTGGCACCGGTTCGACGATGATCCCGGCAATTTGCCCTGCATTGCCCGCAAAAGCGGCGCGCACCGCCTCGGGTTCGTTAAAGGGCAGGACGATCGTATGCTGGGTGAAGGCGGCGGGCACACCCGCGCTGTCAGGCTGGCCCAAGGTCAGCGCGCCCGATCCCGCTTTCACCAGAAGCGAATCAACATGCCCATGGTAGCAACCGTCAAACTTGATGATCTTGTCGCGCCGGGTAAAGCCGCGCGCCAGGCGGATGGCGGACATGCAGGCCTCGGTCCCGGAATTGCACATCCGGACTTTGGCCAGACCCGGAACGGCCGCGCAGACCAGCCGCGCCATCTCCACTTCCAGCGGATGGGGAATGCCGAAACTGGTCCCCCGCTCCGCCGCGGCGCGAACGGCCTCAATGATCCTGGGGTTGGCATGGCCCAGGATGGCCGGCCCCCATGTCCCCACGTAGTCCACCAACTCACGGCCATCGACATCGAAGACACGCGCGCCCTGGGCCTTGTTGACAAAGAAAGGATGCCCGCCCACGGCGCGAAAGGCCCGCACCGGCGAATTCACGCCGCCGGGAATGTATCGCAACGCTTCCGCAAACAGTTCTTCAGATTTGGCGTTTGTCACCATGCCAGTTCTATAGTGTGCCCAAACAAGGCAAAATCAAGGGAAAGGCACCCCGGCCTCACAAGCTGCCAGCGTGGTTGGTGGCCGGGAAAATCCAAAAACGGATGTGAGGATTCACATTACGAGAACATCGGTATTTTGCCCTACAGACAAGCAGCTACAACTTTGGTAAAATAAGTTCAAATGATACCCGTTGAGCCTAAAATAACTGCGTATCATGACCACTGAGCCGATGCCAAACCGTGATTTGAGGTCGCTCTTCTGCGAGCATTACGCTTGCCCGCCGGCCGAGTTTGACAAACGGGCACTACAGAAATGTCTCTATCTCCACGCTCGGATCGTGGCGCCCCTCCTGCGCCGCATCAAGGCCGACTACTTCGAGCGGGATCTCCGTTTCGCGCATTACTTTGGAAACGCCAAAGACCGGCAGGAAGCCGCCGCCGAAATCGCCGACTTGCGTTACCAGGACTACATCCAGCCGCGCTTCGGCCGCAACGTGTTGCGCCTCCGCGTTTCCGGTCGAAAGGCCAACGAGCTTGCCTTCAAACTCTTCGAGCAAGCCGGCCCGGACCAGACGATTGAGCAGCAGCCGCAGCCTGTCCACCAAGCCCGCAGCATGGGCTCCTAATAAGCCCGCCGCCATTGACCACCAACTCGTCCCTATCCCGAACCGAAATCCGCCCTAGCGGCTGCGGCCGGAAAATGTTTCCGGCAGGCTGCCAAGCTCGGTCCGCACCCAGGTGCCCGGCGCGATGTGATGGCGCTGAAACCACCCTTGGTTGACCTCCAAAACGTACTGCACGTCGCCTGAAGCGGCCACGACGGCGTTGGTGTTTTGCGGCTGCAAATCATGGATCTCGAGAATCGTGCCCTCCGGGTTCATATAGGCGGCGGAAAGCGGCCAGGGGCAATTCTTCATCCAGAATGAAACTTTCGACGGCCTGCCGAAGACAAACAACATGCCGGCGTTCTCGGCCAGATTGGTGCGGAACATCATGCCCGTTCGCACTTCATCGGCCGTCATCGCCAGTTCCGTCACCAATTCCTCCGGCCCAAGCCACAGCCGGATGGTTCTCAACTGCGCTTGCGCCTTCGTCGGCTCGGCGGACTGGAGCGGCGCGCTCGCCACAGGCGGGGCTGCGGTTTTTCTTTCGCAGCCGGCCAGGGAGCCAGCCATCAGCAGCAGAACCAGGGCGAACCATCTCATGCCGCGAGAATGCGCGAAGCCCCGCTCGATTTCAATGAAACTATTTGGCCGCGGCCCGCAGCCGGTCCAGAATCTCCATGTTCCGTTGCGTCTCGGCCAGCCCCAGGCCAGGCGGGCGCTTCTGCAATATGGCCTCCGCAAAATCCTCCACTTCAAGCCGATACCGGTCGCTTTGCGCCACGGCCATCTCGCGGCGTTCTTCCCCCGTGGTCAGCGTCAAAACACCGGCGTTGTCGAAGAACGTGTCGGGAATCTCCAGCGCGCCGCGCGTCCCGATGATTTCCGAGAAAATCCGTTTCTGGGCGTTGAATCCGCAATGCAGCGACGCGACCACGCCGGATGGATACCTGAGGAGCGCCGAAAAAATCATGTCCACTCCATTTTGCCGCACACATTCCGCGGCCATGCTTTCCGGCAGCGCCCCGCCCGGCTGGCCGCGCCTGACCTCATCCATCACCATGCCCGCGAAATTTACCGGGTAACAGCCAACGTCATAAAGGGAACCGCCGCCCAGTTCCGGCTTGAGCTTGATCGAGGCCGGATTGGCCAGCAAAAAACGGAAGGTCGAGCCGATGAATTTGATCTCGCCCAGCGCGCCGCCGCGCAGGACTTCCATGACCAGCCGGGTGCGGTCGGTGTAACGATACATGAATGCCTCCATCAACCATACATGGTTGGCGGCGCAAGCCTCGGTCATTTCCCGGCACTGGGCCGCATCCAGGGCGAGCGGCTTTTCGCACAGCACGTGCTTTCCGTGTTCGGCGGCCCGGATCGTCCATTCCCGATGCAGTGAGTTGGGCAGCGGGACATAAACCGCATCCACCTCCGCATCGCGCAGCAACTCCTCGTATCCAACGTGGAACGCCGCGCCCGGATACTGCGCGCGGCAGTCGTTCAGCTTCGACCCGTCGCGCGACGCCACGGCCTGCAGCACGGAATTGGACGACCTCTGGATGGCTGGCAGGAGCGCCTCCCGGGCAATGCGCGCAAGGCCCAGGATGCCCCACCGGATTTTTCGCTGACTGGTTTTCATGGCGTTCTTCCAGTAAACAAACCGCCCGCCAGACCTTTCACTTTTTGACAGGCATGCGGTCCCACCCTGCCTCAAAACACGCTTTTCGTCAATGAACTCCGCGGTGTGGCGCACTCCGGCCCGGAAAAACCCGGCGCAATTCCTGCAAAGGATTTGGCAAGATATGAGGAGTCCGCTCTTGCGCGGACATTATAATCTCCGGCAAATTATAACAACGACGCGGATGAATTTCATCACGACTATTGCCGTACCCGTAATCTGATCTTATGAGCCAAACCATCCAATTCTCGTTAACTCAAGCCGACATTCCCAAGCAATGGTACAATCTGCTGGCCGATTTTCCCCAGCCGCTCCCGCCGCCGCTGCATCCCGGCACGCGCCAGCCGGTCTCGCTCGAGATGATGACGCAGATTTTTCCAGAAAACCTGGTGAAGCAGGAGATGTGCCCGGACCCGTGGGTGGAAGTCCCGGAACCGGTGCGCGAAGTCTATGCGCTGTGGCGCCCAACGCCGCTGCTGCGGGCGGTGCGGCTGGAGCGGGCGCTGAAAACGCCGGCGCACATCTACTACAAATACGAAGGCACCAGCCCCCCGGGCAGCCACAAACTGAACACCTCGACGGCCCAGGCCTACTTCAACAAGATCGCCGGCACCAAGAGGCTCGCCACGGAAACGGGCGCCGGCCAATGGGGTTCCTCGCTCGCCCTGGCCTGCCAGTTCTTTGGCATTGAGTGCAATGTCTATATGGTCAAGGTCAGCTACCAGCAGAAGCCCTATCGCCGCATGTTGATGCACACCTGGGGGGCGACGGTCCATGCCAGTCCCAGCGATCAGACCAATTACGGCCGCAAGGTGCTGGCCGAAGACCCGAACTGCCCCGGCAGCCTGGGCATGGCCATCAGCGAAGCCATCGAGGACACCGTGACGCATCCCAACACCAAGTATTCGCTGGGCAGCGTCCTCAACCACGTCTGCCTCCACCAGACGGTCATCGGCCAGGAAGCCATCCGCCAGATGGAGATGGCGGGCGAGGAGCCGGATTCCATTTATGCCTGCGCCGGCGGCGGCAGCAATTTCGCCGGACTGGCCTTCCCCTTCCTGCGAGGCAAAATCAAGGACAAGAAGAAATATCGCATCATCGCCGTGGAACCCTCCGCCTGCCCGTCGATGACCAAGGGAGAATTGAAATACGATTTTGGCGACACGGCGGAAACGACCCCGCTCCTGATGATGTACACGTTGGGACACCAGTTCATGCCACCCGCCATTCACGCCGGCGGCCTGCGCTATCACGGGATGTCGCCCATGGTCAGCCATGCCCTCAAGCTGGGATTGATCGAGGCCCAGGCCATCCACCAGAGCAAGGTGTTTGAGGCCGGCACACTCTTTGCCCGCACGGAAGGAATTGTCCCCGCGCCGGAATCGGCCCACGCAATCGCGGCGGTCGTCGCGGAAGCGGAGCAGGCGCGCGAAGCCGGGAAGAAACGAGTCATCCTGTTCAACCTCTCCGGCCACGGTTTGCTCGACCTCAGCGCCTACGAAACCTACCTGTCTGGCAAGATCCAGGATGTCTAAACCATACCCAACTGCACTCAACAAGTAACAAGCAATAAAATCCGATGAAAACTCAAATCAGTCGTTGTCTCCTCATCTCCGCCGCGCTGCTGGCCATTCCAGCCGCGGTGCAAGCCCAACCCGATGCGCATTACGTTCCCGGCATTGAAGGAATCGAGTGCGCGACGCTGCCGCCGCCCGGTTTCTATCTTCGTGACTACAACGTGTTCTATATCGCCCAACAGGCCAACAACGGAGCCGGCCATAACGTCGCCCCGGCCGGGTTCGAGGGGGAGGTCTTTGCCACCGTGCCGCGTATCATCTATATCTCTGACATCAAAGTCCTGGGCGGCTACTGGGGGGGGGACGTCGTGCTCCCATTCATCTATAGCTACTATCGGGCGGGCTATAATGGGCCTAGCGGCAGCACCACCGGCATGGGCGATTTCTACGGTGAAACCACCCTCTCGTGGCATCCGGGGAAATTCGACATCGGGTCTGCAGTCGGCTTCTGGGCGCCTACTGGCAACTCCAGCGGCCCGCCTCAAACGCAGCCCGGACTAGGCTATTGGACGCCGGAACTGACCCTCGGTGTCACCTACCATATCGACGAGGCAAGGACTTGGGCGATCTCAGCGCTGAACCGGTATGAGTTCAACACCGAGTATCGCGACACCAGCGTAACGCCCGGCCAAGCCTGGACGCTGGAATGGGCCCTCAGCAAGAAGATCATCAAGCCCGTTGATGTCGGCGTGGTGGGTTATTACCAGCAAAGGACTACGGCCAGCGGCGACTCGCCCTTGGCGGAGGCGTTCTTTCCCTACAGCCGCGTGGCGGCGGTCGGCCCCGAGGTCGAGTGGTTCTTTGCGCCGTGGAAGCTTTTTGTGCAGGCCCGCTATAACTATGAGTTCATGGCGGAGAACCGTGCTCAAGGGCACACCGTGGCGCTCGTGCTGACAAAGGCATTCTAATTGCCGTCGTCCTCCTGTCGGCGGTTGGCCCCCGGCAGGACGGACTGTCAAGAAAGTTGCAAACTGTCAAGACGCCGGGTCGCCGGATAGGGCGGCCCGGAGCTTGACAGTTTTTTATGCATATCTTCCGTTTCCGGCACAGACCGTGCGGAGGGACCCCTTGCCAACCGCGGGATTCTTGTGCATGTTGGCCAATTGGAAATGAATCCTTGCCAAACCGGCGACGCATCCGTAGCTCAATTGGATAGAGCTTCTGACTTCGGATCAGAAGGTTGCAGGTTCAAGTCCTGCCGGATGCGCCACCTGCATATGGAGATCTCTGCAAACTCTGTTTCTCAGCCTCAATCTTCCACCGCGAACACCCCGTAGGAATGCGGCAACAGCCGGACGTTGAACGTCATCCGCTGTTCTCCACCGCCCAAGCGCCTGAGCCCGTAGCCGCCCAGCGTTTGCGATCCGCCGGCCAGAACTTCGCCCGTCAGCAGGTTGCGCAACTTGCCCTTGTCGCCTGTCACGCTGATTTTGACATTCGTGGTCATGGGCAAAAAGGACTCCGCGATGCAGGTGTTGTTATCGTAGGCGAACAGGGCCACGTTGGCAGGCCCGTCTAGGCGCACCGGGAAACCGCGCATGACATAATTCTTGATGCCGCGCACAACCTCCGGCGGCAACCGGTAAAGGTCGTTGAAATTGTCGGGCATCACCCAGACGTAAAGCGCGCCTTCGCCGTAACGGTCCATGAATAGGATCGGGTAGCCCCGGCCGCCCGCCATCGCCCGCACCAGCGCCCAGGCGTCGTTCGTCAGAAAATCCACCTCGGGAAACAGAATGTCCGGCCTGGCTTCGTTGGTCATGAGCGCGCCGCTGCCCGACCCGTATCCCGCCCAATACTCATGCGCCAGAATCTTCCGCGTCGTGCTCCGGGCCTCGACAATGTCCTCAATGCCCTTCCCTTCCAGCGCGCGGAACAGGCCGGAGGTGATGACGACGGATTTGCCGGCAACCAGTTGGTGTTTGATCTTCGCCACAATGGCGGCATCAAACTTCGCCGATTCTGTCAATAATACGAGGTTCGCGTTGGTGGGGAACTCCGGATGCAGATCAATCGGGATGCCGATGTTGCCCAGGTAGTTGTGCAGGTAATCCTCGCCGCAGGATTGGAAGGGTTTGTAGCTTTGGATGCCAATCGGCCGGCCCAGCTTGTCCAGGAAACCGTCCACCTGCTCCAGGGCGCAGCCCGCCACGCGCGCCATGGAAGGCTCCGGCGGCCCGGACGGCCCGCCGGCTTTGCAGGCTTGCAGCATTTGGTCAAGATCAAAACTGGTGTGCAGGTTTTGCCAGTCGGCGCGGCTGCCGGGCGCGATGGGCCGCAACAGCGCCGCCCAGTTGAAGAGCATGATTTCCGGCGCCTTGGCAAACAGCGTGTCCCACAGTTGCTCGGCATAACGGTCCACGTAGCGCACGCTAAACGTGTCCACCCAGCCCCCGCCGTTGCCGCCCGGCTTGATGTTCTCGAAGTAGCGGAAAATCTGGTAGCTCTCGTACTGCTGCAGGTTTTGGTCGGTGGTTTCCGGATCGCGCGTTTCGGTGCCGGTGTAAATGCCGTTGAACAACTTCGGCTCCTTCTCCAGATCATAGCCCAGCCCCTGGAAATGCTCGTACCAGTTCGGGAATTTGATGACGAGCTTCATCCCCGGATGAATGGCGCGCGCCGGCTTGATGATCAGGTTCTCCGCCGCCTCGTCCATCAGCTTGAGGCGAAAGTCCGTCCAGCTCAGGTCCCCTTTGGCCGCAATGTCCGACTCGTTCTTCGTCGTGACAAAGAAAAAATCGTCCTGGATCAATTCGTCGAAATGGCGCGCCGCCAGCTCGGCCGCGCCTTGGACAAACTCGCGGTCTTTGGGGTCGGTGTAGCAGAACGACTTGAACTGCCCGCCAATGTTCCCATCCGCTGCCGCCATGCCGCCGGCCACGCGCACCCCGCGGTCGAGGAAGAACTTCTTCACGCGCTCCAGGGTGTCGTCGCCCGCCAGCAGGCGGTTGCGCTGCACCTCGATATAAACCTTATCGACCTTCAACTGGCTGCTGATGCGGCTCCATTCGTTGCTGAGCGTCTGGGCGTCGTCCAGGTCGCGCACCACCGCCACAGGGATGTAAATGGCCGCGCTGAAGTTGGTGTACTGGCCGGCCAGGCACGTGGCGCAGGACAGCGCCAACGCGGCAAGCCAACCGCAGTTTTTCACGGATGGACGGGAATGATTATTTTTCATCGTGTTCAAGAAGCCGGCTCTCCGCCGCCAGGTCTCCATAGACCACGCCGCGCCCGCCGGTGGCGCAATAGACCCGGCCATAAATGCGCGGGTCGCCTGTCAGATGCGTGATGCGCCCAAACTGATGCTCCTCATCATTGATGCGCGTCCAGCTTTGGCCGACGTCGTCGGATCGGAACAGCGCCCGGACCCGCCCGGTGGTCCCAGCCAGGTAAAGCGCCGGGTAACTCCTTCCCGGCGCCGCTTTGCCGAAGCCAAACGCATCGATTTCTTCAACCCGCTCCATCCTGGCAAAGTTGGTCCCGCCGTGGGTGGAATGATAAAGGCCGCCGCCGCGCAATGCCAGCCAAAGGTCGCCCTCCAAACCGGGCGCGGCATACAACGGCCCGTCGGCGTCGCCAAATCCTCCTCCGGTTGCCACCGGCGCAAACGACGCCCCGCTGGCGGCAAAACTGGCCGCCTTGTCATCGGAAGCGAAAACTTTGCCTTCGCCCGGCGCAAATGAGTAGAAGCGAGACGGGTTGACGGGATCGGCGATCACGCGGCATCCACTGGCCAAACCGGCGCAGGCCGTCCAGCTTGCCCCGCGGTCCCCCGAAAAATACGCCGGTTTGCGCTTGGGCGTCCAGACGATGATGTTGCCATCGGCCGACAGGGCAATCCCGCCTCCGCCTCTGCCGCTGGTTGGGTCGCTGGCCAGGGTCTTCCAGCTCTTCCCGCCATCGTCCGATATGGCGGCATGCACGTGGAGGCCGCGCCCGCCAACGCCGGTGCGGGCCACGATCAGCGGGCGTTTCCCGGCATACGCCAGGTCCTCGGTGCCGCCAAATCGCGGCCCGGCGAATGCTCCTTCCGCCGGGGACGCATTCAGATCGTCATGCCGGAATCCGTCAACATCCGCCACGCCGCTCAGCAAATGCGCGCCTTCGGGCGGACTCAGCAGTGCCCACGGCACCGTCTCCTCAAGTCCCCGGTCGAGAAACACCCAGCGCGTGGCCTGGCCCGCCTCCACCTGGGTGGCATTGGTGCAGCTCCAAATGCCGTAACCTGTGGTGATCAACACCTGGTCGGAATCAAATGGATTGATCTGGAGATCGCCGATCCAGTGAGGCGTCATCGGGGTCGTGTAGGGGGCGTTGGCATGGTCCCACACCGCGCCCGCCGTCAGCGCTTTCCAAGTCGTCCCGCCATCGACGCTGCGAAAGACCTCATCCCGCGGCGCCCAATGGTCAAACGTGGCTGCCATGATCGTGGACGGGTGCCGCGCATCAACGCTCAATCCGCCATAACCGAAGGGTTGATGGGCTTCTTTCGGCTTGACAGGCGTGATGTCCGTCCAGGCGCCGTCTTTTGGATTGAACTTCCACACCGCCCCGTCGCTCATGGTGGCCGGTCCCGCCTCGCGACCGTAAGCCACGTAAAACATCCCGTCGCTGGAACGCATCAAATGGATGGGCCGCAGGCCAATCGGTTGATTTGTCACCGGTTGCCAGCTCCGGCCCGCATCCGCGCTGCAAAAGAGGTTTGTGCCGAGGGCCGATGCCGCGGCAAAGAGGACCGGGGTTGGAACGCCAGGTCGTCCACTGGATGGATCAAAGACGACCGCAACGATGCCGATCTTCTGCGACCGGCCAAAACCAAGATCAGCCTGCGCATTCGTGGAGGCCCCTTCCGGCGATGATGACAGCAAGTTGACGTCAGGGAATGTCTCCACCTTCGACCAATGGACGGCCCCGTCGGCGCTTCTCCACAATCCGTCCCGTCGCGAGCCGAAGAAAAGGATGCTGCCCAGGTTGGGGTCAACGGCCAGGCGCTCCCCGTTGAAACGCCCGTTCTCATTGCCGCCCATCTTGAATGGAACATCGGTGCGCTGAAACGTTCGGCCCCGGTCGTCCGATCGAAGAATGGCCGCCTGGCCCCAACCATAAGTGCCGGCCGCCAAATACACCCGATTGGCATCGCGCGCATCCACCGCGATGCTCTCAATGCCAAAGAGATTGTCGTCCGCCGCGCCAATCCAGTCCGTGATCGGCGCCCATCTTTGCGCCGTCGCATCCCAACGGTATGCCCCGCCCACGTCCGTCCGCGCATACATCAACCCCGCCTCACGCGGATGGATGATGATGCCGGTCACGAAACCGCCGCCGCCCATGACGACATTGCGCCAGACGTACGGCGCGCGCGCCGGAGTCAGGCCCGCCGGCGATGGCGCCGTCTCGGCGCCCGGCGACGGAAGACCGAGGGCGATCAGCAAAGCAAGGAGGCTTGTAGTTTTCAAAGGTCAATCCTGTTCGAAGACGGTTGCGGCCAGGTGGTAATCTCCCCGCAACGCAATGTCCCGGGAAGAGCGCCCGACCAATATCGTGAAATCGCCCGCTTCAGCCACCCATCCTCTCCTCTCCGCGTCATAAAACGCAAAGGCGTCCTGGTTCAGCCGCACGGACACTTTTTGTTTCTCGCCCGGCTTGAGCAAAACCTTGGCGAATCCCTTCAGTTCCTTGACGGGCCGCGCCACGCTGGGCTTGAGTTCCTGCACATAAACTTGCGCCGCTTCGGCCCCCTCCCGGCCGCCGGTGTTGGCGATGTCAAACTCCACCGTCACAGCCGGGCCTTTCCCATTGTTGTCCGGCGTCAATTTCAGCCCCGAATACTCGAACCTGGTGTAGGACAGCCCGTGGCCGAACGGGAACAGCGGCTCGATGTTTTTGGCGTCGAACCAGCGGTAACCGACCAGCAGCCCCTCGGCGTAAGTGACGGTCCCGTTCGTGCCGGGATAGGCGTCCAGCGCATGCGCCGGCGAGTCGGCCAGTCGTTTCGGAAACGTGCAGGGCAGCTTGCCCGATGGATTCACATCGCCAAAAAGAATTCGCGCCAGGGCCTCGCCGCCCTCCATCCCGGGATACCACGCATAGAGCAGCGCGGGCGCCCGCGACAACCATGACCCCATTTCGACGCCGGCCCCGCCCATCAGCACCACGGCCGTTTTCGGATTGGCTTCCACGATTCTTTCCAGCAATTCATCCTGGCCGCCGGGAAGTTTCAAATCGGGTCGGTCCGTTGATTCCGCGTCGTAGCCGCCCTTGTGATTGAGGCCGCCCACATAGATGACCACCTCCGCGGACTTCGCCGCCGCAACGGCGGCGGAAATCAGTTTCGGACTGCCGACCGGCGGCGCAGGCGCAGCTTCGCCGCGATCTCCCCTGACGCGGCCCGTCGTCGCCTTGTAACCAGGCGCGTAAATGATCTTCACCCCGCTGCCAACCCGGTGGCTGATGCCCTGCAGCGCCGTGACTTCATAGGGCGCCTTGATGGTGGCCGAGCCGCCGCCCCGGGCGAACACGCTGGCGGCGTTGGCGCCAATGACAGCGATACTCTTGATCTTGCCGGGGTCCAGCGGGAGAAAATCCTCGTTCTTCAGCAGGACCATGCCTTCCTCGGCCACGCGGCGGGCGATTTCCTGGTGCGCTTTGGTGCTCAGGATGCCGGTGTTTTTGGGACTCGCCGGCGGCGTCGCTGGATCGTGAATCAGCTTCAGCTTGAACATGACGTAAAGGCGGCGCCGCACCTTTTCGTCAAGCGCCGACATGGGAAACTGCCCTGAGTTCAACCCCGCCAGAAATGGCTTGGCCAGATAATTTGTCGAATACGGCGGGTGGGTCCCCATTTCCAGGTCCAAGCCGGTCACGGCCGCTTCTTCGGTGCTGTGAACGCCGCCCCAATCCGACATGACCAGCCCCTTGAAGCCCCACTCCTCTTTGAGCACCTTGTTCAGGAGATATTCGTTGTGGCAACAATGCCGGCCGCGGAACTTGTTGTAGGCGCCCATGACGCTCAACACTCCCGCCTCCTGCACGCAGGCGCGAAAGGCCGGCAGGTATATCTCCCGCAACGTCCGCTCGTCCATCTCCACGTCAATGGAGCGCCGCTGCTGTTCCTGGTTGTTGGCCGCAAAGTGTTTCGCGCACGAACCCACCCCCTGCGCCTGCTCGCCCAGGATATAGTTGACAGAAAGGCGCGACGTCAGATACGGGTCTTCGCCCAGGTACTCAAAGTTGCGCCCGCACAGCGGCGTGCGCTGGATGTTCAGGCTGGGGCCGAGCATGATGTTCTTGCGGCGCTGTTTCGCCTCCTCGCCAATCACCTTTCCGTACCGCGCGGCCAGCTCCGTGTTGAAGGACGCGGCCAGGCCGATGGTCGCGGGCATGGCGGTCGCGAAATCGTCCTCGTGACCCAGATTGTGAAACTGCTCGCCCACCTCCTCCCGCACGCCCATCGGCCCGTCGTCCATCCACAAATCCGGAATCCCCAGCCGCGGCGCGCCCTTGCTGGAAAAGGTGGATTTGCCGTGAACCATCGCCGCTTTTTCCTCGACCGTCAGACGCGGCAGCAAATCGGCCACGCGCTCATCGATCGGTTTTGTTTCGTCCAGATAGGCCGCCTCCTGCGCCCCCAGCAGATGGCTCGTCGCGGCTGTGGCGGCGGCCAGGGCCAGGAGGCAAAGGGACCAATCTTTTATCAATACGGCATGAATCATGGCTCAATCAGGAATGAAAAAAACCTTTTTATCCGGGTAGATCTCGGAACGGCGCGACCGCTGCCCGCTTCAGCAAAGAATTTGTCACCATCGCCTGAACCTTACACGCCCGTGAGGTCGTCAGGCAACATCCGATAGCTGGATTCATTTTGCGGGGGCGTTAAAATACCTTTTCGCAAAGTCCAGGAACACAGGCCAATCGAGCGCGTCGGTGTGCCCGCCCGCATGCATCCTGAAAGCCAGGTCACCCGCCATCAGGCCCTCGTCCGGCGCGGGCATCCTGGTCACGCCCAAGTCCTTCTTGCCCAGCAATCGATAGACGGGCCCGGCGGCGACGCAAGCCTTGAATTCCCCCGACGGATCCGACCACAGGTCCTGGGTCCCGCCGGTAATGAATGCCGGCCGCGGCGCGACCAGGGCAATCAACTCATGCTGGTCTATCGGCAAATCGTTCCAATGGCCGGCGTACTTGAGGAAATTGCCCGCCATCCAATGATATTCGCCGGGACCGGCCACGTTATCGACGGATTCGCCAATATCGTGGCGATGGAGTTTGGCGCCGCATTCGCCCGAGCAACTCGAATAGACAATGGCCCAGCGCGGGTCCAGGGCCGCCGCCAGCAGCGCCGCCTTGCCCCAGCGCGAGTGCCCCTCCATGCCCAGCCGTTTGGCGTCAATGTCCTTGTCCGTTTCGAAATAGTCGATGGCGCGGCTCAGTCCCCAGGACCACGCCTCGAGCACTCCCCAATCGTCCGGCTTCCTCGGTTGGCCCTTGTTGACCAAGCCGATGATCCCGGACGCCAATCCGGCCCCGTTATCGGCCTGGATGGTGCCGGTGTTGATGGTCGCATATCCCCAGCCCAATGCCAGCACCTCCCTCATGGGTCCTGCCTCCCTGCCGGTTGGGCTCCTGCGAAATGGACCAAATGGACCCGGGATGCTGACAATTGTCGGGACCGGCCCGCTGGCATTGGCGGGCGTGTAAAGGGTGATCTTAATGCTCGGCGTGACGCCGCGATATTGGGAATTATCGATATGCCCCACGATGCTTTTCATCTTTGCCGTGCCGTTGACCGCGTTTGTCTCCGTAGCGGTTACTTCCCAGGTGACGGGCGGCGTGTTGCTGGGAATCTTCCCGTAAATCTCCGTGAGGAAATCGTTTAAAATCTCCGGGCGGCGAACCTTCCACCATGTCTCGGCGTCCGTGACGGGCCGGCCGTTTTTGAGCACGAGCGGATCGGGCAGCGGCCCGCAATCGGCTTTGTCTTCGTCGTAATTGGACCAATGGCCCCAGCCCGACCTCACGATGGTGTGCCCCGGAACATCGTCGCTCCAGTTGGGCGAGTTGGCGCCCGCCGGGTGCGTGTGGGCGGGCCTCTTCGGGTCATCCGCCGGCGCCGGGAACGGTCCCGGGGCGGGAATGTGCAGCAAATCCATCATCCGTTGCCAATCCTCCAGAGTGCTGGTGCTTCTGTTGTAGTAGCTTTCCGGCGGGCCCAGATAGCTGGGTTTCAACCCGCCCAAGTCCACCACCAGCTTCTGCAAAACCACCCCCGCATCCATCATCCAGGCTTTCAAGACGTGATAACCCGCTTTATCCAGCAGAAACCGCGCCTGGCCAAAGCGCGCGTTGTCCTCCACCGACTTCTCCCAGTCCGGGTTGCCGTTCTGCGCCTGGTATCCCTCGGGCGCCAGCGTGATCACCTCCGGCGGCCCGTCGTCGAAGGAAAGAGCAAACCGAAGGCCGCGTCCGGGGACGAAGTTCAAGGTCGGCCCCGTGACCGCTGTGACCTCGGCCCGGCCAGTGTCAAATAAATACATCTGGTATTCCAGGCAGGGCGAATCCGGGCCGGGCGCCGCGCTCGACCCGGCCGCCGGCCCCTCCGCCCTCATCCCCGACAAGGTGCGCCCGTAATCCTCGATCTTGATCCAACGACCGGGCCAAAACCCGGACGCTCTGGTGAAGTGTTCCGGTTCGATGGAGACAACGCCTTCGCTCTCGACAAATCCGCGCACGGCATCGCGCGTCACTTCCGTCGGGTTGAAGACATCCACCCTGACGACAAAACTGGTGTTGGCGCCCGCGACTAGGACCGTGCCGCTGGCTTTTTGCCGCGGCGCGTACCTCCAATCCACGTTGACCCAGAGACGTTTGTCCTTGGCAACCGTGCCCTCGGTTTCGCTAAGCACAATCCAAGGATCGCTGGCCGAGGCGGTGAACTGGAAAGGCGTCTTTCCCTTGTTGAACAGATCAATATAGTGGCGTCGCCGGGTGAAATTGTCGAATTGCGGCAGGGCGGCCTCCTCCTTTGCGCCGGGCCAGACCTCGTCGGAGCCATCCAGGGCCATGCCCATCGCCGGCGCCTCGGGGACGCTGATTTCTGTAAGCTGGATTGCGCGCAGGCTGTTTTCGGCCGGGTCCCGCCAGTTGGTGTAACCCAGGAATGGCTGATCCATAAAGTGGTCCCACTTTCCACCGGCAAAGGTCTTGTTGAAATAATTCATCAGGTTCGTTTGCGCCTGGAACAACTCGCGGGTCTGCGCGGCCATGTCGTTGGCGCTGGCGCGGCCCTGCCGGGCGTAGGCGGCGTTCCGGGCCGCGGCCAGGTAAAGCTCATTCAACTGCGCGGCGGCCTTGATGGGCAAATACACCAATTCATAGAACGCGTCCCGCTTGGCTTGCGGGAGCCTGTTCTCAATGGCATCGGCTTGGCTGCTCACATCCTGGAACTCCTTCTCCACGCGTTCCGCTTCCTGGTAGTGATCCAGGCTGTAAGTGCCGGGGCTGAGCAATTCCGGTTTTCGCCGGCCGTTATATTGGGTCGATCTGGCAATCACCTCCGCGATCTCCCCGGCGTTGGCCGGCCCAAATTCCCTCTCCGCCCACAGCCGGGTGAATTCGTTCAAATTATTGTTCGTCCACCGCCCCGTCTCCCAAGCCAGGTTCATGAAGTAATCCAGGGGAAACTCGTAGCCCTTGAAGTGCCCCACGTTGACGATCCAAATCCGGTCGGCGCCGTATTCCTTGGCCAGCGACAATTGGTCCCATATTTTCGCAATGGGGCTGGTGTTGATCCATTGATAGCTGCGCGGCCCGCCGTGATAGTCGAAGTGATAATAGACCCCGGCGCCGCCGGCGCGCTGTCGTTCTTCCGCGGTGGGCAGTCGGCGCAGGTCGCCCCAATTGTCGTCCGACCACAGCAGCGTGATGTCATCGGGCACCCTCATCCCCGCGTCATAGTAATTCTGCACCTCTTTGTAAAGGCACCATAGCTGGGGCACTTTCGTCACATCCGGGTTGATTTCCTCGGCGAGGATTTGGCGCTGGACCTTGACGATTTCCGCGGTCAGGTCCTTGCCCACCGGCACGGCACTGTCGTTTTCCGCGCGCAGGCCCACCGTGACGATGCTCTCGAAGTCCCTGTTGCGCCGCACCCCTTCCCGCCAGAATTGTTGCAGCACCGGATGTTGTTTGGCATCCCCGTAATTCCAGTTGTGATAAATCCCCCCGTAATTGCTGCCCCAATCCCACTCCTTTTGCGCCCGCAGCATCGGCTCATGGTGGGACGTGCCCATGACAATCCCGTATTCGTCGGCCAGGCGCGGGTTCTCCGGATCATCCTCGTTGAAACGATTGTTCCACATGGCGGGCCAGAGGTAGTTGCCCTTGAGCCGCAAAATCAGCTCGAACACATTGGTGTAGAAGGCCCTCCCATAATTGGCCGTCCGCCCGCCGCCGGGCACGACCACCGTGCCGTACTTTTCCTCGACCCATCGCGTCAGGTCCGGATACTCGTCATTCAAGAAAATGCCGCGATACTTGACCGAGGGCGGTCCCTGCGCCACGGCGCCCGCCTTGACGAACAGCGCCGCTTTCTGCTCCGCCGGCACGTCCCCCCACCAATACCAAGGCGAGACACCCATTTGTTCGGAAAGATCATAAATCCCGAAAATGGTTCCCCGCTTGTCGCTCCCGGCAATAACCAATCCGCTCGCCACGCCGGGCATGGGATTGGGGACCACCTGGATCAAAAACGATTCCCATTTCTCCCTGATCGCCGCCACATCGATCTTCCCCTCCTGGACCATGCGGTCAATCAGACCGCTCCGGCCCAGCGTGCCGACCAGGATCGCATTGGGGCCAGGCTCCCCCTCGCCTTGAATTAAGGCCGGCCTCTTGCCGGTGACGCGTGCCACATCCGCCCTTAGATCGTTGGCCGCGCGGATGACACCGGCATGATCGGTCGAATCGACATGGATCGTCGCCGTAGCGTTGTCATCGGCAATGGCAAAACAGCCGGGGCTGCGGACATTCTCGACATACGGAGCCTGGCCAAGGGCAAAGCCATCCCGGTGAAATCCAAAAAAGATTGATCCCAGCAGAAGGACGGTCGCCATTTTGGGCGCTGGCCCGCTCGTGGGTTCATCGAAGGGGGAATCGGCGAAGGCGTTCATCATATTCATCGGCTCAACATTCCTTCTGACTACATGCATTCGGGGGCCAGTCCAAGATTTTTCTGGCTTGTTCCAGCCCGGCGCTTCTCCCGGAAATTGTTCTTGTGGACTCCGCGGAATTGTTGCCATAGTCTGCGCCGACTCAATTAATGAAAGAGCAACGACCGCCCATAGACCAAAGAACCGCCCCTCAGGCCGTAGCCCAGGCGGCCGGCAAATCCCCGCTCGACGTTGTTCCCGGAAAAGCAGCTTTCAACGTGGCAATTTGAACACGCAAACAATTATGAGTGATCCCAGCCCAAAAATCTCCTTCAGCGAGAAGCTCGGCTACGCCGTCGGCGATGCCGCCACCAACTTTTTCTTCCAAGCCATGATGCTCTACCAGAACCGCTTTTACACGGACACGGTGGGGCTTTCGCCTGCGATCCTCGGATGGATGTTCTTGATCGTGCGATGGAGCGATGCCTTCTTCGACCCGGTGTTCGGCGCGCTCTCTGACCGGACCAACACGCGCTGGGGCAAGTTCCGTCCCTGGATCCTCTTCGCCGGGCTTCCCTTCGGTGTGCTCTTCTGGCTGGTTTTCGTGACGCCCAATTTTGGGCCGCAAGGCAAAGTGATCTACGCCTTCGCGACTTACATTCTTGTCATGATTGCCTACTCGGCCAACAACACTCCCTATTCGGCCTTGATGGGGGTCATGACACCGGACGTGGACGAGCGCTCCAAAATTGCGCGTTTCCGATTTGTCTCGGCCTTGATCGGACAATTCCTCATTCAGGCCCTGGCCTTGCCGCTGGTGGACAAATTCGGAGCCGGCAACAGCGCCAAAGGCTGGGCCTGCACCATGGCCATCTTCGGCGCCATCATCGTCGTCTGCAACGTGATTGTGTTCTTCTCCACCAAGGAACGCGTCGCGCCCCCGCCGGAGCAGAAACCGTCCCTCAAAGAGGACATCCGCAACGTGTTCACCTGCGGCCCCTGGCTGGCCATGTTCATCGTGACGCTGCTCATCTTCACCACCCTGGCCCTTCGCGGCAGCTCCCTCAATTACATGATCAAGTATTACGTGGATCCCGCCGCCATGACCGGCCTGCTCAATAAGATCGGTCTCGGGGCCGGCGTTGCTGGAGAGATGAGCGGCTGCCGGAACGTCCTGGATGCCCTCGGCCTGTTGGTCAAGCCCGATTATTCCAATGCCTCCTCGGTCGGCTTCAGCTTTTTCTTCACCCTCGGCTCCATTATCCAGATTCTCGGCATCCTGGTTTCCAAGCCGCTCTCGGACTTCTTTGGCAAGAAAACCGTATTTATCGCCGGCCTCTTTGTCACCACCATCGCCACGGCGGCGATCTTCTACGTCGGGCCGACTGACGTGAACCAGATGCTTTTCTGGAGTGTGGTCTGGCCCCTGGGCTGGGGCCCGACCGTCCCGTTGCTGTGGGTGATGATGGCTGACGTGGCCGACTATTCGGAATGGAAAACCTCGCGCCGCGCCACCGGGTTCGTTTTCGCCGGCATCGTCTTCGCCCTCAAGGCCGGCCTCGGCGTTGGAGGCGCCCTCGCCAGTTGGATCATCGGCGCTTACGGCTACGTTCCCAATGTCACCCAGACGCCCTACGCCCTGCTCGGAATCCGCCTCAGCGCGACCTATTACTCGGCCATCCCGTTCGCTCTCTGCATCGTCTGCCTGGCTTTTTACCCGATCAGCAAGAGCCTGAACCTCCGCATCCAAAACGAATTGGTCGAACGCAGGAAGAAGAGCGAGGCGAAAGCCCCGGCCGGCGCTTGAGGCGACCCTTTCCCTCTTGACCTTGGGCGGGCGGCGGCCTAAGCACTGGCCATGAAAATCTGCCTCTTTGGCATCAGCGGCATCCCGACCGGCAACCACAACCTCAAGGACCCGCGCCTGGACCAGGCCCATCAATTGGTTGAGGCGCAGAAAAAGTCCTATGCGCAGGTCGTCGTGGCCGCCGACAAGGATCTGGCCCTCTGCGATGCCATTCTCACCAGCCGCGCCGCCTTGAGCGATTTGCTCACCAAGGACCTGGATTTCGTCGAAACGCGGCTCGGACGCGACGCGGGCGAGGCGGAGAAGAAGGTCCTGCAAAAAATGGCCGAAGGGCTGGTCAGCGAAACACCCGTCTCCAGGCTGGGACTGACGGCGGACGAGTGGGCGGCCGTTTCGGCCCACGCCTTTGTCACCAACCGCCCCGTCGTGGTGGCCGGGGAGGCGGAATTGGCCGCGCCCGACGCCCTCCTGCTCCGGGCCTTTGCCGAAAGCGGCTACATCTGCTTCCTGACCGTCGGCGGCAAGGAAAATCGCGCCTGGCCCATTCGGGCCGGCACCACGGCTTGGGAAGCCGCCGGCTCCGTCCACACCGACATGCAAAAGGGCTTCATCCGCGCCGAAGTCATCAGCTTCGCCGATTTCGCCGCCGCCGGCGGAGAGACCCAGGCCAAACGCGCCGGCAAAGTCCGGCTGGAGTTGAAGACTTACGTGGTTCAGGACTATGACGTGGTGAATTTCCGATTTAACAAATAAACCGAGGGCAAAGGCGCGGTTTATTTCGGCTGTCGCGCCTCGATCTGGTCGAAAAACGGGCCAAGCCGTTTTTGGGCATACTTGGAAGAGGTTATCATCATGGCGAAAAAGAGCGGCACCAGAACCAGCAGCAAGGCCGCGCTCCACCAGTGATGGGGCCGGAACCGTTTCACATCGGGCGCGTAGGCCAGCAAACCAAACACCGCTGTCAGCACTCCCACGGCATCCATGCTGGCGCGCTGCCAGTAAGTTGAGCCGTCCAGCCGCACCCACATGCCGAATTCGTCAAAAGTCAGCGCCAGTCCAATCCCGTAAGTGACAGCGCAGACCTTCAAGGTCCGCCCTGTCGGGTCCCGAAACAGCAGAAAAGCGCCCACCGCCACCAGCAGGAAAATACCGTAATTCAGATGATGAATATGGCTTCCTCCCAAGTGCAAATACAGGTCCGGCATCCTTCGATCCATGATCAGATAGACGGTGACGCGCGCCGCGATGAACATCACTAAAAACGAAAACAGCACCAGGCGGGCCATGTGCGCTTCATCGGGATGGCCCACCGGATGGGAAATGGGTGCGTTCTGTTCGATGCCCCATTTTTGCGCCAATCCCGTTCCCAGCGCAACCCTTTCACGCATCTTTAATCATGTATTGCAGCATGACGAAATCTCGATTCACGATTTTGGCCGAACAAAGTTTCAGACTGGCCGCCTTCCGCGTGGTGTAACCCGCTTCCACATCAAAAACCGTCGGAACTCCCGTCGCTCCATCCGCAACCGGGCAAACCAATAGTCGCAACTCATCAATCAAGCCCGCTTTCAGAAACGACCCGTTCACCCCGCCGCCGCCCTGCAATGTCAGGCGTTTGATTGGAAACTTCGCGGCCAGTTTGTTCAGGGCCATTCTCAGATCGAGCGACATCTTTCCGCCGAAAATGTAGGATACGTTTTTCGAGCGCAGATGGTCCAGGTAATCGCCCGAAACCTGTTCGGTCAGGACCGAGATGACATGCTCGGTATCAACCATGTTGGAATCCCAATTCAGCTTCCCGTGTGGATCAATGGCAATCGCGAATGTTTTCGTGTTGTATTTGCCGACGAAATCTTTCTTGGGCACGTCAAACCTGCCATGACGCTTGCGGCGGAGCTTTTTGCTGGAGAATTCCTCCATCGTGATTCGCCCCACGATCCAGCCGTCTGTCTTGATTTTAGCGGCGTGCTCCTCATAAATCCGCGGCGGGTTCTTCAATGGCCAGTTGTTCTGTTTGATGCGCCCATCCACCGAGCTCATCATGAAGCAAATAATGTACGGTTTCATAAAAACGTTCCTTGCATGTCAACAACAACCACGCCTCCCCAGTTCATTTTCACGCCACACCAGGATAATGCCATCACCTGCCCGCTGTGTCCACCAACCAAGCCGGAGTGGGAACGAAAAGAAAGTCGCCTCATGGCCCCTCCTATGGTTAATCACGCCGTGCGGTCACAAAGTCTTTCGCCGAACGAAACCATCCTCGAGGCCCGCCGGGCCGGGCGGGCGCGGCCCAACGGCTCCTAGGCCGGCTGGGGCGCCGCCTTTTTCTCCGCGAACATCAGTGCGCCCGTCGGGCAATGGCGCACGCATTCCTCCGCCACCCGCCCCAGCCCCTCCTCGATCGAATGGCCGAACGGCGCCGCCAGTCGCGCCTCGAAACCGCGCCCGGCAAATGTCAGCCCCAGAGGATCGGCCGCCATCTCCGTCAGCCTCACGCAAATCCCGCACAGGATGCACTTGCCCGGCTCGAAAACGACCCCTGCGCGCTGCGCCTGCCGCTCGAACGGCCGGCGCCCGGCCCGGTACCGATTGGCATCCGCGCCATAGACCTCGGCGTAATGCTGCAGCAGGCAATGGCCCGACGACGGGCAGTCGCAGTGCAGGCAGCGCGACGCCTCCCGCAACGCCTCGCCGCGATTGAGGCCCGAGCAACGGTCGCAGGGCGGCGCGCTTTGTTCCTGGCTTGCGTTGCGCAGAAACTGCCGCAGTTCGCCCGGCGCCAGCCGGCCCATCACGCTGGAAAACGGCCTCTCCGGCCGCCGCGGCGGCAGGCCGATCAAGTAGCGGTGGACGCACTCGGCGGCCGCCCGGCCTTCGGCCATCGCCCGGATAAGTTGCTTGACAGGCTTGACGCAGGCGCCGGCGGCAAACACGTTGGGCGGGCCGGCGCGGCAGGTGGCCGGGTCGGCCTTGACGGCGCCGCCGGCCAGCGGCACTTCCAGTTTTTCGCCGTCGCTTCCGCCCAATTCCCCCACCGTCAGCAGGATGGCGTCGAACCCGCGCTGCAAACCATCCAAAGTCGTCTGGTTCCCCAATTCGATGCCGGTTTTGAAATCGATCCCCATCCCCGCCAGCACCGCCAGTTCCGCCTCCAAAATCTCTGCGGGCAATTCGCTCTCCGCCAACTCCCGCAAGCGCCCGCCGGCTTTGGCATGGCGGTCAATGACCGTCACGGCGTGGCCGCGCCGCGCCAGGTCATGCGCCGCCGTCAGGCCGGCCGGCCCGGCGCCGACGACCACAACCGACGGCTTGCCCGCGGCGAAACGTTCCGTCAGGCGCTTCGTGGCCGGCCCGGATCGCTGTTCGTGCGCCGACAGAAACCGCTCCATCTCGCGGATGGCCGCCGGTTGGTCAAAATCGCCGCGGCGGCAGCCTTGCTCGCAGGGATGATGGCAGAGCCGGCCCAGCACTCCGGCCAGCGGCAAAGCCTGGCGCATCGTCGCCACCGCCTCATCCAGTTGGCCGGCTTCCACCTGCCGCAGCATCGCGGGAATGTTCAGTTGCAGCGGGCAGAGGCGGTGGCAGGGCGAGAGACAATCCCCCACGTGATCGCTGAACAGCAACTCCAGCGCCGTCCGCCGCGCCTCGTGGACTTCCTCGGTTTCGCTCTCGACGACCATGCCGGGCGCAACCGGCGTGGCGCAGGAGGGTGCCAGGCGGCCCGGGCCGTTGCCGGCCAGCTTGACCAGGCAAACCTGGCACGTGTTCAGGGGCCCGCACTTTTCCAGGTAACACAGAGTCGGTATGTCCACGCCATTCTGCCGCGCAACCTGCAAAATCGTCTGGCCCGCCGTCACCTTCACCGGCCTGCCGTCCATAACGATTGTGAACGTGCTCATGCGACCTCAATGGCGTTTTCCGGGCACACCTTGCGGCAGGTGTCGCAGCGGGTGCAGATGGCCAGGTCGATTTCGTGCCGCGCATAGGGCCTCATCGGGATGGCGCGCACCGGGCAATGCTGGGCGCACAGGGTGCAACCCGTGCAAGCGGCCGTGACCCGATATTTGACAAGCGCGGCGCACCGGCCCGCCGGGCAGCGGCCTTGCAGGTGCGCCTCGTATTCGTCGCGGAAATGACGCAAGGTCGAGAGCACCGGGTTGGGCGCCGTCTTGCCCAAGCCGCACAAGCTGCCGGCGCCCACCTGCTGCGCCAGCCGTTCCAATTCATCAAGCTGCGCGCGCTGCGCTTTGCCCTGGCACAGCCTGTCCAGGATGTCCAGCATCCGCTTTGTCCCGACACGGCAAAAGGTGCACCGGCCGCACGACTGCTCCTGGGTGAACTGCAGAAAATACCGCGCGATATCAACCATGCACGACGAGTCATCCAGCACCACCATCCCCCCCGACCCCATGATCGCCCCCGCCTCGCGCAACGATTCGTAATCCACCGGGATGTCCATGAGACTGGCCGGCACGCAACCGCCGGACGGCCCGCCGATTTGCACCGCCTTGATCCGCCGCCCTTCCGGCGCGCCGCCGCCGATTTTCTCCACAATCTCCCTCAGGGTCGTTCCCATCGGCACTTCGATCAAGCCTCCCCGGCGAATGCTTCCCGCCAGGGCAAACACCTTCGTGCCTTTGCTCCGCGCCGTGCCCAGGCCGGCGAACTTCTCCGCGCCGTGCCGGATGATCCACGGCGCCAGCGCCAGCGTTTCCACGTTGTTGATCAAGGTCGGTTTGCCCCACAGGCCCGACTCGGCGGGGAATGGCGGCCGCAAACGCGGCATGCCGCGCCGGCCTTCCACAGAGGCGATCAACGCCGTTTCTTCGCCGCAGACAAACGCCCCTGCCCCTTCCACCACCCGCAATCGCAACGGGAACGGAGCGCCCAGCAAAGTCTCCCCCAGCCAGCCGCGCCGCTCCAATTCCGCGATCGCCGCCCGCACCCGGCTCACCGCCAGAGGATATTCGTGGCGAATGTAGAAAATCCCCTCATGCGCCCCCACCGCCACCGCCGCCAGCGCCAGCCCTTCGAGGACACGGAACGGAAACGATTCCAGTATCATGCGGTCCATGTACGCGCCCGGATCCCCTTCGTCCCCGTTGCAAATGACATACTTGACATCACCGGGCTGCTGGCGGACGACGCGCCATTTTTGTCCGCTGGGAAAACCCGCCCCGCCCCGGCCGCGCAAGCCGGATTTTTCGATGGTGACGATGATTTTCTCCGGCGAAAGGGCCGCGCTCGCTTTCTCCCGCGGCATCTCCAAACAGCGCCGCAAGGCGGCAAAACCTTCGTGGGCCAGATACTCCTCCACATCCAGCGGGTCGAGCGCCCCAAAATGTTCCGTGGCGATATGGACCTGGCTCTCCAGGAAGGCGCGGACGCTTGGATCGCGCTTGCTCATGGAAAACCGCGCCGCCTGCCGCTCTGGCGCAGTCTCCTCCAGCAACAGGCTGTCCAGCATCCGCCTCCAGAGCCGGCCGGCCCGCCGCAGAAAACCGCGCTCGGGCATCAGCCGCTCAATGAACGCCCCGGCCTTGTCCGGTGTCAGCTCCGAATAATACCGGGCTGCCTGGCCGGGCGCGGCAACCTCGATCATCGGTGTGCGATGGCACATGCCCACGCAGCCCACGCGCTCGACCACCACGTCGCCGCGTTGGCCCGCCCTCTCGCGCAGGGCGTGAAACAACTGGTCGCTGCCCTTGGCCATGCAACAGGAACCCAGCCCCACACGAATCCGCGTCGCGCCATTGCCGGGCCGCAACACCGGTTCCTCGGTGGACTTTGCGGCGGCCTCGGTCTGTTGGGCCAGATGCTCCCGGACTTCGCCGACAATCTTCTCCGCCGACGCGTGCGCCAATATCAAACCGTCCAGCTTCACCACCGGCGCCAGCGTGCAGCAACCGAAGCAGGCGACCCGCTCAATGGTGAACTCGCGCGCCGCGTCGGTGTCCGTGCCCGCGGGGATGCTCAAGTCCCGCCGCAATGCCTCCTCCACCTTCTCCACTCCCGCGACGTGGCAGGCCGTCCCGCAGCACACCCGGAGTATGTGCCGCCCGGCCGGCTGGTGGCGGAACATATCGTAGAAAGTCGAAACACCCGTGACGGCGGTGGGCCGGATCTCCGTCAGCTCGCCCAGGCGCGCCAACGCTTCCCTGGGCAGGTATCCATGACGTTCCTGCAGCTCCTGCAGAATCGGGATCAGCGCGTCCGCTTTGCGCCCGTGCCGCGCCACGGCTTCCTCAACATATTTAAGGTCCGCGCCTGGCATGCGTCACCGTGGTTTCGCCGTCTGCGCCTCCGCCGGTCCCAGGCAGTAAAGGTTCGTCGCGCCGCGCAGATAAATCCGGCCGTTGGCAAAGGCCGGGCTGGCCGTGAATTTGTCCGGCAATTGGATTCGCCCCAGCTCGCGGCACTCCCGTCCGGCTTCCAGCGTCACCAATGCTCCCTTCCCACCCAAAATCAGCAGCCGCCCGCCCATCAGCGCCGGCGACGATTGCACCTCCATGTCCAGGTTCGTTTCCCAGTCTTTTTTCCCGCCACGCGCCTCAAAACAGGTCGCCTCTCCCCCGCTGGTGACGGTGAAGACAAATTCGCCGTTGGCCACGGGACTGGCGATGTCGGGCACATTCTCCTCGCTGGCCCAGGCCATGTGGCTCTTGCTCACATCACCCGCCCCATCCGGCCGCAACGCCATTAACTTGGACCCCGGACTGAGCGCGAAGATCAAACCGCCGGCGAACACGGGCGACGGCACCACCTCGTTCTCCAGCAATTGCGCCCGCCACAGTTCCTGGCCGCCCTCCAGCGCGTAGGCGATGATCCAGGGATTGGCCAGCGTGATGACCTGCCTCCGGCCCGCCGCTTCGACGACGATGGGCGTGGCCCACGACGCGGGCACGGGCCGGCTGCGTTCCCACATAACCCGGCCGCTCGCCCCCTGCAATGAAATTAGTTTTGACCCTTCCGCGCGCGTGTCGCCGGAATCCATCTGCGCCACGAGGTTGTTGCCCCAGACCGCCAGCGAGGCGGCGTAGCCGTAGGAGTTCTTGAACGGTCCCAGGTATTTTGTCCACGCCACCGTCCCGTCCAAATTGAGCGCGCCCAGGTCCCCGTTGCCGAACATCGCATAGACACGCTGCCCGTCCGTCGCCATCGTCGGGGCCGCGTAGCCGGTGTCTTCCGGAATGTCCCCCGCCTTGGACGGGCTGCCCGGCACATTCTCAATCGCCCGTCGCCATAGCAGCCCCCCGCTGGCGGCGTTGTAACAGAAAACCTCCCGCCGGTCCGCCTTCCCGCCCGAGATGAAGACCCGGTCTCCCCAGACAACCGGCGAACTGTGCCCCGGCGCCGGGACGGCGCATTGCCACAGCACCCCAGGCGTCCCCTTCAAGTCCCAGGCGACCGCCCCGCTGCCGTCCCAACCGCGAAAGCGCGGCCAATTCGTCTCGAATTCAGACCGGACCGGCACGTCCTCGGCGGGCGCCGGCGTCGCGTCCGGCTGGACGGCAAGTTTTTGCCAGCCGGCCTCGCTGGCGGGTAAAAGGGAGGGATTGCCAAGCCGGGCGATCAGCAGCGAGCCTGCCACCACCAACCCCACCCCGGCCAGCGACCAGCGCGCGTGCGAGGCCAGTCTCAGCGATTGCCCGGCGGCATCGGATTTGGGTTGCGGGAGCGGCGGCGCTTTGCTCAGGGCCGCCGCATTCCCCGCCGCCAGCGCCAGCACCAGCGCTCCGCCCAGCAGCAGCCACCCCCCGCTCTTGTCCAAGGCCAGCCGACGACGGAAATCCCGCCGGACTTTCAGGTCGAGTTGGCGAATCTCATTTTGCAACGCCTCGTTCTTCGGCTCGGCGGCCAGTTTTTCCATGAGCGCGAGCATCTGCGGTGATTTCCAAGGATCTCTGGTGGCCGCCTCGACATGCTCATACACCAGGATGCCGCCAACCAGCAAACTGAACGCCCCGGCAATCCACGCCGTCAGCGCCAGCGCCCGGTAAAGTGCAGAAGTGTTCATGAGGGCGCGGGGTCTTCCGCCGCCGGCATCAAGCCGAGGCGCACGCGTTCGTTGGGGCACGCCATAAAACACCGCCCGCAGGCCATGCAGGCGCCGCGGTCCGGCTCATAGTCGCTCCGCGCCGGTCGCACCGACACCGCGATGAGTTTGAGGCCGATGACCAGCCCGGCCCAGCCGCCGAACAGCCAGCAAGCCAGTTCAAATCGGTGCCGTGCGTCCGCCGCCGCCGTCAAAACGGCCTTCGCATCCATGGCGGCGCGCTGCAACGAAAGTGATTCCGGGGTCATCACACCGTATTGCACCGGATGGCTCTGCTGCAGCGTGTAACGCTCCGCCAGGGCCACGGCGGGATCCAGTTGCGCCGCGGCCGGGCTGAGTTTGGATCCGCTCCAGGCCCCAACCGCCATCAGCACCGGCAAAAGCGCCAGCAGCCAGCCTAGTCGCCTGCGTTGCGTCCCAAGCCATTTCGCCTGCGCCGCCGGCGGCGCAGGTTCCCGCATCGCCCCGAACGGACAGGATTGTTCGCAGAGGCGGCATTGCGTGCAGGTGTCCGGCGTGACCCGGACGCGCCATTTGGAAGCCAGCGACGCCAGCCGCAGCAACCCGCCATAAGGACACAGAAACCGGCAATAAGGCCGGCCCACAAACATCCCGGCCAGCAGAAAGACCGCTCCAGCCGTCAAGATGAATGTCCCGCCGGACAGCCGGAAGATCGGCACCAGCGGATCATAGCGGCAGATCAAAAACCCCGCCCCCGTGCCGGCGCAGATCAATCCCGCCCCCAGAAACAGCCAGGGAATGGTGCCCAGCGCCTCTTCCAGCCACAGCGGCACAGTCACCGGCTTGATCAGCACCAGGTCTTGCAGCGCCCCATGCGGGCACACTCCGCCGCAAAAGGCCCGTCCCGCCAACAGCGCCGCCACGATCGGCGCAAAGCAGAATACCAGCGTCGTCACCGGCACGGCGTAGCCGGGATTGAACAGCGCATAGGCAATGTTCTGCGGCGCCCCTATCGGGCAGATGCAGCCCTTGCGGTAAAACCCAAAATACGCCAGCGAAAAAACCGACAGCCAGAACAGCCCGCGCCGCGACCGCTTCGCGTAAATGAGCCAGGCCGCGGCCCCCAGCCCGGCCAGCAACACGCCCGTGTCCGCGTATTGCAGCCATTCCTGGCGCGGGGCGGGAGTGGAGGGGGCGGGCAGGTGGTAGCCGCTTTCAAAATCCGGCGGCGGAAAGCGTTGCTCGGCGCAAATCATCAACGCCGCCAGCAACAACATCCCCAGGGCACCGGTCAATTTCAGGCGGCGTGGCATGGCGTCAGCGGCTGGTGGTCTTCAGCAGGTAAGGCTGCCCAGCCGGCACCCGCCGGAACGCCTCCCCGGGGCAGGTCCTCGCAATGGCGCATTCGTTGCAATGCAGGCAACGGTCATGCCGCACCTGCAGGAACAGCGAACCGTTGCCGAACCGGGTGCAGCCTTCCACGCACTTGGCGCAGCCGATGCAAAGCGTTTCGTCAATACTATATTGATAATACGGGTCCTCCACGTACCTCCGCCGGATCGCCGCCGTCGGGCAAACCTGGTTCTCCGCCGCCGTCGTCAACTGGTTCGGCTCCGGCCAGAAAAATCCCGTGCATAGCTGGCAGTAGCCGCACACCGCGTAGGCGTGGACGCATTTGACCGCCGATTGCTCCAACACGCACTGCGTGGCGCAATTGCCGCAGTGCAGGCATTTGGCCGGGTCGATCTGCCACACCCACCCCGCCCCGCTGGCGCGGCTGGCCAGCGCCCCCGCCGCCGCCCCCAGGCCCGTCATGGCCAGCAGCCGCGCGCCGTTGCCCAGGAATTGCCGGCGCGTCAAGGGGTCATGGGCTGGGGGTTTGGCGTCCATGGCTTCAGTAATCCTTCAGTCTTTTCGCTTCATCACCCGCACGTTGCCGGCCACAATGTCCAGGATATAAATCCGCCCCGCCCCGTCCGCCGCCGCGTCCAGGCCGCCATTGACGCAATCGTTCAAGTCATTGCAAACGTGCGCGTTTTCCGGAAACGATTCCGATCCCGCCACCACCGACTCAAACTCGCCCTCGGCGCTATAAATCTTCACGCGCGGAATCCCTTTCTCGCAGGTGACAATCCGCCCGTCGCCCAAGGCCGCCAGCCCAATGGGATTGCAGCAGCCGCAGAAACCCTCGATGGAGGCGGCCGCTTTGCCCCAGGCGCCCTCCAGGTCCCCGTCAAATGTGTAGGCCTCCACCCGGTGCCGCCCCGGATTGTTGACTCGCAACAACCCGTCCCGATGAATCATTACGTCCAGGAACGGACTCGGCGCGATCAATCCCGGCACATTCCGCTCCGCGTCTTTCCGGCCAATCCGGCCGATGATTCTTCCGCTCCGATCATATCGCAGCACGACGAGCTTCCTGGCATCCGCCGCAAAAACATCCTGCCGCCCCGCCGCCAGCCCGCTAAACCAGGTCTTCGGGTCCGGCGATTCCCAGCGGGCCACTCGCCCGCCCTTGGAGTCATACACCTCGATATGATCGCGCAGGCCGGCGAATATCGCGCCATCCGGCGCCACCGCCACGCACCAGGCCGGGCCTGCCAGCGCCAATTCCAATCCGCCTTGCCCGGTCCGGCTCAGGCCGTTGATGTAGTTGCCCGCGCACACGTACAGCTGGCCATCCGGCCCCATCGCCAGCCGCCGGGCCTCCTTGTGCGGAATTGGCCAGCGGCTCGTTTCCTCGTAGGTGATGAGCTTCGGATCCGTCTTCTGGAACCGGGAAATATCGTAGGCGAATGGATTGGCTGTCCCCTGCCCTCCCGCGACTGCCTTCGCGCCGCCGGCCAGGCCGAAAAGGGCGGCGGCCCTCGTCACCACTCCCAAAAACTCCCGACGGTCGAAAAGCTCAAATTCGGGTTTCACGGCTGCCTCCCTGGGAAATGGCCGTGCGCTTCCTTGGCGGACAACGCTTGGGGAAGACCGCAATCCTCGAAGGCCTCGCAACCCCGGCAGATCCCGGCGCCGATGCAAACCTGCCCCGCCGGCAACCCCGCCCGGCGCGCCGCCAGCCGGGCGCTAATCGCCGCCAGCCCGCCCAAGGCGACATACCGCAGTCCGTCGCGCAAAAACTCGCGGCGCCCGGCGCTGGATTTTGGAGAAGGCCTGCTCATGACTCAGCCACTTCCCTAAGCTTCCGCCATCCAGCGGCAGCAGGCTTGCCTTCTTTTGGCCAAGCCTTGACTTTTCTTGCCCTGCCTTATCCCCGCCCCTGGGCCGCCTCAAAACTGCGGAATGATCTCAATGCCGTTGATCTCCGGGTTTTCCACGCTCGGCGTAAAAGTGATATGCACGTTGCCGTCGGTCACTTCCACCGGCACGCTCTCCACGTAGGCGCGCGCCCCCCCGCCGGCTTTGGCCCAGATATCAAAGTCCTTTAATTCATGCCCCTGCACATTGATCGAAAAGACGCGCTGGCCCGGCCCCGTGATCCCTTCATACGTCTCGGCAAAATACAGTTTGACCACGTACTTGCCGTTGCGCACCGGGTAGGAGAACGACGTCATGCCGTAGCGCTCGCTCAGGTAAAGCGACGGCGAGGTGCTGTTGGCGATCTTCAGTTCGGGACGAGTCGTGGTGTCCCCGTCTCGAAATCCCTGGTCGGCCAGCCAGGTGTTCCCTTCGCTGTCTTTCACCGGGTCGGTGGAGCCCGCCTTGATGCGGACGATGGGCTGCGGCTTGTTGGGATCGGGCGGCGCGGGCGTGGGCGCGGCGGGGGCGGCCAGCGTGACCGGCGGCGTCCCCTCCGGTTGGGCGGCTGGGGCGGGCGGCTGGGACGATTGACAGCCGGCCAGCAGCAATGCCGCCAGGGCCGGCAGCGACAGCACAGCGCGCGGCGCGGTTTGTTTGATGGTGCGCATAAATGTCATGTTTTGTTTTGTCAAATGGAATTGGTGTCTCATATCAGCCCGCAGACTGGAGGCTTTCCTGGACGACCGCAAGCAAAAAAAGTTGTTGTCGCCTTTAGGTGCATCGGCCCACTCAGTGCGCCTGGGCTGCTGCCACGTCCAGGCACACCAGCCGCGTCAAGTCGCGCGCCAGCAACCGGCCGCCCGTCAGCGCCATCGGCCCCCACGACTCGCGGCCGTGCAGCACTTGCGCCTGCCCCAGAAGTTTGAAGCCCGATGCGGACTCCTCCACCAGGCTGAGTTTGCCCGAATCGTTCATCACAAAAAACAGCCCGTCCGCCAAAAGGAATGGCCCCAGCCCGTAGGGGTCCTTCACCGGGCTGGACCACAGTAATTTGCCGGCCGGCGTCAGGCAGACGAATTGCCCGTTGGGCCGCGTGCCGTACACCAGGCCGCCGTCATAAATCGGCGTGCTTTGCGTCGCCCCGAAAGTCTCCGGCCCCAGTCTCCAGACGATTTCCGGCTCCAGCTTGCCCTCCCGGTCCTGGAGTTGCAGCAGCATGCTGCCGGCGTCGTAGCCGCCCGACAGGAGAATTCTGCCGCCCTCCAGCGCCAGCGGCGAAGGCACATTGGCGAAGCTGATTTTCCACGCCGCCGTTTCCCACAACAACGCGCCGTCTTTGGCCGAAACGCCGGCCACGCCGCCGCTGGCGCAATACACATAAAACCGCCGCCCTCCATACTCCATCGCCATCACCGACGAATGCGTCATCTTCCAGTCGTGCGGATTGGGGGCGCGCCAGAGGATTTTCCCCGTCGCCAGCTCCGCCGCCGCCAGCAGGGCATCGTGGCCCCCGGGCGCCACAATGACGGCGTTCCCCTCGATCAGCGGACATTGGCCGGTGTACCACTGCGGAACCGTGGCCCCGAACTCCGCCACCAGGTCCTTTCCCCAGCGCAATTCCCCCGTCGCAGCGTCAAGACAAACGACACGGCACTTCGGGTCGATGGCCACCACAAATTTGTCCGAAACCGCCGGCGTCGTGCGGCTCATCCCGTGATTGCGCTTGACCGGCGCCGTGTAGCCGTAACGCCAAATCTCCCCCCCGTCGGCCAGCGACAGGCAGCGCAACACATTCTCCTTTTTGTCGTAATCGTAATCCATGAGATAGACCCGGCCCTCTCGAACGACGGGGCCTGCGTAGCCTTCTCCGCAATCCACCGCCCACAATTGGCGCGGTCCGGCCGCGTCCCAGGAACGCGCCAGGGGCGTCGTTTCCGGGCTGATGCCATCCCGATTGGGCCCGCGAAACTGCGGCCAGAAACCCGGCAGGCTCGCCGGCTGCGCGCTTCCCGGCATCAGTTTGCCGGCCAAAACAGGGTTGGCCCCCGACGCCCCCTCCGTTCCGGCTGCATGGTCGGTGCCGGGCAGCCGTTCGGTGAGGTTGTCTTGGCCCTGGCGCGTCCACCAAAAGACCAGCGCGCCTGCGGCACACACCGCCGCCAGCAGCGGCAAGGCCGGAACATATCGGGAACGATCCAATTTCATCACGGCACTCGGAATTCGCTGCGGTCAATCCCCTGGAGAAGACAATGGCAAAGTGTTGATCATAACCAGTCTGCCGCACAGCATGCCGCGCGAATCAGGCCGGCACAAGTCCTATTGGTCCGCCGCCAATCGCATGGGCGCAGTTTTTTCCAGATTTCGGCTTGAATGTTCAACCACATAGGCTATCTCCCTCTCCTCCACACACTTGTGGAGGAGAGGGTTGGGGAGAGGAGGCCCTTTTCAAACGAAAGTCCCGCTTTTTCACTGTCCTCAAAAGAATTCGAGATGCACCCTTGTCCGCCGCCAGTAGCATTAAATGTTTGACGCTGCCTGCGCAATCATGCAAATAGGACAGCACATTATGGACACCTCAACCCCGCCGGATCCAACAGGCAAGGCCACGGCAGGTTTTGTCCTGGGCATCCTGGGACTCCTGTTCTGGTTGATTCCGCTCTTTGGTCTCCCCGTCACGATTGTCGGGATTGTCTTGTCCGCGCAGGGATTAAAATCGACCCGCCGCCCCTTGGCCATCGCCGGCCTCACCTTGAGCATCATCGGCCTGGCTCTCACCTGCATCAACGGCGCCATTGGCGCATTTCTCGCGCTCACGGGGCGCCATCCGATTGTCAATCGGCTCTTCCATCGCTGAACCTGAAAAACGCCCCAAGAATCTGAGCCTGCCCAAGCTCCCCGCCGGGGAATTCTCCGGCTAGAGCGCCGCCTTTGGGCTCCAGGCGTCCGCTTCCAACTCGAAGAGCAGATCGTCGCGGCAGATGCCGCATTGCGCCGCAACAAACGGCATGGAACCCGCCCCCTGCTCGGCGCACCAGGCCGCAAACGCCGGGATGTCCGCCCGATTCTTGAAATAGGCCGTGGCGCGGTCGATGTCCGCATACCGAAAGCCGCGCGACGCCAAAATGGCTGCCACCACTTCCATGGTCAGATTGATTTGTTGACGCAGGTTCCCCGCCCACAACGTCTCCCCCCCGGGCGCAATGCTGGCCGTCCCGGAAATCAGCAGCCGCCGCCCCCGCAGCGACGTAATCTCCATGGCCCGGCTGAATGAGCTGCCGTAGGCCGGCGCCGGACATTGCAAGGGCGAAGCCACCTCCGCTATGCGCACCGCGGCTTGCAGCGGGCGCATGGCCCACGCCCCCGCCACCAGCGCGGCGCCATACGGATTCCGCCCGGAAACGCCCGTGCTGGCCGGCAATGACCCGGTGCGAAACCGGATGCGCGAATACGCCTCGGTTCTGGCCTGGTTGAACGCGCTGTACCATGACAAAAGGTCGTCGAGGTGAAACCACGTCCGCACAATGTCGCCCAGCGAAAAACCCGCGTGCTCCAGGGCCGCTTCCAGGTTTCCCAGCATTTGCCGGAACTGGTCGGGCCGCGAGGCCGAAAGCGTCTCCGGCGCCAGGCCCCCCAGCAGACAATGCCGAATCCCGCCCTCTTCAAACACGCAACCCGCCACCCGGCCATGGAGCGCGATCGGCGTCGCCTCGCCTCCCCCAAAACCAAACGCCTGCATCCCGGCAATCGGATGATCGTCGCCCGCGCTCCCTTCCACCCACGTCACCGGCCAGTCTATCCGGCCGAACACTCGCCGCATCGCCTCCTCCGCCGACCCGTGCGCGCTGTTGGAACCAAAGATCATCAAATTCACCAGCACCGCATCCGCCTCCTTCAGCGTCAGCGCCAGCCGCTTGAACATCTCCATCAGCCCCTCGCCCGGCAGCGGTTTGATGGCAAAGGACAGTTCCGGGTCCGTGCAGGGGCTGCTACTCATGGTTGGCAAAACTTCAGTATCGGCGTTTTTCATTCCATTTCTCGGAAACCATCCGGTCAATCCTTGGCGCTTCCGGCGCGCCGGTCTTCATACCTTAATTCCCTCTCGGCGGCTTGGGCAAGCTAATTTCTGAGCCTCATAAAACTTGACCGCCCGGTCAAGCGCCGCTAATACTCCGCCCGAAGCTTATGTCAAACAGCACCACGGCTGCCTGCCGGGCCCTGCTTCCGCCTCTGGGCGTCAAGCGCCGGCCCGCCGCACGAAAGGAATCATGACTTATCTGAATCTGGATTGTATCGAGCACACCTCAGCCCAAGCCTTCCAGGCGCAAAAGCCCTATCCTTGGGCCCACATGCAAAACACCCTCACCCCACAGGCCTGGGACACTCTCCGCGCCACCCTCCCCGACATGTCTCAATTTGATAAAATGATCAACGTTAAGCGCGGCTACGGCCAGGCCCCCCACAACCGCGGCATCCTCCACTACCGCCAAGGCATGGACGTCGCCCAGCCCTGGAAGGATTTCATCGCCGAACTGCACGGCAACACCTACGACACCTTCCTGCGCCGGATGCTCGGCTTGCAGGCCGAACAGGAAATCATCCTCACCATGGAATGGTACTACGCCTGGCAGGGCTGCTCCGTCTCCCCCCACTGCGACGCCCGGCGCAAGCTCGCCACCCACATCTTCTTCTTCGCCAACGACCAGGACTGGCCGCGCCAATGGGGCGGCGACATCCTGATCCTCGACGACGAAGGCAAGTTCAAGGCCCACTCCGCCCCCTCCTTTGACGATCTCAAGGTGGCCGCCTCCCTGGACCTCCGCAAAAACGGCAGCCTCCTTTTCCAGCGCACCGAGCATTCCTGGCACGGCGTCCGCCCCCTCCAATCCCCAAAACCGGACGTCTATCGCAAGCTCTTCATCGTCACCGTCAACATCCCCACCTTCCAAGTCTGGTGGCGCAAGCTCCGCGGCAAAGACCCCGACGGCTTCCCCTTCAAAATGGCCGCATAGGACATCAGGCTGCTGGATCATTCGTCCCCCGGGGCCATTCAATAAAAGTGTAGCCCTAAAACGACTCCGCAGGAGCGTCGCCCTGCCGAGGCCTTGGTAGGGCGACGCTCCTGCGGAGCCTCCCTCTCGCCGAAACTGCGGCTACAGCTTTTCTGAAAAAGCTGTAATTGAAGTGCTATAGTTGTTGGCTTTCATTGTGAATAAGTCTTACAAAAACTTCTTGCCTTACTTTTGAATATGTGCCATTCTTACCCATGAATGACAGACAAAACATGAACACCGCCTACGTGACCACCAAAGGCCAGTTGGTCGTCCCCTCCCGCATCCGGCGGCGGCTGGGCATCAAGCCCGGCACACGCATCAACTTCGTCGAGGAAGGCGACCGCATCATCTTCCAGCCCGTGACCAGCGAGTACATTGATTCCTTCTGCGGCGTCTTCAAACAGAAGCCCGGCGCCAAATCCGTGGTGCAGGAACTCATCGAGGAACGCCGCGCCGAAAGGGAAAACGAAGACCGCCAATGAAACCCACCGTGCTGGATGCTTCCGCTCTCCTGGCCATGCTCTTTGGCGAACCGGGCATGGAGCTTATGCGCGAACTCTTCCACAAGGCCGCCGAAGCCGACAAACCAGTCTTCATTTCAGCCGTGAATTGGGCGGAAGTCCTTTACATAATCGAACGCAAACAGGGCAAGCCCGGCTTGGACGTTGCCCGCCAATTTGAGCGCACCACGACTTTGGAAGCCGTGGCGGTGGACCGCGAACTGGCCGAGGCCGCCGCAGCTTTGAAAGTGGCCCACGGACTGGGCCTGGCCGACGCCTTCGCCGCCGCGCTGGCCAAACATAAGAAGGCCGAACTCGTCACCGCCGACACCGAATTCAAATCCGTCGAGAAAGAAATCAAGATTAACTGGTTGAAATAATGCACACAATGCTCACTCCAGAAACACAACTCCCGAAATTTCCCCGTGAAATTTATGGGCGAATCGCTCTTAACGACCTAGTGACCTTTGGGGTCTATTTTCTTTCGCAAAGCGCTGGCGAAATTAACGCAGAGGACATCGTGGCAGTTTGTTTCAAACTTTTTCCAGAGCGATTCCAACTCCGCGGCTATCCAGAGTGGCCAGATTCAACCGTCGTCAATAAGCGTTGGCTGGACTGTCGCGACAAAGGACTGCTGCTTGGCAGCACAGCAGGCGGTTTTTCGCTCACCGCCAAGGGGCTTGAACTGGCGGAAAGGACCTCTGCCATTCTAACAGGAAAGCAACGACTTTTTCGAAAACCCGGACTCGATAAGGTGAGCGGTGAGATGCGGACGCGAGCGGGAAGGTTCGTGAAATCGCTCGAAACGTCAGACGCTTTTCAGAAATACTCAACCGAGGGTGCTTCCGCAAACATTACTGAGTTCGATTTTCGCAATATGCTTCTTTGCACAATGGAGAGTTCGGCACCAACATTGCGGAGCAATGTCGAACAATTCAAGCAGTTTGCCTCTCTCTATCGAAGGTCCGACCTTTTAGAATTTTTGGATTTTTGCCGTGATAAATTTGCCAACCTGCTTCGAGAATCCACAGGAGAATCAGGCAAATATCGAGGAGGAATGGTTCGACAAAAAATCAAATGAGATACTTATGAGCACAATAATTAGAGAAAAAATGCTATATGCAGATCGCTTCGCGGTCCAGCAGGCAGACCAAGCAATTCGCAGAGACGTTGTACGTGCACTAGTTGAACTAATCACAAATTCCAATGACAGCTACAATCGGATCCAGGATTCCGGCATGGCCGCATCCGGCAAAATAAAAATAACATTGCAGCGCATGCGGTCAAATTCGGTCTTGCAAGTTTACGACAATGCCGAAGGGATGGCGCCCGAAGATTTGGACAATAAAGTAATGGTGTACGGGGGGGCAACCAGTGGCTTCAAAGAGGGTCGATCCGTACGCGGGCTATGGGGACGAGGCTTAAAAGACTCCTTTTTTGGTCTCGGGACAGGTTATGTAAACTCGATTCGAGACGGTCTTTTTAACAGATGCAGCCTGTCGGTTGTCCATGGTGTGCCAACATATCAACGGGAAAAGGGCAGCCGCGCAACACGGACAATCAGAAAACAATATGAAATTCCAGACGGGAATGGCACGGTAATGGAGATAACCGTGTCACGAAATGATGTTCGAGTCCCACAGTTTGATAGTCTACGTCGCAATTTGGAGCGGCATTTCGAACTTCGAGCAATTATGAGTAATCCGAAGCGGACAGTTCTCCTGCGCGAGGCGGATCGTGGCGGAGACATTGAGCGTGAAGTGCAGCTCAGTTACAAAGCACCGATAGGTAACGAGATATTGAATGAAACGATTCCTGTCCCTGGATACGACGTTGAAGCGACGCTTCACGTGTTCCGGGCAAGTGAACCACTATCCACTCCGGCGGAAGAGGGAGATTGTGCAGATGGTGGCCTTCTGATAATCAGCAAAGGTGTCGTGCTGGAGTTGACTCTTTTGAAATTTGACTACAATGAACATGCTTCAAGGTTTTACGGAGAAGTTTCGTGCGACCATATTCATAAACTGTTGAAGTCTGATGACAGCGTTTTGACGGCGACGCGCGACGGAATCAACTGGAGACATGCGTTCGCTAAAGCACTCAAGGAGGCGGTAGAAAAAAGACTAGAACCCCTGGTTGAAGAAGAACGAAAACGGGCGCAAGCGGAGCAAAGCACAAGGTTGAACAAGAAGTTGCGTGAGCGGCTAAACAACGCACTGCAAGAGTTAAATTGTATTGCCAGCATTGAACTTGGAAAAATGATGGGTCTTGGCGAGGGGCCGGGGCAACATGGAGGAAAGCCCCCATTTGTGCCAGCAAGTGGATTCGGATTCGTGCCTGAATATGCGTACATTCAAACAGGCAAGGTCGCAATAATCAACCTGCGCGCAAGCGTTCCTGATAAAATCGAGGCCGGAAGTTTGGCCACCGTTGAATCCAACAACCCAGAAGTTCGAGTCCTAACCCCGCAGGTAAGGATTGATTTGTTGGAGGAATATACCGGCATCGGCGAGGCAAAGGTTGAATTGGAGGGCAGGCAGGTAGGCGCAGAAGCTATTATTTCAGCGTCCATTAATGGACTCAAGGCTGAAGCAATGGTTAAAGTAATCTCCAAACGCGAACCTCCAGGTCCGCCTCCCACCAAAAAGGAACACGGTGGTCTATTCCGGGACGTAAAATTTGACCCCACAGCCGAGCCAAAGCAGCGAGTTAGATTCGACCAAGCTAATGCAAATATCGTTGTTGCGACAAAAGCACCATCAGTAGCTCCATACCTAGATGAGCAAGGCCGCGGCAGCGAAACTCCTCAAGGACAGGTTTTGCTCGCAGAATTAGTTGCAGAGGCTGTCTGCTTTGAAATTGCACGCCGTGGTGTGCAAAATGGGGTTTTCCTTGCTCCGGCAGGTGCGGAAGCAGACGCAATCCGTCGCGAGCACGTCAATCTCCAAAATAAATACGCGCACAGAATCCACGAATGCTTTGTCGAGGAAAAATACCGCAGAATAGATGGCCAACCATCTTCACGCAAAGGCCGTCCCTCTAGGGAAGCTTCAACGGCGACGGCAGTCTTTTCCACATAGGAATCCAGATTGCTTGGACATGTTGATTATGATGGGACCATAAGCTATGCAGGAAAATAGTCCTAACCATAAATTGTGCCCCCCAACCGCAAAAAAAGGTGCGTTTTTTCCGAAACCGTTTTCCCCGCCCTTCGTCTATACTATTGGTATCGCCCCTTTTGGCCGATGCCATAATGTGAAGAGGTTGCTTATCACTGTCGGTCTTGTCCTGGCCGCTCTCAGCGCCTTCCCGGCGGCCCAACGGCCCCCCGGCGTCTATGAAAGCCCCGCCCCCCTGACCGCCCAAAATCCCGTCGATCAACTCGTCTTCGCCCGCCTCCGCCAACTGGGCCTCCAGCCCGCCCGCGTCTGTTCCGATGCCGTTTTCGTCCGGCGCGCCTACCTCGACATCATCGGCACCCTGCCCCAGGGGTTCGAGGCCCGCCAATTCCTCATCGACCCCAGCCTGAACAAGCGGCGCCTCCTCATCGACCGCCTGCTGGCGCGCGATGAATTTGCCGATTACTGGGCCATGAAGTGGAGCGACCTCCTCCGGGTCAAGGCGGAGTTTCCCATCAATCTTTGGCCCAACGCCGCCCAGGCCTACCACCATTGGCTCCGCGCCGCCCTCAAGGACAACATGCCCTACGACCGCTTCGTCCGCGACCTCCTCACTTCCAGCGGCAGCAATTTCCGCGTCCCGCCCGTCAACTTCTATCGCGCCGTGCAGAACAAGGACCCGCAAGCCATCGCCAAAACCGTCGCCCTCACCTTCATGGGCGCGCGCGCCGAAAAATGGCCCGCCGCCCAACTGTCCGGCATGGCCGCTTTCTTCTCCGAAATCGGCTACAAGCACACCGCCGAGTGGAAGGAGGAAATCGTCCTTCGCGATTTCGCAAAAACGACCAACGCCCTCCTCCAGTCGGCCGCCTTCCCAGACGGCGCCCCGGTCCGGCTCTCCTCAGAGCGCGACCCCCGAGAAGTTTTCGCCGATTGGCTGATTGACCCGAAAAACCCCTGGTTTACCCAAAACATCGCCAACCGCGTTTGGTCCTGGCTGCTGGGCCGCGGCATCATTCAGGAACCGGACGACATCCGCCCGGACAACCCGCCGTCCGATCCCAAACTCCTGGCCCTCCTGGAAGACAAGCTGATCGAGTCCCATTACGACCTCAAAAGCCTCTTCCGCCTCATCCTCAACTCGAAGACTTACCAGCTCTCCTCCCTGCCCGCCACCGACAGCCCCGAGGCCGCCGCCCACTTCGCCTTTTACCCCTTGCGCCGCCTCGAGGCCGAAGTTCTGATTGACGCCCTCGACCAGATCACCGGCGCCACGGAGAATTACTCCAGCGCCACGCCCGAACCCTATACCTTCATCCCCGGCGAATTGCGCTCCATCGCCCTGCCCGACGGCAGCATCAGCAGCGCCTTCCTCGACATGTTCGGCCGCCCGGCGCGCGACACCGGCCTGGAATCCGAGCGCAACAACCGCCCCGCCCCCGACCAGCGCCTCCATCTCCTCAACTCCAGCCACATCCAGGCCAAGCTGGAACAGAGCCGCATGCTCCCCTACCTGCTCCAACCCGATAAAACTCCGCGCGACATTGCCATCACCCTCTACCTGGGAATCCTCTCGCGTTTCCCCACCACCGAGGAACTGCGGATCGCGGAAAGCTATTTCCAGTCCGGCCAATCGAATAGACGCCAGGCGACTGTGGACCTCTCCTGGGCCTTGATTAACACCAGCGAGTTCCTTTACCGGCATTGACCAGAAGGACGACTATGAAAACACAATTCAATCCCAACGGCGCGCCATTCGAGCCATTTTCCGACGCCCTGCTCTGGCGCCTGCGCGACACCGCCATCTCCCGGCGCGAGGCGGTGCGGCGCGCCCTGCTCGGCGCGGGCGGCTTGCTGCTCGGCCACCATTTGAGCCTCGGCGCCTTGGCCGCTGCCCCATCCCCCAACGCCACGGCCAAATCGGTCATCCAAATTTGGATGTGGGGCGGCCCGGCCCATCTCGACACCTTTGACCCCAAACCCGAAGCCGGCTCCGATTATTGCGGACCGCTCGACAAGCCCATCGACACCAACGTGGACGGCATCCGCATCGGCCAACTCATGCCCCTCCTGGCCAAACAGGCCGACAAATACTCCATCATCCGCAGCATGACCCACGGCAACAACGGCCACGAAACCGCCTCCTACATGGTCCAGACCGCCCGCCCGGCCGGAGAGCGCGACGTCTATCCCTGCGCCGGCGCCGTCGTTTCCCTCTTCAAAGGCTGCAACGCCGGCTATGGCGGTTTGATCCCGCCCTACATCGTCCTGACCGAACCCCAGGGTCGCTTCTCCGAGGCCGGCTTCCTGGGCTCGCGCTTTCAACCCTTCGCCACCGGCGGCGATCCCGCCAGGACCCCATTCGCCGTCGAAGGCATCGTCAGCGAAAGCGTCCCCGAACCGCGCCAGAAGGCGCGCCGCCAGTTGTTGACCCAGTTGGACACCCTCTCCCATGTCCTCCCCGGCAACGCCGGGCTGGCCGCCTCCGCCCAGGCCGAAAAACAGGCCTACGACCTCATCCTGGGCGACGCCGGCAAAGTCTTCGACTTGACTCAGGAGAAAAACGAGCTGCGCGACCGTTATGGCCGCAACACCTTCGGCCAATCCTGCCTCGTCGCCCGCCGCCTCGTCGAACGCGGCGTCCCTTACATCACCATCAATTACAAAGGCGGCTGGGACACCCACAAGGACAATTTCCCCACCATGCGCCGCCGCGTCCCCGAAATGGACAAGGGCATGGCCGCCCTCCTCCAGGATTTGTCCGATCGCGCCCTCCTCGACAAGACCATCATCTGGTGGGGCGGCGAATTTGGCCGCACCCCCAAAATCTCCTGGGAAGCGCCCTGGAATGGCGGCCGCAACCATCATGGCGAATGTTTCTGCGCCGTTCTGGCCGGCGGCGGTTTCAAGGGCGGCCGTGTCCTCGGCTCCTCCGATGCCAGGGGCGAGCTGGTCAGCTCCCGCCCCGTCTATCCCTGTGACCTCCTCGGCAGCATCTACCAGCTCCTCGGCATCGATCCCGACGCCAAATTGCCCCACCCGGAAGGCCTGGATGTCCGCGTCACTCCCCCCGCCGGCGACTCCGTCAAGCGCGGCGGCCTCCTCGCCGAAATCATGTGACCCGGCGCCGGCGCCAATGACGACCGCAAAGCAATTCTTCTTGACTTTTGCGGGGCTTTTGGTTGCGGCCATCGGCTCGCGCGCTCAACAATCCTTCACCCCCCGTGTCGGCTATGTCTTCCCCGCCGGCGGCCGGCAGGGCACGTCGTTCCAGGTCAAGGTCGGCGGCCAGTACCTGGGCAGCGTCAGCAATGTCTTCTTCTCCGGGACCGGCATCGAAGCCGTCATCACGGATCACATCCGACCGCTCAACGGGCAGGAACTCAAGGACTTGCGCGAGAAGCTCAAAGCGCTCCAGGACAAACGCGCCGCCGCCCAGGGCCGTCGCGACTACACCAACAATCCCGCCCAACCTCGCCCCTCTTGGACCGCCGCCGACAGGATGATGATCGCCCAAATCCGCGAGATGATTGCCCAATCCCAAAAAAGATCCGCCATCCCCGCCATCTCCGAAATCGTCACCCTCAAACTCACCATCTCCTCCAATGCCGAACCCGGCAACCGCGAACTGCGCCTCGCCACCCCCCAGGCTTTGTCTCAGCCGCTCGTCTTTTGCGTCAGCCAACTGGCCGAATTCTTCAAACCCACACCCCCCGCCGACGAACCACCCGTCCCCCGCCAGCGCAACGACAACGCCCCCAAAGCCGTCGCCCCCGTCGAGTCCCACATCCTTCTCCCCTGCGTGGCCAATGGCCAGATTCTTCCCGGCGGTGTGGACCGTTACCGTTTCCAGGCCCGCAAAGGCCAGCAACTGGTCTTTTCCGCCTCCGCCCGCGAACTCATCCCCTACCTGGCCGACGCCGTCCCCGGCTGGTTCCAAGCCGTCCTCTCGCTTTACGACCCCCAGGGCCACGAAGTCGCCTACGCCGATCATTTCCAATTCCATCCCGACCCCGCCCTCCTCTTCCAAGTCCCAAAGGACGGCGAATACGTCCTCCAAATCAGGGATTCCATTTATCGCGGCCGCGATGATTTTGTCTATCGCATCACCGCCGGCCAGGTGCCCTTTGTCACCGGCATCTTCCCCCTCGGCGGCCCCGCCGGCGCCCGCACCTCCGTCCATCCCTCCGGCTGGAACCTTCCCGTCGCCGATGTGGACCAGGACGACACCCAGGCCGTGCCGGGGGTGTATCCGTTTTACGTCCGCACCGAAACCAATGTTTCCAACCCCCGCCCCTTTGCCGTGGACTCCCTCCCGGAATGCCTTTCCCGCAAACCCAACAATTCCATGTCCACCGCCCAGCCCGTCACGCTGCCCGTCATCATTAACGGCCGCATCGACCAGCCGGGCCAATGGAATGTCTTCCGCTTCGACGGCGTCGCCGGACAGGAAATCGTCGCCGAAGTCCTCGCCCGCCGCCTCGATTCCCCCCTCGATTCCGTGCTCAGGCTCACTGACGCCGCCGGCGCCCAAATCGCCTTCAACGACGACTTCGAAGACAAAGGCGCCGGCCTCCAAACCCAATACGCCGATTCCTACATTCGCGTCACCCTGCCCGCTCGCGGCGCTTACTATCTTTACATCGGCGATGCCCAACAACAGGGCGGCCCCGAATACGCCTACCGCCTTCGCCTCAGCCCGCCCCGGCCCGACTTCGCCTTGCGCCTGGTTCCCTCCAGCCTGACCGTGCGCGCTGGCATGGCTGTGCCCTTCACCGTCTTTGCCCTGCGCAAGGACGGTTTCACCAACGAGATTACCTTGGCCCTCAAAGACGCCCCGCCCGGCTTTTCCCTCGCCGGTAACCCGTTGCCCGCCAATCAAAACCAGGTGCGCCTCACCCTCACCGCTCCAACGCCCCTCGCCAAATCCTTCTGCAAGCTCGTCGTCCAAGGTCACGCCCTCATCGAGGGCCAGGAGGTCGCCCACCTCGCCGTCCCCGCCGATGACAAAATGCAGGCTTTCGCCTATCACCATCTCGTCCCCTCCCAGGAACTTGACCTCTCCTGTCTGGACCGCCCCCAATTCAAGCTCCCCCTCAAAATCCTCGATCCCACTCCTGTCAAAATCCCCGCCGGCGGCACCGCCCCCGTCCGCCTCCGCTTGCCCCCCCGTTTTGCCGACGACAATTTCCAACTCGAATTAAACGACCCTCCCGACGGCATCTCCATTGCCAACGTCTCCCGCAGCGATGCCGAAACAAAAATTGTCCTGCGCAGCGACGCCGCCAAAATCAAGTCCGGCGCCAGCGGCAACCTCATCGTCACCGTCATAGCCGCCAGGCAGCGCCCCGCCCAATCCGGCGGCAAGCCCCAACCCAACCAGCAACGCCGCGTCGCCCTCGGCAGCCTCCCCGCCATCCCCTTCCAAATCGTCGCCCCCTGAACCCTTTGCTCCCTGCCGTCCCTTCCGTCCCTTTGGTCCCTGTGGTCCCCTCAGTCCCTGGCACCCACCCCCTCCAAAAAAATATTTTTTTGGGCCTTGACACCCCGCTCCAAATAAGCCATATTTATCCCATCAGACTAGTAATATAAGCTCGCAACATGAAACTGACTTCGCGCTGTGAATATGCCTTGCTGGCCCTGGTCTTCCTCGGCCGCCAGAAAACCGGCCAGCTCTCGCCCGTCGAGGAAATCGGCCGCGCCCAGGATATTCCCGTCAAGTTCCTCGAACAAATCATGCTGGCGCTCAAACGCGCCAAATTCGTCCGCAGCTCCAAGGGCCGCAACGGCGGCTACCAATTGGCCAAGCCCGCCGATCAAATCTCCCTCGCCGAAGTCGTCCGCCTCTTTGACGGCGCCATCGCCCCCACCGAATCCGTCAGCGAACACTTCTACGAGCCCACCCCCTTGGAAAAGGAAAAAAACCTCGTCGAAGTTTTCCGGGAGCTTCGCGACTACGCAGCGGACAAACTGGAGGCCACGACCATTGGAAACATGCTATGACCCCTTTTTTTGTAGTAAAACATGACTAATCCCATAGGAATATAGTAATATAAGTATTATGAGTGAAATTCATACCATTACCATCCTCGCCGGCCGCGGCAAGTCCGGCGACCACGAAGCCATCGACCGCATTGACCTCCGCATGGGCGACGTCGTCAGCATCGTCGGCCCCACCGGCTCCGGCAAAACCACCCTTATCAATGACATCGAGCTTTTTGCCGACGCCAATACCCCCACCGGCCGCCGCATTCTCATCAATGGCGAGTGCGCCCCGGCCGAATACCGCGATGACCCCTCCCGCAACCCCATCGCCCTCATTACCCAGCACACCACCTTCCTCTCCGATCTCCCGGTGCGGGAATTCCTCATCACCCATGCCCGCATCCGCAGCGCCCCGGGCGCCTCCATCGACACCGCCCTGGAGCGCACCCTGGCCTTTGCCAACCAGTTGACCGGCGAACCCATTCTTGTTGACAGCCGCATGACCGAGCTGTCCGGCGGCCAGACCCGCGCCCTCCTCATCGCCGACGCCACCATCATCTGCAACACCCCCATCGTCCTGCTCGACGAGGTGGAGAACGCCGGCATCCACCGCACCCGCGCCCTGGAGCTGCTGCGCGAATACCGCAAAATCTTCATCTTCGTCACCCACGACCCCCGCATCGCCCTGCTCTCCGATTACCGCATCGTGATGCAGAATGGCGTCGTCACCGGCATCCTCCGCACCGACGAAAGCGAGCGCCGCTTCGCCGTCACCGTCAGCCGCCTCGACGACATCCTGTCCGATTTGCGCGACCAGATGCGCCACGGCGCCCGTCTGGCCTCGCCTGAACTGGAGAACATGATATGCAATTGACCATTTGTGCCGGGCCGGCCACCACCGGCAAAACCTCCGTGCTCCGCCACGTCATCCGCAAAACCCAGGCCGCCGGCAAGCGCCCCGCCTTCCTCAAAATCGATGTCCAATACGCCGAGGAGGACGAGCAGTTCGCCCGCGAATTCGGCATCCCCACCCGCAAAGTCTATTCCGGCGAGTTGTGCCCCGACCACTGCAACGTCATGGTCCTGGGCGACGCCCTCGAATGGGCCCGCCGCGAAAACTGCGACTTCCTCTTCGTCGAAACGGCCGGCCTCTGCCTGCGCTGCTCGCCCTACGTCGATGGCGGTTTGGGCATCATCGTCCTCGAAGCCACCAGCGGCATGAATCTCCCGCTCAAGGTCGGCCCCATGCTCTCCCTGGCCGACATCGCCGTCGTCACCAAGATCGACCGCGTCTCCCAGGCCGAGCGCGAGGTCTTTCGCGCCCGCATCCAGAACGCCGCTCCCCAGGTCCGCATTCGCGAGGTCAACGCCCTTTACGGCATCGGCATCGACCCCATCATGAACCACGTCAACGCCACCCCCGACACTTCGCCCAACTTGCTCTTGCGCGGCAACCCCCCGGTCGGCACCTGCACCATTTGCGTCGGCAAAAAGGAGATCGGTTGGCAATCCCACTTCGGCGTCGTGCGCGCCCTGGAAAATCAGAATTTCTACCGCGGAGAATAATGAGCGCCCACCGCATCTACCTGGACAACTCGGCCACCACGCCCCTCGATCCGCGCGTCGCCGACGCCATGCGCCCTTGTCTGGACTCTCTCTTCGGCAATCCCTCCAGCCTCCATCTGGAAGGACGCCAGGCCCACGATCGTCTCGACCGCGCCCGCTCCCAGCTCGCCGCCCTCCTCAACGCCGACCCCGCCGAAATCTATTTCACCGCCAGCGGCACCGAATCCGACAACCTCGCCCTGACCGGCCTCATCGAGGCCCTCAACGGCCTGGATCACCATATTATCACCAGTTCCATCGAGCACCCGGCTGTCCTTGAAACCTGCCGCGGCCTCGAACGGCGCGGCGTGGCCGTGACTTATCTGGCGCCCGATCCCGAGGGCCTCATTGATCCCGGCGCCCTGGCCCGCGCCTTTCGCCCCAACACCCGACTGGTCTCCATCATGGCCGCCAACAATGTGGTTGGCACCGTGCAACCAATCATCGAACTGGCCCGCATGACCCGCGATCATGGCGTGCTCTTCCATACCGATGCCGTGCAGGCCGCCGGCAGAATCCCCATCAACGTCCAGTCCCAGCCGGTTGATCTCCTTTCCCTTGCGGCCCACAAATTCAACGGCCCCAAAGGCGTCGGCGCCCTCTTTGTGCGCAAGGGCGTCCCCATCGCCCCCATCATCCACGGCGGCGGACAGGAACGCGGTTTGCGCTCCGCCACCGAAAATCTGGCCGGCATCGTCGGCTTGGGCTGCGCCGCTGAAATCGCCCGCGTCGAAATGGCGGCCGAAACCCGCCGCCTGCTCAAGCTGCGAGATCGTATTATTGACTCCGTGGCCGCCTCCGTCCCCAACGCCTATCTCATCGGCCACCGCCACCGCCGCCTGCCCGGCCACGTCTGCCTCGGCTTTGCCGGCCTGGAAGGCGAAGCCATCAAATTGCTCCTCTCCCTGGACCAAGCCGGCATTGCCGTCTCCACTGGCAGCGCCTGCAGCGTCCATCATGGCCACGGCCCGTCCCACGTCCTGCAAGCCATGGGCTTCGACCCCTTCCGCGCCCGCGGCTCCCTCCGCGTCACCCTCGGCCGTTTCAACACCGACGCCGACGTGGACGCCTTTCTCCGCATTTTGCCCGAAAAAATCCAGGAACTGCGGCCCATCGCCACCTATTCCGCCACCCCAAACAACAAAGGGGGCGCATCTTGATACTGCTGCCCCATAGAGAGGTTGATGGTAGGGCGAGGCTCCTGCCGAGCCGCCGTCCCTCATGCTTCCTCAAGTATTTATATGCGCTTCAACTAAAAGCATCCCAATATGAACACAACACTCACCGTGAACGACCTCCCCGGCCTTGACTGCGGCGCCTGCGGTTTCCGCACCTGCCAAGCCTTCGCCGAACAATTGCCCGCCGAACCCGACCTCCTCAAACGCTGCATCCATTATTCGGACAAGCCCAATGTCGCCGCCTCTTCACCCGCCGCAAAACCGGCCGCCGCCGCCGCCCCCGCGCCGCCCGTCTGCGGGACCTGCGCCGTCTCCTCCACCCCCAAAGGCGCCGCCCCTTGGAAGGACAGTCTCGGCCGCGAAATTGATTTTTACCTCGACCATTTCCCCATTGAGCCTGGCCCCCGTGAAATCATCATCCCCCACAACCCGATGATCACCCGCGAAATGGAAATCAAGGTCGGCGATGTCCTCATTGGCCGTCCCCTGGGCATGTCCTGCGGCTGTCCCATCACCCACTGTGGGATTGCCATGCAAGTGGACCATCGCACCGGGGTTATCGTCTGGTGTGTCACCGGCCCCCTCCGCCCCCGTCAGGAAGGTTTCAAGGACCTCGGCTATTACATTGCCGAAGGCTACGAAGGCCTTGTCCATCGCGCCCGTTGCGAACTCAAGATCGGCATGCGTTATTTCTTCCAGCCCACCATGTGCATGTTGCAATGGCGTCACAGCGGCCTTGTCAACTACCTCAACCGCGCCAAAGACGCCCTCCAAATCCGCGTCGAAGGCCTCTGGATCGGCTGACCGGCCAAATTACAAATTTAAAATTTTCAATTGCCCATTTGCAATTGTGCCGTTCTTTCCGCTCCCGATCCGTCCGATCCGCCCGATCCGCCCGATCCGTCAGACCCGTCCGCCCCATCCGATGCCCCAGCCATGCTCCCGCCGCCCCATCCCTCCCACCACCAGCCTCAACGTCCCGTTGGGAAAATTGTGACCACGGTGTCACGAATCCCAGTCTCGCCCAGTTCATCGTTCTCGGGCCGAAAAATAGCCTCCAATGCCGCCCCGAAATCAATATTTGCTCTTCGCGGCGTCAACAAGCCCTCGCGTTTAATCCGGCGAAATGTGGCCAGTTGAGGCGGTTGAATGTCCGCATTATGAGACAAAGTCCCTCCGGAAGGAACGCCCGCCTTTTTGGGTTTGGCAGCCCCCTTTGCCCCTTGCAATTCAGGATGCGGAAGCGACCGGCTCGTTGGCGGCATGGTATTCGTCTGTCCGAAAGCATTCAGCCCCTGCAGCGTCAACACAAAAAATAACACGGCAATTCTTTTCATCATATTCCTTTCGCTTTTGTTTCTTCACTGTCAGCCGGAGCGCCTTTTGCGCCGGCCAACAGAAAACTGTCAGCGCCATTATTGGGTCGCTGCCGCGACCTGGAGCGTCATCTTGTTGCTCACCTCGGTCGCTGCTGCAATCTAAGCAATGCGCCGATGCCTGGCTATGGGGTGTACCCCGACCGTGTGGCCGGCTTGCCACGGTCGGGCGGGACATGATTCGGAGAATCAGCCAGTAGGTTGTCAGTATAATACCCCAGTTGCGTAACCGCCAAACAAACCGAATGTAAACAATTGGATGTACATGAAAGCACGCTTGAGCTGCGCCTTGCTGATGGCGGGTGCCTTGTTCGCCCGGGCCGGCGACAACACAGTGACCTTGCCGGCGTTGATGCAGGAGGCGCAACAGTGGGCGCAGGCCAATCTCGACACCAATGTCCTCAACGCCCTGCCCAAAGTGGACGATCGTGCAGTGCAGCAATTTCTCCGCGAAATCCAGCAGCGTTTTCAAGGCGACTACGTGGTGGATTTGGCGTCACTCAAACAAACCGCGCACTCCTTGCTGCCGTTGCTGCAAAGCCGCGAAACAACCCGGCCTTACGCCGCCTGGCTCGCGGCGCAGATGGATTATCTCGATGTCGCCGATGAATTCACCATCACCATTCCGGCGCCAAAAGTTGAAACCAATCAGCCAACGCCACCGCCTGCCAATCCGTCGCCGCAAGCGGAACGCGAGCTTTGGGTCAGAAAAGTCTCCGGCCATCCGTGGCCCGCCGCCGCCAAAGAGTATGTGCCGCAACTGAAGCCGATTTTTGCCGCCCAAAAAGTTCCGCCGCAACTGGTCTGGATCGCGGAAGTGGAATCGTCCTTTGACCGCCGTGCAGAGAGTCCGGCGGGAGCGGCGGGACTCTTTCAATTGATGCCCGACACGGCCAGACGCTTCGGACTTTCCTTGTGGCCGCGCGATCAACGATTTCAAACCGAAGCCAGCGCAACCGCCTCAGCCCGATATCTCAAGTATCTTTTCGATCGTTTCCAGGACTGGCGCCTGGCCTTGGCCGCTTACGACGCTGGTGAAGGCGCTGTGCAAAAGCTGTTGGATCGCTACAAAACGCGAAGTTACGACGACATTGCCAGACATCTGCCCGCGGAAACGCAGATGTATGTGCCGCGCATCGAAGCCGTCCTCTTGCAGCGTGAAGGCGCGAAGCTGCAACAGCTTTCCCTGCCGCAATGAAGACAGGTTGGAGCGGCCAAATTACAAATTTAAAATCCTCAATTGCCAATTTGCAATTCTCCCGTCCATTCGCCTCCCGCCCCAGTGCGCCTCGCCCTCCGTGTCTGTCCGTGCCCGTCCGTGTCAGTCCGTGCCCGTTCCCTCCAAGCCCGGCAGCATGTCCGCCGTTGTACGAATGGGCGTAAGCTGTGGACACCACTTGGACCGTCAGGATTTGTGGACGTAATGCTGGATCTTCTGGACGGTTTCCTGGATCGGCCCGATGACCCCCATTTTCACCAGAACCACCATCACCAGGGTGTAAAGCAGAGAAATCACTATATCACGCCACAAACTCCTCCGCGAATAAGGTGGGTTCTCCTCGCTGATAATCTTCGCGCCGCCCTTTTGCATCAGGACAAAACCGAGCACGTTGCTGAGCCAGTAAGCCAGGACGAGACTGGCGGTGAAGGCCGGTTTGTAGAACCAGCTTATGACCCAGGCGCAAACCAGGGCCAGCGGCCAATTGACGTAGAGGTCATTCCACCATGAGAGCGGCGAGAGCATGTAGCCAATGAAAGCCACAGTGCCGCCGGAAACCTTTCGCTTTGTGATCCGCAGTTTTGTCATCTAAGTCGGGGTTTCCCATTTGATCTCTTGCCCACGACCGGCGTGGGGGGGTCGTGATTCTCTTCCTTCCCCACAGATTTGCGAGCCTTTTTTCCCAGTTCGCCTCGTTTTCTCTTCAGCACCGGAGGTGTTTCCATGCGTTTCTGGATTGCCAGGCCCTTTTTCTCCCAGATGAAAAGCCGCCTCTTCCGTGGTTTCCCGCTCGCCATTCCCCCCTCGCCGCCACCCCGCCCCGCCGCCCCTCCCCATCCATGCCGTCCATGTCGTCCATGAAGCTCCGTGCAAGTCCGTGTCCGTCCGTGTCCGTCCGTGCCAGTCCGCCTTCATCCCCCTCACCCCGGACACCCCCATCGCCCTTTCCTCCTTTTGGTCCCTTCTGTCCCTCGGGTCCCTTCATTGTTCCCATTTCGCCCCCGCCCCAAAAAATAGTGTAAAAAAGCAGTTGCGTAGATGAATATCCACGTTATAATGTAAGCTAGTGATATAAACATTGAACAAACCGCAAAACCCCACAATTCCCATGAACCCTCGCAACGGCAAAATCGCCCGCCTCCCCATCCATGTCCGCGAAGAAATCAACCAGCGCCTCGAACGTGGCCAGCCCGGCCCCCAAATCCTCCACTGGC